>Ga0190275_10002680_pt1 | contig 12707 bp, 8 predicted proteins | sample Popmic550T_FD_133745 | JGI IMG/M metagenome (GOLD analysis project Ga0190275, IMG submission 133745) | Populus adjacent soil microbial communities from riparian zone of Yellowstone River, Montana, USA - 550 T | ecosystem: Environmental > Terrestrial > Soil > Riparian zone > Trees stand | place... | reverse complement strand
GAACCGGCGACGGCGGAGGTACCGACCGGCTGGAAGAGCGCGCAGGACGGCACCAGACCGAAGTACGTCGATCCGACCGGTGTCTGGCAGCTCCGGTTCGACACCCGTGGCAGCAAGCAGACGCCCGCGGAGCTCGTCGAGGCCCGCGCGGACAGCATCGAAGAGAAGGACCTGAAGATCATCAGCCGCGACAACGGCACGCTGATCTACACCTACGAGGACAAGACCCGTGGCCCGCGGATGGGATTGTCCAGCTTCCTGCCCACCGCTGACGGCAAGCGCACCAAGGTCGAGATCACCGTCGGCGGCCGCCCGCAGGACGAGGCCGGCCTCCGCGCCGTCCTACAGCGCGCCACCGACACGCTGCAACTGACCGGCGAAGAGGACACCCGCCCCAACTAGCACTTGATGTCGGCGGTTGGCGCGGTGCCCTTCAGTAGGTAGGTCTCGATGGCGTCGTCGACGCACTGGTTGCCTTCGTTGTAGCCGGTGTGGCCGTCGCCGTCGCGGGTGATCAGTACGCCGCTCTCCAGCTGCCCGGCGAGCCCGACCGCCCAGTCGTACGGCGTTGCCGGGTCGCGGGTGGTACCGACGACAACGATCGGCTTGGCGCCTGCCGCCTTGATCGTGTGCGGTTTGTCCGTCGCCTTGACCGGCCAGTTCGCACACGGCAGCGAACCCCAGAGCAGGAACGCACCGAACCGCGGCGAGGCCGCGTTGAACTTCGCCGCATCAGCCTTCGCGTCGGCGATCGAGGTGATGTCCGGGCGGTCGAGACAGTTGACCGCGTAGATCACCTCGTTCTGGTTGTTGCTGTAGCCACGCGGAGTCCGGTCGGTGTACTCGTCGGCCAGCGCGAGCAGCCGGGCGCCGGTGTTGTTCAGCCCGTCGACCACCGCATCCTCGAGCCGCGGCCAGTAGTCCTTCACGTACAGCGGGAAGATCACGCCCAGCACGACCAGCGCCTGCGTCACCTCACGCTTGCCGTCACCCGGCAGTGGCTTCGCGTCGCTGTCGTTGATGAGCTTGTCGACCTTCGCGAGTACTTCCGCCTTGGTGCTGCCGAGCCGGCAGGACCGTTGCGCGCAGTCCGCGGCGAAGGCGTCCAACGCGGTGTCGAAGCCTTTCGCCTGAGCCATGTTGTTCTCTTCGGAGGACTTCGACGGGTCGACCGCACCGTCGAGAACCAGCCGGCCGACGTTCTTCGGGAACAGCTCCGCGTAGGTCGCGCCGAGCAGGGTCCCGTACGACATCCCGAGGTAGTAGAGCTCGGAGTCGCCGACGATTCCCCGCAGTACGTCGATGTCGCGGGCGGCGTCCTTGGTGGAGACGTGCGGCAGCAGGTCGCCGGACCGCTGCTCGCAGCCGTCGGCCAGGCTCTTGGCGACGGTGTCCAGCTCGTTGATCTCGGCCTCGTCGTCCGGGCTTCCGTCGGCGGCGATGAACTTGTCCAACTGATCGGTGTCGAGGCAGCGGACCGGCGTCGAGTCCGCCACCCCGCGCGGGTCCCAGCCGACCACGTCGAACTTGCGCAGCAGCGGCGCGCCGAGCACGAAGCCGGCCGAGGCGGCGAACTGCTGCCCGGAGGCGCCAGGGCCACCCGGGTTGATGAACAGCGTGCCGATCTTGCCGCTCCGATCGCGCGCCGGGACCTTGCGGGCGCGCAACTCGATCGTCTTGCCGTCGGGCTTGCTGTAGTCGAGCGGCACGTTGATGGTGGCGCACTGGTTGCCCGACCCGCAGCGCTGCCAGTCGGGTTGCTGGTTGTAGAACTTCTCCAGCCCCGCTGGTACCGGCCCGGCCGGCCCCTTCGGCGCGGTACTCGACTGTGTCCCTCCGGGTCCGTCGGCGTCCTGAGCCCGGCTGGCTACTCCGCACCCAGCTGCCAAGAGCGACAGGCTCGCCACCATCACGGTCATCCTGCGCATCATCACAGCGAGCTGTCTCCCGTACCCTCGTCCGACCCGTCCGGTCCTACCTCGTCCGGTACTGCGCTGTCGCCGCCGTCAACCTGGCTCAGCCGACGACGCCTGCGCGGCTTGCGACGCTTCCGCTCTGGCTCCGCGACCTCTGTGGCCGCTGCCTCTGCTGGGGGCGGCACCTCGGCTAGTGGAGCTGTCTCGGCTGGCAGCGCTGCTGCTTCGGCTAGTGGAGCCGTCTCGGCTGGTAGTGCTGTCTCGGCTGGCGCTGTCTCCCGCGCTGCCGGGGCTTCCCCCTGCGTCGGCAGGCCCAGGTCCACTATCGGCGGTGCGTCCGGGGTAGTGGTGCTGGAGGCTTCGTACTGCTGGCGCGGGGAGCAGACGTCTGCTCGGCTGCAGGCGCAGCGGCGACCCGACGCAGCGAGGCGGACCACCACCGTGTCGCTGGGAACGTTGTGCCCGACCACGACGCCGTCACCCGCGGGGGTCTCAACCTGCGTACCGGTGGCTGGGGCCTTGGCGTTGAACTCCTGGTACAGCGGGTGCTCGTACTTCAGGCAGCACATCAGCCGTCCGCACGCCCCGGAGATCTTCAGCGGGTTGAGCGGCAGATCCTGGTCCTTCGCCATCCGCACGCTGACCGGCTCGAAGTCCTTCAGGAACGTCGCGCAGCACAGGTCCCGCCCACACGGCCCGATCCCGCCCTGCAACCGCGCCTCGTCCCGCGCGCCAACCTGCCGCAGCTCGATCCGCGCTCGCAGCCCACGGGCGAGATCCCGGACCAGCTCACGGAAGTCCACCCGGTGCGGCGCGGAGAAGTACACGATGACCAACTGGTCGACATCCGCGCGGCGATCCACGAAGTCGATGCCGACCACTTTCATCGGCAACCCGTGCTCACGGATCAGTCTCTTCGCCGTCAGCCGAGCGTCGGCCCGGCGCTGCCGGTTCTGTTCGTCGCGCTCCAGATCAGCCGGTGTCGCGACGCCCTCACACAGAGGCAGCCCACCGATCTCCTCCGTGACGTACTGCGGCGCCCACACACACTCAGCAACCTCAGGCCCGTCGTCGGTCGGGACCAGCACTTTTTCCCCGACCCGCGGTCTGTGCGAGCCGGGGTCCAGGTAGTACAGCCGCCCATACCGCTCGAACGACACCGCCATCACCATGCCCACGCGGCCAGACTACGTGGCATAGCGTCCCGTGGTGGACATCCTCTGAGTGATTGCGGTGTTCAGGTGCACCACGGGACGCTCAGCGCTTACTGCCTTTTATGGAGCCGGTTAAGGGTTCGTCGTCGGGGCCGTAGGCGGCGCAGACGACTAGGCGGTCGCCGCTGGACCAGTAGTCCTCGTCGGGGTACCAGTAGCTGGATTGGAGCTCTGACCTCTCCACCGTGTTGCCGACGTACTTGCTGAATTCGATGTCGCACTGGGCGCGAGCCTGGTCCTCGACCCGGCGATCGCCCGGGTAAGGGCCGGCCGGCAGCGTGACGTTGGAGACGAGTTCGGCGTCGTGTTGCTTCGAGCAGTCCCGCCGGTGAACCTCGTCGTGACCAGAGCCGTCGTCGAAGCACTCCCCGACCGCCAGCGAGTCGACGTACGTGACCCTGCTCGGCTCGGAGCTGCCCTGATAGTCGTCATCGCTGAGGCCGACGGCGATCCCGATCGCGATCAGCCCGCCGACGAAGAGCGTGATCAACCCGCCGACGACGATGCCGACGATCGCTTGCGCGGTACCGGACTCGCCCCGGCGCTTGATCTGGACCAGCGCGGCAATGCCCAGCCCGACCCCGACCGGCGCGCTGACCCCGACCACCAGCCCGCCAAGACCACAGACCATCGCCGCGATGGCGAGACCATTCGTCTTGACCTGTGTCGTCCCCGGATACCCATAGCCATACCCGTACGCCGCCGGATACTGCACCTGCCCGTACGGCGCCTGCTGCGGCTGCACCGGGAAGGGCGGCTGCTGCCCGTACTGCGGCTGCTGCCGTGCTGGCGGCTGCTGGCCGTACGTCGGCTGCTGGGGCTGCTGCTGATACGGCTGCGGCTGGTACGGGTGCTGTTGGTACGGAGCGGGCTCCGGCGGGCGTCCGTACGTCGGCAACGGCCGCGGCGTGTCCTGCGGTCTGTTCGGATCCGCATCCGGACCTGGTGGATAAGTCACAGCTCGCCCGCCCCCTAACGCTGAGAACCGCGCATGGAGCCGGTCAACTGCTCGCCGGGCTTCCCGACCATGCACAGGACGTTGCCATCAGCAACGGCACGATCTTCCAGGACGACGTAGTACATGTCCAGTTCCGACGACTCGTAGGACTTGCCGACGAAGGTCTGGAAAGCGGTCGCACACTGCTGTGTCGCCGCCGCGCCCTTCTGTTCCGTGGACAGCCCGGTCAGCATCGCCCGGACCTTCGCATAAGCCTCACCTGTATGCGGCGCGGCACAGTCCGCGATCTTGACCTGGCGCAGCGTGTCCACGTCGAGGTCCGCATCGAAGCACTGCTTGACCTCCACCTGCGAGATGACCGTGCTGCGCCCGATCCCCGCCCGCCGTTCGCCTTGCAGGTTGAGCGCGGCGGCGACGCCGATCGCGATCAGCCAGCACGCGCTGATCACCAGCGCGCTGATCGCCAACTGCCGCCCACGCGCACCCGACTTGCGGATCCGTGGCAGCGCGATCAGCCCGAGCACCATCGCGATCGGCACCAGCCCCGGCAGGCTGGTCGCGAACGCCGCGACGGCATAGCGATCCAGCCGACGTTGCGCGGGCGTCGGTACGCCCTCCAGCCAGGACTCGGCCGACGGAAGCGGAGTCCGCGCCGGCTGGATCGGCGGAGGCGGTTGGGTCAAGGAGCATCCTTTGCAAGGGCGGCGGGGTCGCCACCCACACATCGGCCCGGCCACTACCTTCGTTACAGGCGTGTCCGCAACCCAGACGCGTGTCTCAGCCCTCGAACAGGGCGATCGTCATCGCTTCGAGCGCCAGCAGCGGCGCCACATTGCCTTCGATCGCCTCGCGGCAACCGGTCAGCGCGTCGATCCGCCGGATCGTCTGTTCGGGACTCGTCCGGCCGGCCAGCCGCTCGATGTCTCCGCGCAGTTCATCGTTGATCAGTTCGGCACCCGCACCGGTCTGAACGACCAGAACATCGCGGTACAACGCCATCATGTCGACCAGCGACCGATCGAGGACGTCGCGCTCCCAGCGTTTGGCGCGGGCCTTCTGCTGCTCTTCGAGTTCCTTCAACGCCGCGCCGGCCTCGCGCGGCTTGGCGCCTTTCGTACCGACGCCCAACGCCTGCTCGAGCTCGGCGCGCTCGCGCTCATCGACCTTCGCGGCGCTGGCCTTCGATTCCTCCTTGGCCGCGGTGACGAGCTGCTGGGCCGCATTCAGGCAGGCGCCGATGTCGCGCAACTCGAACGGAACCTCGAGCACCTTGCTCCGCCGGCTCCGAACCTGCTCGTCGCGGGCCAGCGCCTTCGCCCGGCCGATATGTCCTTGCGCTGCCCGCGCCGCGAATCCGGCCAGCTCGGGCTCGATCCCGGACTGCCGGGTCAGCATCTCGGCAACGGCTGCCACCGGCGGGGTTCGCAGGACGAGCAGGCGGCAGCGCGAGCGGATCGTCGGTACGACGTCCTCGACCGTCGGGGCGCAGAGCACCCACACCGTCCGGGCCGCCGGCTCCTCGATGCTCTTCAGCAACGCATCAGCAGCCTGCTCGGTCAGACGGTCCGCGTCCTCGACCACCATCACCTGCCAGCGTCCCTGGGTCGGGCTCATCGCGGCCCGGCGGACCAGCTCGCGGATCTCGCCAACACGGATCGACAGCAGTTCGGTGCGGATCAAGGAGACGTCGGGGTGCGCGCCGTTGAGCGCAGTACGGCAGACAGCGCAGTCGCCACAGCCGTCGTTCAGGCATTGCAGCGCCGCCGCGAAGGCACGACCCGCGTTCGACCGTCCCGATCCCGGTGGGCCGGTGATCAGCCAGGCATGCGTCATCCCGGCTGTTGCCGCGCCGCTCTCGCCACGCAGTCGTGCTGACGCTCCGGCAGCGGCCTTACGGAGTACTGCGACGGCGGGCTCCTGCCCGACCAGGTCATCCCAGACACTCGTCATAGCGGCCCCACCTTCGGCAGCATCGGCTTGAGGCGGGCCTGGATCTGTGCCGCGAGCTGGTCGCGATCCTGGGTCGCGTCGAGCACCAGGTAGTGCTGCGGCTCGGCGGCCGCGAGCTCGAGGAACGCCGTCCGGACGCGCTCGTGGAAGTCGGCCGACTGCGCCTCGATCCGGTCCCGCTCCTTGAACCGGCCGAGCCCGCTCTTGGGCGCCAGGTCCAGCAAGATGGTCAGGTTGGGGCGCAGGTCGTCGGTGGCCCAGCGGTTCACCCGCTCGACGTCCGAGAGCTGCAGGTCGCGTCCGGAGCCCTGGTAGGCGAGGGCGGAATCGACGTACCGATCGGTGATGACGACCGCGCCGGACTTCAGCGCGGGCTTGATCACCGAGTCGACGTGCTCGGCCTTGTCGGCGGCGTACAGGAGTGCTTCGGCGCGGTCCGAGATGTCGCCGGTGGCCGGGTCCAGGACGATCTGGCGCAGCGTCTTGCCGAGATCGGTGGCGCCTGGCTCGCGGGTGAGCAGGACGTGCTGGCCCTGATCCGTCAGCCACTTCACCAGCAGCGCGGCCTGCGTGGACTTGCCGGCGCCCTCGCCGCCCTCGAGCGCGATGAACAGTCCGGTGGTCGGGTACACACCGGGGGTCTTGCCGAAGCTGCGGCGCAGGTCCCGCCAGAACGGCACGCCGGGGCGGTCGTCCATCTGCCGCCAGGCGACCAAACCGATCACGGTGGCCAGCACGGCCGCGATCAGCATCGTCATCGCGGCGCCGTTATACGTGATCGAGTTGTCCCCGACAGAAACCGTATGGCGGCCGATCGCACCGGCTACGAACGGCGCGACCGCAAGGGTCACCGCGAGCACGGTCCGGACCGCGGACTGCACGAACGCGAACGTCCGCCCGCGCACGTTGTCCGGCACCTCCAGCCCGAGCAGGGTGTAGCCGGAGACCCACGAGGCGCCGGCGCAGAACCCCAGCACGATCGCGATCATGGTCGCGATCTCGATCTGCTGGATCAGCGCGAGCCCGGCCAAACCGACCCCCGACCCGACCAGGCCGGCAGAGAACAACCTGCGCCGCGACAGCCCGGAGAAGATCCTTGGCGCGAAACCCATGCCTAGCGCCAGCCCACCGAAGACAGCGCCGAACAGCACGCCGTACCCCGGGTCGCCCGCGTCCAGGTCCTCGACGTACGTCCGGCCGAGGCCGATCACGACCGCGCCGGCCGCGAAGGCGCCCGAGATGCCGACCACCAGACCGCGGATCACCGGAGTACCGGTGACGTAGGACCAGCCTTCGACCATCGTGCGCCACAGCGTCGGGTGCTGCTCGTGCTCGTGGTTGCCGGCCCGGCCGATCTCCGCGACGGAGACGATCGCCAGGCCGGAGATCAGGAAAGTCGCGGCATTGACGTAGACGGCGAGGTCGATCGAGAAGTCGCCGAGGCCGCGGGTGACGAGCGTGATCGCGGTGAAGATCGCGGCGGCCGGCAGCGCCGAACCGTACGTGGTGATCAGGCTGAGCTGGTTGGCCGCCTCGAGCCGGTGCCGGGGCACCAGGTTGGGCACGCTGGCGTCCTTGGCCGGGCCCCAGATCAAGCTGACGATCTCGATCAGTACCGTCGCCACCAGCACCCAGGTGAGCGTGCCGACGATCGGGATGCTGACGAAGAACGCCGCCCGGATCAGGTCGCCGACGATCATCGTCGCGCGCCGGTCCAGCCGGTCAGCGATCCAGCCCGCGACCGGGCCCATCACCAGCGCGGGCAGCACCCGCAGGAACAGCACGCCACCGATGGCGAAGTTTGCCGCCTGGTAGTCGTCTCCCGCGAACGCCTTGGCCATCGCGGTCAGCGCGAGCAGGCCGATCCAGTCCCCCAGACTGGACAACCCGAACGCGATCCAGAGCCGCCGGAACGCCCGGATCCGCAACACCGCGCGCAGATCATGCGCCGGTGCTGGATCAGTCAACGGGTCATACACCTCCGGCACACCCGAAAGCCTAGTCGGGCGCTCCGACAACCCCGGCGCTGGCGTCCCTCAGTTGCTGAACTTCACCGACAAGGACGCTGCCGCGGTTTGCAGCTTGTACTGGTCCGGTAGGGCCGGGCCGCAGGAGTTGGAGCCGATGCCGGCCTGGGCGAGGTCCAGCGTCACGTAGGTCGTGTCGGTGGCGGCCAGGTCGGGGGTGTGCTTCGCGTTCTGCAGGTCTGCGGTCGTCCAGTCGCGGACGGTCAGGCCGAAGAGGTCAGGAGCTGCCTCGACCCGCAGCGAGTCCAGCTGGGCCCAGCGGGTGTCGATGCGGTGGCCGTTCTCCTGCGGACGCACGTACGGCGTTTGCAGCTGTTCGACCGTTGCGGAGTACTTGCCGACGGCCGCAGCGGCGCGGGTGTCGACGTACGCCTCGCCTGGGCCGGTACCGAACCACTCGACCTGGTTGACCCTCGGGAGCTCGAAGGTGATGCCCAGGCGCGGCAGGGTGGCCGGGAACTGGCCCTCGGGCTCGATGGAGAGGTCTAGGCCGAGGGAGCCCTCGGAGAGGTGGGTGAAGCGCCAGGTGGCTACCAGGCCCCACTGGAGAGCAGGGGGCGCCGTACGGGTGACTACCTCCCAGGCGCCGTCCTTGACGCCCTCGGAAATCACCCGGTGCTGCACGCGGTGCAGGCCAGCTTCTCGCCAGGCGTTGGCGACGCCCGGGATGGCGTCGTTGTCTGTCTGGGCTCGCCAGACGTCCAGTCGCAAGTTGCGGACCGGCAGCTCGCCCAGGCTGATACCTGCGCCGGTCGTGGTACCGCCCGCGCCAACAGCCTCAGCCTTGGCATGCCTAGCCTCGCCACCCGCCGCGGTCGTCTCTGGGGCGTTGCCGGCGTGGCGTGGCTGGTCGGCGACCGGGGTGTCCAGCCGGACCTGACCCCAGGCGATGCGGTGCCCCGCCTCGGCCCACTGGGTGCTCTCGGTCAGCTCGGCAGTAATGGTGAGCCAGGTCTCGGGCTGGTAGGCGTCGACCGGCGGCAGCCCGACGGACCACGTCTCGCCGGCTGCGATGGCAGGTACAGCGAGAACACCCGCCTCGACCTGCTCGCCCGCGACCTCGGTGACAACCCGGAAGGTCAGGTGGCTGGTGTCGAGAACCTCGTACCGGTTGGTGATCTTGATCCCGCCGTTGCCATCGGCCGAGATCACCAACGGCTCGATCACCTTGCTGTACTCGATCATGCCCGGCGACGGCGTACGGTCCGGGAACAGCAGCCCGTCGCAGACGAAGTTGCCGTCGTGGATCTCTTCCCCGAAGTCCCCGCCGTACGCGTAGAACTCCTTGCCGTCCACCGAGGTCCGCAGACCGTGGTCGATGAACTCCCAGATGAAACCGCCCTGGCACCGCGGGTACTTCTCGAACAGCGCGTGGTAGTCCGACAACCCACCCGGGCCGTTGCCCATCGCGTGCCCGTACTCGCACAGGATGAACGGCAGCCCCCGGTACGACGACGGGTCCTCGCCGATGGCGGCGACATCCTCGGGCGACGTGTACATCTGCGAGTACACATCCACGAACTCCGCGTGCGTGTCCCGCTCGTAGTGCACCGGCCGGGACGGGTCACGATCGTGGGCGAACGCGTACATCGCCCGCAGGTTGTCGCCCATCCCGCACTCGTTGCCGAGCGACCAGATGACGATGCTCGGGTGGTTCTTGTCCCGCTCGACCATCCGGCGCATCCGCTCGACCAGGTCGCTCTCCCAGCGCGGATCCATCACCGGGTTGGGCAGGTTCGGCGGCTCGGGCTCATACCCGAAGCCGTGCGTTTCGAGGTCGCACTCGTCCACGACGTACAGGCCGTACTGGTCGCACAGGTCGAGGAAGTACGGGTGCGGCGGGTAGTGGCTGGTGCGGACCGCGTTGATGCCTGCCCGCTTCATGATCAAGACGTCGTCGAGCATGTCCTGCTCGGTCAGCGCCCGGCCGCGATCGGGGTGGAACTCATGCCGGTTGACCCCGTTGAAGAGCACCCGGTTGCCGTTGACGGTCAGCACGCCGTCCACGATCGCGACCGTCCGGAACCCGAGCTTGAGGCGCACCTCGCCGCCCTCGGTCCGCAGTACGGCGTCGTAGAGGCGCGGGCTCTCGGCACTCCACGGCTCTACGGCCGGTACGGGCGTCTCGAACCCGGTCGGGAACTCGAGGCCCAACTCCTCGACCACGACGGTGCCGGGGACGTCGGAGTCGACCTTCAGCGTGCCGGAGCCGTCGGAGTACGAGGCGTGCACGAAGACATCGGTCGGGGCCTGCGGCTTGAGGGCGAGCAGGGTGACGTCACGGAAGATGCCGGACAGCCACCACATGTCCTGGTCCTCGACGTAACTCCCTGCCGACCACTGATGCACCCGCACGGCGATCCTGATTTCATTGCCCGGGGCAACCAAATCGGTGAGGTCGAACTCACTCGGCAACCGCGACCCCGACGACCAGCCGACCAGATTGCCGTCCACGTGCACGGCAAACCGCGAGTCGACCCCTTCAAACCTGAGCACAACCTTGGACCCGGCCCAGTCGGCCGGCACAGCGACGGTACGAACGTAGTCGCCGGTCGGATTAGCCGTCGGCACATGCGGCGGCTCCAGCGGGAACGGGTAGTCGATATTCGTGTACGCCGGAGCGCCATACCCACTCAACTGCCAATGCCCCGGCACGCTGATCGTGTCCCAGCCGGACACATCAGGCTCCTTCAAATCATCAGGCGCCTCCCCCAACCCCGGCGAAAGCCGAAAACTCCACTCGCCGCTGAGCGACACCCGAGCGGCATCATCGTCCAGCCAGGCCCGCGGAGCCAACACACCCGCACCGGACGCAAAGTCTTCGACATAACTGTGGTCGTAGGTCACAACCCCCGACCCTAAGCCCGATCCCGCCAAAATTCCACACCGATGAACACATATGGACAGTCGGCGGGCACATCCCCCACGCCCGCTCCTCCGTCGCAGGCTCCCACCCACCCCATTCCGCCGCTCCTTCGTCGCGGCTCCCCAGCCGGGCACGTGGCGAGCTTGTCTGCGCCCTCCGGTCGCCGTCGGTGGCCAGACAGCCCGCTGCCTCAGCCACGAACTCACGAGCCGCGACGGAGCAGCGACGCAGGAGCTGCGTGGGAAAGGGTTAGCTGCAGTCCTTGCAAGTGCCGACTAGGGCTACCTGTTCGGGGGCTAGTTGGAAGCCGAGTTCGCGGTGGAGTTTGCGGCGTACCGGGTCCAAAATGTCGCCCGCTACATCCAGCACAACCCCGCACTCGCCACACCGCAGGTGCAAATGCCGCGGTGCCAGCTCACCCGCCAAGTGATAGGTCGTACCGGCGCGCCCCAAATGCACGTGGGTGACCAGCCCGAACTCCCCCAGCGCATCCAGCGCCCGGTAAACAGTCGCCCGATGAATCCCAGGCCGCAACTGCTCCGCCCGTTCGCCGATCTGTTCGGCGCTCAGGTGTTCGTCGGTGGCGGCGAGGACCTCGACCACGGCGAGCCTGGCCGGGGTCACCCGCTCGCCTCTTTCTCTCAAGCGTTGTGCGGTGACCTCAGCCGGGCCCTTCGCGGTACCGGGCATCAGGCCTTCTTGGCGGCGGACTTCTTCGCCGGTGTCTTCTTCGCAGTCGTCTTCTTGGCGGCCGTCTTCTTGGCCGTCGCCTTCTTGGCGGTGGCCTTCTTGGCCGTCGTCTTCTTGGCCGCAGTCTTCTTGGCAGCCTTCTTCGCCGTCTTCTTCACCGGCCCGCGCGCCCGCTTGTCAGCCAGCAGCTCAGCCGCACGAAGCAGCGAGATCGTCTCGACCGAGTCGTCCTTGCGCAGCGTCGCGTTGGTCTCGCCATCGGTCACGTACGGACCGAAGCGACCCTCCTTCACCACCACCGGCTGACCGGACTCCGGGTCCTCGCCCAGTTCCTTCAGCGGCGGCGCGGCGGCACGGCGGCCGCGCTGCTTCGGCTCGGCGTAGATCTTGAGCGCTTCCTCGAGGGTGATGTCGAACATCTGCTCCTCGGTCTGCAGCGACCGCGAGTCCGTCCCCTTCTTCAGGTACGGCCCGTAGCGCCCGTTCTGCGCCGTGATCTCGTCCCCGGACTCCGGGTCCTTGCCGACCACTCGCGGCAGCGACAGCAGCCGCAGCGCGTCCTCGAGCGTGACGGTGTCCAGCGCCATCGTCGACAGCAGCGAACCGGTCCGCGGCTTGGCGCTCTTCGGCGCGTCCTCCGGCAGCACCTCCGTCACGTACGGTCCGTACCGGCCCGCCTTCGCGACAACCTTGAGCCCGGTGTCCGGCGTAGTACCAAGCTCAAGCTCGACACCTGAAGGCTGCGAAAGCAGCTCCTTGGCCCGCTCGACCGTCAACTCGTCCGGCGGCAGGTCCTCGGGCACGTTCGCGCGAGTCTCTTCCGGGCCTTCGACATACGGCCCGTACCGACCCACGCGCAGCACGATTCCGCTGTCCGGCGGGCCGACCGGGAAGGTCGACATCTCCCTGGCATCGATGTCGCCCAGGTCACTGACCATGGACTGCAGTCCCTCGATGCCGTCGTCGCCGAAGTAGAACCGGCCGAGCACACCCTCGCGCTGCAGGTTCCCGGCGGCGACGTCGTCCAGCACGTCCTCCATCGAGGCCGTGAACGCATAGTCGACCAGCCGGGTGAAGTGCTCCTCG
>Ga0190275_10002679_pt1 | contig 12715 bp, 9 predicted proteins | sample Popmic550T_FD_133745 | JGI IMG/M metagenome (GOLD analysis project Ga0190275, IMG submission 133745) | Populus adjacent soil microbial communities from riparian zone of Yellowstone River, Montana, USA - 550 T | ecosystem: Environmental > Terrestrial > Soil > Riparian zone > Trees stand | place... | reverse complement strand
TCGCTATTGAAAATAGCCGTCTTTACAGTTCGCTGCAGCAGAAGGTGGAAGAATACGAGCGGCTGAAGGAATTCAGCGAGAATATCGTCGAATCCATCAACGTTGGAATCATGGCGGTCGACCTCCACGACAGGGTCGAAAGCTGGAACTCGCAGATAGAAAAACTGACCGGTATTCCTCGACACATCGCTCTCGGACGGTCGTTGCGGCAGTTGTTTCCCGACGATATGGCCGACCGCTTCGATGAAGTGAAAGGCCAGACGGGAATTCACAATCTTTACAAGGTCGCATTCAAACCCATCCCGGCTAATGCTCCTCACCTCTACTCAAACGGAAACGGGAATGGCAATGGGAACGGTCATGCCGTAGTGAAGGAAGCGACGCTGAATATCGCGATCGCGCCGCTCATCTCGAAAGAGATGCAGGAGATCGGCCGGCTCATCATTTTCGATGACATCACCGACCGTTCGGAGCTCGAACGCAGGCTGGTTCAAGCTGACAAACTCAGTTCCATCGGACTCCTTGCCGCCGGGGTCGCTCACGAAGTAAATACTCCTCTGGCCGTGATCTCGACCTATGCGCAGATGCTCGCCAAGCAAGTTTCAGGCGACGAACAGAAATCTCGTCTGCTCGAAAAGATCGCAAAGTCGACTTTCCGGGCCAGCGAGATCGTCAATTCACTCCTAAACTTTTCCCGTACATCGCCCGCCGAATTCGGGGAGGTGGACGTCAACCGTGTGCTCGATGAGACGATCTCGCTTGTTCGCCACCAGTTGGACAAAGCTTCCGTACGGACGGTGATGAACTTACAGAAAGACCCGCTGATGGTCGCGGGGAACGCGGGCAAACTGCAGCAGGTGTTCCTGAACCTGGTCCTCAATGCGCGTGACGCCATGGATGCCGGTGGAACTTTGAGCGTCCGCACGTGGAGCGACGGCGCTTACGCGCGTATCGACATCCGCGACACTGGACAAGGAATTGCCTCCGATAACCTGCCCCGAATCTACGATCCCTTCTTCACGACGAAGGCGGCGCGAAAGGGTACCGGTTTAGGTTTGTCAGTGACTTACGGAATTGTTCAAGAGCATAACGGCGCAATCGAAGTGCAGAGCGAGCCCGGCGCTGGTACACTGTTTCATCTGGAGTTTCCTCTCTCCAGAAAGACCGTGAATGTCTGAATCCCCGTCTGCTAAAGGCAGAATCCTCGTAATCGACGACGAAGCCGATATCCGGGAGAGCCTGGAAACGCTTCTCGACATGGAAGGGTATATCGTCGAACTCGGTGTTGACGGCGGCGACGGCCTCCATAAGCTCAACAAAGCACGTTACGATCTAGTGCTTCTCGACCTGATGCTCCCCGATCGGAGCGGCATGGACGTTCTCGCAGAGATACGCGCGAAAGACCACGAAACACCAATCATCATGTTGACTGCTTATGGGTCGCTTGAAGTGGCTGTTAACGCCATCAAGGCAGGCGCGAACGACTACTTTTCGAAGCCCTGGGATAACGAGAAGCTGCTGATCGATATTGGCCATCTGGTCCTTACCGGACGGCTCGCGCGCGAGAACACTCAGCTAAAACGGGCGCTGAAGCAGCGTTACAGCTTCCCGAACATTGTCGGCAAAAGCGAACGAATGCTACGGGTCTTGGACTTGGTTTCACAGGTCGCTCCAAGCCGTTCCACCATTCTGCTCACGGGAGAGACGGGTACAGGAAAAGAAGTTATCGCAAAAGCGATTCATTCGAATTCTCCCCGTGCAGACAAGTCGTTTGTGGCTGTGAATAGCGGTTCCCTGCCCCCGGACCTGCTGGAATCAACCTTATTTGGGCACGTTAAAGGCGCTTTTACTAGCGCTTACGCATCGCAAAAGGGCTATTTTGAGATCGCGGACGGCGGCACCATTTTCTTCGATGAGATTGGCAATATCGGACCGGAAACCCAATCTAAGCTGCTGCGGGTGATTCAGGAGCGGGAGTTCATGCCGCTCGGATCGGCCGAAATCGTCAAAGTAGACGTCCGCATTATTGCCGCTACGAACGCCGATTTGCGCAAAGCCGTAGAAGAAGGAAGGTTCCGCGAGGATCTCTATTACCGTCTGAATGTGATTCCGATCGTTCTGCCTCCATTGCGCGAGCGCAAGAGTGATATCCCGCTGCTTGTCGAGCATTTCTTTCAGAAGTACAGCCGCGAGAACGATAAGTTCCTCGACGGCCAGGGGAAGACAAGGCTTTCTTTCGCCGCGGACGCGATGCAGTTACTCATCGAGCATTCGTGGCCGGGGAATGTCCGCGAACTCGAGAATGCGGTGGAGAGGGCGGTAGTTTTGGCGGCAGATGAAGTCGTTCCGCTCGATGTCTTACCGGACCAGGTGCTCCATGCCGGGGGACTCAAGATTCGTCGCGATGAAAGCGGCAGGTTGCCGGCCGACGCTTCCTTGTTCGAGATCGTGGCCGATTACGAGCGCCGAAAAATCGTCGAAGCATTGGAAGCTTGCAATTGGAGCCAGACGGAAGCCGCGGAAATGCTTCGTATTCCTCTATCGACGTTGAATCAAAAAATCAAACGTCTGGATATTCAGATCAAGCGGCGGGGAACCTAGGGATTAATCGCCTTTACGCTCCTGCCTTGCTGCCGGAGGACCATCGGAAATGGCGACCTTCGTGCCCGTGTCAAGACGATTGAGCTGTGTTACAGCAACCTGCTCGCCGTCGGAAACGCCTTCGAGGATCTCGACGCTCTGTTCGAAACGGTCTCCAAGTTTCACATCGCGCGCTTCGATTGTGCCCGCCGGCGTGATAACGTAGGCCTTATTCGAGCCGTATACATATGCGACAGCCCGAGTGGGAACGAGCCTGACCGTCTCGGTCTTGTTGGTCGGCAGAGATGCTCGCGCGTAAGAGCCGGGTTTGAGATCGCCAATCGGATTTTCAATCAACGCTTCGACGATGAAGGTACGTTTGGTTTGTTCCACCGTCGGCGAAATGCGCCAGACCTTGCCGACGAACTTGCGGTCTCCGAACGCTTCGACAGTTACTTCAGCAAGTTGCCCGGTTTTAATCCAAGGCGCCATTCTCTCGGGCACATCGAGCCGCAGGCGAATTGGATCGGTTTTTACGATCGTAAATAACGGCGTATTTACACGTACGTATTGTCCCGCGGTGACAGTCTTCTCTTTTACCGCCCCCGCAAACGGAGCGTAAACAACGGTGTCTCGAAGCTTTTTGCGCTGCAAATCGAGTGACGCCTTATTTCGCTCAATGTCTTGGAGCAGATTGCGAGCTCCGTTGATCGTTTGATCGTAGGCAGCCTGCTGCGCCTTGTAGCGTGACTGCGCTTGATCGAGTTCAGCCCTCGATCCGATTCCCTGATCGACGAGACTTCGAATGCGCTTGTAGTGCTGCTCTGCATCGAAAAGGTCAGCCTGCGCGCGCCGCACTTCGGTGGACTGTGTGATGTCTTTTATCCGCTCGTTCTCATTCCGCAGACCCACTCGTTCCATCGACATCCGTAGTTGGGCTTCGGTCTGGGCCACAAGGTATTTCTGTTCTTCATCGGAAATCCGGACCAGAACCTGACCTTTAGCTACACGATCGCCCAGGTCGGCGTTCACTTCTGCCACGCGACCGTCGATTTCGGCACTAATCACGCCTTCGTCGAAAGGAAAAAGGGTTCCGACTGACTGCACGATACGGCGAATTTCCCTAGATGTGACCGGAGCCGCCTTCACTTGAACGGGTCGAGTGTCCTGCTTGGCTTGAACGGGCGGTTGTTTCGTACAGCCGGAAAACGCGACGGCGGCGGCCAGCAAGATCGCCAACCTCGCGCGAATAGAAGTCCAGATCATGGGTTTTACGTTTAGTAGAAGCAATTTTTCTGAGAATGCATTATGAAGGCGCTCCCCCACCATGGGAGGTTACTAGTACGCGAGACCAGCTATTTCCCGCAAATGCGCTCGAGGCCATAAAGAATCACGGGCTAACATGGACCCAGACTTCGTGAATGACCCACTAACGCCAAAGTGTATGTTACCGCGTTGCTGGTGTTTGAACTGTGCGTCCGGACGATGAATTTCGCGCATGCGTGGCGGCCGAATTCGCCCACTACGCTGTTCGCAATATGGTCTCAGTGCTGGCTGGCGAAGCCATGTTTCCGAGAATGGTATGAATTGCTGAAGGCAGCCGACGGGGTCATCTTTCAACTGCGGCATCAACTTCCAACTGCGGAATCAACGCTACCCAGGACTGGCGATAGGCTCACCAACAAGCATTCGAACGCGCTCTTGCCGGAGCTCGGCTTCAATAGGACTCTTCTGTTTTCTCGACGAACTTTTCTACCGCGAGGCTGTAGATGGCAGCCTTCCCTTCTCGGTCGGTATGCCAAAAAAGCCGCTGGCTATTCGGAGAAAATAATACCGTCACTTCGCGAGGATCGCGAGCCTTGTGTTCGGCGACGGTCAATTCACGACGGCCGACGCGCACGAGCAGCAGAATGAACGGGGACGGCTTATTGCGACTCACGCCAGCGAATACGGACGCATCGGAGTTTCGCGCGAACGTTACAAACTGACTCGTCGGAGCAATTTTCTTGTCTTCATTCGCGTCGGGCGTGTGTTCACGAATCTCATTCAATTCGCTGTCGCGCTCAGGAATCCGAAGGTAGGAAAAACTCTTGCCATCTGCTGACCATAGAGCCTGCGAAGGGCCGCCGGGAGCCGTCCGGAGTTTCCGATGGTTTGCTCCGGTGTAATCGACAAGCCAAAGCGAATCCGGGCGTCCATACAAGATCGACGCCCGACGAGGTCTGGGACGCATGAAGGTAATTGGCTCGTCGAGTTCGACAACGGTAGAAACGCTGCCCCGCAGCACGGGAATCATTCGGAGGCGGGTGGTACCGTCTCGACGTTCCGCCAACAAAGCGTAGTGTCCATCGTCGGTCAGAGTAACGGCGGGAAGCCGCTCCCAACCACTTTCCACCTCATAGACCTTTTTCGGGCGGCCGCCATTATCGGTCATCAACGCAGACCCATCGAAGTAGCAGACCGTTCGCTCATCCGGGAGATAGGACACGGAATATCGATCGAGACTCGTTGCCGTCGTCAGTTGCCGTGTCTCCCCGGTTTTCAGATCGAGACGGTAAGCCTGCGTTGAACCGGAACGGTCAGAGCAGTACAGTAACGCTCCGCTCCGATTCGGAATGGAACGCGCGGGAGGTGGAATTAACCACGAATTGTAACCCGGATCGGTCAGTCGGGTGAGATCGAATTCGGTGGCGGGGTCACGGAGACGTTTCGATTGCGAAGGCAGAACCTCCGCAGCCTTGGCCACCAGCGGCGCCATAGCGACAAAACTTCTGCGCGTAATACTAGCCGCCATAATCGCATGCTATCACGTAAGCCGTGTGCGCTACCGCGTTCTAGAGGGCTTTTGCGCGATGATGCGGACCAAAGGATACGGCTTCTCTCCCCAATCCCCTTTCTCTGTTATTTTCTCGGCTCTGAGGATCTGAAATCCCTCGAAGATCTTCTGGAGTTCGCCGGTTTCGTATTCGAACGGCGCGCCGGATGCGTCCTTATGTCCCGATTCAACCACCACGATTCCTCCGGGTTTCAGCGCTTGCCTAGCGCGTCTGACGCTTCGCTTCTCCAGCGCGTAGATGATCGCGATCAAGTCCCACTTCTCGTAGCCGAAGTCGAAATCCTCATCTCCTGTGAGTACTGTTCGGATTACTACGCCTTCGGCTTTTGCTTTAGTGTTCGCCTGCTGCAGCCCCACCTTCGAAATATCGAATCCGGTTACAGTCCATCCGAGGTTGGCTAGATAAACGGAGTTCCGGCCTTGTCCCATGGCAACATCGAGCGCCGATCCGGGCTTGCGTCCCCGGACGGCTTCAACCAGCAGTTTATTGGGACCGAGCGCGCTCTTCGTCCCTTTGGCATAAATGCTGTCGTAGAACTCACCCTCCTGTCGCAGCGCTTCTCGTTTTAGCCGAACGAGGGTGTCCTCAATCGCAGCGTCAGTCAGACCGTCTTTCTTCAGCTTGAGCCGATAGCGACTGAGCGCCTCAGCTTCCGAGGAGCTTGGTGGGGCCGACTTCTCCCACTCCCAGAAAGCTTCTGCGATGGCGGCATCCGTGATCTGTGCGATCGCCGAAGAAGGAATGAATATAAAGAGGATGCAAGTGATGAGACTTCGCAATACAAGGTTTCGTAACAATGGAACCTATTGGAGTCTAACAAACGGATGGCAAACGACGGACGAAACTACGAGCTGATTCGCAGTGAGGAAGGCACACCGATTAAGGCGTGGGTGAAAGGTGTTCAACTCGAAGACGCGGCGCGCCAGCAACTGATCAACGCGTCGCGATTGCCCTTCATTCATAAGTGGATCGCAGCGATGCCAGATGTCCACTACGGAATCGGGGCGACCGTCGGCAGTGTGATCCCGACAAAAGGGGCCATTATTCCAGCGGCCGTCGGGGTCGATATCGGATGCGGCATGATGGCGGTCGAGACGAGCCTTACCGCCAAAGATCTGCCGGATAGCTTGAAGAAGCTGAGGACCGCGATTGAAAAAGCAGTCCCGCACGGTCGTACGAATCAGGGAAAATCGGGAGACCGCGGCGCATGGAATCGCCTGCCGGATCGTGTACAGGACGTCTGGCCAAGTCTTTACAAGGGATACGAGCGAATTCTGGCCAAGCATCCAGGCGCTTCGAGCAGCAACAACGTCAACCATCTGGGAACGCTGGGAACCGGGAATCACTTTATCGAGGTATGTCTCGATGAGGCCGAGCATGTATGGTTCATGCTCCATAGCGGTTCGAGAGGAGTAGGCAATCGTATCGGAAGTTATTTCATTGAGCTGGCGCGCGAGGACATGCGACGCCTGCAGAAGAACCTGCCGGATAGAGACCTCGCATATTTCCCGGAGGGCACGAAGTATTTCGATGATTATGTCGAGGCGGTGGGATGGGCGCAGGAGTACGCGCGGCAGAACCGTCAGATCATGATGGACAATGTGATCTCTGCAATGCGCCATTCCGGCGAAGTACCTCCATTCACGGCGCATCTTCAAGCGATTAATTGCCACCACAATTACGTAGTCAAGGAACGGCACTACGGGGAGGAGGTCTACGTTACGCGAAAAGGAGCGGTCCGGGCCGGGAAAGGAGAACTGGGGATCATCCCGGGGAGCATGGGCACACGGTCGTACATTGTTCGCGGACTTGGCAATCCGGAAAGCTTCGAAAGCTGCAGCCACGGAGCGGGCAGAGCCATGTCCCGTGGAGAAGCCAAACGCCGCTTCAGTGTGCAGGATCATGCCCGGCTGACGGAAGGGATCGAGTGCCGGAAGGATGCCGATGTTATCGACGAGACTCCGGCGGCGTATAAGCCGATCGATGCGGTGATGGCCGCACAAAAGGACCTCGTGGAAGTCGTTCACGAGCTTCGTCAAGTCATAGTAGTCAAAGGATAATTGTAATATCCATTACTATTGGACACTGATTTGTATTGACTCGAACCGCCCTGCACGCTATCCTAGGTTTTTCGTCACCTCAAACTACCAGCCCCGATCTTTCCCGTGGGCGGCCATAGCTTTTGAGACATTGATGTGTCTTAGAAGCTGCATCAGTACAGGAGAGGGTTCTTTTTGCATCAGCCGTATTTCATCGTTGTCCTTGCACACTCCCTACACGGCAGGTTACGAAGGGTACATGTTCCCCATCCGGTGATGTATGTTGTTCTCGCTCTGGCTCTTATAGGATCAGTATCCCTTTTCGGCATTATCTCGAGCTACCTGCGGATGAGCCTCAAGGTGGCGAGTTACAACAACTTACGGGAAGAAATCGAGGTCCTTCGGGATCGTTATGAGCGGTTGGAGAAAGAATCGCAGCAAAAGGGCGACCAGCTTGCGAGCCTTCAACTACTCGCGAACGAAGTGACAGTTGCTTACGGCATCAAGCGGACGATGGAAGGACCGTCGGACATCGCAAGTGAAGGCCGGTTGATCCCTACGGTTTCCGAGACGCTGGAACAGTATAACTTCTTAAAAAGCGCCAATCTCTCCCGTTTCTCCCGCCGATCTTCTCCCTTATTCCAATCCGAAGCTCTCCCGAGCATGTGGCCAGTCGACGGCCGGTTGATGAGCTATTTTGGCCGGCGGTCGGATCCGTTTTCGGGAGAAGGCGCATTTCACGCCGGCATCGATATTTCCGTTCCGACAGGGACGGTGGTAAGAAGTACTGCCGATGGTACGGTCGTGTCTGCAGAGTGGGGTGGCCAATACGGTCGCCTGGTTGTTATCGACCACGGCGGCGGAGTCCAGACCTACTATGCGCACATGTCGCGACTGGAAGTCATCGCCGGGCAGTGGGTTCATCGCGGCGAGACGATTGGACGGAGCGGGAGTTCCGGGCGCGCGACGGGCGCGCATGTCCACTACGAAGTTCGCAGGCGTGGAACTCCAGTCAATCCAAGCCAGTATTTGCGCGCAACTTACGCCTCGGTCCGCAAGCGCGAATACGGATTTTAACCACACCCTATTTCAGCTACAATAGAATCGCAATCAGCGGAGTTAGGCAACGGCCATTCCGTGCATAACCCCGGTTAAAAACGAGGAGTCAAGAAGCCTTCATGTCTCGAAAAGAAGGAGCCCGAACAGGCGGCCGCAAAGAGGGACGCAGCGACGGTATGACCCGACGTGAGGCCGTTAAGGCTGCGGGCGCAGTCGGCGTGGCGGTCAGCGTGGCGAAAACAGTCAAGGCAGAAGCACCCGCTTTCATCAAGAAAGTGCATGCCGCGAACAACCAGGTCAATTACGGAATCATCGGTACAGGCGGTCGCGGACAGTATCTCCTCGGTCTGTTAAAAAGCGTAGACAATGGCAAATGCGTCGCTATCTGCGACGTCGATGACGAAAACCTGAATAAGGGTCTCCTGGCGATCGGTGGTAGCCCGAAGAAATATAAGGACTACCGCCAACTCCTCGCCGACAGCTCAGTTGAGAGCGTACTGATTGCGACACCCGTTTATCTGCACTATCCAATGCTTGAAGACGCGCTGAAGGCAGGCAAGCACGTATTCTGCGAAAAGAGCCTTGTCTTCACCGAGGAAGAAGTAAACAAGGTGAAGGCGCTGTATCCCGCACAGCATCCAAAACAGGTGCTGCAGGTCGGCTTGCAACGCCGGTACAGCGAGTATTACACGGCGGTCAAGCAGATGATCGAGAAAGGCATGCTGGGCGATGTGCAGTTCATCTATGCCCAGTGGCACCGCAATCCAGGCTGGGTGATGAAGCCGAACCAGTGGCGCCTGTTCCGCAAGACGTCAGGCGGTCTCGCGGCGGAACTCGGATCGCATCACTTCGATGTCGCTGACTGGATGTTCGGGTCGACACCGGAGATGGTGATGGGTCTCGGCGGTCTCGACACGATGCACGACGGGCGCGACATCTACGACAACATCCAGCTCATCTTCAAATATCCGAAGGGTAAGAAGATGATTTGGAGTGGAAGCAGCAGCACCTCGCACTTACCTCTTTTCGGTGGATCGCGGTCGGAACAAGGCGAAATGATTTGCGGTACGGGTGGGACTGTTCACATTACCATCGGCAGCGGAAAGATGGACCCGGATCCGCCGCTTGCGATCTGGTATCGCGAACCGAGTCCCCCACCAAAGGTCACACCCGGTGGAAAGCCCGAAAAGTTCCAAGCCGGCGCGAGTTTCAGTCTGGCGTCAGGTGGCAAGGCCCTTCCGATTCTTCTGAGCGGCGATCAGCGCACCGGGAGTGAGAGCTTCCTCGAGAAGGAGCTGAAATTCGCTCGCCAATGGCTTTACGCAAAGGGTGTGATGGTTCCGAATGAAGCGAGGAATCCCGTCACGGTGTCGCTCGAAAGCTTCTTCAATGACTGTAAGACCGGCGGGAAGCCCAAGGCGAACGTGGAAGTGGGTCTCGACGATTCAATTTCAGTCATCCTGGCGAATCGCGCAATGGACGAGGAACGGCGTGTGAAGTACGCCGAGTTGCATCATCCGGCAGCGACTCCGGCGACGACGCCTGCGGCTAAGAAGAAAGCAGCCACTACCTAGTTCGAGCCGACGCTTGTGACACGGCGCGGATTGTTAGCAAGCGCGGGGATGGTGTTTAGGCCCGGGGCGCGCGCATCCGACAAACCCGTTCGCATCGGTATTGTCGGAGGACGTTTCGGCGCCACTTTCCAATGGCATCTCGATCCTGGCTGTCGTGTCACTGCGGTCTGTGACATCGATGAGCAGGCGCTGAAACGTCTCGCCGCAACGTACGGCTGCGGGAACACCTTCACAAATTACGAGGACATGCTGCGAAGGGCGGAGATCGATGCCGTCGGCATTTTCACGCCTGCGCCGCTTCACGTCGAAATGACTGTCGCCGCGATGAAGGCGGGCAAACATGTCATCAGCGCTGTCCCCGCGGGAATGAATGTCTCCGAGATTGAACGACTGCTCGATATCGTCAAGTCCACAGGTCTGCGCTACATGATGGCGGAGACGAGTTACTATCGTTCGCCGATCATTCGATGTCGCGAAATGGCAGACAAAGGCGAGTTTGGGACCGTGTTTTACGCCGAGTCTGAGTACAACCATGAAGGTCTGATAAAGCTTATGTTCGAGGCCGGCGGCAAGCCCACTTGGCGTCACGGATTTCCTCCAATGCTGTATCCGACCCACTGCCTCGGGATGATCGTTCCAGTCATGCGGGAAAGACTTGCCGAAGTGACCGCGATCGGTTGGGGTGACCGTCACGAAGTATTGAAGACGAATCGATATCGAAATCCGTTTTGGAATGAGACGGCTTTCTTCAATACTTCAAAAGGTCATGCAGCGCGCGTCTCCGTTAACTGGCATGTCGCGGCCGGAGAGACCGAACGTGGCCAGTTTCTGGGAAATCGCATGTCCTATTACATGGAACGGCCGGAAGGCTCTCCTGACACGATCGTTCGGATCGGAAGCGGCGGAGCAACGGAGCTCGATTCGAACGGATATCCGAAGGGCGCGTTGAAGATGGAGCGGGACGGCGCAAACGACTTTATGGATCGCCTTCCTGAACCATTGCGGGTCAAGAGCGGTCACGGCGGATCGCACACGTTCCTCACACATGAGTTTGTCGACGCCATCCAGAACGATAGACATCCGTCCGTGAACGTGTGGGAAGCAGTCGCGTACACATTGCCTGGAATTGTCGCTCATCAATCGGCGCTGAACAACGGCCAGATGATGAAGATTCGCGACTACGGACAAGCGCCGGACTGAGTATTATCGTTTATGCTTCGACGTTTCCTTCTGGTCTTTCCACTTCTCTGTACTTCACGGCTGTGTGCGGCAGAACCCGATATCAACGGCTTCTTCGAAAAATTCACCGCCGAATGGGTCCGTGCCGATCCGGAGTTGGCAACCAGAAGCCAGTATTTCACGGGCGCCGAACAGGATCGGCTCGATAGAGAACTCACTCCACGCAACGCGCAGTCCAGGAAGCAACGGGTCGAACGCGCTCGTCGAGGCTTGGCGGAACTGAAACGGTTCGATCGCAGGCGGCTCACGAAATCACAGGGGATTTCAGCACGCGTGCTTGAGTGGCAACTAGACTCGATTGTTCGTGGGGAGCGATTCGGCGATTATGTCTACATCTTTAATCAAGGCATTGCTGGTTTTCCGCGAACAACTGTGCAGTTTTTGACGGACATTCATCCCGCGCGGAATACCAGAGACATTGAGAACTACCTCGGCCGGCTTTTTCAATTCCCGGTTCGTATCGACGAGGCAATCGTCGAAGCACGCGCGGCCGCGGCAAAGGGCATCGTGCCGCCTCGCTTCATCCTGACGGCGACGATCGATCAGATCAGTCGTCTTGCATCGCCGGAACCTGACAAGAATGTTCTGGTGGAGCAGTACGCCCAGCGGATCGAAAAGGTTTCTTCCATCTCGGAAGCGAACAGGCAGAAGTTTCGAGTGGCGGCCGCCAAGTTGGTCGGAGATCTTGTCGTTCCCGCGCTACGGCGTGCGATCAAACTGCTGGAGGAGCAACAAAAGATCGCGACAAACGACGCGGGCTTCTCAAAGCTGCCTGACGGCAATGCAGCCTACGCGGCCAGCTTGCGACAGTCGACATCTACGAATTTGACAGCAAACCAGATACACAGCATCGGGCTCGAGCAAGTCGCGCGTATCGAAGGTCAAATGGACAAGCTGTTGCGACAAATTGGATACAAGGAAGGGTCGGTCAAAGATCGCTATCAAAAGGCCGCCGATGATCATTCATATGGGGACGGGCCGAATGTACGAGCGACCGTTTTGGCGGACTACGAAAAAATTATGCGTGATGCCGAGCAGCGCGCAGAGGGGCTCTTCGATATGCGACCGAAAGCTGCCGTGATTGTGCGACGAATTCCCGAGTATCAGGAGCGTAATGCTGCCGCGAATTACTCTGCGCCCGCGAGGGACGGATCGCGCCCGGGCACGTTCAATGTTCCGTTGGTTGGTCCGAAATTCTCTCGTCTCGGAATGCGGACGCTAGCGTATCACGAAGCCGTACCGGGACATCATTTTCAGATTGCTTTTGTCGCAGCGAAGTAGAAATGTCCTAATCGAGCGAAGTAGGAATGTCCTGTTGACAGACTCAGGTCTGGATGCAAGAGGACAGGTTCGAGATGGGCCAGAAGGAACGGGATCGGCTGAAGGT
>Ga0190275_10002678_pt1 | contig 12716 bp, 21 predicted proteins | sample Popmic550T_FD_133745 | JGI IMG/M metagenome (GOLD analysis project Ga0190275, IMG submission 133745) | Populus adjacent soil microbial communities from riparian zone of Yellowstone River, Montana, USA - 550 T | ecosystem: Environmental > Terrestrial > Soil > Riparian zone > Trees stand | place... | reverse complement strand
GTTCCAGGTGGTGACGCCCTTGTGGCCACCCTTGCCCGCTGCAGCAGCCCCACCGACCAGACCAGCGACACCGATGCCCCGCTTGACCTTGCGCTCAGTCTCGTCCTCGGCTGCCTTGTTCACAGTGATGGCGATCCGCGCTTCCTGCAGTTTTGACACGGCATTCGCCTTCTTCTTCTCGTTGGATCGGTGAACGCTGTTCTTGGTCTTCTTGTAGGCCGCCCGACCGTACTGGTGCTGGGCGTAGACGCCACTGGCTCCGATCCCGGCGCTGATGGGGAGGGACACCTTGGGCTTCAACAACGTGTTGGCGGCCTGCCGTACCTTCCCGCTCGTGGGACCTATGTAGGCCAGGTTGGCACCGATCATGGTGCCGATCCCCGCCGCGCCTGCCGCCGAGGCGGCATGACCTCGGTGGAGGTTGCGCTTGATCTCCTTGGGGGAGTACGGCTCGTCGGCCTTGTTCACGATCCGCGCAGCCCGCTCCTTGGACATGCCCTTGCCCCGGAGCTTCTCGTACTGGGCAGGGTTGCGGACGAAGCCTCCACGCTTCGTCTTGTAACCGCTGCCGGTTTGCTCCCAGGGCATACCTAATTCTCGCGGGGCTGTCTCACTTCACTGTGCCCGCGAACCTGATCAGGTCGGCGAAGGTCATCACCTTGTCGTTGCCGGTGAGGGACACCCCCACCGTCGCCGTACCGGTCTCCGCCTTGACCGCGTTGGTCCGAGCCGAGTCGAAGCCCGCCTTGACGACGTGGCTGCCGACCGGTCCGAGCTTGCGTCCGTCCTGGGTGCGCTCGGACTCCTCCAGCACGTAGAACCACAGCGGCGTGCCCTTCTCGAAGCCAGGTCCCAGGTCCAGCGTCTGCGGGGTGATGACCGGCAGACCCATCTGCTTGGCCACCGCCTGGCCCGAGGGCAGCTTGTAGAAGTGCGCCCGGCTCATGTTCCGGAAGGCCAGCACGTTGGACCCGGAGGCCTCGGCACCCGGGATGGGCAGCCGGAACAGGCTGGCCGAGATCAGCGGGTCGATCTCCCGGCTGAGGTTGCGCGGCTGCACGCCCGCGCACCCCTCGGGCTGGGGGAAGTCGGTGAAGAACATCCCGAAGTCGATCTGCCGTCCCGCCTGCAGCGGGCGTCCGCCCATCAGCGAGGCATCCGGGGCAGTGAGGGAGAAGACCTGCAGGTTCTGACAGTTGTTGTTCCCATTGAGCCGGTAGGCCAAACGCACCTGGGTGTGGCCGAACCGGTAGGCACTGACCGCGAACTCGACCGGGGTGCCCTTCTTCTTGGGCTCCAGCTGCTTGACCTTGGTGGGGTTGACCGGGCTCAGGATCTCGGGCAGGAAGTCGTTGTAGACCGCCTGCTGGTAGGCCTTGCGCAGGGTCGCCCGGGCGTTGACGAAGCTCATCCCGGAGTCGATCAGCCGGTTGTGCGCCATCAGGAAGGTGACGTGGATCTGGGACAGAACCTGGTTCTCGTCGTTGCGCTTCTCCACCAGGATGGCCGAGCCGTCTGCGCGTCGGGGAAGGTCGCGCACCCCGTTGAGGTTGGCCTTCTGCACCTTGAAGTGCTTCTTGTCCGCCTCGTAGAGCTCGGGGTTGACGGTCGGCCCGCCACCGTAGACCGAGTCCAGGTCCAGGGCGAAGGTGCGGCTGTTGGTCAACGTGGTGGGATCGACGAAGTCCTTCGGGGGCGGGCTCGTGTCCAGGGTCATGTCATGGTCGAGGAACTGGCCGAAGTAGGTGAAGCCCGAGGTCACCGCCTCGTTGTTCTCGGAGTCGTTGTTCGGGTCCAGCATGGTCTGGGCCAGGTCAGCGATCTGCTGCTGGCTGGGGTCGATGAAACCGGGCAGCTTGGGGAACGTCCGGATGAAGGGGTCCTTGACCGCACCTTCAGCCAGCGAGGGGGTGGCGACCAGCACCAGGGCAGCAGCAATGGCGGCGATTTTCTTCCACATACGTGGCTCCTGAGTTGGGAGCCCCCGACTCACTCGACCTGAGTGACCTTTCTCCTGCTGATCATTGTCTCGGTGATGTCAGGGTGACACTCGCAGTGACAGGGGTCGTGGCAGAACTTGCAGGTCTGCCGACAGGCCTCGTGCTTCTCGTGCAGGCACGCGGTGGAGTAGTACCAGTGGTTGGCCAGGTCCTTGGAGATGTGGTCTTTCTTGGCGTCGTTCACCAGGTCACTTCCATGATGGCGAAGTCCCGCTTCTTGCCAGCGGGCCCGGTGCGGCAGCCCATGTAGAGAGCCCCGTCGATGAACTGCAGCCCCTCGCACTCGAAGCTGGTGGTGGTCACCTTGCCGTTGAGTACCTTCCTCAGCATGGCCATGGTGACGGTCAGCCGGGTCAGCTTCTTCCTCTTCTCGAAGCTGTAGATGTCGATGTACTGGTTCTTGTTGGTGGAGCCGGACAGCACCGCCAGGGTGTCGCCCCCGGCCCCACAGCCCTGGAAGAACTTGCCTCGCCCGCGCTTGGACACCTCGACCTGGCCCAGCACCTTGCACTTGCCGTCCTTGGCCCGGAACTGGGCCTCGTCCACCATCCGGTACATCTCGTGGTCGGAGTGGCCCTTGCGCAGGTAGAGCAGGTCCGGGTTCTCCGCCGACAGCCCGAAGCCCTGGTTGCCCAGGCTCCCGTCGTAGATGTCGACATTGCCCGACTCCTTGCGGACCCGGGTCGCCCCCCGCTCGAAGATGACCCGGGAAGGCTTGGTGCTGGTGGTCTTGCCCGCGCCGTTGTAGGAGTCCATCGGCACCCAGATCCAGACGTTGCCCGCCGCGCTCTTGCGCACCCCGACCTGGTTGCCGTGGCCGAACAGCTCGCACTTGGTGGTGCCCTCGTACACGCCCGTGCGCGAGAAGCGCCGGATCATGGTGTGCTCCTTGTCCCGGGCTCCCGCGTTCTGGGCCTGGGCCAGGTACCACTTGCGGTCCTGGGTCTCGTACACCGCGTTCTGCAGCAGGTTCGTCTTGGGCATGTCCTTGACGTTCAGCTGCAGCCGGTAGGTCAGGTCAAACGCTGGCACGGGGGAACGACTTTCTCACCTTGGTCCCGGCCCGGTGCATCCGGTTCTGGACATCCTTGTAGGCCGCGCCGAACTCCTTGTTCGGGGCGTTGTCCAGGTAGCTGCGCTCCAGCGGGGTCTTGTAGCCGGAGTGGTGCCCCTGGGAGAGGTAGTCCGCCCGACCCTCCTCCCGGCCCATCTTGGTGTCGCTGGCGTTCAGCTGGTGGGAGCGGTACTGCGACCGCTTGGCCTCGGCATGCGCGTGCTCGTGGGTCAGCACCATCTTCTTGTTCTTGCGGTAGTCCCGCTTGCCCTTGGAGTTCCGGGCGATGGCCTGCGGGTTGATGAGCACCGTGGACTTGCCGGTGTTCTTCCCGCCCGTCCGGACGGCCAGTCCGTGCAGCCCCAGCATGCCCAGCGTCGGGTGTGACTTCTGGGGGTTCTGACGGACCGTCTTCATCCAGTCAGAACCCGCCTCGGTCTGCTCCTTGATCTCCTTGTGCGCGGGCGTCATGCCCTTCTGCTGGGCGTAACCACCCACCTTCTGGCCCTTCTTGTAGGCATCGAGCGCCTGCGAGGACTTCAGCCACTTGCCGTTGACCAGCGACTTCTGGACCTTCTTGCGCTTGCGCTTGCGCTGGTCTGCCGCAGTGACCCCGAGACCGGTGGTCACGGCCAGGTTCTCGATCATCCCGGCGAAGCTCGCCTTGCTGATGGGGTCGATCCCCTGGGAGCGCAGGATGGACATCTGGCCCGCCGTGTAGGACTTCTTGACCCTCTTGCGCTTGCGGTGGGACAGGGCCAGACCGCCACCGCCCACGGCAGCCACCGCCAGGGCGGGGTTGCGGATCCGACGCACCTGGTTGCCCATGTGGCCGTACACGCCCGCGAAGTGCCGCTGCTGAGCCGCCGCACCGTGCAGCTTCCCTGCCGCCTCGGCCTTCGCGCTGGAGTGACCGGAGAGGAACTTCTGGGGCTCCCGGATCACCTTGCCGGTCTGCACCTGAGGGCGGACATCGGGTACCCGGGGGTTGGGGGAGCGACCGTTGGTGGCCGTGCCACCGAGACGAGGGATGATCTTCCGCGCCCCCTCGACGCTGTCACCGGACCGCTTGGCCCACTTCCTGCCCTCGTGCTCCAGCAGATGGGCACCGCCCGCACTGCCTGCGGCGGCTGTTGCGCCTGCGCCCAGGGCCGTACCGAAGTAGCGGTCGGTGTCCTTCCGGGCCTTGGAGACCTTCTTGTTGCGCATCCGGTGCACACCGTAGGCGGCGGCTCCGGCCCCACCCACCAGGGCCACGTTCGATCCGACCCGACCGACCTTCAGGTGCCGGATGATCTCCTTCTCCGGCCCGATCTTCCCGGCCCCGCGACCGTGCACGAAGTGTTCGACCCGGGTGGTCGGCTTGCTCTTGTTCGCCGCATCGGTCTCCTGCTGCAGGAACCCCCGGTGGGCGTCGGTGCGGAAGCCGAAGATGCCACCCCGAGCCGAGGCAAGGGTGGCCCGACCCCGCTGCATGCGCGACCCTTCGGCCTGGTGCGGCAGCACCTTGGACTTGACCCCGGGGATGCCACCGCCGACCAGACCACCAGCGGCAGCGGTTCCTCCCGCCCCGGCGATGACCGCACCCGAGGAGTTCCGACGTTGCTCCTTGGTGGACTTCATCACCAGGCGCACGTCAGCACCCTGCTGACGCAGGATGTCGGCGGTGCTCACTTCTTCTTCTTCGGGAACTGCTTCTTCGGGCTGTCGGCCTTGGCGCGCTGCTTCATGGCCTCCTTCTTCTCCCGGAGGCTGAGCTCATTGGTCCGCTTGGCGTGGGAGTACTCCAGGTCCTTGGTCCGCTTGGTGTGCCGGAACTCCAGGTCCTTGGCCTTGCGGTCATGCTCCAGCGCCTGCTTCTTGGACTTGCCGTCGATCTCCAGACCCTGCTTCTGACCCTGCATCTTCAGCTCGGCGTCACGGCCCTTGATGTCCATGTCCATCTGCTTGCCCGCTGCGTCCAGCTCCGCCTGGGCCCGGGCCGGTCCCTGCTCCTGCTCCATCATCTCGGGCGTGGGGGCCTGGGACTGCATCTCCGCCTGCTCCGGGGTCATCCCCTGAGCGACCATCTCCTGCTTCTGCTTGGCCCCCTCGAAGGCCATCGCGTTCTGCATGTCGGCCTCCTCGCGCCGCATCTCCTCCACCTCCTGGGGGAGATCGGGCAGGTGGGCGCTTTCGCGGAGGAACTTCTCCAGATCGGGGTCGGGGAAGAACATCATCCCCAGGCCGGACATGGTCTGCATGAACTGGGCCAGCTCCGCCAGGTTGGGCGGGTCGACGTTGCTGGGCTCGATCCGGGGGAGCTTGTCCAGCTTCCACTGGTTGATGCCGAACAGGCGCGGGATGGCGTGCCGGTTGAACACGTCCGCGATGCCCTGGGCGATGCTGTTCAGCGCGGCCCGGAAGATGCCGGTCTTGTCCACGTGCAGGGCGTAGGAGCCCGTCCCCTGGTGACCGACCTTGATGAAGTCGGCCAGCACCGTCATCAGGATCTCGGTGGAGTACCGCTCGATCAGGGCGTTGGTGTCGAAGGTCTTGCCACCACCCGAGCTCAGCAGCTGGAAGTCGTACTCGGGGGTCTTGGTGTCCGGGTCGACATCCGAGGGGATGACCACCCCATCGTGCTCATCCCTTCGGACGTTGCTGACCAGCCGCTTGAACGCCGTGAAGAGCTGCTTCTGCTGCGGCGTCGCGTCCGGCTTCATGATCTGGCTGGGAACTTTTGCGAAAGGGAGACCAGCCAGATCACGCTCAACGCCGATGGCCTCGAACTCTTCGAGCCGCTTCTTGAAGAACCAGGGCCGGTAGGCGTTCCGCAGGATGCTACGTCCCTCGGGATTGCCCTTGTGCGCGCCCGTACGGAACAGCAGGCAGCGCTCGATGCTCAGGCTGCGCTGGGTGTAGTAGGGCGGTGGGATCTGCACCATGCCCTTGATGCCGCCCGTGTCGTCGAACAGCCAGCGGTGCAGCGTCTCCTGGGCCCGGATCGGCATCTTGCGCCAGCCGATCTTGCCATCGGTGAACTTGGACCGCTTCTTGCCGTCCGTCTCCCAGGGGCCGATCCGCTTCTTGTAGACGATCTCGTGCCAGCTCCACCCGTAGGGGAGCATGCTCAGGATCTCCGCCACCAGGTCGTCGAAGCTGTGGGACATGTCGTCGATGCACTCCTCGACGAACTGCACCGCCTTGGCCTGCTCGGGGGAGGAGTCGTCCCCCACCACGGTCCAGGTGACCTCACGCAACAGCTTCTCGATGGTGAAGAGGAGAGCGCCGATGGTCGCATCGTTCTGCGACATCTCGGTGAAGACCTTGACACCCTTGGTGCCCCGCAGCGCCGGGAGGAACTCCTCGTCGATGACACCCGTTGACCGCTTCAGACCGGTGCCGCCGAGCTCGACGAACGGTGGCCCTATCGGGAGCTTCTTCGCCTCACCCTCGACGGCGACGTCCACCATCTCCGGATACCCGCCAGCAGGTGGGTTCACGTACTCAGTGGTCATCGGCCCTCCTGCGGCTCAGTCTCTCAGCGATGGCAACGCAGGCCCGGGGTGCGAGAGCGCCCCGGAGGATTTCGGCCCTCGGGGGAAAACCTGGTCACTCCGAGGACGCTCTTGTCTCAGGATATGGCCGCCGTCACAATGATGCAGACCAGTACCAGACTCAGCCCAGCGGCCACCACGAGAGCGGCGGCCCAGTCCCCCAGTGGGTTGTCCAGAGGCTTCAGACGGTAGGTCTGGTAGGTGGGGCTTGTGGCGTCGTGTCCTTCACCAGCATGTGCTGGACGCTGTTCGTGACCCCGGTCGGCTTCCAAAGTCCCATGTGCGCGCCCACTGAGACGATGAACGCTGGCAATGCGCTGATCAGCGCCACCCCCAGATCGAAGGTCTCTCCCCCAGTCAACGCCCTGGCTAGCTCCGAGAGCATCGCCAGCACCAGGTTGAGGCCCGCCAGTAGCAGGGCCTTGACCCCACTCCTCATGCTGGTTTTTGTGACCAAACCGACCAACAACGGCAGAACGAAGGCGATGCACAGCTGAACGATAGACAGCACATCCCAGGTGACGGTCACGTTCTCAGGCTAATCAGCGTGTCCTGCTGCTGTGATGATCGTCTCTCGGCCCTGGCCTTGCGCTCCTGCAGGTACGCGCTCTCCCCCTCCAGGTCCGGGAAGAACACCTTGCCCAGCCAGTTCAGCAGTGCCTGTCTCATGGCTTGCCCTTCTTGGGGATCTCGGGCTTCACCACAGCGCCGTAGGGAGCAGACATCGAGGAAACGGCCATCTCACTACGCCCCGCCAAGAAGCCTGCCAGCAGGCCGATCAGGGTGTTGATGACGTCATTGACGAAGATCACCGCTCGGCTGGTGTCCTGCTCGGGGTGGATGATCTCGGTGAGGATGACCGAGGTTCCGCCCACGATGACCGCACTGCAGATGGTGAACGCCACCATCAGCACCAGGATCTCCGTGGTGCTGCGCTCCCAGAAGAGCTTGTGAGTTCCTTCGGGCTTCGTCACTCACCCACGATCACATGGCTGTCAGCGTGGACCGTGAGCCCATTCAGGCTTGCCGGGGAAGGGCAGGGCAGGGGCTTCGAGCTGGTTGAACACCTCCCTGGTCACCAGAGTGTGCTGCTCCTTGGAGGCCACCCGGTCGATGGTCGTGTAGTAGATCCGGTTCTCCTCGTCGTCCAGGCGGATCTCTCTGCCCAACATGATCTCGTTGGGATCCAGTCCATGCTGGTCCAGCCAGGTCGACCACTGCTCCCGCAGACCATGGGGCATCTGGTCCAGGGACGTGTTCATGTACATGGTTCTCACGGTGCGTCCCAGAGCTCCTGTAGGTCGAAGGGGACCTGCAGACACTGGGCGAAGGTGAGGTCGGGACCGTCCATTCGCAACACCGTGTGCTTGTAGATGACCGCGTACTTGGGCAGTGTGATCTCGCCCTCGACGTACCTGCGACCGAGATCGGTGATACGCCAGTAGCCCGCTCGTCCACCGTCGTCCCGGACCTTGCGCTCTTCCTCCAGCACACCCCAGAACTTCAGCTCTGAGGCCTCGTGGGAAGCCGACTCCTTCACGTGCATGTACTCGCCCGGGTGCCTGCGGTCCCAGCGGTAGTAGTCCAGCAACGCCTTGGCCTTGGTCTTGTGGATGGTTCGGCCCCAGTCCTTGGCCAACCGCTCACAGCCATGACAGACCACACCACTCTTGGTCACCCGACCTGCTCTGACCATGCGCCGGAGCTCAGCTACTGACATGTCCTCGAACGGTCGGTCGTCATCGTCGTCATCATCAACCAGGACGATTCTCATGCGCTCTGAGTGCCTCCTCTAGTTCCCGAATCCGCTCCACAGCGGCATCGAACAGGTTCATGTGGTGGCCGCAGTCGATCCGCCACCAGATGTTGTCGTCCTCGAAGTAGGCGACGATGAACTCCTCCAGGGGGGCGGTGGGAATCTGACCCGCCATCTCCATCGCCTGCACCGCATTGCTGTAGGTGGAGGTGGCGAACATCACCGGGTCACCGTCGTGGTAGCTCTCCCGATGGGCCAGACAGATCTTGGCCACCTCGGTGTTGGTCATCTTCGGGGTCTGGGCGAACTGGAAGGTGCAAGCCTCGCACTGCAGCATCACCACATCACTCATCGGTAGTCCCAAGGGTCGAGGGCGGCGCATCCCAGCGCGCACCACTGGTTGGGCTTGGCTCCGCAGATGCAGTCGTCGTGCAGGGTGCGGATGACGCGAGGTGCGGTCTCGCCCCGGGGGATGTCAGCCTGCTTCAGACCCTCCACCTCGGGGGTGACCTTGTACTGGGAGAGCTTGCGCGCCTGCGCGAACCAGGCGAACCCGAAGCCCGCGAGGAAGAACACCACGCAGAGGAAGAAGACCAGGGTGGCCCAACCTGGACTCATCGCTTCGTCTTCATGTGCTTCGCCTCCGCGCAGGGGCAGCGCGTGTAGCGGTCCTCGGCCTGGTCCCAGGCCCTGCCGTCACAGTTGCCATGTTTGCCCGCCAGGCACTCAGGACAGGCCTGAGAGATCATCCTGAGGCTCCCTGCGGTCCCATCGCTCCCTGTGGCCCAGGAGGGCCCTGTGGTCCCCGGTTGGCCTCCTTCAGCAGGTGGATGCACTCCTGGAAGCCGATGGCCTGCACTACCTCGTCCTCGGTGGGCATGGCGTCGTCCTCGTAGATCTGCATCCGCCAATAGGCCAGCTGGTAGTGCTTCGACCAGTCCAGTCCGCACATGCTGCAGACCAGGACCTGCTCGGGGTAGGGGCTGCTCATCCAGTCGTCCTTCCACAGGCGGGGCAGGTGTGCTTGTCGGGCGGGTCGTCCAGGCAGTGCGGACACTGCGGTGTCTCATCGAGCATGGCCAGCACCAGCGCGTAGGCGTCCCGGGTGGCCTTGCGACAGGCCCGCTCCAGCCGGGACAGTGCCGCACCCTGCAGCACGATCTCCTCGGCCTGGACCGAGTTCTCCAGCCGGATACGCAGCTCCTCCGTGTTCACGGCTCTCCTCCGACCAGCTCGTAGATCCGGTCGAACGCCTCGTCCACGTTGAAGGGCGTCTCCAGGTCCTCGATGTAAGCCCGTACCACGTCGATGGTGGCCAGCAGGAACTCGACCTCCTCCCAGGTGGGCAGCCGGGAGACCTTCTTCTTGTCCGCCTCCAGCCGCTCCCGGATGCTGTCCAGGGAGATGTCCTCACTCCACTGCACAGTCACGGGGTGACGCGGTTGAGGTAGTCGACGTGGTCCTCGCCATCACGGGGCAGGTTGTCCGGGTCCAGACCGAGAGGCCGGGGCATGGTGTAGCGATCCATCCCCAGCAGCTCAGCCAGGTGACGGCGCTCCACGGTGCTGTAGAGGGGCTCACTCCCCTCCAGGGCGAACACGATCTTGGTTACCGGCATGTCCCCGTTCTCGGTCTCCGCGATCACATCCTCCAGGTAGAGGATCGGCACATCAGCGTTCAGGCTGGTCTGCTCGTCGATCTCTATGAACATCACATCTCTTTCCAGTAGAAGGCGGGGTACAGGCGAGAGTCCTTGATGTCGTAGATGGTGGCCAGGAAGTCCCGACATCGCTCGCAGAGGTCCCCGTTGGACAGGTCACAGAATCCCAGGTCCTCGTCCTCCGAGCCCACGCAGACACCGAAGTTGTCGATGTCGCCTCGCTCGATCAGGGTCTCGATCATCACGCTTCTGGCCAGGGTGACGTCGTCGGTGCCCATCACACAGACGTCACCGTTGTGCAGATATCCCACCAGGATGCTCATGGCTGCCTCTCATTCGGGGGCCTTCACAGCCAGCAGATACCTGTCGTCAAGCTCCAGGAAGCGCGCCTGACAGGTCTGACGGCGCAACCAGCGGGCGATCTTGTCCGCCTCGTCACGGTCGCGCACGTAGAAGAGGGTCCACCTCCCAGGCTGTTCCTTGGCCTGCTCGAAGTAGGGCTTGGCAAAGGTCACCTGTGGGCGGGGCATCAGCGAGCGTTCTCCTGGCATCGGGTCGAGCAGCACTGGATCGTGCGCCCGAACTTGCGGACGTAGAGGTGGGTGTCGTGGTGCAGGGGGATACCGCAGCCGACGCAGGTGATCGAGGTGACCGCCAGGACGTGGTCCAGGGGGACGTTCATGCTGGCCACCGACGCCAGCATCAGCTCCATCTGGGGGACGACGTGCAGTTGGGTGCAGTGCCGGGAGAGCTGAGAGATCCCCGCCTGCTCGGTCTGTCTGGTGACTGTCTCCACGCGGTGCATGACCTCGTGGCATTCGGGGCATGCGAGGGTCTTCATGGTCCCTCCAGGATGGGCAGGATGGCTACGCTGTCACTGTATAACCAGACTGGTCAACTTAGCGAGAAGACCTGGTCCTCGTCCTTACGTGTCACCTCTCCGTCGATCCCCCGCTTCAACTCCTCCTTCTCCCCGTGGGTGAACCCCATGGGGCTGAAGTCACGGTTGTGCTCCACGGCATCGCCCATCCAGTTCACCTGGGCCTTGGGCGCGACGTAGGGCATCACGCTGGGGAAGCGGTGCGAGACCGCCTTCCACGCGAGCGCGGCGGAGCAGACCTCGTCAGGAAGATGAAACTCCTTGGCCCGGGAGAAGAGATCGTCGGTGCTCACGTACTTACAAGCGGTGTAGAAGCTGTCGATGCGCGAAGCGCGCACCTTGTTGTGCTCCACGGCGGCCACGAACTCGCTCAGCATGTCGTCCCGGTTGCGCCCGGTCATCAAGAAGTTGCGGGCCTTGCCGTCGATCATGTCGCTGACCACACCGCCCAGACCGGTCGCATCGTGGATGCCTTCGGCGTGGTAGCGCTTCTGCAGGGCATTGAACAGCCCCACCATGTAGGGGTAGGGCCTCCGCTGCAGGCGCACGTAGTAGGCGAGGCGAATGGGCGTCTCGGTCACGTCCCACACCCCGATCACCGTCCAGTCCATGTCTCTCGCCCAGTCGGCGCTGACCACGTACTCCCGCACCACCGAGGGTTGCAGGATGATGTACTCCTGGTGCTCACGGGTGTGCTTGACCGGCTTGGGCGCACCGACGTCGAACATGTCCTCCACGCACTCGGTGGCGATGGCGCGGTTGCCGATGGAGGGCTCACCGAGCTCGTACTCCACCCGCCACATCTCACGGGGGATCTCCCGACGCTTCTGCTCGATGGTCTCGGGGGAGAGCCAGCCGTCGACGGGGTTGGCGGTGTCCTTGAAGCACCAGGAGTAGATCGGCAGGTTGTTCTCCCGAAAGCGCCGCATCTCGGCGGTCATGGTGCCCTCGGGGTACTGCCAGGTCGATACCATCGTCGTCTGCGCGGGGATCTCCACGCCCACCCAGTTCTTCTGGGGCATCGGCTGACCCATGGCAGCTGCGAGGATGTTGGCGTCCATCTCGTCGATCTCGTCGAGGAGAAGGCGCGCAGGGTGCGGGCCTCTGACGGTCTTCTGGGAGGCCGTCAGGGGCCGAATCCTGGCGTTGTTCGTCAAGCGCTGCTCGTTGCGTTGGTCCGAGGCAAGCATGTAGCGCGGCGCATCGTCGAACTCCCAGGCCCGCTGCATGCTCTCCAGCACGTTGTTGGACTGCGCCAGAGACCCACCCAGGATGTTGCAGTCGCTGCCCCACACCACCGCGTTGGTCAGTCCCAGGATGGACATCATCACGCTCTTGCCGCTCAGGCCTCGGGAGCCGTGCACCAGCACCTGGGGCTCGCGGGCGAAGAAGGCGGTGGCGAAGGCGTCGAAGGGCGCGTTGTGCTCCACGCACACCTTGTGGCGTGGGATGGTCACGTTCCACAGCACCCGGACCAGGTCGTAGAGCTCAGCGTTGGTCTTGGGAGGCCGGTCCAGGCGGAAGCTCATGGCCTAGTTGAGCAGCCCTACGAGCGCGAAGATGACGAGCAGAACGACGAGAATGAGGATGACGGGGATCATCCAGCTCGGTGTGGTCATGTTTCCTCCTCGGTAGGAACCCAGTATCGCCCTAGGTGACGAGCTTCCAGGTAGAGCCGGTCCAGACCTTCATCGGCTTCTCCACCCAGGAGGTGCCGTTCCAGTACTTGGCGGGCTTGTTGGCCCAGGCGCTACCCATCCACACCTTGGGCCGTCCGCCCACCACAGCGGGCGCGACGTTGACGTCGTCGATGTAGGCGGTGCCCTG
>Ga0190275_10002677_pt1 | contig 12716 bp, 9 predicted proteins | sample Popmic550T_FD_133745 | JGI IMG/M metagenome (GOLD analysis project Ga0190275, IMG submission 133745) | Populus adjacent soil microbial communities from riparian zone of Yellowstone River, Montana, USA - 550 T | ecosystem: Environmental > Terrestrial > Soil > Riparian zone > Trees stand | place... | reverse complement strand
GTCCGGGCGCCCAGCTTGGAGCGCAGGCTCTTGACGTGGCTGCGGACCGTCCCCGGAGCCACGCCGAGCACCTCGGCGACCGACGCCACCTGGCGGCCCGAGGCCAGCAGCTCCAGGACGCGGAGCTGCTGCGGCGACAGCGTCCTCATCGCAAACATCAAGTGGCGCCGCTTGTCAAGTGCGTCCTGCCACGCCACCCGTAGTGCTAGGCGGCTCTCCGCGTCCATCAGACGGTCCCCCGCGAGGAGGCGGTCGACCACGTCGACCAGCTGCGTCACGTTGGTGGAGCTGGTCACGACGTCGACCGCCGTGTCCTCCAGGAGCCCGCCCCACCGGAGTGCCGGTCCCGAGGTCACCACCGCCACCCGCACGCCGCCGAGGGCGACGAGGCGGCTCACGTCGTGGACGACCTCCAGACTGTCGAGGCCGTCGAAGATCGCCACCAAGTGGTGCGGCCCCGCACGGGCGCCACCCGCTCGAACGTCCTCGTCGAGCGTCTCCCACGCGTGCATCTCCACCGGTGAGCCCGCCGCCTGCAGCGCCGCCACGACGGCCTGCGCGACCAGGCGGTGCGGTGACACCACCCATGCGGTCAGGCCGGGGAGGGGTGGAGCTGCGCCGGTGCCCCGCTGCACTGGTACGACCATCCCGCCTCCTTGCACGCGCCAGCCGATCCCCGCCAGCCTGCCGTGCCGGACCGCACCGGTGCCGTCACATCATCCAACGTGCACCTAATTGGGGAGGCGCGGGGGGCCGCGCGGTCCGCCGGAGGCGAGGGTGGGTGGCCCGGTTCTTGAAGCCATCCCGACACATGCTGCCGTGTGCCTTGCGACGACCTTGACCAAGATTGCGGGAGTCCTCAGGACAGCGGACCAGACCGCTCCTCCCTCATTTGGGGTACGGACCACGGAGGGGTGGACAGGTCGGCAAAGTGGTCGCAATGTGCAGTGCGGGAGCTGTATCACGGGGCTCGCCGAGTCCACCTTGTTCATCAAGGAGCGGGCGGGGGCCCGCACCAGAGGGAACGCACGACTTTGCTTTGTGGGGGGAACATCATGTTTGCAAACCGCAGCGACCTGCTGCACCGCGGGACACGGACCGGACTGCTGGGGACCGCGATCTTCGTGGCCCTGGTCTGGATCGGGGCCGGTCACGCACTGTCCACGCATGCGCCCGATCCTCATGTGCTGCCGTCGCTGGGGGACGGCGTCGTCGGGGGTGTCTTCGTCGCAGGGGCTGCTGGGGCCGCGCTGATGGGCTGGCGCCGGCATCCCGGACGGCTCACCGGGTGGATCGTGTCAGCCGGGGCCCTGATCGCCGCCCAGTCCCTGACGGTCACCCTGCTCGCGCTGAGCAGCCCGCCGCCGCGAGGGACCCTCACGATGATGATGCTGCTGCTGGCGGCCGTCGTCGGTCTGGCCTCAGTGGTCACCGCCCTGTCCGGCCTGCCCCAGGTGGGGCACGTGACCGACGAGTGCTTCTGCATCGGCCTCGGGATGGGCCTGATGGCGTCGGGATACCTGCTGCTGCAGTTCCCCGTCGCCTCGCCGGCACCCTTCGCGATCCACGCGGTGACAGGCGTACTGGTGACGACGCACGTGCTGGCGGTCGCACTGGTGGTCCGCCGGGGCGGACTGCCTCCGGGGATGGCCCGACTGCTGGTGGCGACCGTGCTCGTCGTCGGCGCGGGTCTCGTCGTGAGGTCCGCGGGGCCGACCAGCAGCATCGAGGACCTCCTGGTCCACCTGGCCCGCGCGGCGGTCGGCGCGACGTGGCTGACCCTGGCGTGGGGAGCGCTGCGCGAGGCGATCGAGGAGGACCGCCGGCGCATCAACTCCGCGCAGCAGGTCCTCGCGAGCGCCACCCGCGACCAGCGCGAACGCCTCCACGAGCTGCGGAGCACGGTGGCCGGGCTCGTCAACGGGTCGTCCCTGCTCGACAACCCGGACGTCCCCGCCGAGACCCGTCAGCGCCTGCTCGACTCGGTGCGGCGCGAGCTGTGCCGCATGGACCGCCTGTTGTCGTGCGAGAGCGCGCCGCCCACCGACATCGACCTCGACGAGGCACTCGGGCTGATCCTCGACCTGCAGCGGCTCAAGGGCCGCCACGTCGAGCTCCGCAGCACCGGCGACGTCGTCCGGGCCAGGTACGACGAGCTGGCCGAGGTCGTCAACATCCTGCTGGACAACGCGGTCACCCACGGCGGCAGCGACAACAGCGTCGTCGAGGTGGTGCGCCGTGACGAGGAGACGGTGGACATCACGGTCACCGACTTCGGACGCGGCATCCCGGCGGAGCAGCGTACGCAGATCTTCGAGTGGGGCCGGCGCGGCCAGGACTCCCCGGGCGAGGGGATCGGCCTGCACCTCGCCCAGCGGCTCGTGTCGGAGAACGGCGGCTCCCTCACACTGGCGGAGCAGCCGCGTGTCGGCTCGTCCTTCGTCATCTCGCTGCCAGCCGTCCGGCGCTCGCCCGAGAACCACCTGACCGAGGAGGACGGCCGTGCCTGGCACCGCGCGGGCTGACCACCGTGTCCTGATCGTCGACGACCACCAGCTCTTCGCCGAGTCGCTCGAGCTGGCCCTGTCGCTGGAGGGCTACGACGTACGCCGGCTGGAGCTCCCCGAGGAAGGTGGGTCGATCGCGACCCTGCGCTCCCTCGCGCTGAGGAGCAACCCACGCACGGTCCTGCTCGACCTCGACCTGGGACGCTTCGGTGACGGCGTCAACCTGATCTCGCCGCTGGCACACGCCCACGTCAACGTCGTGGTGCTGACCGCCTCGCTCGACATCGGCCGGTGGGGCGAGTGCATGCGGCTCGGGGCGCGCAAGGTGCTGCCGAAGAGCGGCGCACTGCGACAGGCGCTGGCGACCGTCCGGCGCCTCCACCAGGGCCTCCCGGTGGTGACGCGCGACGAGCTGGAGAGCCTGCTCGACGCATTCAACCAGCAGTCCCAGGCGGACGACGACATCCGCCGACGGCTGAACCTGCTGACGCCGCGGGAGCGCCAGGTGCTCGGGGCGCTGATCGAGGGACGCACGGTGCGTGCCATCGCCCACGACAGCGTGGTGTCCGAGGCCACGGTTCGCACGCAGGTCAAGTCGATCCTCAACAAGCTGGAGGTGTCCTCCCAGCTGGCTGCAGTGGGGATGGCCAACCAGATCGGGTGGAAGCAGGGCGCCTGACGCGTCCGTGGTCGCGGCGGCCGAGGTGGGGGAACCTCGACCGCCGCCCCTGGCTCGCCTTGTCCGCCGTGACGAGGTGTGGGGGTCCTCGTCGTCCCAAGCGTGCACGATGGCCAGAGCAGGACCCGGCGACGGCGGCGAAACCAGTGCTGGTGCACCTCCTCGAGGGTAGGCCCAGCCCCTGTCCGGAGCCCATCCCACGGACTGGGTAACTCCTGTCCGACCCGTGCGGCCCGTCGCGGGACGCCGGCGTGCACGCCTTTCGCTGATTTGCGGCATGCCCCGGAGCGGTGGCCTTCCTAGGCTCACAGCACGTGACGAACGGGTGCCTCGGGGCGGCTCCTGGAGGGGGTACAGCATGGCGCAGATCTCGGTCGAGATGGTTCCGCCCGGCCCTGCGTCGCTGACCGCACCCCCCGTCCCCCGCCCGCGCGAGGCCCAGCACCCGGCGCCCTTCGAAGGCTCGCCGACCCCCACCGTCGCGGCCGGCACGGCGGTGCACCCGCGCCGCCACTTCAGCGGCACGGGCCTCGCGCTCGACACCGTCCTCGCCGTCGCGCTGGCCGTGACGGTGGTGGCCCTGGATCGACTGTCGAGCGAGATGGCCGCGGCGGCCGTCGTCGGCTGGGTGGCGATCCTGGCGGCCTCCGGTCACTACCGGCTCCGGGCGCTCGACCAGGACCGCACCACCCGGCTCCGCCTCGTCCTCGGGACCGGCTTCAAGGCCGTGGTGGTGGTGCTGGCACTCTCCCCGTGGTTCCAGACCCCAGACTCCCTGTCGTTGGCGCAGCTCGTCGTGGCCTTCGGACTCGCGAGCGCAGTCCCTCCCCTGCTCGGCATCGGACGGCACCGTCCGCGCCTGGTGCTCGCCGGCCGTCCCCGCGACGTCCGCGACGCCATCCTCGAGCTGGAGGTCGCCGGCAGCCACGAGGTCGTCGCCGTGTGCCTGACCCGCCCGTCCAAGGTGCCGGTGGACCTGCCGACCTACGTCGGTTTCGACACCACGCCGCAGATCGCCGAGCAGCACCGCGCAGACGCCCTGGTGGTACTCCCCGGCGCCCGACTCGCCCCCGCCGAGCTGCGTCGCCTGCACTGGGGACTGGCCGGGGTCGGCACCGAGCTCTGCGTCGGGACGGGGCTCCTCGACGTCACGCCGACCCGCACGCGGGTGTTCGCCTCAGGCGGTCTCACCCTGGTCCGTGCGGTCTCCCCGTCGCTCCGCGGACCACGACGGTGGGTCAAGGAGGTGGTCGAGCGGGTCGCGGCGACGATCGCGCTGGTCCTGCTGTCTCCCGTGCTGCTGGTCGTCGGTCTGCTCGTCCGGCTCGACTCCCAGGGCCCGGCCATCTACAAGCAGCAGCGCGTGGGCCGCGACGGCCGTCTCTTCTGGATGTACAAGTTCCGGTCGATGTCGGTGTCGGCGGAGACGGATCGCACGGAGCTGATCGCCTGCAACGAGGCCGACGGGGTGCTGTTCAAGATCCAGCAGGACCCGAGGGTCACCCGGCTCGGGCAGCGGCTGCGTCGCTGGAGCATCGACGAGGTGCCCCAGCTGTGGAACGTGGTGCGCGGCGACATGTCGCTCGTCGGACCTCGTCCGGCACTGCCCGACGAGGTGGCGAGGTACGACGTGGACCCTCGGCGACGCCTGGTGGTCAAGCCCGGGTGCACCGGGCTGTGGCAGGTGTCGGGCCGCTCGGACCTCTCGTGGGCCGAGTCGGTGCGGCTCGACGTGCGCTACGTCGACAACTGGTCGCTGGGCCTCGACCTGTCGATCCTGCTGCGGACAGCGAGCGCCGTGCTGGGGCGGCGGGGGGCGTACTGACGCCTCACCGAGGGCCGCGCACGGCCCGCGGGGAGGCTCCCAACATTTGGGGAAATGACCTGGGGACCGAAGGGCCCCCGAACACGGACGACAACACTCAATCACGCACCGCGGGCCACCGGAGGTGGCGGCCCACGCGCCAAGCCAACGGAGGAAGCATGCTCGTCGATCGAGATTTCACGTTCCGCCGCGAAGAGCTCTTCCCGCTCGCGGATGCGCACCGCGAGGAGTTCCTCTCCGCCGAGCCGTTCCCCCACGTCGTGATCGACGACTTCCTGCCTCCGAGCGTCCTCGAGGCCGTCCTCGAGGAGTTCCCGCAACCGGGACGCCCCGGCTGGGAGCAGTACGACAACGCGCGTGAGGTGAAGCTCGCCCTGGCCGACGCCGAGCAGATGGGGCCGGCCACCCGGCACCTGCTGGCCGAGTTCAACTCCGGCGTCTTCGTGGACTTCCTGGAGCGGCTCACCGACATCCCGGCGCTCATTCCCGACCCGCACTACCACGGCGGAGGTCTCCACCAGATCAAGCGCGGTGGCTTCCTCAAGATGCACGCGGACTTCAACAGGCACGCGCGGCTCGACCTCGAGCGTCGGCTCAACGGCATCCTGTACCTCAACGAGGACTGGCACGAGGACTACGGGGGCCACCTGCAGATCTGGGACAACGACATGACGAAGTGCGTGAAGAAGGTCCTACCGGTGTTCAACCGGTTCCTGGTCTTCGCGACGCTCGACACGGCCAACCACGGCCACCCCGATCCGCTGACCTGTCCGCCGGATCGTGCGCGGCGCTCCATGGCGCTGTACTACTACACCAGCGACCGACCCACCCACGAGCAGAGCGACCAGCACACGACCCTCTTCCGGGAGCGACCCGGCGAGGAGTGGACCTCGTCCGCACGGCAGGTCGCCAAGCGATGGGTGCCACCGGCCCTGCTCGACATCGCCCGCAACGTGCGTCACCCCGGCAAGGGCTGACGCCGCTCGAGCCCGTTCGTCCGACCCCCTCGACCTGTGCGAGGGGTCGGATCAGCCGGACGTTGCGTCGACGCGGTCGGGCCTGAGCGCGGCGACGTTGAGGATGAACGCCACGGTGCTCGGTGCCGGTGCGATGCGGCCGGAGACCACCTGGTCGACCCAGGACTCGTCGAGCACGTCCAGCGACAACGCTGCGTCGAGCATCGCGGGATCGCGTCGCCACTGCTCGACCACCTTGGTGGCGAGCACGTCTCCTCCCGCGGGTGGACGCGTGCTGTGGCCGATGCGCTGCCGGACCTTGGCCGCGGCCTTGCGGGCCAGCGTGCGCATCGCGTGCGCGCGGTTGAGGAGTCCGGGATAGGCGTAGGCGCTCGGCGGCGGTCGCCCGTCGAGGGGCATGCGGCCGAGACCGGGGTCGAGGGCCATCTGCAGCTGGCCGAGGAAGCGGGAGCCCCGCTTGCTGTCGGGCGACATGGCCCGGGCGATCGCGATGAACCGGTCATCGAGCATCGGGTTGATGACGGTGCGGTCGAGGCACACGGCCGTGTCCGTGACGCCGGCCCACCTCTGCATGCGCTGGTAGAGGTAGAAGTCGTCCGTGGCGTCCAGCCATTCCCTGCCGGACGCGACCATGAGCCCGAAGATGCGATCGACGGCCCGCTCGCGGGCTCCGTCGCGCAGCTCGGCCGAGAGTGCTGCGGGGTCGATGGCCTCGTTGGCGAACATCCGCCATCCCGCCAGTCGCGCGACCCGGGCGCGCGTGACGACGGCGTTGCGCTGGTTGCCGAGGTAGTAGAAGCCCCGAGCGACCTCGCCGCCGAGGCCGGCGATCCGGTGGCCCTGTGCGAACCGCCGCTCGACCATCGTCAGGCTCGCCATCGCCAAGGGATCGGCCATCCCCTCCAGACGCGTGCTGGCCTCCAGGCACAGCCGGAGTGCCTGCGCGGGGTCCATCGCAGCGAGCGACTCGAGCTCCTCGACGTGGTGGCGCAGGCCCGTACGTGAGGCGAGGTCGGCGGCGATGTGCGCGTCGGACGAGCCCGGGACGCGCAAGGTGATCGCGGTGAGACCTGTGCGCCGGTCCGGCGGGATGGCACTGAGGAGGATCCGCGAGTCCTGCCCCCCGGTCAGCTGCAACGTCGCATCGGGGTGGTCGTCCACGTAGGCGGTCAGGTGCGTGCGCAGCACGTCCGTGGCCGCGTGGACTGCCTCGTCGAGCCCCAGGGGCGAAGGGTCCGACGCGCGCCCGCCCGTCATCGTGATCCGACCGCCCTCGAGGCTGACCAGCGTGCCGGCAGCGAGCTTGGTCACGCCCTCGAAGAGCGTCCACTGCCCGACCTGCCAGCCCAGGAGGCTCTGCAGCGTCAACGAGTCGCGGTCGAGCGGGCGGTCGCCGATGAGGGCGAGCACCCGCGCCGAGGTGCTCAGGCCCGCACCGCCGTCCCACTCTGCGTGGTAGACGTGCCGGAAGCCCAGGGCGTCAGTGACCGCGAGGGCTTCGCCGTGCGGCAGCCGCCGGAAGGCGGCGAAGGGCGGGAGCACCTCTGCCAGACCCGCGACATCGCGCTGGCCCAGCATCTGCGACACCTCGTCCGACCCGAGGTCGCGCTCGCGGCGGCGCGGGCCGCGGCTGAGCAGGAGAGAACCGTCCGCCTCCAGCTGGAACCCACCCCAGGTCGCCACCAGGAGTCCCGCGTCCTCGTGGATCGTCGCGTCGAGGATGCCCGCGGAGGCGAGGACGGCGCGCGCGTCCCGCAGGACACCCGCGACCGGGTCACGGGAGGAGACGGCGAGCACCCCTGGCGGCGGCACGTCAGCCCTCCCGCTCCAGGGCCCGCCCGGCCAGCAGCAGCGAGCCGGGAACCGAGCGACCGCAGGCACGTCCGCAGGTGTGATCGGTGCCAGCTGTGCCCCCCACGTCAGACCCCCCATTCGGGACCGCGGCGGCCGCGCAACGCGGCGGGGCTCAGCAGCGTCCGGACCGCACGACGCGACGTCTCCCGACCGAGCGCGGCGCGGCTGGCCTCTCGCACCATGAGCGCCAGCCAGTAGGCGGCCGAGCTCACCGGCCCGTTGCGGGCGGCGAAGAGCTTGACGCGGTTGGCGACCAGCATCGACCACAGCCTCGGCGAGGTCGTCGACTCGCCGCCGAGGTGCACCGCCACGGCCGCGGGGACGTAGCGGGTCTCCAGGCCGCGGTCGCGCACCCGGAGGTGGAAGTCCGTCTCCTCGGAGTAGAGGAAGAAGCTCTCGTCCCACGGGCCGCACCGCCGCCAGCAGTCCGGGCTGATCAGCTGCGTCGACCCCTCCGCCCAGTCGGTCGGCTGGCCACGTTCGTACTCGTCGACGTCCGTCACCACCTCTCCCAGGGTCAAGACGGTCCCGGCCCTCGACGCCCCGAGCACGGCATCGGCGACCGCTCGCAGCACGGTGGGCTCCCTGCGCATGGACGGGACCAGCATCCCCTCGCCGTCGAGCAGACGCGGCACCGCGACGCCGACCCCCGGCCGCTCGAGCGCTGCCAGCAGCTGGGGCACGCATCCCGGCGTGAGCCGGACGTCCGGGTTGAGGACCAGCAGCGCTCGTCCGGGTCCCGCATGCGCCGCACCGGCGTTGATCCCGGCCGCGTATCCCGCGTTCCGTCCCATGGGGACGACGACGGCGTCGGGCGCGGTGCGTCGCACCTCGGCGATCGTGTGGTCGACGGAGGCGTTGTCGACGACGACCAGACGCCACGGCACGCCGCCCATGCCTCTCGGCAGTGACGCCACGAGGTCCGGGACGAGCCCGGCGCTGTTGTAGGTGACCACCACGACGACGACCTCGTCGCTGCGGGCACGTTCCATGGGATCACCGTAGATCGCGACGCCGGGGCAGGACGCCACCGAAATGGGCGAGAACCCAGCGGAGCAGAGGACGAGCGGCTCACTGCGCTCGCGCCGCTGGTTGCCGCAATTGCGGCATGCAGGTCGGTCCCCGGGACCCTAGGCTCCCAGCATGCTGGCCGCGGACCTGACGATGCCCGGGCGCCGGCACCGCACCAACCTGGTCGTTCTCATGTCGGTGGTGGTCGTCGGCTCGCTGCTCGCCTCGCTCCTGCTCGCCCTGACGTACGTCACCGACCCCACCCAGCGGCGGCTCATCGAGCTCGCGACGCTCACCCCGTGGGGCCTGCCGGCTGCCGCCGTGGCCCTCGTGGTCGCCGCGGCATGGCCCGGCTCACGCAGGACGAGGGCGGCCGGCGTGCTGGCGGCGACCTGCCTCGTCGCCGTGCACGCCTGGTGGCTGGCTCCGCTCTACGTCGGGCAGCAGCCCGCGGGTGGACCTGCGTCGCTGGTGGTGCTGGCCCAGAACTTCGAGTACGGCGACCCGACGGCGCTCGTCGACCTCGTCCGTCGTGAGGCGGTCGACGTGCTCGTCCTGACCGACGCCGGCAACGGACGGACCGACGTCCTGCTCGAGGCCGGCATCGAGAGGTGGCTGCCCTACGCCGCCGGGCTCGGAGAGGAGGGTGCGGTCGTGCTCAGCCGGGTGCCGGTCACCGGGACCGCCCTGCTCTTCGAGGAGGCCGAGAGCCGACGGGTCGAGGTGCGGGCGCCGGGGCTCGGCGTCGTCACCGTCGTCGCGGTCCACACCCGCCCGCCCTACGCCGCGGACGACTGGCGATCGGACCACGAGCAGATCCACGCGGCCCTGGAGGGCGCGACGGACCGGGACTCCGCGGTCGTGCTCGCCGGGGACTTCAACGCCACGTTGGCGCACGCACCGATGCGTCGACTGCTCGACCTCGGGTTCACCGACGCTGCCGTGCAGGCCAATGCAGGTCTGTCACCGACGTGGCCTGCGGGCGGTCACCAGAGCCGCCTCGGCATCACGGTGCCCGCCTTCGCGGCGATCGACCACGTGCTCACCTCGTCCCGACTCGTGGTCACCGAGGTGGAGACCCTCGCCCTCCCGGGCGCCGATCACAAAGCGGTGCTCGCGACGATCTCCGGAGCGGGCTGAACGATGGCCACCGGTGCGGGGACCTCGGTCGGGGCCTCGGCGATCACGACGGCGTCGTTGCGACGGCGGCCACGGTCGCGCACGAAGGACGACAGCACCTCGGGATCCTCGAGATCGACGTACGCGCGGCCCAGCTCGTCGCGGCCGCTGCGGTCGTCCCGGGCACCGACCGCCGATGCTGCGGAGCGGGGTCCGGGGACGGGTGGGGGCGAGCCCAGCAGGTCCCGGAAGACCGAGACGTAGGTCTCGGCCTGCTGCCGCCAGTCCAGGGCCTCGCACACCCGGTGCCGCGCCTGGAGACCGAGCTCCACGCGCAGGTCCTCGTCGTCGAGGAGGCGCTCGACGTGGTCGGTGAACCCTTCGACGTCCCCTGCCGCGGCGTAGAGGACGGTGTCACCGCCCGACACGCGCGTCTCCTTGAGGTCGAAGCTCACGGAGGGCAGCGCGTAGGCCATGTACTCCATCGTCTTGTTCATCGTCGACACGTCGTTGAGCGGCGACCTCGCGTCGGGGCACAGGCCGACGTCGGCCGCGCTCAGGTGCTCCGCGATCTGCGCGCGGTCCACCCGGCCGGTGAACGTGACCACGTCGTCCAGCCCGCGTGACGTGCAGTCGGTGCGCAGCTGGTCGAGGCAGTCACCGAATCCCATCAGCACGGCACGCACGTCGCGGCGCCCACGGGTCCGGACCAGCTCCTCCATCACGTCCAGCACGGTGTCCACACCGTCCTGCGGTCCCATGATCCCGAGGTAGGCCAGCACGAACGGGTCGTCCGCTGGCCTCGCCCCGGGCACGAGGGGCCGCATGGTTGCGGTGTCCGGGCCGCTCCTGACGACCTTGACCGTCGCTGCGTCGCAACCGCCGCGCGAGACGGCGATGCTGCGGTAGGACTCGTTGGTGGAGATGACGCGTTCGGCCGTCCGGAACGTCTGCCGCTCCAACCACGTGAGCGCGCGCAGCTCCCAGCGCTCCCGCGCCGTGGTCGGCGCACCGAACCGGGACAGGAAGAGCTCGGGGTTGAGGTCGTGGTGGTCGAAGACGAAGTGCACACCGCGCCGCTTCCACAGCCTCCCCAGCAACCAGTAGGTGTCCGGCGGGTTGCACGCCTGCAGCGCCTGGAAGGGTCGTTCGCGCCACACGGCGAACGAGAGCGCCGCCGTGCGCAGCCAGCAGTAGGCGAACTCGAGTGCGTAGCCCAGCAGGCCGCGAGCAGCCGGCGGCGGGCGGTACTTGTAGAGGTGGACGCCCTCGATCACCTCACGCGCCGGGTCTCCCGGGCCCTTGGGGCAGATCACGCTGACGTCGTAGCCACGCGCCCTGAGGGCCTGGCACTCCAGCCACACCCGGCGGTCCAGGGGCACCGGCAGGTTCTGCACGATGACGAGGACGTGTCGTGCCGCTGCGTGCCGTCGTCTCGACTTCCTCATCGCTCGGCACCTCCTTGACCCGATCGCTGCTCGTGGGCCCCCTCGCGCGCTTGCTGCCCGTCCACCGCACATTCCCCCTGAGGTCCAGCCCTTCGCCGGAGAGTAGGAAGAGGGCCGCCGGACTCCACGCGGCCCGCGCCGATATGCCCCATGAAGGGGACGTGTGTGCCGGGGCCGCACCCGCCGGCGACGAACAGACCTAGCGTTGCGCCGGTCGCTGCGATCACGGAAGGACTCATGACCATGGCCACCCAGGTCCCGCCGTTCACCGTGTGCTTCCACGGGGTCGGCACGCCCACGCACGAGCGCGAGCCGGGCGAGGCGTCCTACTGGGTCGATCACGACCGGTTCCGAGCGCTCCTCGACTGGGTGGCGGAGGTCCCGCGAGTGGCCGTGTGCTTCGACGACGGCAACCGGTCCGACGTCGACGTCGTCCTGCCCGCCCTGGCCGAGCGCGGGATGGTGGCGACGTTCTTCCCCGTCGTGGGTCGCCTCGGCGATCCGTGGAGCATCTCGCCGCGGGGGCTGGAGGAGCTCGTGTCCGCGGGGATGGACGTCGGGACGCACGGCCTGACGCACCGGCCCTGGTCCGGCCTGCGCGGCCCCGCGGCCCGGGCCGAGATCACCGATCCGCGGCATGCGCTCGAGGACCTCCTCGGTCGCCGCGTCGACCGGACCGCGGCCCCGCTCGGCCGCTACGACCGCCACACGCTCGCGCTGCTGCGGGCCAGCGGGTGCGCCGAGGTGAACGTCAGCGACCAGCGGCCGGCCCGGCCCGGCGCCTGGGTACAGCCGCGCTTCAGCGTCCGCTCCGACGACACGGTCGCCTCGCTCCGGGCCCGGATGCTCGCCTCCCTGGACCCTGCTCGCCGGGCGCGCAACACCCTGGTCTCCGCAGCCAAGCGGTGGCGCTGAGCAGTCGGCCCGCGGCGGCGTACGTGATGACGTGAGGGTCCCAGTACCCAGTCGGTGGTATGTCCGCCGCCGAAGCCGCCTCCCTGTCGCGGGAGTGGCGCAAGGTGAGGAGCATCCACGGGCACGATCTTTGGGGGACGGTGAGCATGAGCGTGACGAGCGCGAGCACAGCACGGGACAACGGCACCGATCGGGTGCCAGCAGGAGGAGGTCGGTCGTGAGGGTGCTGGTGACCGGAGACCGGGGCTACCTCGGAGCCGTGATGGTCCCTCACCTGCTGGCCGCCGGGCACGACGTCGTCGGCCTGGACGCCGGTTGGTACGACGGCTGCGACTTCGGTGCGCCCGTCACGGGCTACGAGCAGCGCACCGGGGACGTGCG
>Ga0190275_10002676_pt1 | contig 12718 bp, 11 predicted proteins | sample Popmic550T_FD_133745 | JGI IMG/M metagenome (GOLD analysis project Ga0190275, IMG submission 133745) | Populus adjacent soil microbial communities from riparian zone of Yellowstone River, Montana, USA - 550 T | ecosystem: Environmental > Terrestrial > Soil > Riparian zone > Trees stand | place... | reverse complement strand
GGTTGTGCAGCGCCACCACGAATCCGTTGCGGGCGAGGTTACGGGCGAGATTGCGGCCCATGACCGCGAGTCCGGTGACGCCGATGCGAGCGGTCGCGGTGGGAGAGGTCTGTGATTCGCTCATGCGTGCCACCGTAGGGCTACTCGCGCTCGGACCTCGGCCCCGGCTTGCGCCCCTGATAGTCCCGGCCGGTGATCCCCGCGATAGCAGCGAGAACCGAGCCGGCCACGAGGAGAATGCCGAAGACGTCGACGTCGTCGATCACCAGCCACAGCCCCACCCCGAACATCGCTACAGCGGCGAGCAGCCAGACGATTCGCGTTTCCTTCATCGGTCCTCGGTCCCTTCAGGGGTGATCCTCAGTAATACCGCGGATACGGACCGAAGTCAGGGTCGCGCTTGGCCAGGAAGGCGTCGCGGCCCTCGACCGCTTCGTCGGTCATGTACGCCAGCCGGGTGGTCTCACCGGCGAAGAGCTGCTGGCCGATCAGGCCGTCATCGATCATGTTGAACGCGTACTTCAGCATCCGCTGGGCGGTCGGCGACTTCGCGTTGATCTCGGCGGCCCAGTGCAGAGCCTCCCGCTCCAAATCCGCGTGCGCCACCACGGCGTTGACCGCGCCCATCCGGTGCATGTCCGCAGCGGAGTACGTACGACCGAGCGCGAAGATCTCCCGGGCGAACTTCTGCCCGACCTGACGGGCGAGATAGGCCGAGCCGAATCCGCCGTCGAAGGAGCCGACGTCGGCGTCGGTCTGCTTGAACTGCGCGTGCTCGGCGCTGGCCAGGGACAGGTCGCAGGTCACGTGCAGCGAGTGCCCTCCGCCGGCAGCCCAGCCCGGCACCACCGCAATCACCAGCTTCGGCATGAACCGGATCAGCCGCTGCACCTCCAGTATGTGCAGTCGCCCGGCCCGGGCCGGATCGACCGTTTCGGCGGTCTCGCCGGTGGCGTACTGATATCCGGTACGACCGCGGATCCGTTGGTCGCCCCCGGAGCAGAATGCCCAACCGCCGTCGCGCTCGGATGGCCCGTTCCCGGTGAGCAGCACGCAGCCGACGTCGGAGCTCATCCGGGCGTGATCCAGTGCGCGATAGAGCTCGTCGACGGTCGCTGGGCGAAATGCGTTGCGGACTTCTGGCCGGTCGAAGGCGACTCGTACGACCGGCTGGTCCGCGCCATCCAGGACATGGCGGTGGTAGGTGATGTCGGTGAAGTCGAATCCGCCGACCTCGCGCCACGCGGTCGGGTCGAACAGCTCGGAGACGATCCGCTCTGCCGTCACCGTTGGCCTCCCCACGCCTCGCAGATGTCTCGGCGGTCGGTTGCCGCCAGGACGAGACTACGAGCGTGCCTGATGACCTGCGTCGGTAGCCTGCCGGGAATGCAGGTGCTGGAGATCTGGCGCTATCCGGTGAAGTCGTTGCTCGGCGAGCGACTCGAGGACGCGCAAGTTGGGATCGAGGGCGTGGAGGGTGACCGCCGGTACGCGATCTTCGATCTCACCACCGGATTCGGGTTGACCGCCCGCCGGGCACCGGAGCTGCTGTTCGCGGCCGCCCGCATGCGGACCGACGGCACCCCGGAGATCACCCTGCCCGACGGCTCGATCGCCGACGACGACGCGGCGTTGTCGGCGTGGCTGGGACGTCCCGTCGCGCTGCGCTCGACCGAAGAGGTGACGCAGCGCCGCTTCGAGAATCCGGCCGACTTCGAGAACGAAGCCACCAGTCGCTGGGATCCCTTCGCCAGCTCCACCGGGTCGTTCCGGGACATGGGGAATGCCGCGGTCTCCTTGGTGTCCAGAGCGACGCTGCGCGACTGGGCGCAACAGCGGTTTCGCGCCAACATCGTCCTGGACGAGGACGGCGAGGACGAGTTCGTCGGAGCCCGGATCGCTGTCGGGCAGGCAAGCCTGGAGGTCCGCGACCAGCTGCCGCGATGCGTCATGATTACTCGGCCGCAGCCCGGCGGCATCGAACGGGACCTCGATATCCTGCGCACGATCCATCGCGAGCGGGGCGGCTGCATGGCGATCGGAGCGGTCGTCCTAGAGCCCGGCCGGATTGCCGTCGGCGACCTGGTGCTCTCAAGATCGTGAGCGCCGGAGGCTGAACTCCGCTGCACCCACGGCGCTCATGATCTTGCACGCTGGTTCGAGGCTCCCCGTGCTGGCCATCGCTCTCAGGTCAAGGGCTTGCGTAGGTGAACCAGGGTCACTCCCGGCTTGACTTCCTCGCGGCGCTCCTCGACGTAGCCGTTCCGCTCGTACAAGCGCAGGTTGCCGACACTGAGGTGCCCAGTGAATAGTGCAGCGCTTGTCACACCCGTGCCGGCGCCGGCGGCCTCGGCCGCGGCCAACAACGCGCTGCCGAGCCCGTTGCCCTGCAGATCCGGTGCGACCACGAGCCGATCGATGTGCAGCGTGTCACCCTTGGTGGTGGCGCGTACCGCGCCGACCAACCGAGAGCCACGAATCGCCTTGTGCCCCAGGCCTTCAGACAGCTCAGCCACGAGCTCCGACAGCGTCTGAGTTAGCGGCGGCAAGGAGGGATCTGCATAGATCAGGGCTTCGGTGGCGCATGCGGCACGTTGCAGGGTGAGCACTTCCCCCGCGTCGGCGACCGACAGGGGGACGATGACCGGCGCCTCTACGAAGCCCTGCTGGCCCAGCTCCAGGTCGATGAAAGCGGCGATCATGGCGCGGTAGGTCCGCTCGATCACATCGGGATCACCACCCAGGTCTGCGCCGATTGCGCGTACCCCCGCGATGATCTGCTCGACGCGCTCAGGGTCACGCACCTCAGGCGCCATTGCCTTGAGCTTGCCTGCGGCGCGTACCCAGATCTCCCGCTCGGTGATCCCAGTGACGATCTTGTGATCGACGCGGTCGATCTCGTCCCGTACGCCGTTCAAGGCAATCTGTCCGGCGGCGCTTCTGGCAGCCTCCTCCTCGTCGGTCACGACTAGCAGTATGGACAGCTCTGCGAGCTTGACCTCACAGCGCCCACACGGGGCTCGCTCGAAGCTCGACATATGACTTCTGACGTAGCGGTGGGGCAGGTACAGGGTCGGCCGCGAGGGGTCACGATCGCGGCCTCGACCGGCTCGGTGGTTGGAGTGCTCGCCACCGCTTTGGCCACATATCTGATCGTCGACGCACTCAGCTCAGATCGAGGCTCCTGGGCATACATCGTCCCCCTGTGGCTCTTGATTCTGGCCGTACTCTTGATCTTGGGATCGAAGTCGGCAATTGCCGGGCGCGGTTCAACGTTGCTGATCGTGGGAAGCGCATTGACGCTCCTCCCCCTCCCGCCCCCTGCGCCGGTCATGCTGCTCTACCCCTTTCTGCTCGTGTCACCCGTCGCCGCCGCCTTCATCGCCGCGACGCTCGCGGCGATGATGATCTTGACGATCGCGCTGCTCTGCCGGTCCAGCGCTGGGCGGTACTTTGCCGCACATCATTCAGCGGGCTGGCTATCGTCCTAGCAGTGAACTCAGGCATCAGCACAGCAGATCGAGACACCGACATCCGTCCGCAGGATGACCTCTACGGGTATGTCAACGGCGGCTGGATCCGGCGGACCGAGATACCCCAGGACCGTGCGCTGCACGGCAGCATCATCCAAGTTCGCGATGATGCCGAGGAGCAGGTGCGCGCGATCGTTGAGGAGGCTGCGCAGAGCGCGGCACCGGACGGGACCGCCTCACAAAAGGTCGGCGATCTCTTCGCCAGCTTCATGGACGCCGCCCACGCCGACGAACTCGACAGCACACCGATCCGCGAGGAACTTGCGGAGGTATCCGCGGCCGAGGACGTCTCGGCTCTGCTGGCGCTGGCCGGACGCCTGCACCGAAACGGCGTGGGCGACGCGCTCGGCCTCTACGTGGACACCGACTCGCGGAACTCATCCCGTTACCTGGTGCATCTCAATCAATCCGGGTTGGGGCTGCCCGACGAGTCCTACTACCGCGAGGACTCATTCGCCGACATCCGGGTTGCCTACGTCGCACACATTTCGCGGATGCTCGCGCTGTCCGGATACGCCACTTCGGAGCAAGCGGCCACAGCCGCCGCTGATCGGATCATGGCGCTGGAGACCCGGCTGGCCGGCGGACATTGGGACGTCGTACGAAGCCGCGATGCAGTCGCCACCTACACCCTGCTGAACCGCAAGGAGTTGGAAGCCCAGGCTCCGGAGATCGACTGGGGGGCCTGGACGACCGGCCTGGGAGCGCCGGCCGGCGTCTTCGACGAGGTGGTTGTCCGCCAGCCCAGCTACCTCAGCACCTTGTCCGACGCGCTGCGCGATGTTGCGTTGGCCGACTGGCAGGACTGGTTGGCCTGGAAGGTCGTGCACGGCCGTGCGCCGTACCTGTCCAGTCAGATCAGCGAGGAGAACTTCGACTTCTACGGGCGGACTCTGTCCGGGACTCCGGTCCAACGCGTACGGTGGAAGCGCGGCATCTCGTTGGTCGAGGGCGGGCTCGGCGAGATTGTTGGCCAGCTGTACGTGGAGCGGCACTTCCCGCCGCATGCCAAGCAGCGCATGACGGCGTTGGTGGCCAATCTGGTCGAGGCCTACCGGCGCAACATCGCGTCGTTGGACTGGATGGGCGCTGAGACCAAGGACAAGGCGTTGGCGAAGCTCGAGATGTTCACCCCCAAGGTCGGATATCCAGACACCTGGCGTGACTACTCATCCCTTCGTATCGATCGCGAGGACCTGGTCGCCAACGTGCGGGCCGCGTCGGCCTTCGAGATCGATCGTGACTTCGCAAAGATCGGCCAGCCGGTCGATCGCGGTGAATGGTTCATGACGCCGCAGACCGTGAATGCCTATTACAACCCTGGCATGAACGAGATCGTGTTCCCGGCGGCGATCCTGCAGCCGCCGTTCTTCGATATCGAAGCCGACGACGCTGCCATCTACGGAGGCATCGGATCGGTGATCGGTCACGAGATCGGGCACGGGTTCGACGATCAGGGCTCGAAGTACGACGGGCACGGCAATCTCCTGGACTGGTGGACCGACACCGACCGGGCGAACTTCGACCTACGCGCCCAGGCCCTCATCGCCCAGTACTCGAACTTCTCCCCGCGCGACCTCGACGAGAAGCATCAGGTCAACGGTGCGTTCACTGTCGGTGAGAACATCGGCGATCTCGGCGGGCTGACGATCGCCTACGCCGCTTACCTGATCTCGCTGCGGGGCGAGCAGCCCGCGGTCATCGACGAGCTGACCGGTGCCCAACGCTTCTTCGAGGGCTGGGCCCAATGCTGGAAGACGAAGACTCGTAACGCCGAGGCGATCCGCCGGCTCTCCGTGGACCCGCACTCACCGCCGGAGTTCCGCGCGAACGTCGCGCGCAACCTCGAGGAGTTCTACGAGGCGTACGGCGTGGCCGAGGGCGACGGCATGTGGCTGGCTCCCGAGGACCGCGTCCGCATCTGGTAGCTCCGCATCTGGTAGCTCCGCATCTGGTAGCTCCGCATCTGGTGCTCAGCTGACAGTGAGCATCAGGGCGGACTTGGGCTTTGGAATCGGGACCGCCTGGATGACCACCTTGTCGCGAGGATCTGCGGTGAGCCGGTGGCGGAGGAACAGCCGTGCGACGACTGCCTTGGTGATGACCTCGGCCAGGTGATTGCCGATACACAGGTGCGCACCGCCGCCGAACGGAAAGAACAAGTGACTGTGCTGTTTGTCCTCCGCCCGGTCGGGGGCAAATCGGTCCGGGTCGAAGCGATCGGGTTCGGTCCACCACTTCGGATGCCGATGCATGAACATGCTGGACGGCCCCACACCCGTACCCTTCGGGATCGCCACGCCGTCGATCTCGGTGTCGCGCAGCGCGACCCGTGGTGAAAAGGGCACCGGGGGGCTCAGGCGCAGGGCCTCATTCATGGCATTGCTGGTGTCGGGAAGTGTCTTGTGGTTGTCGAGGGTGACTTCGGCCCCGTTCAGCCCAGCGACCTCGTCGGCGACTCGCTTCTGCCAGTCCGGGTTGCGAGCCAGCTCGTAGAGCAGCACGGCAAGGGTTGCGGTTGTCGTGTCGTGCGCGGCCAGAAGCAGGAAGACCATGTGGTCGACGACCTCGTCGGCTGGGAGAAGTTCGCCGGACTCGGTCCTGGCGTGACTGAGCCGGGACAGCAGATCGGCCGCTTCATCCTCCTCGCGACGCTGCGCTACGAGAGCGCCGAAGATCTGATCCAGTTGCCGGCGTCCCTCGAGGCCGCGGCGGAAGGCCGTACCTGGGAGGTTCACGCGCACGGGAGTGATCGAGGCCGCCATCATCGCCACGAAGGCGTCGTTGACCGCGTGGGCCTGCGTGCCGAGCGAGGCGCCCACGAAGACATCGGTGGCGATGTCCAGGGTCAGCCGCTTCATGAACAGGTAGATGTCCACCGGTCCCGGCCCGAGGTCGTCCAGGTGCCGGTCGATGACCCGATGGATCGCTGAGACGTATCCCTCCAGAGCCGTGCGCCGGAAAGCCTGCTGCATCACGCGGCGATGCAGATGGTGGTCGTCGAAATCGCGCAGCATGAGTCCGTTGCGAAACAGCGGACCGATGCTTGTCGACCAGCCTTGAGTGGATGACAGGACCTTGTCCTTGTCGAGGTAGACCTCGCGAACGGCTTGCGGAGTGAGAATGGCGACCTCACTGCGTCCGAAGATCCGGATCTGGAACACGTCCCCATGCTTGGCCTGCATCGCACTGATGAAATGCCGGGCATCGCGCAGGAACGCGAGAGTGTGCCCGACCAGCAGCGGCCCGGCATTGCCAGGAATGTGCGCAAGGGGATCAGTAGCCACAGCATCTCCAGATTCGATCCGCTGAGTCTAGTGGCGGGGCGGCGCGCATTTCGGTTCGCGAGACGAGGCCATCAGGCATCATTCCCCGCATGGCCGACCGACGAGATGGCAATCAGGGCAGTCGCGCCAAGCCGGAGGTTCCGCTCCACACCCGGCTGCTCAACCAGACCATCGAGGTTGCCGAGACGATCGCCTACGGGGGGATCGCGATCTTCCTCGCAGTCACCTCCGTCGCTCTGCTAATTCTCACCGGCAGCAAGGTCGTGGGGCTGTTCGGCAAGGACGCGGCAAGTGTTGCGCTGGAGGTTCTGGACACGCTGTTGCTGGTCTTCATCGTGGTCGAACTTCTCTATGCCGTACGGGTCACCGTGGCCAAACGTGAACTGCTCGCCGAGCCGTTCCTGCTAGCCGGCATCATCGCCTCGATCAAAGAGATCATCGTGTTGTCGGTGAAGGCCGCCGAGACGGCCGGCAAGGGTCCGCAGTTCCGCGACCAGATGATCGAGATCGGCTCTCTCGGCATGCTCGTCCTGCTTCTCGGAATCACCGCCTTCCTCCTGCGTCGCAAGGAACGTGAGCCGGGCGAGGGTGACCAGGCCGGCCCGTACACCCGCGATGAGCCGGAGAAACCCGGCCAGTGAGCTTGCTCTGTCCGAAGTTGATCATCGGAACTTCGGGGGGTTTAGGAGCCGAAGGCCGACATAACCCCCCTTAGTTCCGATGATCAACTCGGATCTGCTGCGGCCATGCGAGTCTCGGCGCGGTCCATGCGTCGGCTGACCCGTACGGCCGCCGTGGCGGCGGCCAGACCGGTCGGCGGCATGTCGGAGTACACAGTCTCCGCCCTGGAGACCTGGTAGGTCTCATGCCAGACACCGACCGCACCGGGGAGTCTGCGCGCCCGCTCGTTGAACGCAGTCCAGGCGGGACGGTGTGTTGCGTCCTGCTCAGTGGCATATCGATAGAGGTCCTCGGGACTGCGCCAGTACTGGATCATCATCGGGCCGCGCCACGCCAGCGACACTTCGCCGCCGAGGAAGCCCGAGGACCGATCTCGGGACAGCTCGCTGATCATCGGGCCCATCGCGGCCACGACCGGTGCCCAGGCATCGGGCCGGAGCCATCGGTTGATGCGCATGCCGATCACGAACACAGTGAGGGTGCCCTTGTGATCGTGGGTCCAGCGACCGCGCGCGATGTCAGTCATGACAGCACCGCGACTGCTTCGATCTCGACCTTGCATCTCGGATCGGCTAATGCCGAGACGCCGATGAGCGTGACGGCCATGGTCGGCTGGTCCGCGCCGTAGACGGCCGCCGATGCTTCAGCCAGAGCGCCGAGGACCTCGGGATCGAGGTCGACGACGTACATCGTCGACTTGACCGCATCGTGGATGCAAGCCCCGGCCGCCTCGAGCCCGATCCGCACGTTGCGCAACGCCTGCTCGATCTGGGTCCGGTGATCCGGGCCGACCAGTTCACCGTGCGCGTTGATCCCCACCTGCCCGGACACATGCACGATCCGGCCGCCCGGCGCGACGGTGACCTGGCAATAGCCCAGTGCCGGCGGCAAGCCGTCGGGGTTGACACGTTGGATGCTCGCTAGTTCTGGCATGCTGTCCTCCTTAGATAGTGTGACTTCCTAATAATGGATAGTCATACTTACCAATGTCAAGTGAGGCGGTATGTCGATGCGGATATCCGAACTGGCCAGGCGCAGCGGCGTACCGGTCGGCACGGTGAAGTATTACCTGCGCGAGGGGCTGCTACCGCCGGGTGAGCCCACCGCGGCGACTCAGGCGCAGTACGGCGCGGAACACGTGGCTCGACTTGGACTGATCCGCGCTCTGGTGGGGACTGTGGGCCTGTCCATCGCCACCACCCGCGATGTGCTGGCCGCCGTCGACGACCCAGAACTGTCCTCACACGACATGATCGGCGCGGCGCACACCGCCCTGCCCTCGGTGGGCGAAGACGAACGGCTGGACCTGACCGTCGCCCTGGCCCACCTACACCGCTGGGGCTGGCAGGTGCATGAGGACTCCCCGCCGGTGGCGGCACTGGCTCAGGCATTGGGGGCGTTGGAGGCTGCCGGCTTCGAGACTCCCGACAGCCTGCTCGACCGATATGCCAGAAGCGCGCACGACATCGGCGTAGCGGATGTCGCCGATGTCCCCATGGACTCCGCGTACGAGGCGGTGCGCTACGTCGTCATCGGGACGCTCCTGCTCGAGCCGGTGCTACTCGCGCTGCGGCGCTTGGCCCACGAGGACGTCTCGGCTCGCCGTCCGGTCTGAGTCAGGCCGCGCTGGCGATTGTCTTCGACGGACGGAGGTCAGATCCCGAGCGTGTCATCCCTCACTGACGGGACTGCCGGGGTCGCCTTCTGACCGAGCCGATGAGCCCCCCTGCCATGAGCAGGACGATGCCCAACACCGCGATGTCCCCGATGGGGGATCCGGTGAGGCTGAGCTGGGCTGCCGCGACCGCTGGGCGGGCGGCTGTGATTGTCACGATGGCATCGTCGTTGTCGGTCACGCTGTTGTCCTCGTCGTCGGAGGCCACGACGGTGACGACGTCGGTCTGGGCGTCACCGGCATTACCGGTGAAGGCCCCGTCGAAGGCGCATGTGTATGTGCCTCCAGATGTTCCACCTGGTCCGTCCGGGTCAGCAGCCAGGACGGTGCCGATCGCATCGGTGCAGCTGCCCTGGTTGGCGATGTTGCCGTAGATGTCGTCGGTCAGTGCGGTGATCGTGACCGGCTCGGCGCTGGTGTTGGTGACCAGCACGGTGAAGGTGAACGTGCCACCGGGCGCCGGCAGGGTCTCCGGCGTGGCGGTCTTGTCGACCACGACTGTCGGCAGCACATCGGTCAGGGTGACCGTGGCATCGTCGGTGTCGGTGACGGTGGTGGCGTCGTCATCGACCGCGGTGACGGTGACGACGTCGGTCTGGGCGTCACCGGCGTTACCGGTGAACTCACCTGGGAAGGTGCAGGTGGGAGAGGTTGCGCCCACGGCGAGTTCGGTGCCGATCAGCGCCGCGCAGGTGGAGCCGGCCACGGTGGCGAGGTTGCCGTAGATGTCGTCGGACAGGGCGGTGATCGTGACCGGCTCGTTGCCGGTGTTGGTCACCGCGACGCTGAAGGTGAAGATCCCACCTGGCTCGGGCAGGCTGCCCGGCGTGGCGGTCTTGTCCACCGAGATCGCCGGCACGACATCGCGGATGCTGACGGTGGCGTCGTCAGAGTCGGTAGCCGTGCTGCCGTCGTCGTCGGTGACCACCACGGTGACCACATCGGTCTGGGCGTCGCCGGCATTGCCGGTGAAGGCCCCGTCGAAGGCGCATGTGTACGTGCCGCCCGAAACCCCGCCGGGACCGTCTGGGTCAGCGACCAGGACGGTACCCACCGCTGTGGCGCAGCTGCCCTGGGTGGTGATGTTGGCGTAGACGTCATCGGTCAGGGCGGTGATGGTGACCGGCTCCGGACTGGTGTTGGTCACCATGACATTGAAGGTGAACGTGCCACCTGGCTCATCCCGCACCGCCGGGGTCGCGGTCTTGTCCACCACGACCGTCGGCGGGACGTCGGTCAATGTGACCACGGCGTCGTCGGCGTCGGTGGCGGTGGTGGCGTCGTCGTCGGTCACCACGACGGTGACCACATCGGTCTGGGCGGCGCCGGCGTTGCCGGTGAAGTCCCCGTCGAAGGCACAGGCGTACGTCCCGCCCACGCCCGGTCCGCCACCATCGGGATCAGCGGCCAGGACGGTGCCGATCGCGTCGGTGCAGGTGCCCTGGGTGGCGAGATTGCCGTAGACGTCATCGGTCAGGGCAGTGATGGTGACCGGCTCGGCGCTGGTGTTGGTCACCAGCACATCGAAGGTGAAGGTGCCCCCGGGCTCGGGCATGGTCAGCGGCGTGGCGGTCTTGTCCACCCGAACAGTCGGCGGGACATCGGTCAGGGTGACCGTGGCGTCGTCGGTGTCGGTGGCGGTGGTGTCGTCATCGTCGGTGACCACGACGGTGACCAGGTCGGTCTGGGCATCTCCGGAATTACCGGTGAAGTCCCCGTCGAAGGCGCAGGTGTAGGTGCCGCCAGAAACCCCGCCGGGGCCGTCAGGATCAGCGGGCAGGACGGTTCCCACCGCGGTGGCGCAGGTGCCCTGGGTAGCGAGATTGCCGTAGACGTCATCGGTCAGGGTGGTGATGGTGACCGGCTCGGCGCTGGTGTTGGTCACCAGCACGGTGAAGGTGAACGTGCCACCGGGCTCGGGCAGGCTGCCCGGCGCGACAGTCTTATCCACCACAACCGTCGGCGAGACGTCGGTCAGGGAGACCACTGCGTCGTCGGTGTCGGTGACGGTGGTGCCGTCGTCATCGACCGCGGTGGCGGCGACAACGTCGGTCTGGGTGTCACCGGCGTTGCCGGTGAACTCACCTGGGAAGCTGCAGATCGGTGATGTTGCGCCCACGGCGAGTTCGGTGCCGATCAGCGTCGCGCAGGTAGAACCCGCGAGGGTTGCGAGGTTGCCGTAGATGTCATCAGACAGAGCGGTGATCGTGACCGGCTCGGATCCGGTGTTGGTAACCGCGACGCTGAAGGTGAAGATCCCACCCGGCTCGGGCAGGCTGCCCGGGGTGGCCGTCTTGTCCACCAAGATCGCCGGCACCACGTCGCGGATGGTCACAGTGGCGTCGTCGGTGGCAGTGGCGGTGGATGTGTCGTCGTCGGTGACCACGACCGTGACCACGTCGGTCTGGGCGTCGCCGGCGTTGCCGGTGAATTCCCCGTCGAAGGCACATGCGTAGGTGCCGCCCACCCCTGGGCCGGCACCGTCTGGGTCAGCGGCCAGGACTATGCCCACCGCGGTGGTGCAGGTGCCCTGGGTGGCCAGGTCACCGTAGATGTCGTCGATCAGTTCGGTGATGGTGACCGGCTCCGGGCTGGTGTTGGTCACCAACACGTCGAAGGTGAACGTGCCACCCGGCTCATCCAGCACAGCCGGGGTCGCCGTCTTGTCCACCACAACAGTCGGCGGCACATCGGTCAGGGTGACTACGGCATCGTCGGTGTCGGTCGCGGTGTTCCCGTCTGGGTCCACGCCTGCCACGGTGACCACGTCGGTCTGGGAGTCACCGGCGTTGCCGGTGAACTCACCGTCGAAGGCACAGGTGTAGCTGCCGCCAGGAACCCCGCCGGGGCCGTCGGGATCCGCGGCGAGCACGGTTCCCACGGCGGTGGTGCAGGTTCCTTGGGTGGCGATGTTGCCGTAGATGTCATCGGTCAGCGCCGTGATGGTGACCGCTGTCGGGCCGGGGTTTGTCACCACGACGGTGAAGGTGAACGTCCCACCCGGCTCGGGCCGCGACAGCGGGCTCGCCGTCTTGTCCACCGCGATCACTGGGACAAGGGCGAGGATCCCGGCGTCGATGGTCAGATCATCGCTGTTGACGCCGAGGGTCACCGCGGTCGCGACGCCGGATTCGCCGTCGGAGTCGACCGCCGGGTCAGCACCGGCTCGTAGCAAGGTGAATTCCCGGCCGTCCGGCGCAGTGAATTCGACGGCGTAGGCGCCTGAGTGCAAGTTGCTGAACAGATAGAGCCCGTTGACGTCGGTGGCGGTGCTCTCATTGACAGCCACGTCGTCGCCGACGCCGCCATCGTCAGTGCCGTTCGGGCCGAAGCTGTAACCGGTCAGCACGACCTCGACGCCGGGAACCGGGCGCTCACCGGCCTGCTGGATCCCGTCTGAGTTCGAGTCGTTCCACACGTAGTCGCCGATACTCGAGGCGACCACGTCGACCCGAGCAGGAGCGCTTGCCGGGATGAGCGGGCCGATGCCCGTCGCCCGGCCGCCGCCGATGGTGTTGATGTAGTGATCGCCCTCGAGGTTT
>Ga0190275_10002675_pt1 | contig 12728 bp, 9 predicted proteins | sample Popmic550T_FD_133745 | JGI IMG/M metagenome (GOLD analysis project Ga0190275, IMG submission 133745) | Populus adjacent soil microbial communities from riparian zone of Yellowstone River, Montana, USA - 550 T | ecosystem: Environmental > Terrestrial > Soil > Riparian zone > Trees stand | place... | reverse complement strand
TTGGCGGTGCGCCCGTACTCGGCCGAGTAGTTGCTCGCTTCCGCTTTGAACTCCTGCAAACTCTCTGAAGGCGGATTCAGCTGAATCTGCGCCACACCCAGCGCCATGTTCTGAACCACCGCGCCATCAAGGTTCCACATCTGATTCTGGCTGCGGCCGCCGGCCATGCTGAAGATCGGAATCTGCTCGCCGGCGTTCTCTTGTTTGAACGCGACCATGCCCATCAGCCGCACCAGCCCGGCCGTGCGTCTGCTTTCGAGCGGCATGTTCATCACAGTAGTACGCTCAATGAACTGACCCACCGAAGACGTCTCCGCCTCCAGCAGCGGAACCGTCGCTTTCACTTCCACCGACTCGGTCAGCTCTCCGACTTCCAATGTGAAATCGAGCGTCCGCGTTGAGCCAGTTTCCAAAACCACCCCAGGACGGACTGACTTCTTGAAACCCTGCAACTCGCACGAGACCTCATACTCTGCGGGTGGAAGAAACGGAAATTGGTAGATGCCGGACTCTCCCGATGCGGCTTCTGTGATCACACCGGTCGAAACATTCCTGGCCGTAACACGAGCGCCGCTAACCACTGCCCCCGAATTATCTGCGATCGTCCCCGTAAGCCGAGCCAGCGATTGAGCCCAACCCGAAACACTAAACACCACCCCCAGAACCAACCAAGCCCTAAGCATGAGGGGATTCTATCAGCCTCAGCGCCGGACTTCTTCCGGATGGTCCTTCGCCCAAGTCAGGTACTCGTCAACGCTATAGAATGTTCCACGTGTGTACAACCGACCCTTGTCCTCAACTAACTCATGCCAGTTGAATTTCCACGAATCTCCGGTGCGCTTCATCCATGACGCGAGCCGCTTCTCCATGTCCGCAAGAATTGCCTTAGAGGCTGGATCGTCCACAAGATTCTTCTGCTGATAAGGATCGTTCTTCAGGTCGTACAAGACCCACGGCTTCGATTCCCACCGCGCATACATATAGTTATGGGTGCGCACTCCGCGCCAGCCATCCTCTGTCCCGTCTCCCTGAAAAGGACCGAAGATCTGAAAGAATGCCGAATCAGGTTCGTCCTGCTTCTGCCCTAACACAACGCGCGACAAATCGACTCCCTGCATATTCCCAGGGACACGCAGACCGCAAAGACCAAGTAGTGTTGGAGCAAAATCGACTTGCGTGAAAATGCAATCGGTCTGCCTCGCTTTTGCCTTCGCCGGATAGCGCAGGATGCCAGGTATCCCGATCGATTCTTCCCACGGCTTACGCTTTAAACGCAGACCCTGCGAGCCCAACATGTCCCCGTGATCAGACGACACCAGCACGATCGTGTTTTCCGCAATTCCCAAATCGTCGAGCGTCTTCAGTAATCGCCCAATCTGGTCATCCACCGCTGTGATCATGCCGTAATACTCGGCAATCTGCTTCGGTCCCGGCACGCCTTGCTTCTCCTGCCAGTTCGGACGCATGCGCAGCTTTCCCGGGTCATATAGCTTCGAATACTCTTCCGGAGCCTTATACGGATCATGCGGCGGTCCCATCTGAATGGTGAGGAAGAACGGTCGCGAATCCTGCTTAGTACCTTGCAGAAACTCAATCCCGAGATCGGTCCACCCTTCCGCTTCAAACTTCTTCATCGGAATCGGCTCAGGGGAGTCGCGGAAATACTGCGTATTGAAGTGGGCGTGACTGCATTCGTTCGCAGCCCAGAACTCGAAGCCTTGACGCCGCGGACCAGGTGGCACGAAGCCCGGCATTCTTTGGCCGCCATCGAGGTGCCACTTACCCACAAAGCCCGTGCGGTAACCTGCCTTGCCCAGAATCTCGGCGATCGAAGTCTCTGATTCGCGCAGCCGCAGATCGTTCGCCACCATTCCGTTCCGATGCGTATAAGTTCCCGTAAGAATGTTGGCGCGCGCCGGACAGCAAACGGGCGTGTTCGCAAACGTCTTCCGGAACACAACGCTCGAAGCAGCCAGCCGGTCAAGATTAGGAGTACGAACATCCGAATTTCCAGCAAACCCGAGCGACTGAGCGCGCAACTGATCCGGCATGATGAACAAAATGTTCGGTCGCGCTCTACTCTGCGCAGCCCCTACTCCGGCGCTTCCACATAGCGCAAGAAAATGACGACGGTTTATGGTCAGCATTAGACTTGAGTCTAAGCCCAAGCTGGATTCGCTAAAGACTGAGCCATCGGTTGCTGAGGCGTCCGGTATTGCGCGGCGCGTAATACCATAATTGGGTGAAGTCGGTTTCACTTAAACTCCCGGATGATCTGCTGGACGACCTTGACCAAGAAGCAAGGGCTCGGCATATTTCGAGGTCTTCGCTCGTCCGGCAAAGTCAGGAGTCAACCCTGCGCAGCCAACACGCGAAAACATCGGTTTCCTGTTACGACTTCGCCCGCGACTTCGCGGGCAGCTCGAAGGGCCTGCTGCGAGATCTCGCAAGCAATCCAAGATACATGAAAGGATTCGGCGAGTGACAGATGGTCCGGTATTGCTTGACACTGGTCCTTGGTAAGTTTTTTTGGGCGCTGGGCTTCGACGCCATACTTGGTCTGTTGCGCTATGGAAGCAACTGGCTCCGCCCCTGCTCACCTGCGAACCGGTTCTGACTGAGGCGGCATTCCTGCTCAAACGGGCACGACGTGGACTCGATCTTTGCGTTCTTTAAACGCGTGTTATGCGCGTCGCGATTCATGACCAAGAGCACGCCGACCTCAAAGCGCTCATGCGACGCTACCGTGATAGACCGATATCCCTGGCCGACGTATGCTTGGTTCGGCTGTCCGAATTGCACCCCGCCGCCCGTGTACTTACGCTCGATTCTGACTTCCGAATTTACCGCAGGCATGGAAACAAGGTGATTCCTGTGTTGATGCCGGATTAAACACATCTCACAGCTTGAATCAGCGTATCGCGAAAAGCCGTTCACCAATCCTTGGAAAGAATTCCGGACGCTGAAGTCGAGCAAATTAGTAATCGATGTGCGGGTGAGCACGCGGTCAACGAAATGGGTTCGTCCATGCCGCATTTCATGAGTTCACGAGTTCACTCACGAAACACGGCAACTCATTCTAGTAGTAAACTTGCGCCTATTCTTTATTTGTCAATTGGCTAGACTATCTTTGGGGCTAGACTAGTCTGAACTGGGTGGAGGTGAGCAATATGGACACCATAAGCGCATCTGATGCCGAAACTCATCTTTCGGCGCTCCTCGACAGGGTTGTGAAAGGCGAAAACATCACCATCACGCGACACGGATTGCCTGCCGCCGTACTGATTCCAGTCCCTGGCGCTGTAACTAAGCTGTCCCATAAGGAAGTCCTGGAAGGCATGCGCGCATTGCGGCAGCGCGTAAAGCCCGGCAAGATGAGCGTCCGCGAAATGATTGAGGAGGGCAGGCGGTTTTTTGACTGGTGTAGTCGATGCGTCTACGGCGCTAGCATGGTGCTTTCCCGATGAAAGCAACGATTATGCAGACGCCGTGCTGGTCGTGCTGGAAGGAAAGACAATTCTCGTTCCCTCAATCTGGTCACTGGAAATTGCGAACGCCGTCTTGGTCGGTGAACGAACGAAGCGCCTGCGCCAGCCCGACATTCAGCGCTCCGCGGCCTTGCTGGAAAGCCTCCAGTAGCGCAGGATTCGCAAACTGTCGGCGAACACATCAGCAACGCCATTGGCAACGCTCGACGGCAAATTGCAGAAGGCCGCCAAAATGGCAGGTATCGGTCTATTCAATAGCGAAGCGCTCTTCTAAAAAAGTCAGGGACCGCTACAAGCCCCCCCGGAAAAGCATCGATGCACAATTCGGGACCGGCACAAAAACGAAGTGGTTTCTCTATTGATGCCGGATTAAACGCATCTCACAGCTTGAATCAGCCTATCGCGAAAAGCCGTCCACAGTTCTCGAAAAATTATATCTCTAATACTTGCAACAAAACATTCCAAAAATCACAAAATTCCCGAGGCTCGCGTGCGACGCTCAAAATAAGGAGCCCCAACAAATGTCACAAGCAGCCACAGCGCGCAGCAACGGAGCCAAGTCGAACGGACCTATCACACCCGAGGGCAAAGCGATCTCCGCGCAGAACGCGACAAAGCACGGCCTCACCAGCAGCCGTGTCGTTCTCCCGCACGAATCGCAGGAAGCATATGACAAACTCGAAGCCTCATTCACTAACCGCTTCAAACCCGCTGACGACCTCGAACTCGAACTAGTACAGGAAATGGCCGCTGCCAGATGGCGCCTTCGCCGAATCCAGAGCATGGAAAACGCGCTCTTCAAGAAAGCCATTCAGCAACACCAAGCCGCCCTGGGCCCCGACGCCAACTCCGAAGACGTCAACGACGCCGCCTATGCAGAGGTCGCCGAATCCAAGTCCTACCGGATGCTCGTTCGCCATGCCGCCCAGCTCCGCCGGTCCTACGAAAAAGCTTGGAAAGAACTCGAACTCATTCAGGAAGAGCGACATATCCAGGAAGACGACGAAGTACAAAACGAACCCAGCAACCGATCCCTCGAACGCCGGATCGACACCCTGATGGCGATGCCGCTGCCCGGTCAATTAAAATCCACCAATTGCATTCCTCTTCGTGAACAGCACACACCCACCGTTCGTGTATAATTCTCTGCCAGGAAGTTTGCTTTAATCGACGCGGGGCCGAATAGCAGAGGGGTTATTTATGACAATCAGTTCACTACGTGTGTGTGCTGCCTTCCTGTTTGCTTTGGGTGTGGGCTTGGCGCAGGAATTTCGATCCACACTTTCCGGACGGGTCATCGATTCGAGCGGCGCCGCGGTTCCCGGCATCAAAGTGACCGCAATCAATAACGAAACCGGCGCGAGGTTTGAAACAACTTCTACCGACGCCGGCGAGTACACCATTCCCTTCCTCGCTCCCGGTCCATACCGTCTACAGGCCGAAGCGCAAGGTTTCAAGCAGTACGTCCAGGAACGTATTCAGATCGGCACCAACACGCGCGTCAGTCAGGAGATCACGCTCGAAATCGGTAGTCAGACAGAAGCCGTGACAGTCACTGCTGACGCGAGTCTGTTGCAGACCGCGACGGCATCCGTCGGTCAGGTGATCGGCACGCAGCAGATCGAAAATCTGCCCATGAACGGCCGGACTCCGCTGACGCTGGCGCAACTCTCATTCGGTGTCACGCCCAGTTCTGACCCGCGATTCACGCGCCCGTTCGACAACGGCGGTCCGGCTGGTTTTTCAATGGGCGGCGGCCAGAGTCAGAGCAATGAGCTTCTGCTCGATGGCACTCCCGACATGACTAGAAATCGACGCGTAGCCTACAACCCACCTGTCGACGCAGTCAGCGAAATCAAAGTAGAAGCCTTCCAGCCCGACGCCGCCTACGGCAACACAGGGGGCGGCACCGTCAACGTTGTTATGAAGGGTGGAACGAACGACTTTCATGGATCGGTTTACGAATTCAATCAGGTTTCGAGACTGAAAGCTGTTCCCATCTTCACCAAGCGCGCCGGCCAGGCAAAGCCGGTTACACGATTCAATCAATATGGCCTAAGCGCAGGTGGACCGCTCGTCATTCCCAAAGTGATCGATGGTCATAACAAGCTCTTCTGGTTCTTCTCATACGAAGGCATCAAGCAAAGCGAGCCTGAACCAACCTTCTCGACTGTTCCCACACAGGAGCAGCGCAACGGAGATTTCTCGGCGCTTCTCAACATCAATAACAACTATCGAATTTACGATCCCGCCACCGGAGTGCTGCAAAATGAACAAGTAACGCGACAGCAATTTCCCGGAAACATCATCCCTGCTAACCGGCTAAGTCCGATCGCCAAATCGATCATCAGCAATGTCCCGCTTCCGAATCAGCCAGGCGTTGTCGGCGTGAATGGATTCAACGGAACCAACAATTACTTCAACAACGCGGTCCGGTCCGACAACTTCAGCGGATACCTGGGACGTCTCGACGTAAACCTGAGCGAAAAGCACAAATTCTTCTGGAGCTTCCGCCAGAACGATCGAATTGAAGATCGCTCTGATCGCTTCGGTAACGATGTGAACGGCAATTATCTGTCGCGCGTAAACTGGGGTACGACAATTGATGATGTCTACACGCTCAGCCCGACTCTGTTGCTCAACACGCGGGCCGGTTGGACCCGTTTCGTCGAAGGAAGTACACGACAGAGCACCGGCTTCGATCCCACCAGCGTCGGTCTGCCGGACTACATCAAAACAAACAGCACGCGACTCCTGTTTCCACGCATCGACTTCGGCCAAATCACCGATCTCAGCGATTCGGGAGGCGACAGTAAACCCTTCGACACGTTCCAGATCTTCAGCACTCTGACCAAAGTTGCCAGCAGCCACACACTCAAGTTTGGTGTGGATTTACGCCAACAGCGCGAGAGCTCAACCAGCTTCGGGAACTCCGTGGGCCAATACACGTTCGCCACGAATTGGACGAACGCCGGATCCGGCGCCGCGTCTGCCCCGCTCGGTCAGGACATCGCCGCCTTCATGCTCGGACTGCCGACCGGTGGAAACTACGACCTGAACACATCCCGAACGCAATCGGCAAACTACTATTCGGCTTTCATCCAGGACGACTGGCGTGTCGCATCGAATCTCACGCTCAATATCGGCCTCCGTTACGAGCGCGAGACCGGAACGATTGAACGCTTCAATCGAACCACAGTCGGATTCGATCCTACCGGTGTGAACAGCGTGGCCAATGCTGCCCGCGCAGCTTACGCCGCAGCGCCGATTCCGGAACTACCGGCAAGCCAGTTCCAGGCGACAGGTGGCGTGTTGTTTGCCAACGATGATATGCGCACGGTCTATGACACCTACCCGTGGGCATTCAGCCCGCGCCTGGGAATCTCCTGGTCGCCGCTCAGCCGCACAGTAATTCGCGGCGGCGCCGGGGTGTTCTACAACACCTATGGCACAACCGGAATTCAACAGCCGGGATTCAGTCAACAGACAGCGCTGCCTGCAAATCAAGACAACTATTTAACTCCCACCGTCACACTGGCGGACCCGTTTCCAAGCGGCATTCAGCAGCCCGTGGGCGCCGCGAGAGGGTTCGACACCTTCCTCGGCCAGAACGTAACCTACACCAATCGCGACTTGGCCCAGCCCTACGTATGGCGTTGGAGCTTCAATATTCAGCAGGAGCTCGGGCGGAACATGCTCGTCGAAATCGGATACATCGGCAGCCGCGCCAGCAAACTTCTCGAAGTTCGCTCAGGTTCGGACAACGACCTCGATCGGAACTACATTCCGCTCGAACAGCTCTCGACAAGCCCGGTTCGCGACCAATCGAACATCACCCGTCTCAGCCGTAGCACTCCAAATCCATTCGCCGGACTGCTGCCCGGGACAAATTTGAATGGCAGGGACACGACCGTGGAGCAGCTTTTGCGTCCTTATCCACAATTCAATGGCTCGAACGGCGTTCGTATGATTGGCGCCAATACCGGCCGATCCTGGTTCCACATGTTCCAGACGCGCTTTGAGAAGCGCTATTCGTCAGGCTTCAACTTCCTCACAAACTTCCAATGGCAAAAAATGATGGAGGAAATGAACCGGCTCAATCCTGCCGATCCATTCCTTGAGCACCGCATCGCAGACGAGGATCGTCCGCTACGTCTCGTTCTCAGTGGTACCTATGAGCTACCGTTCGGCCAGGGCAAACCTCTTCTCAGCGATACCAACGGCTTCGTGAAGCGAATCGTCGGAGGCTGGCAGTTCAACGCGATCTACATCATGCAATCCGGTTCGCCCATCGATTGGACAGATCGCAGCACGCTGATCTACTTCGGCGGCGACATCAATCTAAAGTCTCGTGAAATCGATGGACTGGCTTTCGATACCGCTCGCTTCGAGACGCGCGCCAACCAACAACTCGGCCAGAACCGTCGCGTGTTTCCAACCCGGTTTGGACGTCTCCGTAGCGATGGCGTCAACAACCTCGATGCGTCGGTGATCAAAAATACGCAAATCTCCGAACGCCTGAACCTTCAGTTCCGCGCCGAGATGTTCAATGCGTTGAATCGCTTTCAGTTCAACGGGCCGGAAACGAATCCCACCAGCGGAACCTTCGGTCGCATCACAAGCGCCGCAAATCTACCGCGCGCAGTGCAGCTCGCATTGCGTTTGCGCTGGTAGCCTGTATGAATGCCCACCGGCGCTGAGCTGTTTGTCGACGCGATCGAGAAGCATGGGATCCGCGAGATCTTCACGCTTGTCGGCGACCATTTAAATGACGTGCTGCTCTGCGCCGGTCAGCGCGGACTACGGATCGTCGATATGCGGCATGAGGCCGCGGTCGTCCATGCGGCCGATGCCTGGGCGCGCATCACGAGAAGGCCTTCACTCTCCTTAGTTACGGGCGGTCCAGGTCACACAAACTCCTTAACAGGTATAGCGACTGCGTTCCTCGCGGGTAGCCCTGTCATCACTGTCAGCGGAAGCCGCGCATCCACGCAAGCTCAGCGAGGGGCCTTTCAGGACATCGATCAAATGGGTATGACGCGATCTGTCGTCAAGTGGGCAGCCGAGCCTGCCAGCGTGACACAGATCCCGTTCCTTGTCGGTCGAGCATTCGCCGAAGCTATGTCAGGCCGCCCCGGGCCCGTGCATCTCACGATTCCCGTAGACCTGTTCGCCGCCAACACTGCAAGCCCTATTCCCGATACCGGAGCCGGGCTGCCATCCAGGCCCAGTCCAGCGCCGGAAGGAATAAAGAAAGCCATAGATCTCCTAAGTGCAGCCGAGCGGCCTGTCATCATCGCCGGTTCCGGCGTATGGTGGTCGGAGGCCGAAGCAGAACTTCGAGCCTTTGCCGAACGGACCAACATCCCCGTCTCGACCATCACGCTCGCGCGTGGAGCTTTCCCCGATGATCATCCGCTCTCACTCGGGTACGCCGATCCGTCGCTCAACCGCGCCGCTGCCCGAGTCTTCGCCGAGGCCGACGTCGCGCTGATCCTGGGCAAGCGAATCGACTTCCGGCTCGGGCTCGGAAATACCAATCTCCTGCCCGAAAAGCTCAAGCTGATTCAGGTTGATATTCAATCCTCGGAAATCGGACTGAATCGCAAAGTCGACGTCGGGATCTGCGCGGATGTCCGATCGACTCTGCAGGCACTGCGTTTCGAATCAGGCGACAGAAGCAAGTGGCTCGACCAAGTGCGCCAGTATCGACAGGAGTGGGAAGCCTGGCTTGCTTCGGCAGCCGAGGATCGTAAGGAGCCACTCGCCCCCGCCGCCTTTTACTCCGAGCTACGCGACGCGCTCCCTCCAGATGTCTGGTATTCCTGGGACGGCGGCGACTTCGCGCATTGGGGCCGCGCAATGCTGGCGGCGAAACGTCCCGGCGGGTGGATGCGTTTGGGTCCGCTAGCGACCATCGGCGCTGCCCTACCGAACGGACTAGCACTACAAATGGCCCATCCCGACGAACCGGTCGTCGTGATCACCGGCGACGGCTCGCTTGGGTTCTACATCGCCGAGCTCGATACCGCAGTGCGTCACAACTTACCCATCGTGGTCATTGTCGGCAACGACGCAGGCTGGGGACTCGAACGTGAGCTACAAGGCGGCGCTCAAACCGTCGGCTGCGAATTACGAGCGACCCGTTATGACATTGTCATGCAAGGGTTCGGCGGAGAAGGCGAGAACATTACCTCTCTCGATCAAGTCGCCCCAGCCGTAACAAGGGCCTTTGCCTCCCGTAGGCCTTATTTGCTAAATGTAAACATTAGAGGCATTCGGTCGCCGTTCACGCGCTGGAAACTAGGAGATGGATAGCCGGGATCTCGTTCTCTACGACGGCAAATGCCGCTTCTGCCAGAGCCAAATCAAGCTCCTGCGCAAGCTCGACAGAGGCCGCCGCCTGTCATATTTATCGCTACACGAGCCCGATGCTAAAAACTGCGTAGCCGACATTGCGCCCAAAGACGTCATGCGGGAAATGTACGTAGTCACCGATCGCAAACGCTATGGAGGAGTCGACGCAGTGAAACGTATAACGCGCCGCCTCCCCTTATTATGGGGACTCGCGGTCGTCATGCACATCCCGGGAACGCGCCCGTTCTGGGACTGGGCATATCGCAACATCGCCAGCCGGCGCTATTGTCTCGGCGGAGCCTCCTGCGAAATATAGATGGAAGATAACGAGGTATATTCCGCCATCGGAGAAGATGGCTTCCGACGGCTGGTCGCCGCATTTTACCGGCAGGTCCCGAACGATGACATTCTCGGACCCATGTACCCGAAAGAAGACATGGAGGGCGCCGAGGACCGTCTCCGCGGCTTCCTGATCTTCCGCTTCGGAGGACCGCCGCACTATATCGAGCAGCGCGGTCATCCGCGCCTGCGAATGCGTCACGGGCCTTTCGCGATTGATTTGGCCGCCCGCAATCGATGGATGGACTTGATGGATCGCGCGCTCATGGAAACAAAGCTGCCGGCCGAAGCCGATGCCACGCTCCGCCGCTTCTTCGAATCCACGGCGACATTTATGATGAACCGGGGATGAGTAGCCTCGTATAGACTGGAATTGTTGAGGATGATTTGAATTTTCTTCGGTATTTCTCCCTGCTCGCTTTTGTTCCCACTTTATTCGGGGCTGTTGATTTTCAACGCGAAGTGCGCCCGATCCTGTCGGATGCGTGCTTCCATTGCCACGGGCCCGATCAGGGTACACGCATGGCGGCGCTGCGTCTCGACACTCGTGACGGAGCCTTCGCGCAGCGCAAAACCGGCACTCCAATCGTGCCGGGCAAACCGGAAGCCAGCCTCGTGATTGAGCGTATTGCCCACGAGAGCAAAGCTCGCCGCATGCCCCCGGAGTCGTCCCACAAGGTGCTGACTGCCAAGCAGATCGACACGCTGAAACGCTGGGTAGCCGAAGGCGCCACGTGGAAAGAACACTGGTCATTTACGGCCCCCGTTCGGACAACGCCGCCCGCTGTCGTCAACAAAGCATGGATACGAAATCCCATCGACCAGTTCATTCTCGCGAAACTCGAACAGCAAGCCTTGGCTCCGGCCGGTCCCACCGATCGACGGACGCTCATCCGCCGCGTAACACTCGATCTAACCGGTCTGCCGCCTGACCCGAAGGATGTCAAAGCGTTCATCGCCGACAAGAGCCCCAACGCGTACGAGAAGGTGGTCGACCGCTTGCTCGCGTCCAATCGATGGGGCGAGCATCGCGCCCGCTATTGGCTCGACGCGGCGCGCTACGCCGACACGCACGGTCTGCACATCGACAACTACCGCGCAATGTGGCCTTATCGCGATTGGGTGATCAAAGCCTTCAACCAGAACATGCCCTTCGATCAGTTCACAGTCGAGCAGATCGCCGGCGATCTCCTTCCGAACCCGACCATGGATCAGTTGATCGCGACCGGGTTTCATCGCTGCAACGTGACGACCAACGAAGGTGGCGTCATCGTCGAAGAAGTCGAAGCCATCTACGCGAAAGACCGCGTCGATACGACAGGGTCGGTGTTCCTCGGTCTAACGGTCGGATGCGCAACCTGTCACGACCACAAGTTCGATCCCATTTCGCAGAAGGACTTCTACGCGATGGCGGCCTTCTTCCGTAACACCACGCAGAACGCCCTGGATGGCAACGTCTCAGACACGCCGCCCGTCATTGTGGTCCCTCGCCCTGAGGATCGAACCCGCTGGCAGCAGCTCAAAGATGAGGAAGCCAAGCTGCGCGAGCAGATGGCAAAGGTCCGAACCGGATCGAATGAGGACTTCGCCAAGTGGCTCGCCGAAGATGCCCGTCCGAAGATACCTGGGCCGCTCGATCCGGCCGACGAGGTCGCGTCAGTCACGGTGGCCCAGTCAGCCGGAATCAAGTTCAAGAATCGTCCGGTCACAACAGACCTTCCACCTGGCGTGAGCCTGGGAGAATGCTACATCGCTGGCCGCAAAGCTCTGCGCTTTGAAGATAAGAGTGCCCTCGAACTACCGAACGTAGACCTGTTCGCAGTCGATCGTCCATTCACGATCTCAGCTTGGGTCTTGATGCCGAGGGGCGATGATAGCTTCGTCGTCGTTAGCCAGACCGATTCGGCCAGCAAGTATCGCGGCTGGGCACTCGAGCTAGTCGGTCGCCGTCCAACACTACGGCTGACCACACAATCGAATAGAACCCTACAGTTCCGAACTCAGTTAAAGGACCGCCTCACCGTTGGCAAGTGGTACCACTTGGCATTCACCTACGACGGGACGAAGCACCCTGATGGAGTGTCGCTCTTCGTCAATGGTAACGAGACACTACTCGAAGGCGGCTCCGATATCGACGGCATCAAAGGAGAGTTCCGCACCTTCGCTCCGTTACGCATCGGGTCGGATGGGCGAAGACGATACTTCAATGGAGGCGCGATCGCGGATCTTCGCCTCTTCACGAAGGCTTTGAATAAAGAAGACGCCCAGATTGCGGCCTCGTGGCCCTTGCTCGACAATGCACGCACGAAGTCGGTAGCGGAGCTCACCACGGCAGAGAAAGATGCGTTCCAGAACTACTTCCTGCATCGTGAATATGGCGAGTATCAGTCGTTAATCGATCAAATACAAACCTTGCGAGACGAGCGCCAGACGATCGCGAGAAGAGGAACCGTCACGCACATTCAAGACGAGAGCAACTCCGAGCCGTTCGCCCACATCCTCTACCGAGGCATGTACGATCAGCCGCGTGAGAAGGTCCTGCCG
>Ga0190275_10002674_pt1 | contig 12737 bp, 4 predicted proteins | sample Popmic550T_FD_133745 | JGI IMG/M metagenome (GOLD analysis project Ga0190275, IMG submission 133745) | Populus adjacent soil microbial communities from riparian zone of Yellowstone River, Montana, USA - 550 T | ecosystem: Environmental > Terrestrial > Soil > Riparian zone > Trees stand | place... | reverse complement strand
GATCGGGCTCAAGCCGCAACTCGGCCGGACCTACAGCGAAGACGAGGACAAGCCGGGCGCGCCGCCGCTCGCGGTCATCAGCGATCGCCTGTGGGACCGGGCCTTTCACCGCGACCCGCAAATTGTCGGGCGGGCGGTTACGCTTCATGGGCGGCCGGTCACAGTCATTGGCGTGATGCCGGCGGAAATGAATTCGCCGCAAGGAGTGGATATCTGGCTTTCGCTGATGCGACGTAGCGCGATCCCCGGGTGGCAGAACCGCGCCAATCATCCCATGTTCTACGCCTGGGGCCGCCTCAAGGATGGCGTCAGTGTCGAGCAGGCACGGAGCGAGATGATCGCAATCGCCGCGCGCATCGAGAAACTTCATCCCTCAACCAACGCCGGCGTGGGCGTCGCCGTCCGGCCGCTCCTCGAAAATCTTCTGGGAAATTACCGGACCAGCCTCGCGTTGCTCCTGGGGGCGGTCGCCGTCGTTTTACTCATCGCCTGCGCGAATTTAGCGAATCTTCTGGCCGCGCGTGGGGCCGCGCGAGCTCGGGAGTTCGCCATTCGCGCGGCGATGGGTGCCGGGCGCGGCCAGATCATCCGGCAACTTTTGATCGAAAGCTTTGCCATTTCCGCCCTCGGCGCCGCGCTGGGCCTTGTCTTCGCGATTTGGGGACGGGACGCGCTCGTCGCCATCGCTCCTGCGGGCGCGCCTCGCTTCGAAGGCATCGGCTTCGATTGGCGAGTAATGGCCTTCACTTTTGGCCTCGCGGCGTTGACCACCCTGTTGTTTGGACTCTGGCCGGCGTGGCAGGCCGCGCGCGCAGATATCAACGCCGCGCTCCAGGCAGGCTCGTTTGGCAGTTCGGAAACAAAAACCGCGCGCCGGAGCCGCGACTGGCTCGTGATCGTCGAGGTCGCGTTGACCTTGTTACTGCTGAGCGCGGCGGGGCTTGTCCTCAAGAGCTTCGCGAAAATGCAATCCACCTCTCTCGGCTTTGAGCCCGCGGAGCTTTACACCGTTCGGATCGAGCTTCCCTACACGAAATACGACCAGCTCGACAAGACCCTCACTTTCACCAATGGATTGCTTGATGAGGTTCGCCGGCTTCCGGGCGTGCAGGCCGCCGCCCTTTCGGCAAACCCGCCGATGCTGAGCGGCTGGCAGTTGAATTTCATGCCGGAAGGCGCGCAGCCGACCGATCCCAGCCAGCAACCCGCGGCCAATTACGAAGTAGTGGCTGGTGATTATTTCACGGCGCTCAAAATTAACCTGATTCGCGGCCGCATGTTCAACGAACACGACCGCGTCGACTCGCCACCGGTGGTGATCATCGACCAGACGTTGGCCGACATGACATTCAAAGGACAGGATCCCATCGGGAAACGGATTCTCGTGGACGCTGAATCGGATGTGACGGGTGACGGGCCACGGCTTTGGGAAATCGTCGGTCTGGTGCCGCACGTAAAAATGCACGGTTACGGCGAGGCCACACCGACGCCGGCCTTTTTCTTTCCCCAGGCGCAGATCGGCCGGACCAGTCTCGTCCTCCACGTTCGTGCGTCGGGCAACGTGAAGCGGCTGGAAAAACCGATCCGCGAAATCGTGAATCGCCTCGATCCGAACCAGCCCCTCTTTGATTTCAAGACGATGGATGAACGCGTCGCGGCCACGTGGGCGACCCATCGGCTGCTCACCTTCCTGCTCGCGGTCTTCGCCGGGCTCGCCTTGCTTCTCGCGGCCGTGGGTCTGTATGGCGTTCTCGCCTACACCGCTTTCCGCCGGCTGCGCGAAATCGCCGTGCGCCTCGCGCTCGGGGCGAGTCCCGCGCACATCCGTGGATTGGTGATGGGCCACGGTCTTCGCCTTTTTGGCGTGGGAATCGCGATGGGCGCGCTGGCGGTCGCCGCATCGGCTGGTGTGATCCGCAGCTTTCTTTTCGGCGTCAGTCCGCTCGATGCGCAGACCTATCTCGCTGTCGGACTCATCCTTTCCGTCGTCACCATTCTGGCTGCCTGGATTCCCGCTCGCCGCGCCTGCCGGGTCAATCCAATCGTTGCGCTCCGGTCTGAATGAAACGGAGAGTGACGCGTTACGTGATGAACAGCAATCGAAAATCGAAAATCGAGAATCGAAAATTCCCATGAACACACTCCCCTACGACGTTCGCTACGGCCTGCGGATGTTTTTCAAGAATCCGGGCTTCACCTTCGCTGCTCTCATCACGCTCGCGCTCGGCATCGCCAGCTCGACGGCCATTTTTAGCGTGATCGATGGCGTCCTGCTGCGCCCATTGCCCTACCCGGACTCGGAAAACATCATGGTGATGCATCCCACGACGCGGAGCACGGGCGAGCCGGGCGGCGCCAACGCGCCCGCCAACTACCTCGATTACGCGGCGCAGAACGGCGTCTTTTCCCACATGGCCGCCTCGCGCGGCGAACAGGCCAACCTCGCCGATGGCGACCGCCCGGAGCGCGTCCGCGGGACGATGGTCACCTCCAGTTTCTTCCCGCTTTTTGGGATCTCACCAATCCTGGGCCGCACCCTGCAACCGTCCGACGAACAGCCGGGCCACAGCCACGTCGTCGTTCTCAGTTCGGAGTTGTGGGCCCGCCGTTACGCTTCCGAACGCAACATCATCGGCCGAGAGATTTTGCTCAACGATGAGCAGCATACCGTCGTCGGCGTGATGCCGCCGAATTATATGCCGGACGGTTACGGCGAACTTTGGATTCCGTCCGCCTTCGGCGTCCCGACGAATTCGATCCGCCCGAACGTCGATCCACGGCCGGTGCGCGGCAGCAATTATCTCGATGTCTATGGGCGGCTGAAACCAGGCGTCACCGTCGAGAAAGCGCGCGCGGAAATGGACGGTATCAGCCGTCGTCTCGAGAACCAGTTTGCGAACGACAATCGGGATACCGGCATTCGCGTCATGCCGCTGCATGAAGACACAGTCGGCAAACTTCGGCCGGTCCTGTTGCTTCTCTTCGCGGCGGTCGGGTTCCTTCTTTTCATCGGCTGCGCGAATGTGGCCAACCTGTTGCTTGCCCGCGCCGCGACTCGCTCCCGCGAGATTTCCATCCGCGCGGCCATGGGCGCGAGCCGTTACCGTTTGATCCGGCAACTGCTGACCGAGAGCGTGCTGCTCTCGATCATCGGCGGTGCGCTTGGGGCATTGCTCGCCGCCTGGGCGATCCCGCTCCTGATGTCGATGGCGCCTCCCGGCCTGCGGAGCTTCAAAGAGGTCGGTCTCAATGGCCAGGTCCTCGCCTTTAGTCTCGTCGTATCGGTCGTCACCGGCATTTTGTTCGGGCTCGTCCCGGCCCTTTCTTCTGCGTCCGGGAACCCGGCTGACTCCTTGAAACAAGGCGAGCGCGGCAGCACCGGCGGCGGTAGCCGGCGCCGCGCGTTCCTCATCGCCACCGAGGTCGGCCTGTCGTTGATCCTGTTGATCGGCGCCGGGCTGATGATCAAGAGTTTCGCGAACCTGACCAAAGTCGCCCCCGGCTTCAATTCCGATCGGCTCCTCATATTTAATATCGGCGCGTCCGCGAAAGCCGACGAGGACCGCCAGCTCCAGTTCTACCAGGATGTCGTGCGAAAGGTGGCGACGGTGCCGGGTGTGCAGAGCGTCGCGGCCGTCAGCCGGCTGCCGTTCTCCGGCGGCAACAGCTCGCGCACGTTCAATCGCCCCGGCAGCACAAAGGAGGACAGAGCCGACATTCGCATCGCGACGCCGGATTATTTCCAAACGATGGGCATCCCCTTCGTGCGCGGCCGTAACTTTACCGAGCACGACACGAAGGGCTCGGCGCTCGTTGCGATCATCAATGAGGAGACCGCCCGGCAGGCTTTCCCGGGCGAAGATCCGATCGGCCAGTTCGTCGAGAACTACGGGCCGAAAGACGAAAAGCTTCAGGTCGTGGGCGTGGTGGGCAATGTCCGCCATCTTGCCCTCGAAACCGCGCCCCGGCCTGAACTATACCAGCCGCTCGGCCAGGGTATGTGGCCGTTGATGCAAATCGCTGTCCGGACCGCGCCGGAAAATCCCCTTACGCTTTTGCCTGCGGTGCAGCAGGCCGTTTGGAACGTGAACAAATCGGTGCCGCTCGGCAATCCGCGATCGATGAACGACATGATCGCGCGGACGTTGCTCCAGAAGAAATTCACGATGCTGCTCCTTAGCATCTTTGCCGGCGCCGCGTTGCTCCTGGCGGCGATCGGATTGTATGGCGTGATTTCGTATTCGGTCGCGCAACGGACGCGCGAGCTCGGCATCCGGATCGCGCTCGGCGCGCAAAAGAGTGACGTCCTTCGCCTCATTCTGCGGCAGGGCATGACCTTGGTCGCTGCCGGCATCATCTTCGGCGTCGCCGCCTCGATCGGCCTGACGCGTTTGATGGCCACGCTGCTCTACGGCGTCAGCGCCACTGATCCGCTTACGTTCTTCGCCTTGTCGCTCGCCTTGCTGGCGGTCGCGTTTGTCGCCTGCTGGCTCCCCGCCCGCCGGGCCAGCACCGTCGATCCCATCGTAGCTCTGCATGCCGAATGAAGACTGAAGGCGCGGTTCGGATTTTCTGGGGAGCGCACGCGCCCTCGCGTGCTGGTTTCGGCGCCCTCGCCGAAACGATCTTTTCGGACCGTTATCAAAAAGTCCGCGATGGCGAGGCGCCATCGCCAGCACGCGAGGCGCGTGCGCTCCCCAGCAGGAAGAACCCATGAGCGACATCCGTTACGCGTTGCGCCTCCTTTGGAAATCGCCGGCCTTCAGCCTCGTGGCGATCGCCACGCTCGCGCTCGGCATCGGCGCGAACACCGCGATCTTTTCAGTAATCGAAAGCGCCTTGCTGCGTCCACTGCCCTTCCCCAACGCCGATCGCCTCGTTCGCCTTTACGAAACATTCGACGAAAGCGGCGCGCGAAGCAGCACGCTGAACCTTTCCGAAAAGACCCTCCTCCAATGGCGCGAACATGGTCGCGATATCTTCAAAGACATCGCGGTCGGCACCGGCGCCAGCATCACGGCGTCGAGTGAAGGCCAGTCAGCGCAAAGTTTTCCCGCGGCCCGAATCAGCTCCAACTTCCTGACCGTTCTCGGCCTGCCCCCTTCTCGCGGCCGCAATTTCACCCCTGAGGAAGATCAGCCAAACGGTCCGCGCGTCGCCATCGTCAGCCACGATTTCTGGCAACGGAACCTGGGCGGCCGCGAGGATGTCGTGGGCAGGACCATCAATCTCGACGACGCGCCCTACACCGTAGTCGGTGTCATGCCGAAGACGTTTCGTCATCCTTATCGCGCGGAAATCTGGCTGCCGATTGCGCTCACTTTTGCTCCCGAAGCACGGAATCGCTACCTCTATGGCGTGGCCCGCATGCGGCCCGGCATCGCCCTGGCTCAGGCGGATGCAGCGGCGCGCCAGATGTGCGCCGCCATCAACCGGGCTGAGCCCGATCCGAACAACGCCCCGGCCGCCTACCTCATTCCGTTGCGCGACAGTTTCATCATCGATCTGCGGCCGAAGCTGCTCATTATCGCCGCCGCTGGTCTTTGCGCCCTGCTCGTCGCGGCCGCGAATTTCGCGGGCCTGATGCTGGCGCGAGTCGTCGAGCGCGATGGCGAGATGGCGTTACGCTCCGCGCTCGGCGCGACCCGCGGACAATTGATTCGCCAGGGGCTTGTCCAGGCGCTCATCCTTTCGGCGGTCGGGACAATTTGCGGATTACTCATCGCCGGCTGGCTCACGCCCGCGCTGGTCGCGCTTAGCCCTGAAGGGGCGGACGCCACGGGCAGCGCGATCCGTGAATTCGATTATGGCGTCCGGCTCGACTGGCCGGTCTTCGCTTTCGCGGCGGGCGCGATGCTGGTGATCGGTATCGGCTTTGGTTTGTTGCCCGCGTGGCGCGCCTCGCGCACCGACATCCGGGGCGCGATGGGAAGCATCGGCCGCGGATCGACTTTGGATGGAAGCACCCGGCGCCTGCTCGGGGGATTAATCGTCGTCGAGATCGCCATCGCCGCCGTGCTGCTCATGGGGAGCCTGACGCTCACGCAATATTTCCGGAGAGTGGTTAACGAACCGTGGGGATTTTCCACCGAGCGCGGGCTCGTCTTCAACGCGATGTTGTCCGACCGCCTCTTTGCTTCACCGGAAGCTCGCGCTCGCACCAACGACGCCACCCTGCGCGAACTGCGTTCGCTGCCCGGCGTGCGTTCCGCCACGGTTACCGCCCCCTCTCCGATGGAAGCAGCGCGCAACCTGATGAGCTGCATCCCGGAAGGCACGCAACCGCCGGAACCGCGCGGCAGCTACCTCGCCTACATGCGCGGCACTGTTCCCGGATATTTTGAGACGATAGGACAACGCCTGGTCCGGGGCCGGGATTTTGCCGAGACCGACCGCGCCGATTCGCCGCCGGTTGCCATCGTCAACGAGTCGTTCGCGCGCCGTTTCTGGCCCGGGCAGGATCCGATCGGCAAGCGGGTGAAACATGGCCGGCTCGACAATCCGCGCCCGTGGTACACCGTGGTGGGCGTCGCCGCCGACACCAAGGTCGTCGTCGATCCGCGCGATGGCGAAGTGGTCGGCACAATCTGTGTGCCCATGCCGCGCTGGCTCGCGGCCGGCAACGATGAAATGACTTTCGTCGTGGAGAGCGCCGGCGAACCGAAGTCGCTTGAAGGCGGCGTGCGGAACGCGCTCGCTCGCGCCGACAACCGGCTCGCGGCTTACAACATCCTTTCGCTGGAAAAGGCCGCCGCCGATTCGTGGGTGACCGAGCGTTTTCTTTTCGTTCTCGTTTCGCTCTTCGGCGCGCTTGGGCTCGTGCTCGCTTCGATCGGAGTTTACGGCCTTCTCGCGCTCCAAGTCACACGGCGGACGCGGGAATTTGGCGTGCGTCTCGCGCTCGGCGCAACTGCTACCGCTTTGATTCGACTCGTGGCCAGACAAGGCGTTCGATTGCTCGCCTTCGGGTTTCTGGCGGGCGGCCTCGCCGCCTGGGCCGCGACGCGGCTCGCCCATCATCAATGGCCCGATCTTCCCACGGCCGACCCGCTCATCTGGCTCGGCGCGGCCATAGTTCTTTCCGCCGGTGTCGCGCTCGCCTCCTGGCTGCCCGCGCGACGCGCCTCCCGAGTCGATCCAATCATCGCCCTGCGCGCCGAATGAAACCGAAAAACTTTATCCATTTTCGCCGCGTTGTAGCCACGGCCCTGTGGGCCGTCCCTCCGGCAAATACGCGCAACGGCGGACAAAAACGGCCCACAGGGCCGTTGCTACAGAGAAACCTATGATCGACCTCCGCTTTGCCATCCGCCAGCTTCTCAAATCTCCCGGCTTCACGCTCCTCGCCGTGCTGACCCTCGCGCTCGGCATCGGCATGAACACCGCCATCTTCAGTTTGATCAACGACCTCTTCCTGCGCGGTCTGCCGTTCAAAGACCCGGGCCAGCTCGTCATTCTCCAGGCCGAGGCCAAGGAGCGAAACCTCGAGGGGCTTTCGATGTCGGTCCCCCGCTATTGGCATTATCGCGATAACCAGACGGTCTTCTCGCACTTCGCGGCGGACACTGGCAACGGCTACATCCTGACCGGCCTCGGCGATCCCGTGCAGTTGTTCGGCGCCAACATGACCGCGAGTTACATGGACACGCTCGGCATCCAGCCTGTGCTGGGCCGCAACTTCCTGCCCGAGGAAGAAATGAAGGCGGACGTTGCGCTGGTTAGCACCAACTTCTGGCGCAAGCGGCTCAACTCCGATCCTCAAGTCATCGGACGCAACATCACTCTGAATGGCGTCGCAACCACCATCGTCGGCGTTCTGCCCAACATGCCCATCACCTGGTTCGGGCGCGATTTCGAAATCGTCACAGCCCGGCCCTTCGAGCTGCCGGGACTGACGCAAGAGCGACTCATGCGCGGCGTCAGTTTCCTGCGCGTAGTCGGCCGGTTGAAACCAGGCGTGACGATCGAGCAGGCCAAGGCAGCGTTACAAGTCCTCCAGCAAAGCTATCGGCAGCAGCGCCCGGACAATGCCGACAACAGCTGGTCGCCGGTAGTCATCTCCGCTGCGGAGGATGCGACCGGGAATTTGCGCCCGGCGTTTCTCACTCTTCTCGCTGCCGTCAGTTTCGTTTTGCTCATTGCGTGCAGTAACGTCGCGAACCTGCTGCTCGTCCGGTTTACCGGGCGGCGGCGTGAGATCGCCTTACGCATGGCGCTGGGCGCGTCGCGGAGCGGAGTTGTCCGGTTGTTTGTTTTTGAAAGCACGCTGGTCAGCCTGCTGGCAGGCGTGGTCGGCACCTGCCTCGCGCTTTGGGTTGTCTCGGTCATTCCAAAACTGGCGGGCAACAATTTCCCGCTCGAACAGGGCGTCGGGCTTAACACGCCGGTGCTTCTCTTCACCCTCGGCCTCTCGCTTCTCACCGGTGTCGCGATGGGACTCTACCCCGCCTGGCAAAGTTCGCGCGCCGACCTCGTGGACGGTTTAAAAGATGGTGGGCGCGCCATGACCGGCAGCCTCGGGCAAATGCGTTTTCGCCGTGGATTGGTCGCCGCCCAGGTCGGTCTTTCCGTGGTTCTGCTGGCCGGTGCCGCTTTGCTCATTGCCAGCTTCGTTCGCCTGAGCCAGCAACCCTCAGGATTTAGTCCGGAACGTCTCTGGGTCGGCTTCATTGGCCTCCCGCCCGCGCATTACGGCGATCCCGGATCGAAAGTCCGCTTCGCCGACCGGCTCGTAGAGGAATTGAAAAACACGGCCGGCATCGAGTCCGCCTCGGTCAGTGACGGTGTGCCGCTGAATGGCGGCCAGTCGCGTTCGCCTTATGCCCTCGTGGAAGGAAATCCGCCGCCCGTTAATCAGCGCCCGCTCGGTCTCACTCGCAGCGTTTCGCCTGGGTTCCTGAAGACCTTCCGAATTCCGCTGCTCGCCGGCCGCGACATCGATGAGCGCGATGGATTGGACAAGCCGCTCGTCGTGCTCGTGAGCCAATCAACCGCGAAAAAGCTTTTCCCGGGCGGCGAAGATCCGATCGGAAAACGAGTTTTCTTTGGAACCGACAACAACACCGGGCTGCCGGCGGAAATTATCGGTGTGGTCGCCGACGTGCGCTCCGTTCGCTTGGACCGGCCGAACGACGTGGAGTTTTATCGGCCCTGGGCCCAGCGCAACTTTCCTTTCCTGAGCGTGACGGTGAAGACGGCGGTCAAGCCTGAAGCGGCCGCGGGCATGGTGCGAAACGCGCTCGGTCGAATCGACCCCGCGCTGCCGATCATCCAGCCTGGCACGATGGAAGAATTCATCGATCAATCGTTAGGCCAGCAGCGCCTGACGATGACTCTGCTGGGCGCGTTCGCCGCGATCGCGCTCGTCCTGGCCATGATCGGGATTTACGGCGCCGTCGCCTACACGGTTGAGCAACGCACCGGCGAAATTGGAGTGCGCATGGCGCTCGGTGCGCAAACCGCGGACGTTTTGCGGCTGGTGGTGAGACAGGGCATGAGCCCGGTGCTCATCGGCCTGGTTCTCGGCGTAATGGCCGCGCTGGCGCTCGGGCGCTTGCTCACCACGCAACTTTACGAAGTCTCCGCGCATAATCCCTACCTGCTGGCCGCGACCTCGGGGACGCTCGCCGTGGTCGCGCTGCTCGCGTGTCTCATTCCCGCGCGCCGCGCAAGTCTGGTGAATCCCATCGAAGCCTTGCGCACCGAATGATCTCTGACGCATCGCGGCAACTCTGGGGAGCGCAGGCTGCCAGCCTGCCGTTCGCGGCAGCTTGCCGCGAACACATGACCGCGTTCACGCGGTCCCGACTCGGTGATTCTTTCAACACTCACTCCAGCCGCCCGGCAAGCTGCCGGGCGGTGCAGGCTAGCAGCCTGCGCTCCCCAGCACCCACTCATCCCACTAATATATGAACGATTTCCGCTACGCCATTCGTCAGCTCCTCCGCCAGCCGGGCTTCACCATCATGGCCGTCGTCGCCCTCGCCCTCGGCATCGGCGCCAACACCGTCCTCTTCTCCGCCATCAACACGCTCTTCCTCCGACCGCTCTCCTACCCGCAGCCGGAACAGCTCGTCCGCGCCTGGGGCTCCTTCCCGGAACGCGGGCTCGATCGCGCCAACGCTTCCTGGCCGCGCTTCTCCGCCTGGCGCGATCAGCAGCAAAGTTTCACCGAGTTCTCGGCCCAATCGTTCACCGGCTTCACCCTCACCGGCCGGGGCGAACCGGAAAATCTCAACGGCGTTCGCGTCACGGAAAATTTCTTCCGCGCGCTCGGCGTCCAGCCGCTTCTCGGCCGCACCTTCCGCCCCGATGAGGATCGCCCGGGCGGCGCCAACGTAGCGGTGCTCAGCCATTCCTTCTGGCAACGGCGTTTCGGCGGCGACAAGAGCATCCTCGACCAGGCCGTTACCCTGAACGGCACGCCGTTTACCGTCATCGGCATCATGCCGGCGTCGGTGAAATTTCCGTTCGCTCAGACCCACATCTGGCTGCCGCGCGTGTTCGAGCAGGAAGGATTGCCCCCCGATATCATCGAGCGGGGCACGGGCTACCTCATCATCCTCGGCCGCATGAAGCCGGGCGTGACTCGCGAGCAAGCCGAGGAACAACTGCGCGTCATCGACCGGCGTTATCAGACCGCCAACGCCGACAAGGTGGACTCGAAAGCGGGCATGAGCGTGGTCTCGTTCCATGAAGATCTGGTCGGTGAACAGCGGCCGATGTTGCTCACGCTTTTCGCCGCGGTCGGCTGCGTGCTGCTCGTCGCCTGCGCGAATGTCGCGAATCTTTTGTTGGCCCGCTTCACCGCGCGCCGGAAAGAGATCGCCATCCGCACCGCGCTCGGCGCCACCCGCACGCGCATCGTCCTCCAATTTCTTGCCGAGAGCGTGTTGACCGCCGGAATCGCCGGCGTGCTTGGAACGCTGCTTGCCATCTGGGGACTCGACCTCCTCAAGAAGGTCGCGGAAAATTTTCTGCCGCGCATCCTGGAGGTCAATCTCGACTTGAACGTGCTCGGTTTCGCCCTGGCGCTCTCGCTTGTCACCGGTCTCGTCCTCGGTCTGGTTCCGGCTTTGCACGCTTCGCGCAGCGATCCGATCGATTCGTTGAAAGATTCTTCGCGTGGCAGCACCGGACGTCAGGCCGGACGGCTCCGCGCGATCTTGCTGGTCTCCGAAGTCGCGCTCTCGCTCGTGCTCCTCGTCGGCGCCGTGCTGCTGATCGACAGCTTCCGCCGCCTCCAAAAGGTCGATCCCGGTTTCCGCGCCGAAGGCGTCACCGCGTTTTTTGTCGGACTGCCGCCGGGTTCCTACCCGGATGAAGACCGGCAGGCTCTGTTTTTCCAAAACGCGATCGAGAAACTCAAAGCCCTGCCCGGCGTGACCCACGCCTCCGCCGCTTCGAATCTTCCTGCTGCCGGTGGCGGAAGCACCCGTTCGCCCGCGGCCGTGGAAGGACGCCCGTTGCCGGCGGTGAGCGAGCGCACCATCGCCGTGCGCTCCACCACGTCGCCAGGATTCTTTGAAGTGCTCGGCATCCCGCTCAAGCAGGGGCGCGACTTCACCTGGCAGGATCGGCCCGGTGCGCCCAGCGTCGTCATCATCAACGAGACGATGGCGAAGAAATTTTTCCCGGGCGAAAACCCGATCGGCCGTCGCCTTATTACCGGCATCGCCTCAGTCCCGCGGGAGGTTGTCGGCGTGGTCGGTGACGTGCGGATGGAAAATCTCTCGTTGCCGCCAGCGGTGGAAATGTATTACCCGGCCGGGCAGGTCGATGGCGCGTTCATGACCATGATCGTGCGCAGCTCGCGCCCGGCCTCCAGTTTGCGCCCTGAATTGATCGCGGCCGTTCATTCGCTCGATCCCGGCCTGCCGATCGATCAAGTCCAGCCTTACACCGAGCTGCTCGCCGCGGCCTCCGCCGATCGCCGGCTTTCGATGTATCTGCTCGGCGGTTTCGCGGGGCTCGCCCTCGCCCTTGCCGGCATGGGCATCTACAGCGTCATCGCCTACGGCGTCGCGCAACGCACGAACGAGTTCGGCATTCGTTTCGCGCTTGGCGCCGCCGCTCGCGACGTTATCGGGTTGGTGATGAAGGAAGGATTGCGCCTGGCCGTCGTCGGATTGGTCGTCGGCCTTGGGGTTTCCTTCGCCATCACCCGCCTGATGCGCCGGCTCCTCTTCGAAGTGAGTCCCACCGACCCATGGCTCTACAGCGGCGTCGCCCTCTTCATTTGCAGCGTCGCCGCGCTGGCCTGTTTCGTCCCCGCCCTGCGCGCCACACGGATCGACCCGATGCAAGCATTGAGAGCTGAATGAAATTTCGAACCATAATTGTAGGGCGTCCGCCGCGGCGGACGCCTGTGGAAGAAGCGGCGTTTCACAGAAACGCCCTGCAAATGAGACCGCAATGATCAACGACTTCCGTTTCGCTTTCCGGCAGCTCTGGAAATCCCCGAGCTTCACCATCGCCGCCGTCGCCGTCCTTGCGCTTGGGATCGGCGTGAACACCGCCATCTTCAGCCTGGTCAACGCCATGCTGCTTCAGCCGCCGGCCTACGAGCGGCCCTCCGAAATCGTCCAGGTTTTTTCGCAGGACAAAAAGAACCCGAAAAGTTTTCGCGCCTTTTCCTATCCGACTTACTGCGACCTTCGCGATCAGAACGACGTGTTTACGGGCGTGTTCGCGCACAACTCGACCGTCGTAGGCCTGGGTGAAAAGCAAAACACCCG
>Ga0190275_10002673_pt1 | contig 12743 bp, 8 predicted proteins | sample Popmic550T_FD_133745 | JGI IMG/M metagenome (GOLD analysis project Ga0190275, IMG submission 133745) | Populus adjacent soil microbial communities from riparian zone of Yellowstone River, Montana, USA - 550 T | ecosystem: Environmental > Terrestrial > Soil > Riparian zone > Trees stand | place... | reverse complement strand
GACAATTGGAAATCCAACGCGGCGCAGAAACAGGAATTGGAGAGCAATAATCTCCAGCCGAGTCACGACTTGGAAGCAGCGCTCATCACAACGATCCCGCCCGGCCAGTACACCGCCCAGGTGCGCGGGAAGGGTGACGCGAGCGGCATCGGCGTCGTGGAGGTTTACTTCCTCCAGTAGCGGGAGCGGCCGTCTGACGCGGCGTAGGATCCGGAGCCGCATTCTGCCGGAAAGCATTTATATGTTCCCAAACAAATCCTTTAACTGCGGGGCGCGTAATAAGATAGACGTCCCCGTAATGTGTGAGAGCCTCCCGGGGTCCCCTTCATGAAACGATTCTCCCAGATTAGTGTCGCCGTCGTAACACTTCTGTTCGCCACGGCAGTCGCGGATCGGGTGCTGGCGCAATCGGCTCTGGATGATTTCGACCCGAATGCCAATGGCGCGGTGATCGCGATCGTTGTCCAACCGGACGGCAAGATTCTTATCGGTGGCGACTTCACGACGCTCTCGCCTAATGGTGGGGCAACAGTCACGCGCAATAAAATTGCGCGGGTCAACCCAGACGGAACGCTGGACCCAACTTTCAACCCGAATGTGAGCAGCCCAAACAGTAGGGTTCATGAAATTGCGTTGCAGGCAGACGGAAAAATTCTGGTGGGCGGCCGTTTTGCGTTAATCGGCGGACATTCCCGGAGCAATATCGCCCGGCTTAACGCGGACGGTACGATCGACACCGCTTTCAACCCGAGTGCGAGTGGGACCGACAGCGCGGTCTTTGAAATCGTTGTCCAGGCGGACGGCAAGATCCTCGTGGGTGGCTACTTCACGATGATTGGCGGAGTGCCGCGCAACCATCTCGCCCGGCTCGACCCGACCACGGGAGTGCCTGATTTATTCGACCCAAATCCTGATTCTCAGGTCGGCGCCATGGCCCTTCAGGCGGACGGCAAGATTGTCGTAGCCGGCTCCTTCTTCAATGTCGGCGGAGAGTCGCGGCAGAGAATGGCCCGCCTCGATCCCGTCACCGGGTCGCCAGATGGATTCAATCCAACGCCGGACGCCTCGCTTTACTCGATCGTCGTGCAACCGGACGGCAAGATATTGGTGGCCGGCGGATTTCACTTCATCGGGGGACGCGCCCGGAAATTCTTCGCCCGGCTCGACCCTGTCACCGGCTTGGCTGACTCGGTGGACGCGGACGCGGACGCGGACGCGCAGGGGCAATACATGCAGGCCCTGGCGCTGCAAGCGGATGGCAAGATCCTGCTGGGCGGCGATTTCAACACCATTGGCTTTAAGGCGCGGAATGCCTTCGCGCGGATTGACCCCACTACCAACGGGCTGGCTGATTCGTTAAATCCAAACCCAAACTCGATCCTCAGCGTGATCGCAGTTCAACCGGACGGCAAAATTTTACTGGGAGGTCATTTCTTTGCCTTCGCGCCGGATGGGGAGGCGCCCATCACGCGAAATGGCATCGCCCGGGTCCAGAATGCGACCCCGACGCCGACCCCCACACCAGCTCCAGGAACATGCGGATGGAGTGAAGCCCCCAGATTTCCGATTACCGTTGCCGGACAGGCGATAACCAGCCTCAACGGTTATATCTACCACTTCGGTGTTTCCACAAATCCATATAAATTCGATGGAACCACCTACACATCGATTGCGCCAATGCCAGTCGGCTTGAGCGGGGCAACAGCGGTCAATGACGGCACGAACATTTATATCGTGGGCGGCTATAGCTCAGGGAACGCCGTCAACACGCTCTATAAGTATGACCCGGTAACGAATACTTACGCGACGCTCGCACCCTTCGCGACCTCCACCTCCAGTCCCGCGGCGATCTACCTGAACGGGAAAATCTATAAATTTGGCGGCGTCTTCTTCAGCGGTTTCGCCACCAGAGCGCTGGAGATTTATAACATCGCCAGCAACTCGTGGGCACCCGGAACGGATTATCCCCTTTCTGTGTCGGGAGTGTCTGCCTTCCTGCACGGAAACTTCATCTATAGTGCCGGAGGATATAACTCCGGCACGGGAGCGGTGACGAACAGTTATCGTTACGACCCCGCGGCGAATTCCTGGGACGACGCGGCCTTCGCCGATTTGCCTTCTCCCCGCTACGCCGCGGCCGCCGCTTTCTATAACGGGGGTGGGGTGATCGCCGCCGGACCGGTGATTTCGTGGGATCCGGCCTCCAACACCTGGTCAAGTTTGCCAAGCATGTTGGGCGCGCGAGTGAACGCAGGTGCCGCAGTGCTGAATGGAAATCTCTACGTCGTGGGCGGTACTGATTTCCGTGGACCGACAAGCGACAACCAGAAACTCACCTGCACCCCAGCGTCCGATCCTGATCCGACACCGACACCGACACCATCACCGGCCTCAACCCCAACACCAACTCCCGCGCCAACGCCCACACCGACTCCGATACCGACGCCCACACCGACCCCGACCCCGACGCCAACGCCGACGCCGACACCGACTCCCGGATTGGTTGGTAACGTTGCGACACGGTTACCGGCCGGGACAGGGGATAACGCGTTGATCCAGGGCTTCATCGTGCAGGGGCCGGTTGGTTCGATCAAGAAAATCATGGTGCGGGCGCTGGGCCCATTCCTGGCGCGATTTGGAATCACGGATGCGCTGCCGAATCCGACTCTCGAGATTCGCGACGGGAATAACGTAGTCGTGGCGACGAACAACGATTGGAAGACAACTCAGGTTGGAGGGATCGTCACCGGCGACCAAGTGGCGGAGATTAGCGGCAGCGGGCTGGCGCCAACCGATGATCTCGAGTCGGCCATCATCGCGAATCTCCTGCCGGGCAATTACACGGCAGTAGTCCGCGGGGTGGGGAACACAACCGGCACGGGCATTGTCGATGCCTATGATATGAGCGCCGGGTCACCGGCCCGGCTGGCCAATATTGCGACGCGAGGCTTTATCCAACCGGGCGATAAGCTCATGATCGCTGGGTTCATTATCCAGAACGCATCGGTAAGGGCGGCGGTCCGCGCGATCGGGCCGTCCCTGATTCAATTTGGAATTACCAACGCGCTGCCGGACACGACGCTTCAAATCCGGGACGTGAACGGAGCGATCCTGTTGGAAAATGATAATTGGAAGTCAGATCCGGCGCAGAAGCAGGAGCTGGAGAGCAACGGCCTTCAACCCGGTCACGATCTCGAAGCCGCACTCATCATGACAATCCCGCCGGGTCAGTATACGGCGCAGGTGCGGGGCAAGAATCAGGACAGCGGCATCGGCGTCGTCGAGGTTTACTTCCTTCAGTGACCGGCGTCCCTGCGGTCGTTTGATGCGCGAATCGGTGTAAACTGGCCCTGAAGAATGAAAGGTTGCTCCTTCCCGTTCTTGCCACCGTTGTGATTCTTGCGAATTCGGCGGTGTTCGTGGCGACGTCAGCGTTACAAACGCGAATAAGGGAAGGCGATCGGGTAGAGCGGCTCGGCGTCGACACGACAACAGCGTTAAAATCGACAAGAGGCGACGCAGCTACAGCGCATCCTCCATCGCGGGCGCGTCAGCGCAGCGACGTGGCTACAAGCATTTCCGCATCCGGAGCGCGTCGACGCGGTTCCAGGCATCCCGCGCCGACGGTTGGGTCTGTTCCAGGCTAGCGGGGCGACCGCAGGATGCGTTCTTTGGGCCCCAGGTGATTCTCCTCGCGGCTCCAATCCGCTGTTTTGTCCTCCCAGGCAGCGATCCGCGTCAAACACGCCGCTAGCAGCCGCATATCATGGCGTTCGGACGGGCGGCCACTGAGACCCGGGCAGTTGATGACAGTGTATCTGCCGTAAGGATTTCTTACAATCGCCCGAAGGCCAGCCAGGATTTCCCCATGCTGCGATACATATTCGCGCCAGTTACTGACCGCACGTCCGCGGCGTAGCCGTAACGACGCGTCAAACCCGTATGCCCGGATATTTTCTTCGTTAAGGGATACGGACGTGGCTATGGCACCCCCTAATGAATGTCCTGTAACTATAATCGGGGTTCCGGCAGGCACTTTTTTTCTAATCCTTTTAACATGCTCTAGGCCTTGTTCGTACTGCCTGTCAGTCATATTTCCGTACTTCCAGTCAGGCACGGATGTGAACTGGGTTCCACGAAATGCCACCACCACATACGGCTTTCGTTCGGGTGGCCTCACCCAATATGTCCGCACAGCGAATCCCGTATCGGGAGTATTGGTCCCGGGAGTATCGGCCGGCTCCAGCTCAGTAACATACGACGGCAACTTAAACTCATTCTCCGAATAGGCGTTTTGCGCCAGCTGCGCATACAAATAAGTATCGAGCGCTACCTCCCGCACCTGGATCGCGGCGCCTGAGGGGTGATCGTCGTAAGCTAGTTGCGTGCGCACCATGGTACAGCCGCCAAACGTGACGGATATCAGCCCTGCTAAGGCGGACAAAAGTCGAATCCTAGGCCCGCGAAGCCTGACTTGAATCGGCGAGAGGGAAAACGAACGCAGAACAAAGGGGTTACGGAGGTGCATGCGGTGGGTCTAGGGTTTTCGAATCTGACGGACAAGCTTAAATTCTGGGCCGTCAGTCGCAGTCGCTTGTCACCGCTGTGTGGCGTTCGCAGCAGGCGCGGGGCAATAGACATCGCCTTGCGAAATCCACATTGACTCCCGGGTATCAAGAACACGGAGTTTTCGACCGTCTGCTTTGCGCTTCACGAAAGTCATTGCGTCTTTCGTGCTTCCAGCCAGACCTTTGGCCGGTTCAAGTCCTTTGGAGAGTTTCCTCGCGAAATCGTCCCAATGCACCGGAACGATCACCCTGGGGCGGGTTGCGTTCACCGTATTCTCCCAATAGGCGTCCTGGCGATCCTCGCTCTCTTTAGCCAAGTAGCCGACGCTAAGAAACAGGACCGCGGGTGATGTCAGGCCCTGCAACGCGCCCGGTATCGCGCCTGCGGTGGTGGTGACCGCAATCCTCTCTGTGACCCTCTTCTTTGGCTTATCGAGGTGTTCGATGTAGAGGGCGAAGACGTCGCCGCATTTGAATCGTGTGAAGTGGGCTGGCGTCTTCAGTGGTCTCTTGATCTCGCCTTCGATCATTCTCTGGATGAAAGAGCATGGTGCAACGTGGATTGAAGGGACGAAGTGGACCCGAAAACGGCCGATCTCCTCTTTGCCGCCGGTCCGGGCGATTGGGACGAACGAGCTTTTGTTCCCTGGGACATGGGAGCCTCTGTAGATTTGTCCATAAGACGCCGAACCAATAGCCTTTGAATCATAACGATCCGCGATCGCGGTAGCGTCGAGCGCGTGATCGTGGTGCGCATGGCCTACCAGCACGGCGTCTACTTCGTGAACGCCGACCGCCGTGAGTTCGTCCTCGATGAGCTTTAGTGAAGGGCCGACAGTACCGAGTACAGTTTGGATTGGGCCAGGACGGGACAGAAAACCGTCCACAAGCAGGGTCGTTTCCTTGTCTTGAACTACCAGGGTCGAATTCCCGAGGAAAGTTACTTTCACTGCGGAGTCTCTATCGAGCGAGCGACCGATGGGTCTTCTGAGGCACTTATCCGCCAGCGGGTGGTAGCTGGTGCAACTCGAAAAGCCAAACACGGCAATGAGCGCAATCAGGGGGGAACTCTGCATCACGATGTTTTGCCCAAGTGTTCCTGATAATGACAAGCATAATTCGGCTCGCAGGAATTGACGGTAAGACGCGGCAACCCGTCGCCCAGCTCTGGGACAGCGCGCAACAGGGGAGGATCTCGGGGCCAACGCGGGTGCGGACGGCGCCGCGCGCCCTCCCTGCCATTCGGTGGACACGGGGGTGCTGAGGATTAAAGGCTTGCCTCGGCTACCGAAGTTTTTTCTACTCGGAGCAACAGCGGAACCGTTCTACCGGAAACAATTCAACCGAGGAGATAATATTATGTGGCCTCCAAAATTCAGCGATGCGATCGAAGCTTGTAATGTGGCGCGGCGGCGCTGTGAGCGGCTGGTCACGGCAGGCCTGGCCCAGCCGGATGTGAATACGGTCGCGACCGTCATCGTGACGGCGCGGGATTGCGCGCGAATCGCGACGCTGACGAGTCAGATGCTCGAGCGCGGCTCGAAGTACGCGTATCCGCTCTGCGGCATCTGCGCGCAAGCCTGCGAGGAGCTGGCCAAAGCCTGTGAGAAGCATCCGAAGATCGAGGCATTCTCGCGCTGCGCGGAGGCATGCCGGAAGTGCGCGGAGGAGTGTTCGAAGCTGGCCAAGGCAAAGAAACCGGCGCGATAGCGCCGGAAATCCCAAATCCCAGGCTCCAAATCCCAGGCAAATTCCAAGGCTCCAAAATTCAAAGGAGCGCGCGCGGCACTTCTCGTTTGTGTATTGGCATTTTGAGAATTACCTGGGATTTGGGGTTTGGGTTTTGGGATTTCCGGCTTGGTGGCTTGGGATTTCCGGTTTAACCGGATGAGATGAAACGATTGGTCGTCATCGGCGCGGGTGGGCGTCTCGGCGCAGCCCTGGTGCGGGAATATGCGCGTGATTTCGATGTAGTTGGGTTCAATCACGCCCGGCTCGATCTCGGCAAGCCGGAGCAACTGCGAGAGACGCTCGGCGGCCTGGAGTTTGATGCGCTCATCAACACCGCGGCACAGACAAATGTGGACCGTTGCGAGACGCACGTGGAGGAAGCGTTCGCCCTGAACACGGAAGCGCCTCGTGTTCTCGCCGAAATCTGTGCGCGGAAGAACGCGCGCTTCATCCACACCAGCACGGATTATGTGTTCGATGGAGAAAAGCGGGAGCCCTACACGGAAGAGGACGAGGCCCGGCCGATCAGCGTTTACGGCAAATCGAAAAGGGAAGGGGAACGGCGCGCGCTGGAGGCGAACGAGCGCGCCTTGATCGTGCGGGTGTCGTGGGTCTTTGGACCGGACCGGCCGAGCTTCATCGATTGGGCGCTCGGCCAGGCGCGCGAACGCGAAGATGTGAAAGCGATTGCCGACAAATGGGCAACGCCGACTTACACGCTCGATCTTGCACCCCTTCTGCAACCGCTCCTGACGGATACGAACATTTCAGGCATATTGCACCTGGCAAACACCGGCGAATGCAGTTGGCAGGAATACGCGCAATGGGCGCTCGATTGCTGTCATGCCCAAGGCATTCCGATGAAAGCAACGACCATGGGAGCGTCGTCGCTCGCGGAGATGAAGAGCTTTATCGCGAAACGGCCCGTTTACAGCGTGCTCTCGAGCGCGAAGTACGAACGGCTCACGGGCCAGGCGCCGCGGCCCTGGCGCGATGTCGTCGCAGAATATGTGCGCGATTACGTCCGATAAAGGGCCGGCATTTCGTTTCCCTTTCTGCGAAAAAAGGGCCTTCCGCGATGCGGATCGATGATACCCGTCAATCGGCGGGCTGCGTCGCGAACAGGCAGACCGTGTCCAGGAAGCCGCCGTCGACCATTGCCGCCTGCATGGGTGCGCCTGGTTCGAACCATGTGTCGTGCAGGACGCCATGATTCTCATCCGTTCCGAAACTCACTCCCCCTCCGCTGGCCGTGTAGTACTGGAAGTACATGGACGTCCCTCCTACCTGCGGAATGTCCGCATACAGGCTGATGGAGAAGCCTTCCAGCGATAGGACCCCGACGGCGCCGAACAGCACGAAGCCGACGCATTCGTAGTTCTTCTTGTCCACGGGGTTCATGATTTTCCTGGTCCCGGGAATCGTCCGCGACATCGGCAGCAGGTTGGGCTCGCCGTCCGGGCCGACGCGGATGGCGATGTGGTCCAAGTCCGCCCCGCTGTTGTTGAGCAGAATGCCCTTAACGTGCAGCTTGATGTCGAGCAGGTGAATCAGGTCCAGCACCAGCGTATACACCAGGATGCCTAGCCCGATCTCGGTCGACACCGCGCCGGCGATGCCCTCGATTAAATCGGTCGCGAAGCTGCTGCCTGGATCGTTGGGGTCGGAAGGCACATCCGGCAGGGAGAAATCCCGCCTCGAGATAATGCCGGTCTTGTCCTGATAGATTTTCAGCAAGGCCATCACGTCCGCGCCGGGGTGCACGCCCTGCTGAAACTCCTTGTGCGCCGAAACCAGCGTATCGAGGAAATTTTGTATCGCCGCTTGAGGTTTCCTCGTTTTCAGGGCCGCGTTCAAGGCGATGAAGTTGGGGCTGTCGGTGCGGATCCAGTTGACGTGCGAATACTGGCAATTGGGAAAGTTCATGGCGGAGCGGATCGTGTGCACACGGCTTCCAGAGATCAAGACTTCTGTAGCTGGATCGGCTGGCAGCGCGCTGTTGCAAGCTTCGTCCGTAATCACGTGAGATAATTACGCGGATTTCGCCTTCCTTTTGGACAAAAAAAAGGCAAGTCTCCGCGAATGCTCGCAACCGTCCTGCTTCGCTGTCTCACGCTCGCCCTGTTCGTTAGCGCGGCCGCTTCGCCGGTGATCGCCCAGACCCAATACTCGATCGGCAATCCGACAAACGACCAGCAATACATGCTCGAATTGATCAATCGCGCTCGGGCGGATGGCGGAGCGGAAGCGGCCCGGCTGGGGTTGAGCGGCCTTCAGGAAGGTCCCCCCAGCATCGGTGGCGAACCGTTCACGATCGCGAATTCGGCCCAGCCCTTGTCCTGGAACTCGATGCTCTTCACCGCCGCGCAGAATCACGCGAACAACCTGAACAATAACGACCAGTTTTTTCTGGGCGGCTCACCGCATACTTTCGGCGGCACGACACCGGAGCAGCGGATCAACGCCGCCGGTTACCCGATGAACCTCGGCCAGGAGTACAACGGCCCGACGACCGCTTCCGGATTTTTTCCGGGACCGGAGAATGTGGCGACAAATGTCTCAATCGGCAGCGGGCCCTACGTCGGCGCGAAATTGACCGCGACGATCCTTAGCCAGCACAATGGACTTTTCACGGACCAGACCGTGCCGGGGCGAGGCCATCGCATGACGACGATGCTGACCTACTGGCGCGAAATCGGCATCGGCGTGAGCGCGGGGACGGATAATGGGCAAAACAACACGTGGGAGTCGCTTTACACGGTGCAGAATTTCGGCAGGCAGACGAATTCCACGCCGTTCATCACCGGCGTTGTTTACAATGATGCGAACGGGAACGGCTTCTACGATCCGGGCGAAGGAGTCGGCGGCGTGCGGGTGGATGTGGCCGGCTCGAATTTTTTCGCGATCAGCACCGCGTCGGGCGGTTACTCCGTGCCGGTGCCGGGGAACGGTTCCTACAACGTGACCTTCAGCGGAAGCGGGCAGACGACGACGCAACGCACAGTGACAGTGGCCAACTCGCTCAACGCCAAATCCGATTTCCTGGCGGGGGCGGCGCCCAATCCAACCGCTCTCGCGAATGTTTCCACCCGGCTCCCCGTGGGCACCGGCGATAGTGCTTTGATCGCCGGAATCATTCTCACCGGCACGCAGGATAAGAAGGTGATCGTTCGCGCCATCGCTCCGTCGCTCGGCATTCCCGGGCAGCTGGCGAATCCAACGCTTCAGCTTTTCAGCGGCCAGACTTCGCTCGGGTTCAATGACGACTGGATGAATTCGAGCCCGGCCGACAGGCAGGCCATTCTCGACAGCGGGATCCCGCCCAGCAACAATCTGGAGGCGGCCATCGTGCGGACGTTGCCGGCGAATAGCGCCGGATACACGGCGGTTGTGCGCGGGGCGAACAACACCACCGGCATCGCGGTCGTGGAGGTTTACGATCTCGATCGTTCGGTGGACTCGAAACTCGCGAACATCTCGACGCGCGGCTTCGTCCAGACCGGCGACAATGCCTTGTTCGCGGGGACGATTGTCGTCGGGGCAGCACCGCAAAGAGTCATCGTGCGCGCGATTGGACCGTCGTTGAATCTTGTGGGCAAAATGCTCGATCCGATTCTGGAGCTGCGAAATGCCAACGGCGCCGTGATTCGGGCAAATGACAATTGGAAGATCGGCGGCCAGGAAACGGAGATCATGCAATCGGGCGTTGCGCCGGCCAACGATCTCGAATCGGCGATCATCGAGACGCTGCCGGCCAATGGCGCTACCTACACGGCGATTCTGCGCGGCGCGGGAAACACGACCGGCATCGCGGTTGTGGAAGTTTACACCCTGAATTAATAATGAATTGGCGTGTTTTGCGCCGATCTCATGAAACGTCAGCGAATTTTTGCCGGTCTGTTCTTTTGCGCGCTCGGCTTTCTCCTCGCGCTGGAGGGCTTTGGCCTCCGCTCGGCGGCCGGAATAACGCCGCAAAGGATTGAGCCAAAGATCGTGTCGCAAGTCCTGGCGGCTACTGCCGATGGGCAGCAAGCTTCTGTTGTTATCATGCTGGTCGAGCAGGCGGACGTGAGCGCGGCTTACGCCATGAAAGACCAGGATGCACGTGGCTGGTTTGTCTATAATACCCTCACGCAGCACGCCGCGCGCACGCAGGCCGATCTTCGGGGATTCCTGGATATTCGAGGGGTGAGCTACCAGTCCTTCTGGGCCGCGAACATGATGGTCGCCACGGCCGATCGCGCGCTCGTGGAGGCGCTGGCCAGCCGCAGCGATGTGGCCCGCATCGATACGAACAATGCCGTGCGTTGGATCGAGGAGCCGGAGATTGCGAAGTTTACCCCGGCGCCGGACGGCCCCGCGGCGCCGAACACGACGGAGTGGGGCGTGAACAATGTGAACGCTCCCTCAGTCTGGGCCATGGGATCCGACGGTGCCGGCATCGTCATCGGCAATCTCGATACCGGCACGCGCTGGACGCACAATGCGCTCAAGCCCCAGTATCGCGGCTGGGACGGCGCCGTGGCGGATCACAATTACAACTGGCACGACGCCATCCACTCCGGCGGTGGCTCCTGCGGCGCAAACACTATGGCTCCCTGCGACGACAACGGCCACGGCACCCACACCGCTGGGACCGCCGTGGGCGATGACGGCTCGGGCAACCAGATCGGTGTCGCGCCCGGCGCAAAATGGGTGGCGTGCCGGAACATGAACCAGGGCGCCGGCACTCCGGCAACCTACACGGAGTGCTTTCAGTTCATGATCGCGCCCACCGATTTGGCTGGATACAATCCCAACCCGGCCCTCCGTCCGCACGTGCTCAATAACTCGTGGGGATGTCCTCCCAGCGAAGGCTGCGCGAGTGGGACGCTGGAGGACATCATAAACAACACGCAAGCCGCAGGTATTTTTATCCAGACATCGGCTGGCAACTCCGGACCGAGTTGCTCCACGGTGAATGAGCCGCCATCCCACTTCAGCGCTTCGTTTGCGAGCGGGGCGATCGACATCAACAACATGCTGGTCAACTTCAGCAGCCGCGGTCCCGCCACCTATTACGACCCGGATTTGCTCAAACCGAATATTTCGGCGCCGGGTTCCAACGTTCGCTCGAGCACGCGCACCAGCGATACCAGCTACGGCAACCTAAGCGGCACGTCGATGGCTTCGCCGCACGTGGCCGGCGTAGTCGCATTGCTTTGGTCCGCGCGCCCGCATCTGGTGCGCGACATTGAGGCGACAAAGACCGTCTTGCAGAACACCGCGAATCCGAATGTGAATGCTCCGGAGCAGACCTGCGGTGGAACTCCGTCCACGGCTATTCCAAACAACTCTTTTGGCTACGGACGTGTTGATGCCCTGGCTGCCGTCAACGGAGCACCGATGCCGACACCAACGCCGACGCCGACCCCCACTCCAACACCGACGCCCACACCAACCCCGACGCCCACACCAACCCCGACGCCAACGCCTACAGCAACGCCGACACCAACCCCCACGCCGACTCCGCCGACAATCCTCGGCAATATCTCATCGCGTCTTCCCGTCGGAACTGGCGACAACGCGCTCATCGGCGGCTTTATCGTTACCGGCTCGGCGCCGAAGAAAGTGCTCGCCCGCGCGATTGGCCCCTCACTTGGATTATCCGGCCAGCTCGACAATCCGACCATTGAGCTGCGCAGTTCATCCGGCGCTTTGCTCGAACAGAATGACGATTGGAAAAATTCGAGCCCGGAAAAGAAACAGGCGATTATGGACAGCGGGCTCGCGCCAACGCACGACTTGGAATCGGCTGTCATCGCGACGTTGCCCGGGAACGGACAGACTTACACAGCCGTGGTCCAGGGCGCGAACAACAGCACCGGGATAGGCGTCGTTGAAATCTACGATTTGGAGCGCTCCGCCGACTCGAAGCTGGCGAATATCTCCAGCCGCGGTCTTGTTCAAACAGGCGACAACGCGCTCTTCGCTGGGATCATCGTGCTGGGCCAGACATCGCAGAAGGTCATCGTCCGGGCGATAGGCCCCTCGCTGAATGTTACCGGCAAGCTTGGCGATCCGGTCCTGGAATTGCGAAACGCCAACGGCGATCTGATCAGGGCGAATGATAACTGGCAGACCGGCGGGCAGAAGGCGGAGATCGAGCAATCGATGCTGGCGCCGGCGCATGAGATGGAATCGGCGATCGTAGAGACGCTCGCGGCCAACGGCGCTTCCCACACCGCGATCGTCCGCGGCGTGAACGACACGACCGGTATCGCTGTCGTGGAAGTCTACGCGCTCCCCTAGTTGGAGCCGGCACGCCTTCGTGCCGACGCAGGCTTGGTTCGCGCTGATCTTACGAGATGCGGGTTGCCTTGCGACGCCTTTGGGCGCTTCTTAAATAACTTATGCAGGCGACAGACACCGGTGGTGGCGGAGCGACCGCCCCGAGTGGCTTCT
>Ga0190275_10002672_pt1 | contig 12744 bp, 11 predicted proteins | sample Popmic550T_FD_133745 | JGI IMG/M metagenome (GOLD analysis project Ga0190275, IMG submission 133745) | Populus adjacent soil microbial communities from riparian zone of Yellowstone River, Montana, USA - 550 T | ecosystem: Environmental > Terrestrial > Soil > Riparian zone > Trees stand | place... | reverse complement strand
GGTTGCTGCGGGCCCGCGAGCGGCTCAAGGCCGAGATCGGAAAGATCGAGGAAGGTGCCGGACATGAGCAGTCGGAAGGAGGGACGCGATGACGGAACACGAGCACGACGACCTGCTCGCACGACTCCGTGACGCCGACCCCGCGTCCAGCCTCCCGCCCGCCGACCCCGACCGGGTCGCTCGACTGCTGGAGGACGCCATGAGCCACGACATGCTGACCGAGTCCCGGGAGACCGGGACCCGCAACCGCAGCCCGCTCACCTGGCTGGTAGCGGCGGCCGCGGTCGCCCTCATCGTCGCCGCCGGTGTGTTCGCCTTCCTGCCGCGCGGCACCGACCCGGCGCCGCCGACGGCCGGCAACGAGCCGTCGGTGTCCGAGCCGACGGTCACCGACCTCACGATGCCCGCCGCCGCGGCCGGCCGCTGCATGATCCCGAACGCGCAGCTGCTCCAGTCCGCGGCGTACGCCTTCGACGGCACGGTCACCGCGATCGACCGCGGTCTCGTCACGCTCGAGGTCGACCAGTGGTTCGCCGGCGGAGAGACCGACGTGGTGGAGGTCGACCAGTCCTCCGCTGACCTGAACGCGCTGATCCTGGCGCCGATGTTCAGGGAGGACCAGCGCTTCCTGGTCGCCGGTACACAGGACGGCTCGGTCATGGTGTGCGGCTTCAGCGGGCCCCACTCCGCCGACCTGGCCGCGCTGTACGCCAAGGCGTTCGGCGCCTGAGAAGATCGCGACCGCGGTGTCACCCGCGCCACGGTGTGAGCCGCGGCCGCCACCCCGGAACCGATCGGCGGTAGGCGTCGTACGTCGCGCCGTAGGTCCGGGCCAGCGTGGGCTCCTCGTACGCCCGGACGAAGGCAGCCACGATGACGACGAACCCGGCAGCCCACACCAGCACGGCGACACTCGGCAGGGCGATCGCCTGGCCCACGATGACGGTGGCGACGGCCAGGTACATCGGGTTCCGCACGTGGCGGTACAGGCCGCGGACGACGAGGCGCTCGGTCGGGGCCACCGGGGCTGGCGTTCCTCGCCCCTCCCACACGAATTGGCCGAACGTCGCCAGCACCCCGACCCCGCCGAGGGCGACCAGCAGCCACCCGCTCACCTGCAGCGGCACCGGCCAGTCGGGGTCGCGCTGCCACCGCGACAGCAGCCACGGCACGAGCACGGCCGTGATCCCCGGTGCTGCCACGAGGAACACCAGGGACCCCATGAAAGCCCGGCGACGCGACGACATCGGGTCATCCTCGGGATCGCGTCCTGCCCGGTCAACCCGGCGTCCCGCCGGTCTGCCACGCTGACAGCGTGACCACGCACGGACTGCTGCTCGCCGCGGGTGCGGGTTCGCGGATGGGCACGCCCAAGGCGCTGGTGACCGACCCGGACGGCACGCCCTGGCTCACGCGCAGCGTCGGCGTGCTGCTCGACGGCGGCTGCGACGCGGTGACGGTGGTGCTCGGGGCGGCCGTCGAGGAAGCGCTGCCGCTGCTGCCGGCCGGGCCGGTCGAGACCGTGGTCGCCCACGACTGGTCGGACGGGATGAGCGCCTCGCTCCGGGCCGGCGTGGCGGCGGCCGCGGCCGGCCCGGCCGACGCCGTCGTCATCACCCTGGTCGACCTGCCGGACGTCGGCACCGACGTCGTGAGGCGGGTGATCGAGGCGGGCGCCGGTGCGAGCACCCTGGCGCGTGCCACCTACGACGGCCGGCCCGGACACCCCGTCGTCATCGGGCGGGACCACTGGGCCGACCTACTCGTGACCGTGGACGGCGACGCCGGCGCCCGCGACTACCTCGCGTCGCACGACGTCGTCCTGGTCGAGTGCGGCGACCTCGCCACCGGCCGCGACGTCGACCGGCCGGAGGCCCCGGCCGACCAGAGGACGCCGAAGCGCGGGTCCGACGACGCTGGACCCACGAGGTAGGGCCGAAAGTCCCTCACGCCGAGACGCCCGCGTAGCGAGTCTGGACAGCACAGCCCCGATCGGGGATCGTCGAAGAGCAGCGTGGTGCGCAGGTGTGGGAGGGCTGGTGTCTGACGCGGCGAGCGAGGCCGACGACGAGCGGGTGACGACCGGGTCACCTTGGCTGATGCTGGCGGTGGCCACGATCGGGTTCGCCATCAACTTCTGGGCGTGGGCACTGCTCAGTCCGCTCGGCCCCCTCTTCCAGGAGGAAGGCACCCTCGGGAACATCAGCGAGTCCGAGGTGTCGCTGATGGTGGCGGTCCCGGTGGTGGTGGGCTCACTGGGCCGGATCTTTGTGGGCGGCCTCACCGACCGCTACGGCGGGCGCGTGATGTTCCCGCTTGTATCGGCCGTCACCATCGTGCCGCTCCTGTTCCTGGCGTTCTTCGCACTCGAGTCCTACGCCCTGATGCTGGTCGGCGGCTTCTTCCTCGGAATCGCCGGCACTGCCTTCGCCGTGGGCGTGCCGTTCGTCAACGCCTGGTTCCCACCTGAGAAGCGCGGCCTCGCTATCGGCATCTTCGGCGCCGGCATGGGCGGCACGGCGATCAGCGCCCTCACCACCGTGCAGCTCTACGAGGGACTCGGCGAGAGGTCGCCGTTCCTGATCACCGCCGCCGCGCTCGCGATGTTTGCGGTGATCTCGTGGGTGGTGCTCCGTGACGCGCCCGGCCGAACTGTCCCGACCACCAGCCTCGCGACGCGAGTGGTCGCCAACGCGAAGCTGCCGATCACCTGGCAGGCGTGCATCCTCTACGCCGTCGCATTCGGCGGGTACGTCGCGTTCTCGGTCTACCTGCCGTCGTACCTCAAGGTCGCCTACGACCTCACTCCGGCCGACGCCGCCTTCCGGATGGCCGGCTTCGTGCTGGTCGCGGTGGTGATGAGGCCGGTCGGCGGCTGGCTCTCCGACAGGCTCGGTCCGGTCCCCGTCCTCGCCGTCGGCTACGCGGTGGTCGTCGCCGGGGCGGCCGTCGCCTCGACCACGCCATTGCTCGAGTACGTCGGCACGGTCGCCTTCCTGTCGATGGCCGCGGCGCTCGGCTGCGGCAGCGGTGCGACCTTCGCGCTGATCGCGCAGGTGACCGAGCCGGCGCGGGTCGGTGGCGTGACGGGTCTGGTCGGCGCCGCCGGTGGGTTCGGCGGGTTCGTCCCACCGCTGCTCATGGGCTACATCTACGGCCGCACCGATTCCTACTCGCTCGGTCTGGTGCTGCTCTCGATCACCGCGGCCCTGACCCTCGTGCTCACGCTCACCGTCGTCCGGCGTACCGCTGCCAGAGGCGGCGCGGCATCATGACCCGGAACGCCGCAGGCCTGGACGGGCCCCTCTCCGACCTGCTGGTCGGCAGTCGCCGGTACTTCACTCGGGCCGAGGTGAGCGAGGACCGACGCACCATGGTCCGCCAGGGCGGCCGCGATGCCGACTCGTTCTACCGGGACCGCTGGAGTCACGACAAGGTCGTCCGGTCCACCCACGGCGTCAACTGCACCGGGTCGTGCTCGTGGAAGGTCTACGTCAAGGACGGGATCATCACGTGGGAGACCCAGCAGACCGACTACCCGTCGCCAGGCCCGGACCGGCCCGACTACGAGCCTCGTGGTTGCCCGCGCGGCGCAGCGTTCTCCTGGTACACCTACAGTCCGACCAGGGTGCGCTACCCCTACGTCCGCGGCGTGCTGCTGCAGATGTACCGCCAGGCCAAGAGCCAGCACGACGGAGACCCGGTCAAGGCCTGGGCACACGTCGTCGACCACCCGCTGCGGGCCAAGGCCTACAAGTCGGCCCGCGGCAAGGGCGGGCTGGTGCGCGCATCGTGGGACGAGGCGGTCGAGATGGTTGCCGCGGCCTACGTCCACACGATCCAGAAGTGGGGCCCCGACCGAGTAGCCGGATTCTCGCCGATCCCGGCGATGTCGATGGTCTCGCACGCTTCCGGCGCCCGCTTCACACACTTGATCGGTGGCTCGATGCTGTCGTTCTACGACTGGTACGCCGACCTGCCCGTCGCCTCGCCGCAGGTGTTCGGCGACCAGACCGACGTCCCCGAGTCCGGTGACTGGTGGGACGCCGGCTACCTGATGCTCTGGGGCTCGAACGTGCCCGTCACCCGAACCCCCGACGCGCACTGGATGACCGAGGCGCGCTACCGCGGGCAGAAGGTCGTCGTGGTCTCACCCGACTACGGGGACCACGTGAAGTTCGCCGACGACTGGCTGCCTGCCGCGCCGGGCACCGACGCCGCCCTCGCGCTGGCGATGGGGCACGTCATCCTCAAGGAGTACTTCGTCGAGAGGACCACGCCGTACTTCGACCAGTACGTCAAGCGGTTCACCGACCTGCCCCACCTGGTGAAGATCACCGACGGCCGACCGGGCAAGTTCCTCACCGCCGAGGACCTCCCGGAGCACCGCGGCGAGGAGAACGCCGCGTTCAAGACCGTGCTGCTCGATTCCCGCACGGGCGAACCGGTCGTGCCGAACGGGTCGCTGGGCCACCGCTTCGGGGATGCCGGCGAGGGTCGGTGGAACCTCGATCTGGGTGACGTCGAGCCCGCGCTGTCACTGGCCGGCGACGAGACGGCCGAGATCAGGCTGCCGCTCTTCGGGGACGTGGACGGTAGCCCCGAGGAGACCAGGGCCCGGGTGCCGGTACGCCGGGTCGACGACCACCTCGTCACCACCGTGTACGAGCTGCTGCTGGCCAGGTACGCCACCTACACGCCCGAGTGGCAGGAGCCGGTCACCGGGGTCCCCGCTGCGGCGGTGACCAGGATCGCCCGCGAGTTCGCCCGTAACAGCGAGGAGTCCCAGGGCCGGTCGATGATCCTGATGGGGGCCGGCACCAACCACTGGTTCCACTCCGACACCATCTACCGGTCGTTCCTGGCACTCACGACGCTCACCGGCTGCCAGGGCGTCAACGGCGGTGGCTGGGCGCACTACGTCGGGCAGGAGAAGGTGCGGCCGGTGACCGGCCATGCCCACTTGGCCAACGCGCTCGACTGGTCGAGGCCGCCGCGCAACATGATCCAGGCGGCGTACTGGTACCTCAACACCGACCAGTTCCGCTACGACCACTTCTCCGCCGACACGCTGTCGGCCGCGACGTCGGACGGCCAGCTGGCCGGTCTGAGCAGCGCCGACGTGCTCGCGAAGAGCGCTCGGTTGGGCTGGATGCCGTCGTACCCGACGTTCAACCGAAACCCGCTCGAGCTCTGCGACGAGGCCGCGGCGGAGCGTCGCCCGGTCGCCGAGCACGTTCTCGCCGGGTTGCAGGACGGCAGCCTCCGGTTCGCCGGCGAGGATCCCGACGCGCCCGAGAACTTCCCACGCGTGCTCGCGATCTGGCGGGCGAACCTGCTCGGCTCCTCGGCCAAGGGCAATGAGTACTTCCTCAAGCATCTGCTCGGCACCGATTCGTCGGTGCGGGCGACGGAGGCCCCTGAGAGCGTGCGACCGAGGGACGTGACCTGGGTCGACCAGGCGCCAGAGGGAAAGCTCGACCTGCTGCTCACCCTCGACTTCAGGCAGACCTCCACCACCGTGTTCTCCGACGTGGTGCTGCCGGCGGCGACCTGGTACGAGAAGTACGACCTGAGCTCCACCGACATGCACCCGTTCGTGCACTCCTTCAACCCCGCCATCGCACCGCCGTGGCAGACCCGCACGGACTGGGACACGTTCCGTGCGATCGCGCAGAAGTTCTCGGAGCTGGCCGGGCCGCGGCTCGGCGTGCGCAAGGACGTCGTGGCGCTGCCGCTCACCCACGACACCCCCGACGCGATGGCGACGCCTCACGGCGCCGTGCGCGATTGGAAGCTCGGGGAGTGCGACCCCGTCCCTGGGGTCACCCTGCCCAAGCTGGTCGAGGTGGAGCGCGACTACGGCGCGGTCGCGCAAAAGTTCGACGCGGTGGGGCCGCTGCTCGACACCCTTGGCACGACCACCAAGGGCGTCACGTACGACGTCACCGCCCAGATCGACTACCTGCGCGCGAAGAACGGCGCGGTGCGCGGCGGGGCGGCTGACGGGCGGCCGTCGCTCGAGCGGGACGTGCACATGTGCGAGTCGATCCTGGCGCTGTCCGGCACCACGAATGGCCACCTTGCTGTGCAAGGGTTCAAGAAGCTCGAGCAACGCACCGGCGTACGGCTGCACGACCTCGCCGCGGAGCACGAGGGAAAGCAGATCACCTTCGCCGACACCCAAGCCGCGCCGGTGCCGGTGATCACCTCGCCGGAGTGGTCGGGATCCGAGACCGGCGGCCGCCGGTACAGCCCGTTCACGATCAACGTCGAGCGGCTCAAGCCGTGGCACACCCTGACGGGGCGGCAGCACTTCTACCTGGACCACGACTGGATGACCGAGTTGGGCGAGGAGATGCCGGTCTATCGGCCGCCGCTCAACATGGCCGCCCTCTTCTCAGAGCCTCCCATCGGCGATGTCCAGGGGCCGGGCGGTCCTGCGGTGGAGGGCGTGACCGTGCGGTACCTGACGCCCCACAACAAGTGGTCCATCCACTCGGAGTACCAGGACAACCTCTTCATGCTGTCGCTCTCGCGCGGCGGCCAGACGATCTGGATGTCCGAGGCCGACGCCACGAAGGTCGGGGTCTCCGACAACGACTGGATCGAAGCGGTCAACCGCAACGGAGTCGTGGTCGCCCGGGCGATCGTGTCGCACCGGATGCCGGAGGGCACGGTCTACATGCACCACGCGCAGGACCGGCTGATCGACGTACCCATCAGCGAGACCTCCGGCAACCGCGGCGGCATCCACAACTCGCTGACCCGGCTGCTGATCAAGCCCAGCCACGTGATCGGCGGCTACGCGCAGCTCACCTACGCGTTCAACTACCTCGGGCCTACCGGCAACCAGCGGGACGAGGTCACCGTGATTCGCAGGCGCTCGCAGGAGGTTGAGTACTGATGAGGCTCAGGACTGCGGACCGTGTCCGCTGGTTGAGGTGCGAAGGCCGTCAAGGCCTGAGCCTCGAACCCCCCCGACCTACGTCGGATGAGGGGCGGGGGGTTTCGAGGCTCGTCGCTGGCGCTCCTCGCACCTCAACCACCGGGCAGGGAGGCCTGGCATGAAGGTGATGGCGCAGATGGCGATGGTGATGAACCTCGACAAGTGCATCGGGTGCCATACCTGCTCGGTGACCTGCAAACAGGCGTGGACCAACCGGGCGGGCACGGAGTACGTCTGGTTCAACAACGTCGAGACCCGGCCGGGCCAGGGCTACCCCCGCCGCTACGAGGACCAGGAGAAGTGGCAGGGCGGCTGGATGCTGAACAAGCGCGGTCGGCTCGCGCTGAAGGGCGGCGGCCGGCTCCGGAAGCTGATGACGATCTTCTCGAACCCGAAGCTGCCGTCGATCCACGACTACTACGAGCCGTGGACCTACGACTACGCCACCCTCACCGACGCGCCGGCCCAGGAGCACACACCGGTCGCGCGACCGAAGTCGCTGATCTCCGGGAAGGACATGAAGATCGAGTGGTCAGCGAACTGGGACGACAGCCTGGGCGGCTCGGCGGCGACGTACGCCGAGGACCCGGTGCTGCAGAAGATACAGACCGAGGTGAAGCGCTCCTTCGAGGACACCTTCATGTTCTACCTGCCGCGGATCTGCGAGCACTGCCTCAACCCGTCCTGTGCCGCGTCGTGCCCGAGCGGCGCGATCTACAAGCGCACCGAGGACGGGATCGTCCTGGTCGACCAGGACCGGTGCCGCGGTTGGCGGATGTGCGTGTCGGGCTGCCCGTACAAGAAGGTCTACTTCAACCATCGGACGGGCAAGGCCGAGAAGTGCACGTTCTGCTTCCCGCGCATCGAGGTCGGCCACCCGACGGTCTGCTCGGAGACCTGCGTCGGCCGGCTCCGCTACATCGGCTTGGTCCTGTACGACGCCGACCGGGTGCTCGAGGCCGCCAGCACCGAGGACGAGCAGGGGCTCTATGAGGCGCAGCGAGACGTGTTCCTCGACCCCCACGACCCCGCCGTGATGCGCGAAGCGGAGCAGGCTGGTATCCCGCACGACTGGGTCGAGGCCGCGCAGCGCTCGCCGGTCCACGCGCTGATCCAGAAGTACCGGGTCGCGCTGCCGCTCCACCCGGAGTACCGCACGATGCCCATGGTCTGGTACATCCCGCCGCTCTCGCCGGTGGTCGACGTGGTGCGCGACACCGGCGAGGACGCCGAGAACCGGGGCAACCTGTTCGCGGCGATCGACGCGTTGCGGATCCCGGTCGAGTACCTGGCCGAGCTGTTCACCGCCGGTGACCCGGAGCCGGTGGACCGGGTGCTCCGCACCCTCGCCGCGATGCGGTCCTACATGCGCGACATCAACCTCGGTCGCGACCCGGACGGCTCCATCCCGGCGTCGGTCGGCATGAGCGAGGAGGACATGTACGACATGTACCGCCTGCTCGCCCTGGCCAAGTACGACGAGCGATACGTCATCCCGTCCGCCCACACCGAGCAAGCACACGCCCTCGAGGAGCTGGCCACCGACTGCCCGGTCAGCGATTACGGCGGCGGCAACCCCGAGATCTTCGGTGAGGGCTCCGGCTCCCAGACGCCGCTTGCGGTGGAGAACTTCCGGATGCTGCAGAACCGGCAGACGGCGGACACGATGGCGTCGCCGGACGACAAGTCTGCGCGCGTCAACCTCCTCAACTGGGACGGCAAGGGCAACCCGCAGGGCATGTTCCCGCCACGACGCGACGAGGAGGTGGGCCCGTGAGCCGCCGGACCGCGTGGCAGTGCGCGTCACTGCTGCTCGACTATCCGGACGAGGGACTGGCCGGTCGGCTGCCCGCGATCCGTTCGGCCGCAGCGACGCTGCCCGACCGAATGTCCGTGCCCCTGTCGCGGTTCGTCGACCACCTGGTCGACTCCGACCTCGCCGAGGCCCAGGCAGCGTATGTCGACACCTTCGACGACCGCCGCCGCTGCAACCTCTTCCTCACCTACTTCGCCCACGGCGACACCCGCAAGCGGGGGATGGCACTGCTGCGGTTCAAACAGGCCTACCTCGCGGCTGGGGCGGTCCCCGTCGACTCCGAGCTCCCCGACCACCTCTCGGTGGTGCTGGAGTTCGCCGCAACCGTCGACCCTGACGTCGGGGGGCAGCTGCTCGAGGACCACCGAGCCGGGCTCGAGGTGCTGCGGCTGTCGCTGCGCGAGCTCGGCTCGCCGTACGCCGCGGTCCTGGAGGCCGTCTGCGCCACCCTGTCACCGCTGCGTGGGGACGAGTGGGAGGCCGTGCGACGGCTCGCAGCCGAGGGGCCGCCGGAGGAGGAGGTAGGCCTGACGCCGTACGCCACGCCCGGCTTCGACGCGGTTCTGACCGACCGTCGGGTCGACCTGCCGATGCCTACCGTGAGGGGTGCGTGATGGACCAGCTGCTCTGGGTCGTCCTCCCGTACATCTGCCTCAGCCTGTTCGTGGTCGGGCATTTCTGGCGCTATCGCTACGACAAGTTCGGCTGGACCACGCGCTCCTCCCAGCTCTACGAGGACCGGCTGCTGCGCCTGGGTTCGCCCCTGTTCCACTTCGGGATGCTCGGCGTCGTCGGCGGCCATGTCGTCGGACTGCTCGTGCCCGTCTCGTGGACGGACGCGATCGGGGTCGGCGACCACCTCTACCACCTCATCGCCGTGACCGGCGGCATCATCGCGGGGCTGATGGCGCTGGTCGGGATGGCGATCCTGATCTACCGTCGCCGCACGGTCGGGCCGGTGTTCTCGGCCACCACGCCGATGGACAAGGTGATGTACTTCTTCCTCGGCCTGGCGATCGTCCTCGGGATGTGGAACACCATCGCCGGCTCGATCCTCAACCTCGGTGGCCACTACAACTACCGGGAGGGCGTCTCGGTCTGGTACCGCTCGTTCCTGGCCTTCCAGCCTGACGCCGCGCTCATGGCGGAGGCGCCGATCGGCTTCCAGCTGCACGCGCTGACCGCGTTCGCACTGTTCGCGCTGTGGCCGTTCACTCGGCTGGTGCACGTCTTCTCCGCGCCGGTCGGCTACCTCACGAGGCCTTACATCGTCTACCGCTCCCGCGACGAGCAGCTAGGCTCTCACACGCCGCGACGCGGATGGGACCGGGTGAACTGACATGAGCAACACCTCTCTGACCAGGCTGGCGGAGGAACAGCTCGCCAAGGCGCAGTCGGCCACCAGCGGGCGGTCCGCGGTCACCGTCTACGGCGGGCAGGAGCACGACCTGAGGCAGACCCTGATCGCGCTCGCGGCAGACCGGGGGCTCGGGGAGCACGAGGCTCCCGGTGAGGCCACGTTGCAGGTGCTCCGCGGTCAGGTCCGTCTCACGGCGGGCGATGACCACTGGGACGGGGTCGAGGGTGACCACACCGTGATCCCGCCAGCACGTCACGACCTGCTGGCGATCACCGACGCGGTCGTGCTGCTGACTGTCGCGACTCGCGGCACTCGCGGCTGAGACCAACCTCCATCCAACACCCCGCGCCGTAGCCTTGAGGCATGGAGTCCAGCGCCGAGATCGCGACGCGGCTCGCCGAGACCGGCTACCTCGCCGACGACGAGCTGGCGACGGTCGTGTTCCTCGCCCTGCGGATGCAGCGGCCGCTGCTCGTCGAGGGCGAGCCGGGCACCGGCAAGACCGCCCTCGCCGAGGCCCTCGCCGAGGCTCTCGACCTGCCGCTGATCCGGCTCCAGTGCTACGAGGGGATCGACGCGACCCAGGCGCTCTACGACTGGGACTTCCCTCGGCAGATCCTCCATCTGCGGGCGCTGGAGGCGGTGCCCGGCGAGACGACCGACGTCGAGGAGGCCGAGAAGAGCCTGTACGACGAGCGGTTCCTGCTCGCCCGACCCGTGCTCCAGGCACTCCAGCAGGCGCCGGCGGTGCTGCTGGTCGACGAGGTCGACCGCGCCGACGACGAGTTCGAGGCGTTCCTGCTCGAGGTGCTCTCGACGTACCAGGTGAGCATCCCGGAGCTCGGCACCGTGGTCGCCGCCGAGCCGCCGATCGTCGTCCTCACCTCCAACCGCACCCGTGAGCTGCACGACGCGCTGAAACGCCGCTGTCTCTACCACTGGGTGGAGCACCCGGGACTGGAGCGGGAGCTGGCGATCGTGCGCAGCCGCGCGCCGGAGGTCTCGGAGGCGCTGGGGCGGCAGGTCGTCTCGACCGTCCAGGAGCTGCGGGACCGCGACGACCTGCTCAAACCGCCGGGCGTCGCAGAGACTCTCGACTGGGCCCGCGCCCTGCACCACCTCGGGACCGCCGAGCTCGACCTCGAGTCGGCGGCGACCACGCTCGGCGCGCTCGTGAAGTACCGCGAGGACCGCGACCGCGTGAAGCAGGCACTCGACCGGATGCTGGCGCGATGACCACGGTGACCCGGCCGCCGGAGGCGATCCTGCTGGGCTTCACGCGTGCGTTGCGCGCCGCCGGCGTACCGGTGACCCAGGACCGCGCGCACGGGTTCCTGGCGGCCACCGCGCTCACCGGCCTCGACGACCGCCGCGGGACGTACTGGGCCGGGCGGGCCACGCTCTGCGCCGGGCCTGACGACCTCCAGCGCTACGACCAGGTCTTCGACGCCTACTTCAACGGCCGCGACGGACTGCCCCGGCCGCGGCCCGTCAGCCGGACACCACCTCCGGTCGCGGTCTTCCCCGAGCAGGAGCCCGAGGGCGGGGAGGGCGAGTCCGACGAGGACGCCGTACGGGCGGCGGCCAGGGCGACCGAGGTGCTCAAGCACCGGGACGTCGCCGGGCTGTCGGCGGCGGAGAAGCAACGACTCGCAGGTCTCTTCGCCCAGCTGACCTGCCGGCCGCCGGTACGGCGTACCGCCCGGCACCGGCGTTGGCACCGCGGCCGGGTCGACGCCCACCGCACCCTGCGCGAGAGCCTGCGCCGGATGGGGGAGCCGGCCGACATCGCCTACCGGCGCCGGAGCACCCGGCCGCGCCGCGTGGTGCTGCTGGTGGACGTGTCCGGCTCCATGAGTGGGTACGCCGACGCCCTGCTGCGGCTCGCGCACCGCTGGACCCAGACCGGCGGCCGGGTGGTGGAGACGTTCACCGTCGGCACGCGCCTCACCCACATCACCCGGGCGATGCGGCTGCGCGACCCTGACCGCGCGATCGTGGCCGCGGGCGAGACCGTCCCCGACTGGTCCGGCGGCACCCGGCTCGGTGAGACCCTCCAGATGTTCCTGACCCGGTGGGGCCAGCGCGGCCTCGCCCGCGGAGCCGTCGTCGTGGTGTTCAGCGACGGCTGGGAGCGTGGCGACCCCGACCTGCTCGCGACCCAGCTCGAGCGGCTGCGGCGGGTCGCGCACCGGGTGATCTGGGTGAACCCCCACCGGGGCAAGGCCGGCTACGAGCCGGTGCAGGCCGGAGTGCTGGCCGTGCTGCCTCACTGCGACGCGTTCGTCGCTGGCCACTCGCTGTCCACGTTCGCCGAGCTCACGGAGCTGGTGTCTCGTGCGTGACGTGCTGCCCGAGCTGATGATGTGGTGGGAGGCCGGCGAGACGATCGGCGTCGGCACGGTGGTCGCGACGTTCCGGTCCGCGCCCCGGCCCGCGGGCGCCTCGATGCTGGTCGGTCCCGACGAGACTGCGGTCGGCTCGGTCTCCGGCGGCTGCGTCGAGGGGGCGGTCTACGACCTGGCCCAGTCGGTGATCGAGTCCGGTGACCCGGTGCTGGAGCGGTACGGCGTCTCCGACGACGACGCGTTCGCCGTCGGCCTGACGTGTGGCGGGATC
>Ga0190275_10002671_pt1 | contig 12745 bp, 8 predicted proteins | sample Popmic550T_FD_133745 | JGI IMG/M metagenome (GOLD analysis project Ga0190275, IMG submission 133745) | Populus adjacent soil microbial communities from riparian zone of Yellowstone River, Montana, USA - 550 T | ecosystem: Environmental > Terrestrial > Soil > Riparian zone > Trees stand | place... | reverse complement strand
GGTCGCGACCGGCTTTCCGTTCGGCACGGCTTCGCCTTCCGCCTCGCGTAGCCGGCTGTTGCGCAGTTCGCCGACGACTTCGAGGATCGGGTAGGCGACCGAGGTGAGGTGGCCGTTGATGCGCTTGAGATCGCGCATCACGTCGAGATGGATCGCGCTCGTCTCGATCGACTCCGGGCGCCCCTCGCGCAGCCGCGCGAAATGGCTGTCGGCGGCGGCAAGCTCGGCCGTCCGCGTGATCGCCTTCTCGGCGAGCAGGCGGCGCGCCATCGCGACGTCGCGCGTTGCGAACACGTTGAAGGCAAGCCGCATGTTGTCCATCACGCGGGCATGGAAGCTGCGGATCTCCTCAAGCCCCTCGGCCGAGAAGGCATAGCGGTTCTTGATCTTCTTCGCGGCCAGTTCCATCAGATTCTTGTCGATGATGTCGCCGACGTGCTCGAGGTTGGTGGTGAACGTGATGATCTCGACGTAGCGCTGGCTTTCCTCGTCGCTCATCTCGGCCTTGGAGAGCTTGACCATGTAGAGCTTGATCGCCTCGTGCAGCGCATCGACCGTGTTGTCGGCCTTCTCGACTTCTTTCACGAGCTTCGGATCGGACTTCTCGAACACCACCAGCGCCTGCCGCATCATGTCGGCGACACGGTCACCCATGTGCAGTGTCTCGCGCATCGCGCAGCCGAGCGCCTCGGAGGGCGTGTCGAGCACCGTCGCGTCGAGGTGCTTCGGCTCGGTGGAGGAGGCGGTCTGCGCGAGGTCGGGCAGGAGCCGGGTCGCGAGCGTGGCGACCAGCGCCACCGCCGGAAGGAAGATCGCCGCGACCGCGAGATTGAAGGCGGTGTGGAAATTGATCGCGATGCGGCCCGGATTGGGCTCGATCATCGCCAGCCACGAGGCGATCGGCGTCACCAGGAACAGGATCGGCAGCGCCAGCGCGGTACGCATCATCAGGTTGCCGAGCGGCACGCGGCGGCCGGCGGGTGCCAGGGTGGACAGGGTCAGGAATGGGGCGAGCGCGCCGCCGACGTTCGCGCCGAGCACCAATGCCAATGCGAGCGGCACGGGCAGGGCGCCGGCCGCGGCGAGCGACATCACCAGCAGCACGATCGAGAGGCTCGAATGCACCAGCCATGACACCGCGATCGCGGCGAGGAATCCGAGCACCGGCTCGCCGGCGAGGCCGGTGAGCAGCGAGCGGAACAGCGCGGAGTCCTTGAGCGGCGCGGCGGCAAGGGAGATGTGCACCAGCGCGAGCAGCATGAAGCCCAGCCCGATGAAGATGCGCGCGACGCCGCGCGCTTTGTCGGCTTCGGTCGACATGAACACCAGCACGCCGATGGCGACCAGCACGCTCCATAGCCACTTGATATCGAGCGAGAACACCTGCGCGACGATGGCCGAGCCGACATCGGCGCCGAGCACCACCGCGAGCGCAAGCGGCAGCGCGATCAGGCCGCGCGCCGCAAATGAAGCGAGCAGCATGGTGGTTGCGGTCGAGCTTTGCAGAATGCCGGTGATGCCGACGCCGGCGAAAAATGCGCCGATGCGCGTGCGGGCGTACGTACCAATTGCCTTGCGCAGCGCCGCACCGAACGCCCGCGTCATTCCGGTGCGCACCATGCGCACGCCCCAGAGCAGGAGCGCGACGCTGCCGAGGAAAGTGGCGAACAGTTCGGTGCCGGACATCTCTGGCGCAAAACCTCCATCGCGCGCGAATCGGCGCACGGCTCACATGACAGATTTACGACAATAGACCGATCTTGTGGAATTCCAAGGGACATTGCCCGAATTGGTTTGGGTGGTCACGCCGTTCTCCCCGCGCGCTCGGTTCTTACCCTCCCCTTTGCGGGGAGGGTCGACGCGAGCGAAGTGAGCGTCGGGGTCGGGGTGGGGGTCAGCGTTTGTCAGAACTGTTGTGCCCCAACCTGCGACCCCCACCCCTAACCCCTCCCCGCAAGGGGGAGGGGAACAGAGCGGAGTTCGCCGCTCGCTCATCGTATCATTCACGTTCAGATTCATTTGATTCAGCCGCTCGCATTCTTGCGGCGCGCTTCGCGCGCTCTTTGCCCACCCTACGCTGAGAGCTAAGCTTCCCGCCTCGCTCTGCTGAAACCCTCCCTTCCGGAGTCCCCCATGCTCGGCGTCGTCTTCCTCGGTGACCGCAAGCTTGCGCTGCGCGAGTTTCCCGATCCGACGCCGGGGCCGCGCGATGTCGTGCTCGAGATCAAGGCCTCAGGCATGTGCGGCTCGGACCTGCATGTCTACCGTGCGAGCTTCAAGCCGGGCGACACGACCTCCGGGTTCGCGCGCGGCGCCGAGCCGGTGATTGCCGGTCACGAGCCGTGCGGCGTTGTGGTCGCGGTCGGGTCCGGCGTCTCAGAGAAAGAAGCGCGCATCGGGGCGCGCGTGATGGACCATCACTACACCGGCTGCGGCACCTGCAAGCACTGCCGCTCCGGCTGGGCGCAGATGTGCCTTACCGGCGCGACCGTGTTCGGCGCGAACGGCAACGGCGCGCATGCGCGTTACATGAAGGTGCCGGTCGCGACCCTGGTGCCGCTGCCCGACGCGCTCTCGTTCGAGACCGGCGCGGCCATCTCCTGCGGCACCGGCACCGCCTATCAGGCGCTCAAGCGGCTGAACCTGGCTGGCGGCGAGACGATCGCGATCTTCGGGCAGGGGCCGGTGGGACTTTCGGCAACGCAGCTCGCCGTCGCGATGGGCGCACGCGTGATCGCGCTCGACGTCTCGCCGGGGCGTTGCGCGCTCGCGCGCGAGTTCGGCGCGCACGAGGTGATCGAGGCGCGCTCCAACAATCCGGTCGAGGGGATCCGCGAATTGACCCACGGCGAGGGCGCGCACAAGACGCTCGACACGTCGGGCGCGGCGGAAGCGCGCGCGGCCGCGGTGCGCGCGGCGCGCACCTGGGGCACCGCCTGCTATGTCGGCGAGCGCGGGCAGGTGACGCTCGATGTCAGCCCCGACCTGATCCGCCGGCAGATCACGCTCGCCGCCTCGTGGACCTTCTCGACACAGGGGCAGGCGGAGTGCGCCGAGTTCGTCGCCGACAAGAACATCGCGGTCGACAAGCTGTTCACGCACCGCTGGCGGCTCGACGAGGCCGAGGAGGCCTACCGCGTGTTCGACACGCAGACGAGCGGGAAGGGCGTGATCGTTCCGTCCTGACGCTTCTTACCCCCCTTGAGGAGAGGGTCGACGCGCCACCGGGTCGGCGCAAAGCGCCGCCCGATGACAGGCTCAGCGCGTCGGGGTGGGGGTCGGAGTTTGTTGCGCCACAGGTGCCCCAATGATGGAGCCCCACCCCTAACCCCTCGCCGCAAGGGGGAGGGGAACATCGCGGAGTTTGCGGCTGCGGCTTAACGCATCGTCGCCGCAGCGGAAGATCAGCGGATCTCGACCTTGAACGGGGCGTCCTTCTCGGCTGCCGCAAGGGCGCGCGGCGCCGTGGCGGCGGCGGCGCGGCGCGGCGTGCCGCCATAGAGGCCCGTGTGCGTGCGCACCTCGACCTCGACGCCGGCCGGCGCCGCGCGGTCCACCGGGGTGAGAAACTGCGCGCTGTCGTGCGCCAGCGGGAACGTGGCCTTGGCTTCCAGGTGGCTGAGACAGTTCATGCAGCCCTCGACATGCCAGCGGCTGAGCACCGCTTTCGTGCCGATATACTCGCGCTCGCCATCGACCGTCGCGAAAGCCGAGATGAGGAACGAGCCGCGGATGTTGGCGCGGTTGATGCCGCTGACCGCAACCGTGTGGCCGGGCGGCGCCGCCCGCAGCGCCATCGGATGCGCGGCGGCTGGGGTCGCATACTGATCGAGCGAGCCTGGACCGTAGGTGTAGCCAAGCTGGTTCTCGATATCGATGACGTCGGCGGTTGTCATTGCGGCGCCGCCGTTCGCCGTCTTGAATGGATTGAGCGGCGTTGTGAGCGACATCGGCGCATTGGGATCGGCGTCCGCCGGCGGCGGGTTGCTGCTGGAATATTGCGCGCCGGGATCGCTCGAGTCGATCGTGAACGCCTTGGTCGAATTGTGCCGACGCTGCCAGATCCAGAACGTGTAGTCGATGAAGCAGTGGTGGAAGAAGAAAATGGGATCGAGCCCGGCGGTGTCGTTTTCGCCCATGTCGCCGTTCGCGCCCGGGATGGGCGAGAGATCGCCCTGGCCTGGATAGTCGAAGCCGCCGACCGCGAGATGCATCATGTTGTGCGGCTGTTCGAGCGGCACAGGTTGCGGGTTGGGTTGGGCGCCGGCCGACGTGGTGTTCGAGAACAGCGTGTAGTTCGGTGCGTTGAGGCACTGGACGAACTGGCTCTCCACCTCGCCCACCCATTGGCCGCCGACCCTGATCTTGCCGCTCAGCCAGGTGGCGACGTTGTCGTTGAGATAGCCGACGTTGTCCTGGTAATTGGGAAACTGCGCGTTGTGTGCCGCCGTCGCCGCCTGGTCCGCCGGCGTGCCGAGCAGGCCGGAGAGCGGATAGCGCACCGTCTCGTATCCGGCGGGCTTGCTGTAGACGATGGGGTCGTTCTTCACCTGATCGACGATCGCGACCGGAAGCGTGAACGAACGCAGCGGGTTGGGAATCGTCTGTCCATCGAGCACGAAGGTTTCGTCGGTGAGCGCGTGCGGAATGCCGTTCTGCTGCGAGTCCGTGCTGCATTCGTCCCAGAATGCCAGCTGCACGTCGGCACAGCCCGGAATGCTCTGCAGCGCCTGCTCGAGCCGCCACAGATAGGCGCGGTGCCAGCTCGGAAACAGCACGGTGCCGTGCTGGCAGTACCCGCCCCACCAGGCCGGATCGGTTTCGCCCGGGCCGCGGAACGGCTCGCCATGATAGCCGCCGATGACGAAGAACGAGTTCGGGTCGGTCGGCGGCAGCTCCTTGATGCCTTTCCACGCCCGCATCAGGGTTTCCAGCGGCGCCTTGTTGCCGCTGTCGTAGTCCTTCTGAAGGTCCGTGATCGAGCGGCGCACACCAAGAGCCATGTCGCGACCTTTCCCTTATTCTTGCTGATCCAGGTTCTCGTGACGCGCGCGTGACGACTACAGCGTGCTGTCGCGAGCCCGTGCATTCAAGGATAGTTCTAGCAAACTTGCAATATCTGATTGCAGCGGCGGCTGGCGGAACTTTTGGAGTCGTCGCGCAGCGCCCAGTGGGTGGAGCGCCGGTTTCCGCTTATCCCTTACCGCGGCATCTTGATGCCGAGCGTGCGCTCGGCCGCCGCCATGACGGTGGCGCGCGGGTTTGTCTGACAGAAGGTCTTCACTTTGCTCGCCGCCCGCGCGTACTCCGCGAGATCGACGACCGTGTTGCGGACGCTCGCGTTGTAATAGCCGCTCAGCCACATTGTCACGCCGGCGAAATCCTGGAAGCCGAGCTTGGTCAGCTGGGCACAACTCAGCTTCTTCATGTCGACGATCATTTTGTCCTGCGCGAGGGCCGATACCGGGCTGACCGCCAGCACGGCGGCGACGACAAACACAAATTTCGACATGAGTTCTCCCCCGTGGCCCTTCTGCCCGTAGCGACGGGAGAAGCAGTTAAAGCGGACGCGCGTCCTGCGCGCCTGTACTTAGGGATGGTTTGTCATCCCATCGTCGTCCCTCCGCCGTCATCCCGGCCGAGCGTAGCGAGAGCCGGGATCCATCGGACCGCGAGCGCTGGAGGAGAGATGGATCCCGGGTAGCCGCTGCGCGGCTTCCGGGATGACATCCGGCGAGCTCACCCCATCGTCGCCAGCTTGACCGCCAGCGCGCAGCCCCGATCGTATTCGTCGAGATTGATCCACTCGTCGACGGTGTGCACTTCATTCTGGCCGGCCCCGAAGGTCACCGTGGGAATGCCGTGGCGCACCATCCAGTTGGCGTCGAGCCCGCCGCTCGCGACGCGGACCTTCGGCGCGCCACCGTTCGCCGACACCGCCGCGGCCGCGCGCTTTACCACCGGCAGCGTGTCCTTCATGCGGAACGGGTAATAGTCGGTCTGCGCCTTGAACTTGACGCGGCCCGCCTTGCCGTCGTGGTTCTTCACCTGCTTGGCGGCCTTCTCGAACGCGGCCTTGTAGGCGGCGGTGATCTCTTTGAAGAATTTCGAGTCGTGGCTGCGGCTTTCGCCGCGCACATGCACGTAGTCGGTCACCACGTTGGTGGCGTCGCCCGCCGGGCGGCCGGGCCCGCCGGTCACCGGGCCGACGTTGCTGGTGCCCTGCCTCTTGCCTTTCACCACCTTGCCGAACCAGCCGCCTTTCTTCACCTCGGCGAGCGCGAGCGCCAGGATCATGGTCGACGAGATGCCGCGCTCAGGCGCGACACCGGCATGCGAGGCGCGGCCGAAGATCTCGACCTCCCAGCGATCCGCGCCGACTGCGCCGACCACCACGTTGGAGGCCGAGCCGCCGTCGTAGTTGAACGCCATCACCGGGTCGCCGAGGTCGGCCTTGTTGACGAAGCGTGCGCCATAGAGCCCGCTTTCCTCGCGCACGCAGAACAGCAGCGTGAGCGGCGGATGGTCGAGCTTCTGCTTGGCGAGTTCGGCCGCGAGCGTCACCAGCACGCCGCAGCCGGTGCGGTTGTCGCCGCCGAGCGCGGTCTTGGCGGTGTTGACGATCTTGCGGCCGGCAAGCTTCGGCTTCGCGCCGGCGCAGAGCGGCACCGTGTCCATGTGGGTCATGAACATGATGCGCGGCTGGTTGTGCAGCTTTCCCTGGCCCGGCAGGTGCACGATCAGGTTTCCGGTCTCGGTCGGCACCGGAATGCGCGTGTTGGCATCATCGAGGTAGATCGCGCCCGCCGGCACGCCGGCGTCCTTCAGCTCCGCGGCGATCGTGCGCCCGATCGCGGCCTCCTGGCCGGTGACGCCCTCCACGGCGAGCATGCGCATCAGGCGATCGGTGGCGGCGGCGGTGTCGAGGGGCATTGGGATTCCTCTGATTGATCTTTTGTAGGGCGGGCAAAGGAGCGAAGCGACGTGCCCGCCGCGGCGAGAGTGGCGGGCACGCTTCGCTTTGCCCGCCCTACGATTCCGCAAAACCTAAAACGTCTTCGCCCCGTTCACATGCAGCAACACGCCATAGAGCGAATTGGTTGCGGTGATGTAGAGCATGTTGCGCTTGGCGCCGCCGAACACGACGTTGGCGCAGATCTCCGGGATTTTCACCTTGCCGATCAGCGTGCCGTCGGTATCGAGGCAATGCACGCCGTCATCGGTCGCGGCCCACAGCCTGCCGTCCGAATCGAAGCGCATGCCGTCGAAGCGGCCGGCCGTGCAGTCGGCGAATTCCTTGCCGCCGGTGAGCTTGCCGTTGTCGCCGACATCGAACACGCGGATGTGCTTGGGCTGGCCCTTGGTGCGGCCACCCGCGGAGTCGACGATGTAGAGCTTCTTCTCGTCGAGCGAGAACGCGATGCCGTTCGGGCGAATGAAATCGTCGGCGACGACCGTGATGGCGCCGCTCTTCCCGTCGACGCGGTAGACGTTGTTGCCGTTCTCCTGTTGGGCCTTGTGGCCCTCATAGTCGGAGAGAAGCCCGTAGGGCGGATCGGTGAACCAGATCGAGCCGTCCGACTTCACCACCACGTCGTTCGGCGAGTTGAGCTTCTTGCCCTGGTAGCTGTCGGCGATCACCGTGGTCGAGCCGTCATGCTCGGTGCGCGAGACGCGCCGCCCGCCGTGCTCGCACGACACGAGCCGGCCCTGCCGGTCGACCGTGTGGCCATTGGTGTAGCCGCAGGGCGAGCGGAACACCGAGACCGAGCCGTCGGTCTCGTCGTAGCGCATGATGCGGTCGTTCGGGATGTCGGAGAACAGCACGTAGCGACCGAGCGGGAAGTGCACCGGCCCCTCGGTCCAGCGTGCGCCGGTCCACAGCTGCTGCACATGGGAGGTGCGGTTCACGCAGTTGCGGAAGCGCTCGTCAAAGACCTCGTAGTCGCTCGCGGCCATGTCATTCTCCTGCAGGGCGTTTCGCCGCCGGCGTCTGACGCCCGGCCGCGATGTGGCCCGCAATGTCGATGAAGGTGCGCACGAGCGCAAGCCGTCTGCGCTCCTCGAGACACACCACATATTCGCCGACCGCGAGGTCAGCGTCTGCCACATGAATGGGGCGGAAGCGTGCGTCGTTGCCGAACTCGCTCTCGAACACGACGCCGATGCCGAAGCCCGCCGCGACCGCTTCGCGCACGGCTTCGCGCGTCTGCACTTCCATCAGCGTGCCGGGCTTGAGGCCTGCCTCGGCAAGCCGCGTCTCGAACACCTCACGCGTGATAGAGCCGCGCTCGCGCACCACGAGATCGCGCCCTGCGAGGTCGGAGAGCGGAATGCGTCCGCGCTTCGCCCACGGATGCGCACGCTGCACGAACAGCACGAGGCGATCGTCGCGCAGCTTCATCGAGTAGAGGCGCGGGTCGGAGGTCATCTTCGCCATCACGGCGATGTCGGCCGAGTGGTCGATCAACTGGTCGATCACGGCGGCCGAGTTGTCGATCTTGAGCGAGAAGGTGAGGCCCTCGTGCCGGCGTTTCAGGGCCGCGAGGATAGGCATGACGTGATAGGCGCTGTCGGCCGAAACCCGCAGGTGCCCGCGCGTGAGCGCGCGCGAGCCCGCGAGCAGAGCCTGCGCCTCGTCTTCCGCCGCGAACAGCCGTGATGTGATGGCATGCAGCGACTGCCCGACCGGCGTAAGCTGCACACCGCGCCCCTTGCGGGCGAACAGGCCGACGCCGTAGCTCGCCTCCAGCGCCTTCACTTGCGCCGAAAGGGTCGGCTGGCTCGCGCCGCCGGTCCGCGCCGCGAGCGAAAAGCTGCCCGCGCGGGCAACAACATGGAAGGCGCGAAGCTGCGTCAGGTTCATATAGGTATTATCTATAGATCGTATCCAAACTCAATATTGGATCGATATGGCGACGCAGGGTAAAACGGCTGGGTCAGCCCTTATACGGAAGGCCACGATGACCCGCCCGAACCGCGCTGTCTCTGAAACCGGCGATCCGCTGCTGCTGACGCCCGGTCCGCTCACCACCGGCAAGCGCGTCAAGGAGGTGATGGTCCACGACTGGGGCTCGCGCGACGCGGCGTTCCTCAAGATCAACACCGAGGTGCTGACGCGGCTCCCCGAGGTCGTGAATGGCGGCGCCGAGTACGTCACCGTTCCGATGCAGGGCTCGGGCACCTTCGCGGTCGAAGCAATGCTCACGACCTTCGTCCCGCCAGGCGGCCATGTGCTGGTGCTGGTCAACGGCGCCTATGGGCAGCGCGCGAAGAAGATCCTCGACATCGCGAAGCGCAGGGTGACGGTGCACGAGACGCCCGAAGATACGCCGCCCGATCTCGGCGCGGTGGAGCGTCTTCTGAAAGACGACGCCACGATCACGCACATCTTCACCATTCACTGCGAGACGACGTCCGGCATCCTCAACCCGATCGTTGCGCTCGGCGCGCTCGCGCAGAAATATCGCAAGGGCTACCTGATCGACTCGATGAGCGCATTCGGGGCACTGCCGCTCGATGCGAGTGCACTGAAGCCGGATGCGATCGCGGCGTCCTCGAACAAGTGCATCGAAGGCGTGCCGGGCCTTGGCTTCGTGATCGCCCGCAAGGCCGCGCTGGAAAAGACCGCCGGCAACGCCACCACGCTGGTGCTCGACCTGCACGATCAGTGGCGCAATTTCGAGAAGACCGGCCAGTACCGCTTCACGCCGCCGATCCACGTGATCGCGTCGTTCCATCAGGCGCTGATGGAGTTTTTCGAGGAGGGCGGTCAGCCTGGCCGCGGCAAGCGCTATGCGGAGAACTGCCGCGTGCTGATCGACGGCATGCGCGCGCTCGGTTTCGAGACGCTGCTCGGGAACAACCTGCAGGCGCCGATCATCGTCACGTTCCGCATGCCGGCCGACCCGGCATTCCAGTTCCAGGCCTTCTATGATGCGCTGAAGGAGCGCGGCTATGTGATCTATCCGGGCAAGCTGACGGTCGCGGACTCGTTCCGCATCGGATGCATCGGGCGGCTATACCCCGAGCACATGCGTGGCGCGCTCGCCGCGATCCGCGATATTCTGGCCGAGATGGGCGTGAAGTCGCTGAAGGCGGCGGCGTGAAGTGCGCCCGGGCGTCATCCCGGGCGAGCGAAGCGAGACCCGGGACCCAGTAAACACAGGTCGAGCGATATCGCACAGGCGGTGTTTACTGGGTCCCGGCTCGCGCCCGCCATAGCGCGTCGCAGACGCGCGTAAACGCGCTTGAGGCGGGCTTGGCCGGGATGACAGCGGAGTAGGTGAGAGATGAATATCCAGCGCACCCCCACAGTTTCGGTCAACGGCCGCGAATACAAATTCCCCAAGACGCCAACCGTCGCGGTTTGCATCGATGGTTCAGAGCCGGGCTACATCGAGCGCGCGATCGACGCGGGGCTCGCACCGAACTTCGCGCGGCTGATGAAGATCGCGAACCTGACCGCGCTCTCGGCGATGCCGAGCTTCACCAACCCGAACAACATGTCGATCATCACCGGCCGCCCGCCGGCGGTGCACGGCATCGCGGGCAACTACTTCTATGACCGCGCTCAGGCCAAGGAAGTGATGATGAACGACGCGAGCTTCCTGCGCGCGCCGACCATCATGCAGGCGTTCCACGACGCCGGAGCCAAGGTGGCGGTGGTGACCGCCAAGGACAAATTGCGCGCGATGCTCGGCAAGGGCCTCGACATGTCGACCGGGCGCGCCATCGCGTTCTCGTCCGAGAAGGCCGATCAGGCGACGGTGCAGGCCAACGGCATTGGCGATGTGCTCAAGCGCATCGGCAAGCCGCTGCCGGAGGTGTATTCCTCCGATCTGTCCGAGTTCGTGATGGCGGCGGGCGTGTCGATCCTGAAGAAGGAACGGCCCGACCTGATGTATCTCTCCACAACGGACTACGTGCAACACAAGGCCGCGCCGGGCTCGGAGTTCGCGAATGCGTTCTACGCCATGATGGATCGTTACGTCGGCGAACTCGATGCTGCGGGCGCCGTGCTGGTGCTCACCGCCGATCACGGCATGAACGACAAGCATTTGGCCAGCGGCGAGCCGGACGTGATCTACCTGCAGAACCTCGCCGACGACTGGCTCGGCAAGGGCGTCGCGCGCGTGCTGCTGCCGATCACCGATCCGTACGTGGTGCATCACGGCGCGCTCGGCTCATACGCGACGATCTATTTACCGGACGGCACGGACGTGAACGCGCTGCTGACGAAGCTGCGCGCGGTCGAGGGCGTCGAGCTGGCGATCTCGGCGAAGGACGCCTGCGAGCGCTTCGAGCTACCGGCCGACCGCTTCGGCGATGTCGTGGTGATCTCGACCATCCACAAGGTGCTCGGCACCGCGCGCGAGAAGCACGACTTGTCGGGGCTCACCGAGCCGCTGCGCTCGCATGGCGGGCTCACCGAACAGGTGGTGCCGATGATCGCGAACCGGAAGGTAGACATTCCGGCCGGGCACAAGCTGCGCAACTTCGACATCTTCGATGTCGCGCTCAACCGCGTTGCCGCATAAGGACCGCGCGCCATGAACATCCACACCACGCCGCCCGTCCGCCATGAGGCGATGCGCATCGCCGGCAAGAAGGTCGAGACCGATCAGGTCATCGAGGTCTTCAATCCGTACAACGGCGCCGTCGTCGGCACGATCCCTGCGGCGCGGCCCGAGCATGTGCGCGAAGCCTTCGCCCAGGCGAAAGCCTTCAAGCCCAAGCTGACGCGCTACGAGCGCCAGCAGATCCTGCTCAGGACCGCCGATTTGCTCTCGGCGCGCAAGGAAGAGTTCGCGCGCATCATCACGGCGGAGTCCGGGCTGTGCTGGAAGGACTCGCTCTACGAGGCGGGCCGCGCCTACGACGTCTATTCGTTCGCCGGCCAGCTCACCATCAAGGACGACGGCGAGACCTATGCTTGCGATATCTCTCCGCAGGGCAAGCAGCGCAAGATCTTCACCACGCGCTTTCCCTTGAACGGAGTCATCTCGGCGATCACGCCGTTCAACCACCCGCTCAACATGGTGTCGCACAAGCTTGCACCTGCGATTGCGACCAACAATCGCGTGGTGCTCAAGCCCACCGAGCTGACGCCGCTGACCGCGCTGGCGCTGGCGGACGTGCTGTACGAGGCGGGCCTGCCGCCCGAAATGCTATCGGTCGTGACCGGCAATCCGTCCACCATGGGCGACGCCATGATCACGGATCCGGATTGCGATCTCATCACGTTCACCGGCTCGGTGAAGGTCGGGAAATACATCGCCGACAAGGCGGGCTATCGCCGCATCGTGCTCGAGCTCGGCGGCAACGATCCGCTGATCGTCATGGAGGACGCCGACCTCGACAAGGCGGCGGAGCTTGCGGTGACCGGCGCGACCAAGAACTCCGGCCAGCGCTGCACCGCGGTGAAGCGCATCTTGGTGGTGAACAAGGTGGCGGACGAATTCTCCAAGCTGGTGCTCGCGAAGGCGAAGAAACTGAAGGCCGGCGACCCGATGGATCCGGCGACCGATGTCGGCACCGTGATCCACGAAGGCGCCGCGAAATCCTTCGAGCGCCGCGTCGTCGATGCGGTGGAGAAGGGCGCCAAGCTCCTCCACGGCAACAACCGGCAGGGCGCGCTGTATCCGCCGACCGTAGTGGACCACGTGCCGCCGTCGGCCGAGCTGGTGCACGAGGAGACGTTCGGGCCTGTGATCCCGATCATCCGCTGCCCGGACGACATCGC
>Ga0190275_10002670_pt1 | contig 12747 bp, 7 predicted proteins | sample Popmic550T_FD_133745 | JGI IMG/M metagenome (GOLD analysis project Ga0190275, IMG submission 133745) | Populus adjacent soil microbial communities from riparian zone of Yellowstone River, Montana, USA - 550 T | ecosystem: Environmental > Terrestrial > Soil > Riparian zone > Trees stand | place... | reverse complement strand
TAAACTGCGCGCCTTCATTGTTCGTAACGATCTCGAGCAGTTTCGTCGGGTCCACTTTGGACTGCGCATGGAACTTCACATTCAGCATTCCCGTGCGGCGGTCGATTGCTTCCACTCCGGCGCGCTCCACTACGGTCTTTAGTACAGAGAACCGCAGCAGGTTGATGACAGCCTCGGAAGGCGGGCCGTAGCGATCCCGCAACTCCTCGGCAATCCGTTGCGCATCCTCATCCGTCTTAGCTTCCGATATGCGCTTATACGTCCTCAGACGCTGATGTTCATCGGCGATATAGTCCGACGGGATGCGAATGTCGAGACCGAGATTCAGCGTCGCATGAACTTCAGGCGCAACCTCCTCACCTTTGATCTCTTGAACGGTTTCTTCCAGCAGCCGCAGGTACGTGTCGAATCCGACAACACCGATGTGTCCATGCTGCTCGCCTCCGAGCAAATTCCCTGCCCCACGCAGTTCGAGATCTAGGGCCGCGATCTTAAAGCCCGCCCCGAGGTCACTAAATTCCTTTAATGCCGCCAGACGCTTTCGCGCAATGTCGCTCAACTCCGTATCGGCCGGCACAAGCAAGTAGGCATAGGCTCGCCGGTTCGATCGCCCGACCCTCCCGCGTAATTGATACAGTTCCGATAATCCATATCGCTCCGCGTTCTCGATAATGATCGTGTTCGCAAGCGGGATATCGAGACCGTTCTCGACGATCGTTGTACAGACGAACAGGTCATATTCATGGCGCATAAATCCAAGCAGGACCCGTTCGAGCTCAGCCTCTCCCATCTGCCCGTGTCCCACGCCGACGCGCAGATTCGGAAACATCTCTTGGATCATCGCGGCCCGCATGAAGATCGAATCCACACGGTTGTGGACGAAATACACCTGCCCACCGCGACTGAGCTCCTGCTCGATTGCGCTCTTGATCAATTCCTTATCAAAGCGCGCCACGACTGTTTGAATCGATAGCCGATCCTTCGGTGGCGTTTCGATGATCGACATGTCGCGCAGCCCCAGCAGCGACATGTGCAGCGTGCGAGGAATCGGAGTCGCGGACATCGTCAGCACATCGACGTTTTTCTTCAGCTCCTTCAGGCGCTCCTTATGACGAACACCGAAGCGCTGCTCTTCATCGATGATGAGGAGCCCGAGATCGCGATAGACGACATCTTTCGATAGCAGCCGGTGCGTGCCGGTGATGATATCGACCTTGCCGTCCGCAATATCCTCCAGCGATTGCTTGATCTCTTTGGGCGATCGGAAGCGGCTTAGCATCTCCACCCGCACCGGGAACGGGGCGAACCGGCGCTTGAACGATTCGTAGTGCTGCAACGTCAGCACCGTTGTCGGCGCAAGCACTGCGACTTGCTTACCGTCGCCAAGCGCCTTGAACGCCGCTCGCATGGCTACTTCGGTTTTGCCGAAGCCGACGTCACCGCAAAGCAGCCGGTCCATCGGCTGCTCGCTCTCCATGTCCTTCTTGATTTGACGTACAGCTTGTAGCTGGTCTTTCGTAGGAGCGTACTCGAACGCGTCTTCGAACTCGCGCTGCCAGTTGCTATCGGACGAGAAGGCGAACCCTTCGGCCATCTTGCGTTCGGCGTAGAGCTTTAAAAGCTCATCCGCCATATCGCGCATCTTGGCCTTGACACGCGACTTCGTCTTGCTCCACGTTGCGCCACCCAGCTTGTCCAGCGGAGGAGCCGTTTCTGTTGCGCCACGGAACTTCTGGATCAGATCCATGCGCGTCAGCGGAACGTACAACTTGGCCTCGGCATGGTATTCAACCAACATGAAATCGCCGGCCAGCTCACCCTGCGCAATCGTGCGAATGGCAACGAATCTGCCGACGCCGTGCTGGGAATGGACAACGTAGTCGCCGGGCTTCAGATCGGCGATGTCCTGCTGGAATGCAGCCGCCGCTGATCGACCACTGGCCGGCTGCGCAATCAGCGCGGAGCTATCGAACAAATCCTCCGAGCCGAACATCGTAAGCTTTCGGTCCGTAAAAGTTACGCCGCGACGAACCCAGCCTTTGATGAGATAAGTGCTCGCGACAGTCCCGGCAAGATAGGCGCGTTCAGCAAGATATGGCGCGGTCGTGTCGCTTGTATCGATGCCTAGCTGGAACGGAATCTTGTACTCGGAAAGGATGTCGGATAACCTTTCGAGTTCGCCGTTAGAGGGCGCAAAAAATACAACTCGACCGCCTTTCTCGACGATCGACCGCGCCTCAGAAACCGCGACCTGTATATTTCCATGAAAAGTCATGGAGGGGCGGGTCGAAATATGAAGCGGCTGCGAAAGCGGATCGGCCAGCAGTTCCAGCTCGCGTATCGTGACCGCGGTCCGAGGCGCAGCGAAGTTGCTTAATTCTTCCCACGTGAAGTAGCTTTTCTCGACCGGATAGTCGCTCGGTTTGTCGGGCGTGAGCAAACGCTTCCAAAGTCGTTCCGCAGCGCCTGCAACTTGTTCCCACTCATCCCAGACGACAATCGCATTACGGGCCAGGTCGAGGAGCGAGCCATTGCGTTCCCGCGCCACGGGTACCCAAAACTCCCAGCCGGGGAACTCCTGTCCAGGTACTGCAATGCGATCCGGCGTGACTTTTGCAATGTCTTCGAATAGGTCGCGAGACTTTGGATATTCGAGCAGCGGCAGCAGCGTTGCTTCTTTGACCTGAAGCACGGATCGTTGTGATTCGGCGTCGAATCGCCGCATGGATTCGATCAGATCGCCGAAGAACTCGATGCGGACCGGCTGCTGGGCCTCGGCCGGAAACACATCAAGAATGCCCCCGCGCACGGAATACTCGCCAACCATTTCCACCGGATCGCGCTTCTCATAGCCGATACTCCGAAGATGCGCGAGCACATCGTCAAGTGGTTCCTCTTCACCCACTCGGAGCGTGATTGCGAGCTGACGATAGAAATCCCGATTTTCGGTCCGCAATAGCGCCGATTGTATGGGCGTAATGGTAATCGGAATCTCGCGCGTCGCCAGGCGCCACAACCCGATGGCTCTTTGCTCACTGATCTCAGAATGCGGGGAAAGATTCTGGTGAGGAAGAACGTCGAGCGCAGGAATGGTCTGCGGTCGATGCGCGTCGCGACCGGAGGCGAGCAGATCGAAGAACGTACCGACCAGTTCTTCGAGGACCTCCGCTTGTTTGGCGCCATCGACGATCACGAGCAGCGGTCGCTCGACAGCCTGCCAGAGAAGGATCAGATAGATCGCTTTCGCCGTCGTCGTCAGCCCCGACAGTGATAAGTGCTGCGCTCCGTCGCGCTCCAGCTTTCGAACTAACTCCTCAAAGGCCGGCTCGCGACTAAGGTTTTCGAATAAGTCACGTACAGCAGGATGAATCACGCGCCGCGCCGCAGAATTTCTTCCACCATCTTCGTGGTCGAGTATCCTTGCTCGAGCGGCAGAGCCATCACGCGACCTCCGGCAGCCTCCACTTCCTCGCGACCCGCGATGAAATGCGCCCAATCCGCGCCCTTGATAAGAACGTCAGGCAGGACTTCCGCTATAAGTTCCCTCGGCGTGTCTTCATCGAACAGGGTAACCGCATCCACGGCATCAAGCGCGCAAGCAAGCTCAACGCGCTCGCGTTCCAGAATCAGAGGACGCGATGGTCCCTTGAGCCGCTGAACGCTCGAGTCCGTGTTCAGTGCGAGAATAAGAATGTCTCCCAGCGAGCGAGCCTGTTCAAGCAGCCGGATGTGTCCCGGATGCAAAATGTCATAGCAACCGTTGGTGAAGACGACAGTTTTGCCGGCGTGCTTCCATTGCTGCCGCGCCTGGACCAGTTCCTCGCGTGTATAGAAGACACCCATATTGCGACCGACTACAGTGCCCATTATAGAAGGCGAGTTCCGGCGCATCCTGGTACGGGCCACCAACTGGGTTGGTGACGCCGTCATGTCGCTCCCTGCGCTGCAAGCCTTGCGGAAACGATTTCCGGAAGCCCATATCGCGATTCTGGCTCGCCCGTGGGTAGCAGATATCTACGGGCGCGAGAACTTTGCGAACGAAGTTATTCCCTACACCTTGCCACGCGGCTGGCAGGATCTTGGCGCAAAGTGGCGCTTTGCTCAGGAACTGCGCAAGCGTTCCTTCGATGCCGCGATCCTGCTGCCCAATGCATTTGAGGCCGCGGCCCTGGTGTGGCTTGCGGGGATTCCGAAACGAATCGGCTATGCGCGGGATGGCAGAGGATTCCTGCTTACGACAGCCGTCCAGCGTCCGGCTCTCGGCGAAATTCCGAGACATGAGCGTTTTTATTACCTCGAACTGCTGAGGCGCGCTGGGATCATCGACGCGCTGCCTGAGAGCGATCAGATCCGATTAGGAGGCGCCGATGAAGCGCGGACTGCCGGACTGGCGAAGTTCGCTGCCTTGGGGTTGCGAGATGTCACCGGCCTAAGTCCTGGGGCTGCCTTCGGAACCGCCAAACGATGGCTGCCTGATCGATTCGCCGATGCCGTAGCACAACTCGGCCACACGGCCGCGCTGTTCGGCTCGAAAGACGAGCGCGCGTTGTGCGAAAGTATCGCCGACAACCTTCGCCGCCGGGGCATTCCGGTCCATAACTTCGCCGGCGAAACCACCCTTAGTGAATACATTGAACTGGCTGCGGCATGCAGAATCTATCTGACCAACGACTCGGGCAGTATGCACATTGCGTCCGCGCTCAATGTGCCGACGATCGCAGTCTTCGGCGCGACAGATCATATCGGCACCGGTCCAACGGGACCACTAGCCAGAGTCGTTCGTGAGCACGTGGAATGCAGCCCGTGTTTATTGCGCGAATGTCCCATCGACCATCGCTGCATGAAGGCCGTTACGGCCGAACGGGTCGTCCGGGAAGCAAACGAGCTTACTTCACTTTCGCAACAATAAGCGTCTGATCGTCGGTCATCGGGGCGCCGTCGGTGTGCTTGTCCAGATCGGCGAAGAGTGTGGCAACCAATTCTTTCGCGGGGAGTTGGGCGGCGGCCTTCAGCGCCTTAAACAGCCTTCCACTCGTGTATTCCTGATGCTCGTGATTTAGCTGGTCGGCAACACCGTCCGAAAACAGGACGATCGCGTCGCCACTTTTCGTCTGGACGGTGACTTCGTCGTACTCGCGGTCATCGAGTAGTCCGAGCGGCACACCTTCGGCGGTAATGACGACGCGCTCCCCGTCACGGCAGATCATCGGAGGAATTGCGCCCGCATTCGAGAGGGTAAGCTCCTGCGTCCGAATGTTCCAGTACATCAGCGTGAGCGTCACGTATTGCGCGTCAACTTTTCGTTCGAGCAAGATCTCGTTCAGCCGCTTCATTAACGCGGCAGGCTTCTTCATCCGCGGAGCCAGGGAACGAAGCAGACCACTGACAAGCGATCCGTAAAGCGCGGCTGCCGCGCCCTTGCCGCTTGAATCTCCGAATGCGATGACGAATGTATCCTCACTTTGCTCGAAAAAATCGTAGAGGTCCCCGCTGATCTCGCGCGCCGCCCGGCTGCTGATCGCCATATCGAGCCCATCCATCTCGGGAGCTTCGCGCGGCAACAAAATCGATTGGACTCGCCGCGCAGCTTTCAGATCCTGTTCCATGCGCTGCTCGCGTTGCGCAAGTTCCTCGTATAATCTGGCGTTCTCGATGGAGCTGGCGATCTGCGGAGCCAGTAGCGTCAACGCCCGCACATGCTCCTCGGTAAAGTACGCAATGCGCTCACTTTCAAGGTCCATTACTCCGACCACACGGTCGCTGACGATCAGCGGCACGGCTACTTCGGACCGAATATCGGGATGCGAAGAAATATACCGGGGATCGGTGACAATGTCGTCGACACGAATGATCTCCCTCTGCACTGCAGCAGCGCCCGTGATGCCTTTACCGAGCGGTATGTTGTCGAGATCGATTCGCTCATCGTATCTCTCGCTAAAGCGATGGCGAAGACAGCGGGCCTCGGCATCCACCAGCAGTACGCTAAAGGCGTCATAATTCACCAGCGTGCGCATCGCTTTGGCGATCTTGGTGAGCAACTCGTTGAGTTGCAAAATCGACGAGAACTCAGCCGAAAGCTGCGTCAGGATGCGCGATGTCCGATTTTGAGTAACAATCCGGCGATGCAATCGCGCGTTATCGATAGACGAGGAGACACGCGCTGCCAGGAGTCGGAGTAACGATGTATCGCTTTCGCTGAACGAATTCAATTTTGTCGATTGAATGTCGATGACGCCAACCAGCTTGCCGCGGGCGAACATCGGTACAGCGAGTTCGGAACGTACTGCATCCAGGGCGGGAAGGTAGCGCGGGTCGCTTTGAACGTCGTTTACCACGATGGCATGCCGTGATGCCGCGGCCGCCCCGGTGATGCCCTCCCCAAGAGGAATCACCAGGCTTCGGACCACCTCATCTCTGTGGCCCCGCGCATAGCGAATCTTCAACCCGTGCTGCTTTTCGTTGTAGAGCAGAATTGCAAACACGTTATGCGGGATCACACGCTGAACATAGTCTGCAACGGCGGGCAGGAGCCGGTCGAGATCCAGCGTCTCCGCGGTTACTGCGGAAACCTCGAGCAGGAAGTCGAGCAGTTCCGTGCGTTCCTTAAACTGCACCCGCTGTCGCTTTGTCGTCGCCATGGCGATCTATTGCGCGCTTTCAATGATGCTGACACTGGCGCTTGCGCCGACGCGACTGGCGCCCGCAGTCACCATCTTTTCAAGATCGGCCAGTGTTCGGACACCACCGGACGCCTTAACGCCCATTTCGACGCCAACAACGGAACGCATCAAGGCGATATCCGCTTCAGTTGCTCCGGAAGCGCCGAGGCCGGTTGAGGTTTTGACATAATCCGCGCCCGCGGCCTTCGACAACTCGCAAGCAACGCTCTTCTGCGAATCATCGAGCAGACACGTTTCAAGGATTACTTTGAGGACTGCGCCTCCCGCATGACACGCTGCGGCAAGCGCTGCAATGTCGCGCTGGACAACATCGCGATCACCGCTTTTCAATGCGCCGACATTCATCACCATGTCGACTTCCTGAGCGCCCGCGCGAATTGCAATCTCAGTCTCGGCGAGTTTCGCTTCCGTAGCCATGGCGCCCAACGGGAAGCCAGCAACAGTACAAACCTTTACGGGAGATCCCGCTAGCGCCGACGCGACCACGGGTACCCAATAACCGTTAACGCAGACGCTCGCGAACTGGTACTTCAACGCTTCGGAGCAGACCCGCTTTACGTCCTCAGCAGTCGCGTCAGCACGCAGGACTGTGTGATCGATCATGGCGGCGATGCGTTTTTTGTTAGGGCTCACGGCTGTGTCGGGGAGACTTCAGGATACCATGCAGTGCGTTTGGTACAGGTGCTACAGCATCATGCAGTGGCCTTCGCGCTACACGTAGCCATTCGCCGACATGCCTGCCGGAATGGACTTGTCGCGACGACAACGGCGGTCCAATCCTTTTTAGCAACGATTGGGTGCTGCGACCCCACGAGAGATGGCGGGCGGCGTAGTACCGTTCGGCTATAGCCAGAATCAGGTGGTAACTTTACGTTTCCTTAGTTCATCAAAGCTGACCGCAAGAATAATCACCGCGCCAATTATTGCCTGCTGCAGATAGGGGCTGATTCCAAGAAGATCACTGCCATTCGACAGCAGCCCCATGATGAACGCGCCGACAAGAGTGCCAACAACGCTGCCTTCCCCGCCGCGTAGGGATCCACCGCCGATCACCACCGCAGCGATCGCCTGGAGTTCATAGCCTTGCCCGGCCGTGGGCTGACCTGTCATCAGCCGCGACGCTTCGATCATGCCGGCCAGTCCTGTCAACATTCCACCGATCGCGTAGACTGCCGTCGTATGAAACGCCACCGGAATGCCGGCATAGAAGGCTGCGTCCGGATTGCTCCCGATCGCGAAAGCATATCGCCCCAGCTTTGTGTGTTCAAGGACCGCGTGAACCAGACCGGCGCACGCCAGTAAGATCCACAGCACGAACGGAACACCCAGAACGTTGCCCTCTCCCAGAAATGAAAACCCGCGAGGGATCTGGTGTACCGGAAGACCATTGGAAATGATCAGCGTCAGGCCGCGAACGATTCCTAGCGTGCCCAGTGTCACGATGAACGGATTGATGCGCAGTCGGGTTGTGAGAATACCGTTGACGAATCCCCAAAATCCTCCGGTGAGAATGCCGATCACGATCGAGACGGGAATCGACTGCCCACGTTCCATCGCCATGCAACCCAGCAGCCCACTCATCGCCAAAATGGCGCCGACCGAAAGATCGATGCCGCCGGCGATGATGATGAGCGTCATCCCTAACGCCATGATGTTGATGACAGCGGTCTGACGGACAACGCTCGACAGATTGGTGCTGGTAAGAAAGTGCGGGGAAGCGATCGCCAGACCAACGAATAGAACTGTGAGAGTAAGAAACGGCAACAGCCGTTGAATCATCGAGTCTGCTCCTGCCCGTTCTCGTCGTGCAGTGCCGCGAGACGCATGATCTGTTCCTGAGAAGAACCGCGAGGCAGTTCCCCGGAGAGCCGTCCTTGCCGCATCACTACGACGCGATCGGGCACTTGAACTAGTTCCGACAATTCTGAGCTGACCATTAGGATCGCCGCTCCTGAGCGCGCGAGGCTATCCATCACTTCAAACACTTCAATCTTGGCGCCGACATCAATGCCGCGAGTGGGTTCATCGAAAAGGAAAATCTTGGCTCCGCGCGCCAGCCACTTCGCAATGACAACCTTCTGCTGATTGCCGCCGCTGAGTCGTCCGGCTAGCTGACCTCCTGAAGAACAGCGTATCCGCAGCTTACCGACGAACTCCTTCGTTACCGCTTCTTCAGCGTTGTGGCGCAGCATGCCCCAGGAACTGAGTTTCCCCAGGCTCGCCGCGGTCACGTTATAAGAGATCGGCAACTGACGGGCGAGACCATCGCGCCCCCGGTCTTCCGGGATCAGCGCGATGCCGGCAGCGACCGCGTGTTGTGGATGGCGCAGGGCAACCTCTTTGCCATCGACCGTAATCTTTCCCGTATCGATGCGATCGATGCCGAACAGTGCCCTGCAAAGCTCTGTCCGTCCAGCACCCACGAGCCCCGCGAGACCCACAATCTCTCCCGCGCGCAAGCTAAAAGAGATATCATGCAGCACGCCTTTTCTTGACAGGCCCTCAACGCGCATCAGTTCCCGCCCTGGCGCTGCCGGCTGACGGGAATAAATCGAGGTCACTTCGCGTCCCACCATGTGCTTTATCAACTCGGCGGTGCTGAGTTCCGATAGCGGGCACGTGTGTACTGATTCGCCATCGCGGAAAATGGTCACGCGATCGCCGACGGATCGAAGCTCATCAAGTCGATGGGTGATATAGATGACGCCGGTACCTCGCTCGCGTAGTTCGCGCACGATACGAAATACTTCTTTGGTCTCGGAATCGGACAGCGAGGATGTCGGCTCGTCGAAGATAAGAAGGCCCGACCCGGCTTGAATGGCGCGGCAAATCTCGACCAATTGTTTTTGTGCCGGACTTAAATTCTGCACGATCCAATCGGCCTGCAGCGGAAAGTTATGTTCGGCGATCAGCTTAGCTGCCTGCTGCTCCATACTGCGCCGATTCACAAGACCGATCGCGTTCGCCGGTTGGCGTCCGAGGAAGATGTTTTCCGCGACGGAGAGATGCTGCGCCAGCAGGCATTCCTGATGCACCATCGCGATACCATGCGCTTGGGCTTCGGCGGGATTGCGAAAGGAGATCGGCCGCCCGTTCCAAAGCATCTCGCCGCTGTCGGCAGGAAACATACCGGCAACGATTTTCATGAGCGTCGATTTGCCGGCCCCGTTCTCTCCCATCAGGAGATGCACTTCGCCGGGCTTGACGTTCAAGTTCCCGTTCTTAAGCGCGACAACGCCACCAAAGCGTTTCTGTATCGCTTTTAGCTGAAGAAGCATTAGTGAGACTGAAGACTCAGTTTACACCGTTTGTAACATTGGACACGGATGTAGCCAATGCTCTTCAGCCTTCAGGCGCGATCAAAACAATTGCAAACCGAATATAAATCGGTTATTGTCCAGCGCGCGATTTATGTTCCAACGCCGTCCATACTCGTATTCGCCCCCGATCGTGATAGACCGATTCACCGAGCAGAGAAGATTTGCAATGCCGATCATCGAAGCCCGGAACGCGTCGTCCGCTTGAAGGGGATTGGTCTCAGCGGTTGCATAGCCGATGCCCACCGTGCTACGGCACGGTGAGTTCCACTTATGGCGAAGTGTTGTGAAACCGCCAATAGCCCTCCTCTTCAATATCAATCCGTCATCGACATCCACAAAAGCACCGGCGGTTGAGGACAGACCAAGCATGTAGCGTCCCAAACCCTGACCGGCAACAAAGACAGCCGCCAGTTTTTCTCTCGACCCAAAATCCACGTGACCGCTCAGATGAACACCCCAGCCGGTTGTGCCGAAGTTCGACGCGTTGTCGGGATCGATGGTGATACGCCGTACGAGACCACCCAACTGAATGTGACTGCGCTCGCCACTCGCCGAGATGGTCGACGTGATATCAGGCCAGGCGGTTCGTGTCTGAGTGGAATCTTGCGCAATCACATCATTGCTGTCCGGATCTTCCATCGCGACCGTCCACTTCCAGCCTCGATGAAAACGGCGCGTATACCGGATCTGCGCCTGCCGCGAGAAGATCGAGCCACTCAGACTAGGCTCACTCAACGACTCCGGCTGGCTCTGCAGGTCCATGAAATTCGACCAGTACTTCCCGGCCAGCACCTGTCCCCATTTGTCATCCCAACTCATGTATCCGTGGCGCCAGTTAAAACTGTTGTTCTTAAAATCGAACTCAATATAGGCGCGCACCCGAGCATCTCCCGCGCGGGCACGCGTATCGAAGTTCATTCGACTCAGTTCCGCAGTGAGCGCAGAACCGCCATTTTGATCGTCTCGAGTTGTGCCAAGATTCGCCGCGTAGAAGATTGCTGCGCTCTCTTCGGCATGGTTGTCATAGAAGGCCAGTGTTTTGATAAAACCACCGATGCCTACTGAAACGCCCCGCGGACCGGTCATCATGATCGATCCGGGTGTCTCACCCGGCTTCACCTGAATAGCGTTCAGATCGCCAACCTGGTCCCTCTGCTCTGCCTCGGGTGGAATGACCGTCTTAGGCTGTGACGACGGTTTGGTTTCCTGAGCCGTGATTGCCGCAGCGCTTCTCTCACGCTCCAAAACATCCAGGCGCAGCAGGAGCCGGTCGAGAGTTTCCTGCTGCCCTCGAATCTCGCGGCGAAGCTGTTCGATCGGATCTTCCGCCGTGGTCTGCGCGGGAGCATTGTTGGCGAGAAGCGCCATGAGTAAGACAACGACGAACTCTGCTCCCCTAGCCTGTGCAGACATCGCGATCGGGAGGCACCGGTAGAATCGAGAGTGTAAACCACTAAACGGGCGCGCCGCCCGTATGACGGTCATGGACGCGAATGGATGTAGTAAATTTCTACGATGCCAAGCGTTATTGAAACAGCCGTCGCTCGCGACGCATAAACGCCGGAAGTTCCAGATCGTTCTTCGCCTCTTCGGAAGAGGGAGAAGGCGCTTCGGCAGCAACGAGCACCTCGTCTTCCACAACTTGCGCGTCGCGCTCCACTTCTTCTTCGACGAGTTCGTCGAACGCAGGCTGGGAAGTTGCGCTGACCCGTGGCTCGGTGAAGCGCGGCTCTGTCGCTCGCTCCATCACCTGATCGAACGTATTCGATCGGACTGCAGGCAATCCTGCGCGCTGAAACCCAGTAGCGATAACAGTGATCTTCGCCTCATCATCCAATGACTCGTCGAGCACGATTCCAAAGTTGATCTGAACATCGTCGTACTCGGCGGCCGCGCGAATTAATGCGCACGCTTCGTTGACATCGTGCAGGCTTAGCTTGCTCGAGCCCGTGATATTGATAAGGATGCCCCGCGCGCCCTTAACGCCACCTTCTTCGAGCAGGGCCGAGTTGATCGCCTGTTTCGCCGCTTCGACTAGGGCGTTCTCACCTCTAGCGCTCGCAGCACCCATCATCGCGAAGCCCATTCCGAGCATGATCGCCCGAATGTCGGAGAAGTCGCGGTTGATGATACCCGGAGTTGTAATAATCTCGGCAATTCCCTGTACTGCCTGGCGCAGTACATCGTCCGCAACCCGGAAGGATTCGTAGAAGCTCGTCCCCTTGGGAACAATCGACAGTAGCTTGTCGTTCGGAATCGAGATCACCGTGTCCACGCTGCCGGCAAGGTCCGCAAGTCCTTTGTCGGCCTGTTTCATCCGCCGGGGACCTTCAAAGCCGAAGGGCTTGGTCACCACAGCCACGGTTAGAGCGTTCAGCTCTTTGGCAAGCGCAGCGACTACAGGGGCTGCGCCTGTGCCCGTGCCGCCGCCCATACCGGCAGTGACAAAGACCATGTCGGCGCCTTCCAGTATCTCGATGATCCGCTCTGTGTCTTCGAGCGCAGCCATCCGCCCGATCGACGGGTCCGACCCGGCCCCCAGACCATTCGTCACTTTGCAGCCGATCGCAAGCTTGTTGGGCACCGGCGACGCCTGTAGCGCTTGCAGATCCGTATTCAAGATATGGAACTCGACACCGGCGACACCTTCGCTCATCATGCGAGCCACCGCGTTCGATCCGCCGCCTCCGACGCCGATCACCTTGATCCGCGTGCCAAGCAGCGCTTCTTCCTGTACTTCAAATTTC
>Ga0190275_10002669_pt1 | contig 12751 bp, 11 predicted proteins | sample Popmic550T_FD_133745 | JGI IMG/M metagenome (GOLD analysis project Ga0190275, IMG submission 133745) | Populus adjacent soil microbial communities from riparian zone of Yellowstone River, Montana, USA - 550 T | ecosystem: Environmental > Terrestrial > Soil > Riparian zone > Trees stand | place... | reverse complement strand
CGTCTCGGGTGTTGCTGCCGAGCTCGATGCGCTCGATGGCTCCCCGCTCCGCGTCCGTCCCGAGCACGACGACCACCAGCGCGTCCTCGCCGGGGGCAAAGGCGGCCCCACCGATGCCTTCGCCCCGGAGTGGGGGCGGGACACTTCCCGGCTCGCCGGCATCGTCGGTGATGCGCAGCGATCCATCGCGGCGCAGGTACGCGATCCGCCCGTCACCCGCGACGGCGACGACCTCGGCGTCCGTGCCGAAGCCGGTCTCCCGCACCGCACCCCCGGATCGCTCCAGTAGGAGGGCGGTCACGTCCTGGTCACGTTCGAGTGGCCCAACCGGCGCATTGTGCCGTGCGACCTCCGACTCGCTCTCCACCCTCTCCCCGGTGAGCAGGATCGCCGATCCGTCGGGCAGCCACTGCGGCGGTGCCTGGGCTTCGTACCCAACCCGGATCACGACGTCGGTCGCCAGCTCGACGATGCCCACCCAGCCCGCCGGGTCGGCGAACGCAATCGCCTCGCCGTCTGGCGCGTAGCGCGGAGCGCGCAACCAGTTCGTCGCTTCCTCAACATCGCCCGACGCGACCGGTGTCTCCGTCGGGGTCGCGTCAGGCTGGACCTCGATCGGGCTTGCATCCCCGGGGATCGACCGCTCCCAGATGCCGAGGCCGAGGCCCGTGTCAGCGTCAGCACGGGCGAAGGCGAGCCGCTGGCCATTTGGCGCGTAGGTCGGGTCGAACTCGAGGAAGCCCTCCTCCGTGAGCACCCGCCGGTTCGAGCCGTTGGCATCCACCATCACCAGCCGCCGGCCATCGCCCACAACGAACGAGTTGCCGTCGGGCGATACCGCGTAGTCGAGGATCGCGGTCAGCTCCGTCGAGAGCTGATGCGCCGCGGTGCCATCCACGTTCATTGCCCACAAGTTCGCGACGCCGGCGCGATCGGTCAGGAAGGTGATCTGGTTCGAGAGCGTCGTGTGCGGGGCGCCGGTGGTGAAGCTCCACGAGACGGGCTCCGCCAGCCCGCCGCCGCCCACGCCGGTGACGACGGAGGCGAGCACGACCTCGAACGTCGTGTTCGCCGGAAGCGGGCCCGATGGCGTGAAGCGCAGCACGCGGCCGTCCTCGGGATCGGCAGGCTGGTTGCCGAGCTCATCGACCAGCGCGATCGAGCCTGCAACGGTGGGTGTGATCGTGAGGACCTCGTTCGAGAGCGAGTCGGGATCGATCGGTCGGTCGAAGAAGACCGCGATCGGCGAGGTCTGGGCGATCCCATCGGTCCCGTCGGAAGGCACCACCAGCGAGAGCTCGAGGCCCGGCGCGAGCGTCCGGAAGGTGAGGCTGACCGGGCTGCCGAGGGCGACACCGGAGACGTCGAAGGCGTCCTCGCCGATCTCCACGCGGTAGTCGGTCTCCGGCCGCAGTGGCACGGTCGGGACGATCTCGAGCAGCTGCCCGCTCCAGCGGACCTCGTGCGGGAACGCTGGCCGCAGGCGGAGCGCGGCCTCCACCGACGCCGTGTCCATCAGCGTCGAGAAGTGCAGGTCGATCGGCTCCTCCAGCGCGACGTCGGATGCGCCGTCAGCGGGCACCGTCTCGACGACCTCGGGCGGACCGGTGGTCTCGAAGACGAACGGTTCCGGCGGGTCGGTCATCCGGTTGCCGGCGAGGTCCTCGACGCCGGGCTCGATCGACACCGTGTAGGTCGTCGCCACCGAGAGCGGCTGGCGAGGAGTGAAGATCATGACCGTGCCGCTCCAGCTCACGCTGCCTTCCACGGCCGGCTCGATCGCGAGCGCTTGTTCCGCACTGGTCGTCCCGACCGGCTCGGTGAAGGTCACCTCGAGGCTGGTGGTGGTGAGCCCGATGCTGGGCTCGTCCGCGAGGGTCTGGGTCAGCGTCACTCCGACCACCGTCGGAGGACGGCCGTCGACGGTGCTCGCGAGATAGAGCACGCCGGCCAGGACGATGGCGCCGATTCCGACGACGGCAAGCGAGCGCAGGACGACGGCTCGCATTGCGGAGCGGCCCCTGAGCCGGTCAGCGATGCCGCAGGCGGGCAGGAAGGATCTGGAGCTCGTCGCGGTACTTCGCGACCGTGCGCCGGGCCAGCGCGATTCCCTCCTCGGCCAAAGCGTCGGCGATCTCCTGGTCCGAGTACGGGTGCTGCGTGTCCTCGGCCTCGATCATCCGCTTGATCTGGTCCTTGATGCCGAGGGAGGCCGTGAAGAAGTGGCTGAACGGAACGACCTCGCCGGTCGGGAGCATCACGTACTTCTCTGCGGTCGCACGGCTCACGGTTGACTCGTGCATGCCGATCAGCTCGCCAACCTCGGCGCGTGTCAGCGGCACCAGGTGCTGAACGCCGTGCAGCAGGTAGTCGCGCTGCCGCTCGACCAGGCACTCGGCGATCCGATGCACCGTGGCGCGGCGGCGGTTGATGTTGTCGATGAAGAACTTCGCGCGGCCGACGTACTGCCGGACGTGCTCCTTCTCGTTCTCGGTGGTCTCGGCGCTGCGCAGCTTCGAGCTGAGGCTCGAGTAGATGGGGGCGACCCGGAGGCTGAAGCGGCGCGACTCGACGACCTCGACCGACAGCTCGCCGTCGAGCCCCCGGATCAGGACGTCGGGGCGGATGATCGGCCGCGAGGCGTCCGCGCTCACCGCCGCGGTGAAGGCGGCGGTCGGGTACGGGTTCAGGTTGCTCTTGACGAACTCCCAGACCGCCACGACCTCGCGCTGGGTCGCGCCGATGGCGGCCGCAACCTCGCGAAAGCGGCGCTCACCGAGGTCGGCCAGGTGGGTGCCGATCACCGCTTCGGCGTGCGGCGGAATCTCCATCTCGTCCTGCTCGCGGAGGTACTCGACCTGGGCCAGCAGCGACTCCGTGATCGACCGGGAGCCGATGCCGATCGGCTCGAGCCCCTTCATTGCCGCCAGCACCTGCCCGACCTCGGCGATCGTCACGCCGGTTGCGGCCGCGATCTCGGCATCGCTGTCGGTCAGGAAGCCATTCGAGTCGAGCGCCCCGATCACGTGATCCGCCACCGGATGGAGGCTCTGCGGCAGGAGGGCATGCAGGTTCCAGGTCAGATGGTCCTCGAGCGTGAAGTCCGCCTCCGCGCGCGCGATGGGATCGAACTCGTCGTCCTCGTCGCGGAGCCGCGTCGCGCCGTCGCCAGGCAGGTCGTCCGCGCTGAGACGGATCTCGTCCCCGTCGGTGTCGGACTTGCGCGGCATGCACTCCGCGCAGTAGTTGCCGCTCACCGGCCGGCCGCAGATCGGGCAGCTGGGCAGCTCCTCCATCTCGAGTGCCGGGTTCTCGTCGAGCTCCTGGGCGATGGCCTCCTGCAGCTCGACCGAGCTCATCTGCAAGATGTAGTTGGCCGCGATCTGCTTCGGGGTCACCTTGGCCTGCATGACCGGCTGAAGCGTCTGGCTGAGCTCGATCGACAAAAGAACCTCGCGAACCTGCGGACTGGATGGTGGCGAGCCCGGATTATAGGGGTTGACCGCGATGCGACCGGATTGGCGCTCAGGACCCCGGCGCGTTGACGCGCCGCACTACCGGCGTGCCGCCACCCATCGTGATGAAGTTGTAGGCGCCCGGGTCCTGCGCGAGCCGCTCGCGATATTGGCGCATCGGCCAACCCAGAAGCTGGCAGAGCCGAAGCCGGTTGACGTGGTTGTGGGCGACGACGATCGCGCATCGGGCGCGATCCCCCGCCAGCCACTCCTCGACCGGGGCCAGCGCCGCGAAGGCACGCTGGGCGACGTCCTCGCCGCTCTCGCCCTCGGGACAACGGGTGGTGTACGGGTCCGCCTCCCACGAGGCTCGCAGCTCGGGATCTCGCTCGCGGCACTCCTCCGGGCTGAGGCCGTCCCACGCCCCGTAGTCGATCTCGATCAGCCCGGCCTCGATCTCAGTCTTGCCCTCGTCGAGCTCCAGCGCCGCGGCGATGGCGGCCGCGGTCTGCCGGCAACGAAGCGCCGGACTGCTGAGGAGCCGCATCTCGTCGTGCGGCAGCTCCGCCAGCTCCGCGACCAACCTGCGACCGAGCGCGCGTGCCAGCTCGACGCCTGCGTCGGAGAGGGGCAGGTCGCGTCGCTGGCCGAGGTTGCGCCCCTCCGCGGAGGCCGCCGTGGTCGCGTGGCGAACGAGGATGAGGCTGCCCATCAGGTGCCCGAGTCTACCGGGTCGCTTGCGCTATCCTGTCCCGGCCGGCCATCCCCGCACCCAGGCTCGATGACCTACCTCCCAGACGAGACCGATTCCGACGGCGCGCCCGCGAGCAGCGAGCGCGCCGGTTCGCGACGCGCACTTGGCTGCGCCTTCGAGATCGTCGAGACGCTCGTCCTGACGCTGCTGATCTACCTCGTGATCCACAACTTCGTGGCCCAGCCGTTCGAAGTGCAGCAGAGCTCGATGTTCCCGACCATCGTGGACGGCGAATACATCCTGATCGACAAGCTGACGCCGCGATTTGGCGGCTACGAGTACGGCGACGTGGTGGTCTTCAACCCGCCGTCGGGCTCCGGCCTCGACGTGCAGGGGATTCCCTTCATCAAGCGCATCATCGGCATGCCGGGCGACACCGTGAGCCTGGAGAACGGCCGCGTCTTCGTCACGCGCCCGGGTGAGAGCCCGGTCCGGATCGAGGAGCCCTACGTCGTCGACGAGGCCGACGGCTCGACCGCTCCGACCATCTGCCCGCGGGACGACTGCCCGGAGAGCTGGATCGTGGGCGAGGCGGAGTACTTCGTGATGGGCGACAACCGTCCATCGAGCCAGGACTCGCGAGTCTTCGGGCCGGTGGACGAGGACACCATCCTGGGTCGTGCCTGGCTGCGCTACTTCCCGCTCGAGCGCATCGGGCTGATCGAGCGCCCCGAGTACCCCGCGCTCAGCACGGAGACTGCGGAAGGCTCCTGATTCAGGCCCGGGCCGGCTCCTCAGCCACGATCCATGCATCCACGTCTCGGTCGTAGTCGACCAGCGCATCCGTCCCGAACCAGAGCGCCAGCTCGGCCTGCGCCGTCTCCGGCGCGTCGGACGCGTGGATCAGGTTTCGCAGGCCGCTGACACCGAGGTCGCCGCGGATCGTCCCGGGCTCCGCCTCGTTCGGCATCGTCTTGCCGACCATCCTGCGAACGACCGCGATGGCGTCGGGACCCTCCAGTGCGATGGCTGCCACCGGGCCGGAGGTGATGAAGGCGACCAGCCCGTCATAGAAGTGCTTGCCCGCGTGAACCGCGTAATGCTCCTCGGCCAGCGTGCTCGGCACCGTCAGGAGGCGGAGCCCCACCACCTTGAGGCCCTTCCGCTCGAAACGGCCGAGGATCTCGCCGATGAGTGCGCGCTGGACGGCATCGGGCTTGGCGAGGACAAGAGTGCGCTGCATGACGGCGTTGGCTCCTGATGAGGGGCTGTGGTCAGCTCCGGCGGTCCGCGGCGCGGTCGTAGGCCTGGTCCGCCTCGACGCGGCGCCCCGCGGCGCGGAGCAGGTCGCCGTAGAGTAGCAGACGCTCCGCTGCCGGCTGCCCACCGAGCGTGGGCTCCAGGATCGCGACGCCGTCGCCGGCAAGCGCCCGATCGAGCCGGACGGCGATCGACATCTCGGCGTCTCCACGTGCCAGGTCACCGGCCACGTAGGCAACACGCGCCTCCTCGAGCCGACCTCTCGCGGCCGCCGTCCGCGCATCTCCGTCCGGAGGGTCGACGTCGGCGCCATCCTCGGTCGCTGCGGGCCCCCAGGGAGGCCTCGGTGGGCGCGCCGGCTGGGGTCGCAGCTCGGCGGGGAGGGGCCAGGAGAGCCGTCCCGAGACGCCGGCCCGGAGGTCGTTGACCTCGTCGACCCCGACCGCCGCCACCACGCGCTCCAGCGCGCCGATCGCGCGATCCGGCTCCCCCGCGGATGCCAGCGCCTCCGCCTCGATGAGGGTGACGATGGGCAGCCGCCGCTGCGGGCTGCTCGGTCGCATCGCCTCCAGCGCGTAGCGAGCCGAGACCAGGCGGCCCTGCCGCCAGAGGCACTCCGCAAGGAGAGCACGCAGGGCATCGAGCTCGTCGTCGGCGACCGGGCCGTCTGCCTCGCGGTAGGCGATCCGCGTGCGCAGGGTCCCCTCGGCCAGGGCGGGCAGCCCGGCATCCAGCTGCGCGCGTGCCAGGATCAGCTCGTCGGACAGCAGGTCGATGACGTGGTCGTCGCCGGACGGTTCATCCACCTCCTCGAGCTGCGACGGCGCGACCTCCGGCACTTCGGGGAGTGACTCGTCTTCGGGGAGTGACTCGTCGGCCGCTTCGACGGGCTTGGCGGGCTTGACCTTCACCGTCGCAATGCTCGCTCGAATCGGGTGCGGGAGCGGAACGGGCCGAGGACGGCGAGGCGGGCGGCGGACGGGGCGAGGTAGCGCTGCGCCACGCGCAGCAGATCCTCGATGGTCACGGCCTCGAGGCGCTCGATCACCTCGTCGACGGTCAGGATGCGGGGCAGGAGCGCCTCACCGGTGCCGATCCAGCCCGCAACCGCCCCGGAGTCCTCCATGCGCAGCTCCAGCCGCCCGCGGGTATAGGCCCGGGCGCGGCTCAGCTCGGAGGCGGCGACCGGCTCCGAGCAGACCCGGTCGAGCTGATCCGCGATGGCGCGGACGACGCGCTCCGCGTCCTCCGGGTCGAACCCGGCATGGACGCCGAAGCTGCCGACATCGGCGTACGACGCGCTGAAGGTGGAGACGTCGTAGACGAGCGAGCGACGCTCTCGAAGCTCGAGGAAGAGGCGGCTCCCCATGCCGTCGCCGAGGATGGCGCCGAGCAGGTCGAGCGCCCAGCGATCCGGATCGTCGCGCGCGACCCCCGGCATCCCGAGGCAGAGGTTGCCCTGGCTCAGGCGCCGGTACGAGACGCGCATCGAACCCGCGGCGGCCGGTCTGGGCGGACTGGTGGCCAGCTTGGCCGGTACCGTGCCGGCGGCGTCGGCGTCCGGTCCGTCCGGCTTCCAACCCGCGCTGGCCCGAACGACCTCGTCGTGATCGATGGCGCCGGCGACGGCGAGCACCATTCCGGATGTTCGGTACGAGGCTCGCCAGTGCTCGACCACCCCCCGGTGCGTCGCGCGACGCACGGAGCCGATCGTGCCGGCGATCTCGCGGCCGAGGGGGTGGCCCGCGTAGAGCATCTCGTCGAAGAGCGTGAAGACATGGTCCGACGGCGAGTCGACGTACATCCGGATCTCATCGACGATCACTGGCTTCTCCGAGGTGTGATCGCGCCGGCGCAGGAGGGGCCGCAGGGCAAGCTCGCTGACCGCCTCGAGAGCAACGCCGACGTGCTCGGCCGGCACCTTGGCGCTGTACACCGTGAGCTCGCGGTCCGTGCTCGCGTTCACGCTGCCGCCGATGCCCTCGACCAGCTGCGAGAGCAGGCCCGCGTCGGGATGCGCTTGCGTGCCCTTGAACACGAGATGCTCGAGGAAGTGGCTGAGGCCGGCGTGCGCGTCGTCCTCGTGGCGCGAGCCGATCGGCACCAAGAGCACGACGCTCGCCGATCTGGCGCCCGGCATCGCCTGGGTGACGACGCGAAGGCCGCTGCGCTGGACCGTCCGCTCGTGCGGTCCGACCGCGCGCAGCCGTGCGGGCGCCGTGGAGGCGCTCACGCCGAGTCCTCGTCCTCGTCGCCGCGCTCACCTTCGGCCGGGTCAACGTCGGCCGACATCAGGAGCTCCATCTGGATGAAGCGGAGGTCGCGGGCGAGCTCGCCGGCGTTGCGAGGCAATGGGCGGCCCTCGGCGGCAGCTCCATCGGTCTCGGTCAGCTCGGCAAGGCGCTGCGCGCCACTCGCCGCGAACTCGAGGACGATCCGCTCGTTGCCGATGACGAGGGTGTAGACGAGGAGCTGCTCGCTGCTCGTGTCGAACTGGAGATACTCAAACGAATCGAGGTTGAGGCAGATCGCCAGCGGTGTGAAGTACGAGGCGATCTCCGGATGATCGACCACGATCCGCTCCACCCATCCGGTGCCGCTCGATTCGACCCGCGCACCGCGGTGGTAGGTATAGCTGACCGTCTGCTTGAGCAGCGGCCGCAGGATGTTGTAGATGTCGCTCTTGCCGGTGACGACCCCGGTGTTGATGTAGAGCTTGGCGCGCGGCTCGGACATCGGCTCGTTCGTGCGGATCGTCGGCGAGTCTAGCACCGGGCCACCCACGCAGCGGTTCGTGCACGACCGGCTGCTACGATACGGCCCGTGAAGCTGCTGGCGGCCGACATCGGCAACACGAACGTCACGATCGGCCTCTTCGAGGACGACCGGCTCGCGCGCTCGTGGCGCGCCATCACGCGAGCGAACGCAACGCCCGACGAGGTCGCGGCCATGCTGACCGGCCTGCTCGTGCTCGACGCCCACCGGCTGGACGAGCTGGACGCCGTGGCGCTGGCCAGCGTCGTGCCTCCGCTCACGGAGACCTGGGAGCGCCTCGTCACCGAGCGCATCGGCGTGGAGCCGGCAATCATTGACGCCGCCTCGCTGGAGGGCACCCTCGACATCCGGATCGATCGACCGGCCGAGGCCGGCGCCGATCGACTTGCCAACGCGCTCGCGGCGCGCGTCGAGTTCGGTGGGCCGGCCATCGTCATCGACCTGGGGACGAGCACGAACTTCGACCTGGTGGATGCCGACGGTGCCTACATCGGCGGGGCCATCGCGCCGGGCATGGGCCTCAGCCTGGAAGCGCTCGTCGGGCGCGCCAGCAAGCTGCCGCGAATCGAGCTGCGGCGCCCGCCGTCCGCCATCGGCGCGAACACCGTGCACGCCATGCAATCGGGGGCCGTGCTCGGCTATATCGGGCTGGTGAGCGGCCTGCTCACCTCGCTCCGCGGCGAGCTGCTCGAACGCTCACCGGCCGAGAGCCGCGTCACCGTCATCGCCACCGGCGGTTACACGCACCAGCCCTGGCTGCGCGAGGTCCCCGGCATCGACGCCGTCGAGCCCGATCTCACCCTGCGCGGCATCCGCTACGCGTGGCAGGCGATCCGCGATCGCGAACGTGCCACCGCACGGACCGTCGAGCGATGACCGAGGGGCCCGGGCCGCTCGCCGGCCGCCGCATCGTCGTCGGAGTGTCAGGCAGCATCGCCGCCTACAAGGCGGTCACCCTGGTTCGGATGCTCCAGGAGCGCGGCGCCGTGGTCGACGTTGCCATGACGGGCGCCGCGACCCGATTCGTCGGCCCGCTCACGTTCGCGAGCCTCACCCACCGGCCCGTGCTCGACGACGTCTTCGAGCTCGACGCCGACCACCAGATCGCGCACATCGAGCTCGCCGAGGCGGCCGATGCGATCGTCCTGGCGCCCGCAACGGCCAACCTGCTCGGTGAGCTCGCCGCCGGCCTGGTCGGCGACGCGCTGACCGCCATCGCTTCCGCCAGCCGCGCTCCGGTAATCGTGGCGCCGGCAATGGACGCCGGCATGTGGACGCACCCCGCGACGCAACGGAACGTCGCGCAGCTGCGCGAGTTCGGCTATCTCGTCGTCGAGCCGGAGGTCGGCGAGCTTGCGTCTGGGCTGACAGGGATCGGCCGCCTCGCCGAACCGTCGAGCATCCTGGAGGCAGTCGAGCGCCTCTTCGTCCGCGCCGGCGACCTCGAGGGATTGCACGTCGTGGTCAGCGCCGGCGGCACGCGCGAGCCACTCGACCCGGTTCGCTTCATTGGCAACCGATCGTCCGGAAAGATGGGCGCGGCGCTCGCTGAGGCGGCGCGTGATCGTGGCGCCAGCGTGACGCTCATCGCCGGCGCCATGAGCGTGACCCCGCCGCGCGGCGTGACGGTCGTGAACGCCACCACGGCGCAGGCAATGCGCGAGGCCGTCCTTGGAGCCGCGACCAGCGCCGACATCCTGGTGATGGCCGCCGCGGTGGCCGACTTCGCGCCCGCACGAGCCAGCCAGCGCAAGATCAAGCGCTCCGGCGAGAACCTCCAGATCGAGCTCGTTCCGAACCCGGACATCGTTGCCGAGGTCGGCGAGATGCCCGACGACGTCCGCCCGTTCCTCATCGGCTTCGCGGCCGAGTCGGACGAGCTGGAGGCCAACGCCGCCGCCAAGCTGCGCGACAAGGGCCTCGACCTGATCGTTGGCAACGTGGTCGGTGGACCGTTCGACGCGATCGGCTCGGACGAGAACAAGGTCACCGTTTTCGGCGCGGAGGGCGCGCTGACCGATTGGCCGATGCTGCCGAAGCGACAGGTCGCCGAGCGGCTCTGGGACCTCATCGGTGACCGATACCGCCGCGCGCGGCCGCCTGCCGACGCGGCGACGCCCAGCGGACGCCGTCGCCGTCGCTCGTGATCGTCGTCCGGCGGATCGACGAGCTCCACAACGCGATCCTCGAGCGACGGGTCGCCGGCGACAGCGTCGGCTTCGTGCCGACCATGGGCATGCTCCACGACGGTCAGCTATCGCTGGTCGCCCGGGCGCGGGCCGAGAACGGCTGCGTGGTCGTGTCGACCTTCGCGAACCCCGGATCGTTCACCACCCTCGATGAGGGCTCGGCCGGCCATCGCGACCAGGCTCGTGACCTCGCGCTCCTGGAGCACGCGGAGGCGGCCATCGCGTTCGTTCCCGAGGTCGCAACGCTGTACCCCGCCGACGACACCACCCGCGTCACCGTCGAGGGCCTGACGCGCCAGCTCGAGGGCGCATCGCGGCCGGGACACCTCGACGGGCTCACGACCGTGATGCTCAAGCTGCTCCATCTCGTCGGGCCGGCACGACTCTACCTCGGCCAGCGCCACGCCCAGCAGGTCGTCGTCGTGCGCCGCATGCTGCGCGACCTGTTCCTCAACGTCGAGCTCGTCATCTGCCCCACCGTTCGCGAGGAGGATGGGCTGGCGCTCTCCAGCGCGAACGCGCAGCTGGGCATCGAGGAGCGGCATGCGGCCGCGTGCCTCTTCAATGCGCTGACTGCCGCAAAGGAGGCATACGACGCCGGCGAGCGCTCGGCGGAGGTCCTCCGCTGGCGGATGACCGATGTGCTCCAGCGCGAGCCGAAGGCGCGGATCGACTACGTCAGCGTCGCCGATGCCTCGAGCCTGGCGGAGCTCCAGCGCGTCACCGGCCCGGCGCTCGCGCTCATCGCCGTCGGGATCGGCCACACGCGCCTCACCGACAACATGCCGCTCGCCTGGGACGTCGCGTAAGCACAGCGGCATCGGGGCCGTCCCGAAGCCGTCGGTTGGCCCGGAACGTCCAGATTCAGACCAGGTAACCGTTGGGCGCGTGAGTGACCCCCTCAAGCGTTCGAGTTCACACCCGGCGTGAATCTGGACGCTTCCACGCGGGACCGCCTGGCCTGCTGCACACGTGGTGTGTATTTGGACGGTTCGCAACCACGATCGGCCCAATCTAGGGCGCGGCAAACCTCGTCCCCGAAAGTACTAGTGCCCGCCGCCAACCTGACCGTATGATGCGCCTCGTCACCGGCGACGGCGGCCGCCCACGGCCGTGCATCGTTGCAGGTGCATGGGAGGCCGGCGGGTGCCCACGTCCGGCCTCCCTTCGCGCGCTCCCTAGAGGCGCGCCAGCAGCCGATCCACGTCGATCGCGCCGCCCACCAGCTCGATGATCGTGCTGATCTTTTCGGTGTCCGTTGCGTGGGTCTTGACCAGGATCTCGTCGACGGCCTGCGCGGTGCGGTAGGTGTCGGTCGCGACGAGGTAGACGAACAGGTCGCTCGCGCGGAGCTCGGCAAGCAGCGACTCGGGTGGACGGTAGCCACCACTCAGGATGATGCCGCTCACCAGCGGCCACTCCCCAGCCCGGCGGTTCGCGTCGAGCGCGGCCCGGAGCAGGTCGTCGCGGTCCCCAGGAGTGATCAGCAGCGTCCGATCGGCGAGGTGCGCGATGGCGTGCTCGGGCTGCATCGCGCCGATGGCGACATGGCCGACCGTTCGATCCGCCTCGGCACGCCCGGACAGGATCTCGCCGTCGAGGTGGGTCACGATCAGCTCGAGCGAGGGGTTGGCGAGGAACTCCGAGTACGGAATGCACCCGAGCAGCTCGATCCCGTGCTGGGCGAGGCCGCGCTCGAGCACCTCGGGCAGCTGCGGGTGGGACTCGACGTCCACCTTATTGACCACCGCTCCCAGCACCCGCACGTCGTGGGCGGCGAAGAGCGCGTGGTTCAGCACGATCTCGTCGATCGGGCGTCCGACGCCGCCCTCGGACACGATGATGACCGGTGCCCCGAGCATCGCCGCCACCCGGGCGTTCGAGAGATCGATCACCGCCCCCACCCCCGCGTGGCCCGTCCCCTCGATCACGACCACGTCCTTCCCCGTGGCAACGCGCGCGTCGGCGGCCACCACCTGCGCGGCGAGGTCATCGGTGATGCGGCCCATGATGAAGTCGGTGGTGAAGCGCCGTGGCAATGTGACCGGCGACATATCGTTCAGGGAATCGGGGAGGTCGAAGACCTCACTCATCATCACGGCGTCCTCATCTGCGCGCGTCCCGTCCACTACAAGGAAGCGCTGCCCGACCGGCTTGAGGAACCCGAGGCGCAGCGATCGGCCACGGATCGCGGCCATCAGCCCGAGGCTGGTCGTGGTCTTGCCGCGGTTCTGGCCGGTCGCCGCCAGGAATACCCGGCGCGCGGGCGCCGCCGGGGCGGCCATCAGGCCTGGCCGCGCGCCTTCGTCCGTCGCTCGACGAGGTCCACGCCCTCACGCAGGCGGGTGACGAGGTCGGCGTCGATCATGTCGGGCTCG
>Ga0190275_10002668_pt1 | contig 12756 bp, 11 predicted proteins | sample Popmic550T_FD_133745 | JGI IMG/M metagenome (GOLD analysis project Ga0190275, IMG submission 133745) | Populus adjacent soil microbial communities from riparian zone of Yellowstone River, Montana, USA - 550 T | ecosystem: Environmental > Terrestrial > Soil > Riparian zone > Trees stand | place... | reverse complement strand
GGAGATAAAAACGATGCCGCAGCAGCGGCAGAATCTGGAGGCGCAGCTGGCGGCGAGCGCGGCGGCGCTGGGCGCATTGAAGAGCAAGGGGCAGCATCTCGAAATGGACCGCAAGACGCTCGAGCTTGATGCCGGCACGCGCCGGGAAAGCATCAACCGATTGAAAACGCAGCAATACGAGACGCGCAAAAACGATGAATTTCGCGCGATGGGAAACGAGATCGAGCGCTACGAAAAAGAAATCCAGCGGATTGAAGATCAGGAGCTCGAGCTGATGGACCAGGCAGACAAGATGAAGGTCGAAGTTGCGGCGGAAGAAAAGAAGGCGGCGGCGGCGCGCGATTCGATCGGCCGGCAGATGGCGGATCTGGAGGAGAAGGCGAAGACCCTCGAAGGCAGGCTGAATCAGCTCACCGCCGAACGGACCGAGCTATCGGGCAAGGTTGAGGAGGATTTGCTGAGCCGGTTTGAGCGGCTTTTTGCGAGCAAGGGGGACGCGGCTGTGGTCGCGCTGGAGCATGAAGTTTGCACCGGTTGCCACATGAAGGTGACGACGCAGACCGCGCACCGGGTCAAGAATGGCAAGGAGATCGTCAGCTGCGAACAGTGTGGGCGGATTCTCTACGCGGCTGAACTGTAGCGCTTCGCTGTGCGAAGCGCGAGTGTGACGCTCGCAACTCTCACTCCGCCCACAGGGGGGCGGCTACAGGATTAAACGTTGAAGCGGAACTCGACGACGTCGCCGTCTTTCACGACGTAATCTTTCCCTTCAATTCGCAATTTGCCGGACTCGCGCGCCTTCGCGAAAGAACCGAGCGCGACCAGATCGTCGAAGTGGACCGTCTCGGCGGCGATGAAGCCGCGCTCGAAATCGGAATGGATCACGCCCGCGGCGGCCGGGGCCTTGTCGCCTTCGCGGATGGTCCAGGCGCGCGTCTCTTTTTCTCCGGTGGTGAGATAGGTGCGCAGGCCGAGCAAGTGATAAACGGCCCGGATGAGCGCGCTCACCCCGCTGCCTTCCACGCCGAGATCGCGCAGATATTCCTGGGCCTCGGCCTCACTCAAATCCACCAGCTCGCTCTCGATTTGCGCGCTGATCACGACCGCTTCGGTGGCAAAATGGTTGCGCGCGTATTCCTGCACGGCCCGGACGTGCTGGGAGGCAGCGTTGGTTTCCGATTCCTGCGAAATGGGTGCGAGGTCCGCCTCTCCGACGTTGCAGGCGAACAGGGTGGGCTTTGAGGAGAGGAGGAAGAGTTCGCGCGCGATTTCCTTTTCTTCGGGCGTCAGCTCGAGGGTGATGGCCGGCTTTCCGCTGTCCAGATGCGGCAGAAGTTTGTCGATTACGGCAACCTCCGCCTTGGCCGTTTTCGAGCCGGCGCGAACTTCTTTTTGCAAACGGTCGTGACGCTTTTGGAGGGAGGCCAGATCGGCCAGCACGAGCTCGGTGTTGATGACTTCGATGTCGCGAATCGGATCGATAGTGCCGCTGACGTGATGGATGTCGGCGTTTTCAAAACAGCGGACGACCTGCACGATCGCGTTCACTTCGCGAATGTGGCTGAGGAATTGGTTGCCGAGGCCTTCCCCCGCGCTCGCGCCTTTTACCAACCCGGCAATGTCCACAAACTCGATCGCGGCCGGGATAATCTTTTGGGAATGGGAGAGCTTCGAGAGGGCTTCGAGCCGCGGGTCGGGCACGGTGACGACGCCGAGATTCGGGTCGATGGTGCAAAAGGGATAGTTCGCGGCCTGCGCCTTTCGGGTGCGGGTGACCGCGTTGAAGAGCGTGGATTTCCCCACGTTCGGCAGCCCGACTATTCCAGCGCTCAACATAGGCGCGGACGGTAATGCGGGTTAGGGGGGGCCGCAATTGCGAGGGCAACGGGACTCGGGCCGCCGGGATTCGAACCCGGGACCTGTCGCCGCGGCGACCGCACTATGGCGAGAGTCGCTCCAACTCGTCTCGGCCACGTCCGCTTTTGTAAAAACGTTCTTTTCTTACAGCGTCTGACCGGATCGAGAAACTTTCGTTGTGGATCAGGATCCATGGAACACCATGTCGGGTGGATTTCGAATGACCTGCGTTGTGCCGACGAACGCGTTCATCCAGGTCCTGGAACGATCCTACATAGCTACCCCCGGTCCTCACGCTGCGGAGAACGTATACGTTTAACATCATAATCGGATCCCGGGAGGGTGATAGTTTTCGGGCCGCCGGGATTCGAACCCGGGACCTCTTGAACCCCATTCAAGCGCACTACCAAGCTGTGCTACGGCCCGATTTAGAGGCGAACTATTGACCAGTTACGGGTAAATGGCGAGCCGATCGTGCAAAATGCGTTGGAGCTGGCCACGGATGAACACGGATTTTCACGGATGGTGAATTCCTGATCCGTGTTTCATCCGTGTCCATCCGTGGCTTCCAAATCCCAGCTTGAGAGAAAGCGATCGATCAATTCCGGCAGTTCATCGCTGTAACCGCCTTCCAGGATCGCACCGGATGGGATGTTCGTTTCGCGCAACCATTGGCCGAAGGTGGCGAAGTCTTCCGGATCGAGCGTCATCTGGGTAATGGGATCACCCGCGTAAGCGTCAAATCCTGCGGAAACGAGCAGCAGGCTTGGCTTGAACGCGACGAGCTGGTCGAGCGCGCGGCGCACCTCGGCGACGTGCGCCGCCCGCGGCGTGAGCGGCGCGACGGGAAAATTGTGGATGTTCGCAAACGACCGCGTCCCGGTGCCCGGATAACCCGGGAATTGATGGATCGAGGCAAATGTGATCCGCGGATGGTTCGCGACAATGTCTTCCGTGCCGTTGCCGTGGTGGGCGTCGAAATCCCAGATCGCCACGCGTTCCGCTCCATTCTCCAAGGCATCCAGCGCCGCCACGGCGATGTTGCTGAAATAACAAAAGCCCATGGCGCGATCGCGCGTCGCGTGATGGCCCGGCGGACGCATCAAACTAAAGGCGCGTTGACCGTGCAAGGCTGCGCGAGCCACCTCCACCGCCGCGCCCGCGGCGCGGGCGGCGTGCTCGTAGATGCCGGGAATCGCGGCGGTGTCCGCATCGAAATCAGCAGCCGCATTCTTGATCTGCTCAACGTGCCCCGGCGGGTGAGCGCGGAGCAGCATTTCCCCCGTTGCCGCTTCAGGCAGCCGCCACTCTGCCGCCGGATAGCGGGACTCGAGCAGGGGAACGGTGTTGCGAATCCGCTCGGGCCGTTCCGGATGGCCTGGCTGCGTGTAATCGGCGCAGCGAGGATCGAAAAAAATGATCATGTCGATCAAGCTGGCGAACCGTTTGATTCATTCAACCCCGGACCGCCACATTTGCCATCGCACCACACAGCCGCGGGCATTTGGCTCTTGCACCCCGCCACGCCGGGTGATGGAATCGGCGCATGAATTCCCCCTGGAGCGTCGGCTAATGGAATTCATCCGCGTGCTTGTCAAAGGCCAGTCGACTCTTCAGGTGGCCGTGTTGGTTAACGGTCAAAAAAATGGCACGACCGGCCAGGTAGTCACGCTCGGCAGTCCGGGCTGGAAATTCATTTCGGTGGATTTGCCGAACGCGCGGCAGCGAAACGTGCGGGTGCGGAACACGACATCGACTTTCCCGATGATTATTGAAATCGAAGTGGACTGACCTTTTCGAAACATGAACCGGCACGGACGCAACGCGCTGTTTGGTCTCCTCTCGCTCGCGTTTTGCCTCATCCTGGCGATCTGGGGCCGTCACCATTTCCCGGCGGCGATTGCCTTTTCTCAATACGTCGTCGTGCAAATTAAAGATCAGCCCGCCACACGAACGGATGTTTTGATCAACGGTCAAAAAAATGGCACGACCGGCCAGTTAATCATGCTCGGCGGTCCGGGCCGGGTTTTTATTTCGGTGGATTGTCCAAAGGCCAAGCAGAAGGCCGTTGACGTTAGGCACACCACGCCAGCCAACCCATTGCATGTGGAGATCGATTGCAGTGATAACCCAGCCTCGCCCACGCCCGAGCCGAACCGTTCCTGATTCTCGTCGATATGAAACGGATATTGAAATACATCCTCATCGTTTGCCTGGTGCTGGCGGTCATCGGACTCGTGCTCCGGCTCGTCCTGCGGGACTACGAGCCGCGTTATAATCAACCAGTCAGCGAAGCGGGGCCCCAGCCGGTAACGCAATCTCCCGACGAACCGCCCGGGCGAGGGATGTGGCCGGACCGGCCGGAGCAGGATGACAGCGCGCTGGTTATGGTGGCGATTTCCGGGGGCGGCACGCGGGCGGCCGCGGTCGGCTGGAGCGCCTTGGAAGCGTTGCGTGGGGTCAAGTATCGATTCACCGGCGCGGACGGCAACCCGGTGGAGTCGAACCTCGCGAACGAGATCGATTTGGTGGCAGGAATCTCCGGCGGCAGTTTTACCGCGACCGCCTGGTGCCTTGGGGGCGGGGAGATGGAGCGCTTCCGCAAACGATTTATCGAGCGCGACCTCGAGCGCGCGCTCGCCGCCAATTTCATCTCCATGAAAGGAGTGCTCGCCTTCTTTTCCCGGCGCTATTCACGCATCGACTGGGCGGCTGAACTTTACAATAGTGAGGTGTTTGACGGAAAGACGTTCGCCGCCTTGCCTGCGCGGCCGCTTCTGCGCCTCCATGCGACCAATCTCGCGCTGGGCCAGCGCTTCACTTTTACCCGCGACACGTTTGCCGGGCTCGCGTCGGAGTTGAATTCTTATCCGCTCGGTTATGCCTGCGCCGCTTCCTCAGCTTTCCCGATTTTGTTGAACCCGCTGACGCTCCGGAATTATCCGCCGCCGCTCGATCTCGCAGCCGATCTTACTTATCTGTCCGACAAGCAAAATGCCCGGGAGGATTTGGGCAAGGACTTGCGGGTCAAGGCGCGAGACTATTTCAACAACAAGAGCAATCAATTCATCCATTTGGCGGACGGTGGCCTGGTCGATAATCAGGGATTGCAATCGATTCTCGATGAGTTCGAGGACAATGGGTTGATCAACAAACGGATCAATTTCATGCAGTCGCCCTTGCGACGGTTGATCATCATCAACATCAATGCGGGCGTGGCGCCCCCGAACACGAGCGGGGAATCGGCCGCGCCGCCCAGCATTCCTTCGGTGGTGCAGAGCACGATGGTGTCGTCGATGGACGTTCTTTCCGCGCGCCGGTGGATGGACATCCAGACGCGGTGTCATCAATTGTTCGCGGCCAAGATCGATGTCGGTGGGGAAGTGCGCTCGTATGGATTACTTCAGGAGCCTTACCGGATCGAAATCAGTTTTCGCAACATTCTGAAGCCGGAAGACCTGCAGACGGCGATGAAATTACCGACCTCGTTCAAGCTCAAGCCCGAACAGTTGCAATTCATCGACGGCGTCGTCCCGGCGCTTCTGCGGGAGGACCCGGAGTTTCAGCGCTTGGTGACGGAGTTAGCGCAGTGAGCCGCGGCGCGCGCAGCTAACCTCGCATCGGCGACGCGGGCTCAGGCGGCAATTGGGCTTCGAATGCCTTCCGCTTCTTGTCTCTGCGCGACCCATAGAGCGCGTGCGCCGGCCACATGAAAAAAAACATCATGGGCGAAATAAAAGCGTAATTCCGCGGCGCGGCCACGGCAATTAAGACCACGAGCACCCCGATTGCCGCGCTCACCATGTGGTGGCCGGCGAACGACTTGATGTTGAAGACTTCGAGCAGGGTGAGACCGAGCTCGTGCCGTTTGCGGTAGGCATGCCGATAGAGCAACCCAAACATGACGAAAACCGCGATCCACCCGAGCCCATAGATCGCTGACGCGCGCGAGAGCTGGGCGAAAGACATAGGATGAAGGCCGTAGCCTGCCCAGGCGAACAGAGAAGCGAAGCCGGAATCGAACATGAACTTAAGCGGATAGACGTAAAACATGACGACGAATAACAGGATGCTGTTCAGGAGGACCGTATATCCGTCCTGTAATCCATAGCGCCGGAAGAAAAGGTTGTGCTCGACCCAGATGCCGACGAGCACGGCGAAGCAGCAGGCAAAGGCGGGAAAGCCTCTCATCAGATTCATTAGTTCGTCGTAACTCTTCGGCACCTCGAGGGAGACGACGAGCAGCGTCAGCGCGAAAGCGAAGACCGCATCGCTGAACGCCTCGAGGCGGGAAATATCGTGGCGGCGCGCAAACATGCCCGAGATATAGCAGGAGAGCGCGGCGGGCAGTCAGAAAAAAATCACGCCTTTGCGATCTCACCTGATGCCGCTGCTGCCTTGACTGGACGCGGTCGTTTTTGGCAGCCTCGCGCACATGAAATACAGCATTCTCAAACCTGTTGCCGTCGTTTTCTGTAGTGTCGCTGTTGCCGGTGGGCTTCGGGCTGCACCTCCTCCCAGCGCAGACGATGTCGGCGACGCCGGATCCTTCGGCCACGCGGCCCTCTACATGGGCGCGGACAGCGGCTTTGTCACCTTAGCGTCAGTCTGCGATCCTGAGCCGGCGCCAGTCCCGCCGGAGACCGCGAACGACAGTCAATGCTTTACGCTGAACCCGGCGCCGGCCTCCACTCACTTTGAGGCAGACGACATTTTGCGGATCAAGCTGCCGAAGAAAGCGACCCGCACCATCATTTATCCTGCGCTGAATTTCTTCATCAATTATCAGCTGCATAATACGACCGGCGTCGATCAGCCGCAGGGACTCTTTGCCTACACAGCCACGGTTTCGATTGAAAGCGACGCCTTGCTCGATCCCAGCATCATCGATCCCTCGACTGGTTTGCCCGCCAACGGGAAGCTGATTAACCAATTCAGCTACGCTTATCGTGACGATCGCAGCATGGAGAATGGCGAGCGCCACCGGCAGCGCATGACCCTGGTTCGAGTCGGGAACGCCGGGATTAACAAGGCCCAATTGATAGCGCAGGGATTGTCGCCCGCAGTAGTGGACAATTTGTTCAACAGCGCGATGACCCTTCGCATGAGTATTAGCGGCGATGTCAAGCTGCTGACAGATGCGACCATCACGGGAAACATGCGCCTCTTCGGCGACTAGTCGCCTCCGACACTACTCTCCTATTGGTCGTATCGGTCCTATTCTTCCTCTTCGTCGGGACTCGCGGAAGGCGATTCGCGGGGGAATTGCCGCCCTTGCTTGAGCCCGCCCGATTGGTCCGGTTCGGAGGGCGTTTCGCGCGGCCCCATCCGCGGGCCATCACGCGGAGCGAACTTCGCCGAGGGCGAGGGGCGGGCCGATGAGGATGGCTCGTCCGGCCCCGTGCTTTGCCGTGGCGAAATGAGCGACCGCGGCGACGTCGTTGGCCTCGGCGAAGGCGATAGGGAGGGCGAGGGGGACGGCCGGGCTGATGGGGTGGCGCTGGTCGCTGTTGTCGGGCTGGACGCGACCGTGGGCTGCGGAGAACTCGCTGGCACAACGCTGGGAGCCGGCGAGGTCTGGTTAAACACCCAGGTGAACGCTGAGCTGCTGGCGAGAGATTTTTCGATATTGGCCGCGTTCACGACATCGCCGCCTTTGAATTTCCCGAGCGTTTTGCCGATGGGAATTGTGGCGACCGGGACCAGGCCGACCGGTTTCGGATCGTATTGCTCCTCCACGGCCGGTTTGATTTCCCTGCCCGTCAGGTAGCTCGTCAAATTCGCCATCGTCACGGGGGCGCCCACCGCAGCGTTCGTCTGGGCCACATACTGGCTCTTTGCGCTCTCAATCGCGCGCAGGTTTCCCAAGACTTGGTTCTGCTGCTGGCGATCGACTGTTCCCCCAAAGAGCGCGAGCGAGGCAAACTGGCCGAGGAAGGTCAGCGGCACGATCAGGACCCCGGCGAGAATGATCAGGATTCCCTGGCCCGTTCCGCCGCGGGTCATCATGATGATGCCCATGATGATGGCCGCAACTGCGACCGGCCAGGCGAGGATCCAGGTTCCGCAGCCGAGAAACGGAATGAACGAGATGAAGAAAGTAAGCCCGAGTAGGATCCAGCTCACCAGCGAGAGTGTTTTGTAACCGCCGCTTGGCCGCTGGACGATAGGAGCGTTCGACCGAACAGGAGCCGGCGCGGGCGCCGGAGCTGCCGAAACAGGTGCAGGCGCGGGGGCTGGCGCAGGGGGGAAAACAGGAGCTGGCGCGGCCGGCACGATAACCCCCGCTATGCTCGAGAGCGCGGCCCAGCCCGCTGCGCCTTCATACCAGCCGAGGTCCGTTCCGGCGAAAGTTCCATCCGCCAGCTTGCGATTGATTTCCTCAAGCGAAAAAGGCCCGAGCTGCTGGCCATTCTTGCCGACAAAGATTTGCATCTCGAAGTTTCTGAAGGAAAGCCCGCGCAAGATCAAGCTTGGTCATCGCTGGGAAATCTGTAGGGCGTCTGTGTCAGACGCCGTCCAGTTAGGCGTTGGCGTTTCGCAGAAACGCCCTACAATTTGCGCCGCCACGACCAATCCATGAAAAAACTTCCAGCCCTGTTCACTGCCAGCGTCACCTTGGCGCTTCTTGTCTCCGCCAGCCGCGCGGACGAAATCGAGTGGGCGCCGGAAGCGAACATGGACCGCCAACTGTTTCCCTCGCTGCTGATCGCAACGGCCACGCAGCGCCCGCAGGAAGACGACCAGCAAGAAGCGAAGGAACCCGATCCTTACATGCTCGGCGACCAGTTTGGTTTGGTGGGCGTTTCCATAAAGGCGCCGAAAGCCAACGCCCAGGTGACGGTCACTTTGAAGGAGAATGAATTGATGGCCGCGGCCACCTGGAGCGGCGAGCTGGCCGAGGAAGGCAAGGATTACTCGATCGCGCCAAAGGTGAATTACAAGTTCGACCGGCTGCGCAAGGTGACACAGCAGGTCCCAATGAACGTGGCTTTCGAAGTCGATATCGATGGTGAGTCCGCCGGAGAAAAAACGGAGACGCTCCAGGTGCGCTCGATCAACGATTGCCCGTTCGCGGTCAGCAACTCGGAGGAAACGCTCGACGAGGAAAACGCCAGCGCCGGCTCCACCGAAATGGGCTGGATGTTCGCCGCCTATGTGAACGAGAACCACCCGATGCTCGACAAAGTCCTGCAGGAAGCGCTCGAGACGAAAATTGTACTCGGTTTCCGGGTCACCACGCATGAACACGACGAGACGTTGAAGCAGGTCTTCGCCGTCTGGTCTGCGCTCCAGAAACGCGGGCTCCAATACAGTTCCACCACAACCACGCCGGGCGGCTCGGAGACGGTCCTGAGCCAGTACGTTCGCTTCGTCGATCAATCGCTCACCAACACGCAGGCCAATTGCGTCGATGGCAGCGTCCTGTTCGCGTCGATCCTGCGCAAGATTTCGATCGAGCCGTTTCTCGTCACTGTGCCCGGCCACATGTATGTCGGATTCTATTTTGGTGCCGGTAAATCCCAGTTTGTCGGCCTGGAGACGACGCTCCTTGGCGTGCCCGATGTAGCTGACGAAAAAAAAGCCGGCGAGCCCGCCGCGCTCACCGCCTTGCGGGACAAGCTCGATCCCGCCGTGCGCGCCCGGCGTGACTGGAAAACCTTCGCGAAAGCGCTCCAGACCGGCACGGAAGACCTGGCCAAGAACAAGGAGAAAATCGAGGCCGAGGATGCGAACTACCAATGGATCGATCTCGCCGACGCCCGCGCCGACGGGATCATGCCGATCTCCTACGCGGCCGGGCCGTAGGCAGTTGAAGTATGAATGCGAATCGGGAGATTCCGTCGGAATAAGACGACGCGAATGGAACCGTTAAGACAGCAACCAAATGAGGGCGGCTCGAAAATCTGGCTGGCCCTCTTCGCGGCTGTCCTGATCTGGCTGGCGCTGGTCCTCTCCTGGGAAATTCGCCGGCCATGGATCGACGGCGTGGATTTCAACGGCGCGGTCTGGTCCCAGGCCGCGCACAACATTCTCCGAGCGGGCCTGACCGAAACTGCGGGAGGGTCCTCCGGCTTTTATTTCGGCCCGCTTCCCATCCCGTCGTGGGGGTATTACCTGCATCATCCTCCGCTGTTGCACCTCACCATCACCGGTCTTTTCGCCATCCTGGGTGAACACGAATGGGTGGCGCGCCTGGTGCCGGTCGTCTGTTCTTTGGCCAGCGCGGTTTTTTTGTGGCTGCTCGTGCGGAGCTGTGTGGGCGCTCGCACCGCCACCTTGAGCGCGGCGGTGTTTGCGTCACTGCCCATGCAGCTCACCTACGGCTCGATGGTTAACTTCGAGCCCTGCGTGTTGATGCTCATGCTGGCGGCGCTCCTCTGCCTGAGATGGCACCACCTCTCCGGCGAAGCGAAATGGAAATACGTGGCGCTCGGTCTCATCCTCGTCGGACTCTGGGTGGATTGGGCGATGTATCTTTTTGTGGTCGCTCTGTGCGTCTGCTGGTTGCTCCGTTCGAAAGGCGGAGACAGGCGCTTCGCCGCGATCATTTTTCTAAGCACGCTGGTCTCTGGCGCGCTCTATCTGCTGCGGATCCGGCTCTTGCGGCCCGACGCCTGGCAGAGCCTTTCGGACGCATTCATGGTGCGGCTGGGCACGGGCAAAGGCGGCTATTTCACCGAGGCGCAGTGGCTCACGCGAATGGGCGAGACGCTGGCCACCTATTTTCTGCCAGTCGGTTTGATTCTCGGGGCGATCGGCGCGGCGATCCTCTGGCGCGCTCGATCGCACGAAGGCTTTCAATGGCTGGGCCGCGCGTCGCTGGTTATTGTCGTGATGGATCTTCTGTTCGTCGGGTTATTCCGGAACGTTTCCTACATCCACCAATACAGTGCCTTCTATTTTCTGGCGCCGCTTTCCATCGCCGCCGGGGTAGCACTCGATCACCTGATCACAGCGTTCCAACCGGCCGCGACGCCCCGCCTGTTCCGGCGCCTCGCGGAACTGTCGGTTTGCTTGATGGTGGTCGCTCTTGCGGCGGCAGGTTTGGACCGGACCCAGGCGCTCACCGGGCAATTTAAGATTTTGGACTACCACACCAATGAACCGCCAGGGTTGATCCCAGAACTTGGCCACGCCATCCGCGCGAACTTTTCCGCCGACACGCGCATCCTCTGCAATTTCCTGCCCGACTACGGCCCGCATCTGGCCTACTACGCGAAGAGGGATATTCTCAACAACCTTTCCGAATACCGTTTCTGGGACCCGTACGTGAAAGATGCCTCGAAACGCATCGGTGGCGTAGTCTGGGTTTCCTCCCACCCCGCATCCCAAAACATCCTCGCGAGTTTGCCCGCTTCCGGCACGAAACAATTCCTGACTGTTGGCCAACATACCTTTTGCCTCTGGAAGCCCGGCGAGGCGAGGCAAACCACCACCGCGGGCGCAGGCGGGTCGTCGTCGCCTCTGCCGTCCGCGCCAAGTCATTAAGCGCAGCCCCCGGGCGCTCCGGTTTTTGGGATACCTTAGTCGCAGGGCCGGCTCACGGAGTCGTTAGCGACTCTTTCTGATAGCGTCGAAGATTTCGCGAAACGTCATACAACTGTTGTCCGGCCTTAACGTCGTCAAAATATTCGGCTGAAATAGTTCCTCGATATTCCCGCGGTTATTTTTGATCCGTTTCATCTGGGCGTCGAAAGCCGCAATCGAATCGCCGCCGCGGGAAATGAATCTTTCTCTGGCCCTGGCCTCGTCCGCTTCAAACCACCAGAGCCTGACCCCGGCACGCTTGAGATCCGCGACGATCTGGAGGTCGTCCAGATGGAATCCCCAGGAGAGAACGGTATTGTGAGACCGTTCTTTTAGCGTGTTCAAGAAGAGCGACATGTCCTTGAGCCGGAGCGCCGCCGCCCAAACCGCATGAAAGTACGACCCCTCGAACTCCTCGATGTCAACGTGGAGAAAGTGCTTCTTGTCCCGGAGATAGTCTCCAAAACTGGTTTTACCGGACGCAGGTGTGCCTGCCACTAAAATTATCTTTCCCAAGGCAATGAAATGGTGCGGCTACAAAAAAAAAGCGCCGAGAGGAATGGGGGTCGTTGATCTTCAGGCGAGACGAAAGGAATCTCAAGATCGTTTTTAATGAACTATGGGAATGCGCGAAGCAGCCGCGCCGGCAACGCTTCGCGTAGCGATGCGGGCGGGGGCTCGAATTGGGTGCGTTTAGGCTAGACGCCGCTTCAGATACGCGCGTCCGAAACCCGTTTTAAGCTGCTTCTCGCGGAGGCGCGCCGCAGGTTTGGGAAAGGCAGGCCTCATAGTATTCCAGCGTCACCGGCAATCGATAAGCAGTGGCGGTCACACGAGCAGCTTGGTGCTCAACGATGCGCCTGCGAAGATTACTCGTTGAACCGACGTAGAGATTTCCGTCGCCGCAACGCAGCACGTAGGTGTAAAACATTAGCTTTGGGGGAAAATGCGCGATGCAGGGTTCGAACCTGCGACTTCTTGCGTGTGAAGCAAGCGCTCTACCACTGAGCTAATCGCGCGGAGCGGATGCCAACGATAATGTGGTGACCCTTTCTTTCCAGAGAAAAAGCGGCAACATCCCCCCGATTTCGCGAGCGCCCCGCCCGCAACGCTTCGCGTAGCGATGCGGGCGCGGTCTACCACTGAGCTAATCGCGCGCGAAGCGGATGCCAACGATAATGTGGTGACCCTTTCTTTCGAGAAAAAGCGGCAAAATCCCCTGATTTCGAGCGCCCCGCCCGCAACGCTTCGCGTAGCGATGCGGGCGCGGTCTACCACTGAGCTAATCGCGCGGAGCGGATGCCAACGATAATGTGGTGACCCTTTCTTTCCAGAGAAAAAGCGGCAACATCCCCCCGATTTCGAGCG
>Ga0190275_10002667_pt1 | contig 12763 bp, 11 predicted proteins | sample Popmic550T_FD_133745 | JGI IMG/M metagenome (GOLD analysis project Ga0190275, IMG submission 133745) | Populus adjacent soil microbial communities from riparian zone of Yellowstone River, Montana, USA - 550 T | ecosystem: Environmental > Terrestrial > Soil > Riparian zone > Trees stand | place... | reverse complement strand
ACTGTCAGACGATGATCGAGGGGCCGGGCCACGTGCCTATGCACCTCGTCAAGGAGAACATGGACAGGCAGCTCGCCGTCTGCGACGAAGCGCCTTTCTACACGCTCGGCCCCTTAACGACGGACATCGCGCCCGGTTACGATCACATCACCTCGGCCATCGGCGCGGCGATGATCGGCTGGTTCGGCACGGCGATGCTCTGCTACGTCACGCCGAAAGAGCATCTGGGATTGCCGAACAAGAAGGACGTTAAAGACGGCGTCATCGCCTACAAGATCGCGGCGCACGCGGCGGATTTGGCGAAGGGGCATCCCGGCGCGCAATTGCGTGACAACGCTCTCTCGAAGGCGCGCTTCGAGTTTCGCTGGGAGGATCAGTTCAATCTCGCCTTAGACCCCGAAGTTGCGCGCGAGTACCACGACGAGACGCTGCCGCAGGAGGGCGCAAAGCTCGCGCACTTCTGCTCGATGTGCGGCCCGCACTTCTGCTCGATGAAGATCACGCAGGACGTGCGCGACTACGCCGCCGAGCTTGGCCTGAACGAAGAGGCCGCGCTCACGGCGGGCATGAAAGAGAAGGCCGCCGAGTTCGTCGCCGCCGGCGCGGAAATATATCAGGGCGACGTTCCGGCGGGCGCGAAGCGCGAGCACTGACGAATCAACCTGCACGGAAATGCGAAGGGGCGCTCGGAGATGAAACTCCGAGCGCCCCTTTTTGTTTGCCGCGAGTGCTTACGGGTTCGCCGTCTTGTCGTCGGAGACGGGTATGGTCGTTGTGGTGCGCTTGCGCGTGAAGATTTCGCCCTGTTGTGCGAGGTTCGCTTTCTGCGCGAGGGCGTAGACGACGGAGTCAATTATCTCCTTGTCCTTGAGCTTGAACTGCGTCGTGCCCTTCAGGTACGTGTCGGGGTCTTCAAACTGTATGGTCAGGTACTCGAACTTCTTTTTGAAGAGAAGGCCGGGCAGGCCAAAGACGCCCGCCGCGCCGAGGACGGCTCGCGTTCCGTCTCCTGCCAGTCGGCGCGTCTCGTGGTCGGCGAAGGCGACCATGACGGCCTCGTAGGATATGGAGAGAATCTCTTTCTCGTTCTTGTCGCGGAAGACGAGACGGCGGTTGCGGTCGTCGAAGGTGAGCATGCCCTCCTGCTTCTTTCGGTAGCCCGCGAACCCGCCCATGTATTTGGCAGGGACGGCCTTCGGCGGCGCGGGCGGGACGGGCACTTTCGTCTTCTGCACGGGGTCTTGGTCTTGCTGCGTTGGGGTCGTGGCCGGCTGCACGGGGGTCGTCGCCGGCTCGCTTACCGTCCGAGTCCTCTGCGCGGACGCGCCCGCGGCGAGCGTGAGGCAGACGGCTAGGGCCGTCAAAAATCTGGCTGCGTTCTTCATCTGGGCTTCCTCCTAAAACTTTCGGTGCAAACTAGAGACGCATGCCGCCCAGCGTGCGTTGCCATATTAGAGATTTTTTCAGCACGCAGAGCCGCTGCCGTTCTGACGGCGTGCATGCCGGCTCAAGCTGCGCGATGACCGACTCGACGAGCGGGGCTGCAAACGCCCCCGCGTGCGCCACGGCCTGCGAAAAGTAGTGAAGCTGCACCGAGCCGTCCGCGCCTCTGTGAAAACTGAAAACGTCCTCGTCCGGCAGACGCAGAACGTCCTGACCCGCGGGCACGACGCGGCGCGGCACGCCGTGATGATTCGCCCAAGCGCCCGCGGCCTTCGCATCACGCTCACGCCAGCCCACGATGAGCAGGCCGAGCAGCACGCCCTGTTCGTGCAGGAAGTCCGGGCTTAAGACTTTGAGATCGGCGCGGGGCGAAAGGCGCGGCCCGAAGCTGCCGTAGTCGGGGTTCGCGAGCTGCGTGTCGTAGACGACGGCGACGACCTCCACGCCTTCGGCCAAAGGGATAGAGACGAACTGCGCGAAGCCGTAGTCTTCGCCCGACGGCGGCTCGTCCGCGTCCAGCTCGTCAATCACGCGCGCGACGTAGTCAACGTGCGAGTTCGACATGACGATCTTTGCGAGTTTCATCAACGCTTTCAGAAGGGCGACTGGCGCGACCACTCCGGCACTTTGTATAGAACCCACCAGAGCGCGACCTGCACGCAGAGGACGACGAGGCCGAGCGCGATGCTCACCGCTGCATCGCGGCGGTCACGCGCGTGCGGCGTGCGGCACGCGCGCAGGTAGCCTACGCCGCCGAACAGGAGCGCGCCGGGGCAGAAGATGATGCCGATGTAAGGGACGAGCGCGTATGTGACGAAGGCGCGCGCCGTCGCCGTGACCCCGCTGACGCTTCTCGTTGGCATAAACTCTCTCCCCGCGCGCGCGCGCGTCCGGCTTTGGCGCGGCCTCTCGACTCGCGCCTCGCGCGGCATCGTAGGCAAGAGCGCCGCGGCGGGCCTGCGCTCGAAGCGGTAGGAGGCGCGCAACGAGTCGGTCGGGAAATAGCCCTCGCCGAGCGAGTGCCCGCACGTCGCGCAGAAGCGAGCGGACTTGCGACGCGCTCGCGAGCCGCACGCGGGGCACGCGCGCGAGTCGTTCTCCGGCTTCGACGCTTCGACGGGACGGTTCATTTCTCTTTCACGTCCTCGCTCAGTGCTAACACTTCCCCAGCGGGAAAGACCGGCCTCAAACTTTGGCGGTGGACAGTAGCGCCTTCTCGACGGCCAACGGCAGCTCGACGGGGTGAAACCGTGTGGCCGCGAAAGCGTAGTCCTCGCCGCTCTCGTCAACCACGCGGACGTAGCCGTGCGCGGCGGCCTCTTCGTCAGGAATCATGCGGTACAGTTTTCCGACTTCGAGCGAGGCCCTGTAGCCTTCGTTGTCGAGGCAGACCACGAAACGCGCCCCTGTGTCTTTCACTTTCTTCATCGCTCGTCGAGAAAAGGCAGCTTCAGCTTGAACTCTTTCCGGCCAACGCCGTGGGCCTCGTATCAATGCACCTCGGCAAGCCGTATCGTATCATCAATGAGCCGCACCGTCGCAACGCCCTTCAACTTCCGCCACCTGCTACCGCCATACTGTCTGCGGAGCCGCGCGCGGTCACGCACGCCGCGACCGACGGCGATTGTTTCGATGCCGGAAATCTCGCCGACGATCTTGAAATCCATCGTGACACCTGCGCCGACGCTGAGCGCCACGACTGGCGCTCAACACTAACGGCGTCGGCCCTTGCTGGCGGACTTGCGGGAGATGCGGAAGTCGAGGCTGTGCTGGGCGGCGAAGTCCTGCATGACGCGGAGGAACTGCTGCCGGTCGCGCGCGTTCATCACGGCGGCCTCGTCGGCGGTCTCGATGGCGTAGGGGTAGCCGTTGCCGACGACGCACTCGGCGCGCACCGTGTCAATGACCTCTTCGAGCAGTCCCGCTTCGTGAACCCATGCGGGGATGTCGAGCCGCGCGGGGTGTCCGTCCGCGGTCGTCTGCACGTAGACGAAGCCGACGAGCGGCGAGCCGTCCTCGCCGTAGAAGCTCTCGGCGAGGTTCGCGCGGCGGCAGTGCCAGAAGATAGTTCGGTCGCCCCAGTCTTTAAGGAGCGGCGCGTCGCCCGCCGTCTGCGCGCGCAGAATTTGCGCGTCGTAGGCGTTGCTCGCGTCCGGCAACTCTTTGTAGAAGGCTTCGAGCAATCCGCGTATGTCGTGCGCGTATGACTGATCCACGTAGCCGACTAGGGGAACTTGCGTTTCGCGAGACAGACGGATGATCTCTGCGAGCGCGTTGGCATACCGCTTCGACGAGAGTGTGTCCGTCCCTTTACGCAGAGACGAGATCAGGAGTGTGTTATCGAAGAACGCGACGGGCACGCGCTCGCCGTTCTTTCGCCAGTCGCGCTGCCTTTCGAGAAAGTTGCAGACGGCTCTGGCCTCAAGCTCGAAGCGACGCAGTCCGACGATCTGTTCGGGGCTTTCAAATGAGCGTTCGCCCGCGAGCAATTCGTCGGGCGCGATGACCTCGAAATGCACGTCCTTGAAGTAGCGGCCTTCCGTAGAATGTGGATTCTCGAACGATGCGATCTGCACGGCGGCGACGGGCACGCTGGCCTCTCGACCGGGGAAGACCTGACTGCCGTCCGCCGCGAAGGTAACGCGCCCGTGCAAACGGTCGAGCGCCCAGCGTCGCGCCTCCTCGTGCGAGCGCCACCCCGCGCCGAACGGAAAGACCGCGCCGCCCGCGCGCTCAAGCTCGTCCGAGGGAGAGGTCACGCGCGCTGCGTCCGCGCCGGCTTCGCGTCGCACGTCGGCAGCCTTCAGGCCCGCGAGCGAGCGCACGCGCGCGGCAAGCTCGCCCACCTCGTCGCGCAACGTGCGCTCGAAGCTGACGAACTGCGCGCGCCGCTCCTCAAGCGCGTTGATGACGTGCGTGCGGTACAGCATAAGAGACGTGAATAGTGAATGGTAAATGGTGAATGGCGGTTGAACGGCTCTCAACTCGGATGAGAACCGTGCGGCTTGAGTAGGCTAAAACCATTTACCATTTACCATTCACTATTTACCACGTTGGATGCGCGCGAGCTGTTCGGATGAGTAGGCGTAGCGCGTCGTCTTGAGGCGGCTGTCAACGAATGTGTAGACGGTGCCGCCCTTCTCGTCCGTGAAGACCTCGACGACCCCGCCCGACTGCCGCTTGAACGCCTTGTTGCTGACGAGGTTCATGGACTCGGGCGTGTCCGTGGCGCGTTCGTGCGATAGCACGATCTGCAAGACCGTGCCTTCGAGCGCGGGCGACAGCTTCTTCGCGGCGACGAACTTGGGCGTGACGAAAAATATAGTGACCGTGCCGCCCGACACGTTGAACTTCAACGAGCCGTCCTCGGAAAAGCGGTCTTGTACGGGCACGCCTAGAACTTTCTCCACGTCCGCCCGCTTAGAGACGAACGGCTCAAGCCCCTTCCAAGTCGCCGCGCGCCCGTCCTGTGCCGACAGCAACAAGAAGACGACGGCGGCGAGAATCACCGCGGCGGCGCGCGCGTGCGCGCGGGAAAAGTTTGGGTTGCTCATGGAAGGGATGCTAACGCAAAAGCCGTGAATCGTAAATCGTAAATCGTGACGAGATAGAAAGAAGATTCATCTCGTCACGATTTACGATTTACGATTCACGGCCTTTCACGGCCTTTGGACGACCGGGCGGACGCGGTCGGCTGACTCTTTGAAGTAGGCGTCCGACGGCGCGAGCTGCAAGCCTTTCTCGTAGGCGGCGAGCGCCTTCGCGTACTGCTTCGCCGATTCGTAAGAGAAGCCGAGCAGGCGATAAACGTCGGCGTTGTCGGGCGTCTTCGCGGCGGCGCGCTCGAGTGCGGCGATGGCTTTGGGGAAGTTCTGTGCCTGCACGTGCGCGTAGCCGAGCAGGTAGAGCGTCGTGCCTTGCGCTTCGGGCTTGGCCGCGACAGGCTCAAGCACGGCGGCGGCGCGAGCGTACTGCTTGGAGCTGAAGAGCGCCTGCGCCTGTAGCGCGAACGAATCTTCGTCGGGCTTGAGACGCGCGAGCGACTCGCTGGCGCGCACGGCAGCGAGGTAGTCTGCGTCGGCCTTCGGCCCGGTCTGCGTCGCCGCGCGCTGTAAGTAAGAGTAGGTCAGAAGCGTCCAGCCTTGCACGAGGCGCGGGTCGCCCGTGGTGGCGCGGTTGAGCATGTTGATGGCCGCGTTGAAATCCTTGCGGTCGAAGGCTATTCGGCCTAAGTAAAAGAGCGCGCCCGTGTTCTTCGGGTCGGCCTTCACGGCGGCGTTGAATGATCGCTCGGCGTCCGCCACTCTTTTCAGATTGAACTCTGAGAGGCCGCGATAGTAGAGCATGCTCGCGTCGGGTTGCGCGCCCGCGCGCGAGGTCGCGGCGGCGAGCAGAGGCTGTGCGCGCTCGTAGTCCTGCGCGAAGAAGTATGCGCGTGCGAGCGCGTCCTCGGTCTCCGCGTCGGTTGCGCCGGAGGCGCGGCGCAGGTCGAGAGCGCGCTGCAAATCTTCGGCGGCCTCCGCGTATCGCTTCAAGTAGTATTCGGCGAAGCCCGCGATCTTCCAAGCCTCGGAGTTCTTCGCGTCGGCGGCGGCGAGCTGCTTCGCCTCGGCGAGCGCCGCGTCGTACTGCTTCTGATTGAGAAGCGCGAGGGCGTGCGCCGTCGTGCCCGCGGCGCTCGTCTGCGACGTGCCGCCGGAGGCGGGCTGCGCCGTGCGCGTCGAGTTCGTCGTGCCCGCGGCGGCGGTCGGCTCAGGCGTGGGCTGCGCGGGGGTAACGCGGCGCGGGCGCGTCGCGCCGGACTGCGCGAAGACGAGCGGCGCGCACAGGAATAGGAGCGCGGCGGCGACGAGGCCGATGGTCGTTCTGTTCATGGTCGAGAAGTTTTTCATAGGCCGAAGGGTATTTCAACCGAAACCGACGAAGGGAGAGGCGCAAACGTCGGATGCCCCGTCGCCCGAACGGGTTCGCCGAAATTCACCCACGCGATTAAAAGCAAAGAGGCCGAAGCGTAACTGCTCCGGCCTCTTCATCTTTTTCGATCCGCGCCTTAGAATGGGGGCGGAATGATCCCGCCCCCTGTGAACTCATTTACCCCTCCTTCGACGGACTCCCCTACGGACGAATTCTCATAATTTAGTTCGGACGCTGCCGCCTGCGGCGTTCTTCTCGATCCCTGCGGGCCGCGTCCTTGGCGCTTTCCGGAGATGGGGTCGGGGTTGCCTCTCCGTCAGCCGCCGCATGGTTGGCGGATGACTTACTTTGCTCGGCGTCCGGGGCTTTATCCCTGCCCGAGCCGGCCCTGTTCTTATTCTCCTGCCCGAAGGCGTACGCGATTAAGCTCAGGCCCAGCAGTAACGCCAGAAGGGCCGGCAGGGTGCGCAAGTGATGCCTCATCTTCAACTCCTTTTATAGGCGTGCCGCCTTACCAGCTCGGCTGGAAATCGCCGGCGTTGTTAGTAGTGAGCCGGAGTAGGTTAGTGCCGTCCGGGTTCATCGTGTACAGCTCGTAGTTGCCGTCGCGGTTGGTGCTGAACATGATGTGCAAGCCGTCGGGCGACCACGCGGGGTAGTCGCTGTTGTTCGAGCCGGTGGTCAACTGCACCTGATTCGTGCCGTCGGTGTTGATGACGAAAATCTGGAAGAAGCCGTCCTTCCACGCCGCGAAAGCGAGCTTCATCCCGTCGGGCGACCAGACGGGCTCCTGTTCGTTCATCAGGTTGTTGACTGTGACGCGAGTCTGGTTACTGCCGTCGGTGTTCATGTAGTAGAGATCGAACGGCCCATCCTTAAAACTCACGAAGGCGATGCGCGTTCCGTCCGCCGACCACGTGGGCATGGAGTTGGCTGCGCTGTTGGTGGTCAGCCGCCGCAGGTCGGTGCCGTCGGCGTTGACAACGAAAATCTCCGAGCCCGTGGCGAAATTGGGTTGAGCGCTGAATACCAGCTTGGCGCCGTCGGGCGACCACGCCGGGGAGAAGCTTCCGCTGCAACTGTTCTGTATGAACGTGACGCGCTTGGGCGAAGTCCCGTCGAGGTTCGCGACGTAAATCTCCGAGCGGCCGTCAACGTTGGTGGCGTAGGCGATCCGCGTGCGGTCGGGGGAGAGCGCGGGGCGTGTCTCGGTCGCGTCGTTCGAGGTGACTCGCTGCTGGTTAGAGCCGTCGGGGTCCATCAGGTATATCTCCGACTTGCCGTCGCGGTCGCTGATGAAGATTACCCTCTCGGCTATCCGCACGTCCCCGACCTGCGTGGCGCCGCCGGGCACGGGCGCGGCAGGCGCGGCGTAGCCCGCCACGACGCGGCCCGCGACCGTCGCACTCGCGACGACCGAGACGTTTCCTTTAAGCGTGCTGACGCCCGTGACGGAGAAAGTCCCGTCCGCGCCCGACGTGGCGACGGTCGCGCCGAAGACCTTCACCGTCGCGTTCGACACGGGCGCACCCGCCGCGTCAACGACGCGGCCCGTCACGGTCGTGCCGGGGTCGGTGACGGGCACTACTTCGGGTCGCCAGCCCGGGTCCCAGTCGTTAATCGAGATCAGCTTATTGTCCGTGCCGTCAATGTTGACGACGAAGAGACCGTCGTCGCTGGCGTAGGCCAGCTTCGAGCCGTCCTGCGAGACGGACGGCCCCCAGTCCCATACGTCGCCGTTGTTTGTTATCTGCCGAGGCGCCCCCCCGGCGGGGTCGAACAGGTAGATCGAAGACCCGTTCCGGTTAATCCCTTCGTACGTGGTGAGCACCCCGCTGCCGTCGGGGAGCCAGACGAGGTCCCAGTTGAATGCGTCCGAGCCTGATATCTTGGTCGGCACGCCGCCGCCGGGACTCACGACGTAGACGTCGAAGATACCGGAACTTGTGCGCTGGATGTAGGCGATAAAGCGCCCGTCGGGCGACCAAGCCGCCTCCTGCTTTTGAGCCCCGTCGGTGGTGAGTTTCTGCTGGCCCGTGCCGTCGGTGTTGCTGATATACACCTCTTCGATGAAGTCGGAGCCCCAGCCGAGGAAGGCTATCTTCGTGCCGTCCGGCGACCAGCTCGGGTTGCTCGCGAACCTCCCAGCCGGCGTGACCTTCCGCTTCTCGCTGCCGTCGGCGCGCGAGATGTAGATCGCCTGATTGAATTCGTAGGCGATGAACCTGCTGTCGGGCGACCACGTGTAGAAGCGGCCCGGACTGATGACTATCTGGTTGCCGCCGTCGGCGTCCATCACGGTCACGTTCCTGCCGTTACAGTTGTCGTCACGGTTGAAAATGATCTTCGTGCCGTCGGGCGAGAAGACGGGCTCAAACTCCCTGTTGTCGTTCGTGGTCAGCCGGACTTTGTTCTCGCCCTTCGAGTTCATCAGGTAGATTTCGCTGTTGCTGCCGCTAGGCCGGTGGACGAAGGCGAGCTGGCTGACCGCCCTCGCCACGATGTCGCCGAGGTCTGTAACGCCGCTGACCACCAGCGGCACGGAGGCCGAGAGGCCCGTGTACTCCTGACCGTTTCGTTCGGCCTCCACGATGGCGCGGATGTGGCTGTCGAGCACGCTGGGCGCGTAGAACGAGAACCTGCCGTCGGCTCCCGTCACCCCGCTGAAGCGGCCGAAGACCTTGACGGTCGCGTTCGCGATGGGCTGGTTCAGTCTGTCCACGACGCGCCCGACGACGGTCGTGCCGGGGTCTGGGATGACGTTGACGGAGACCGGCTCAGACACCGTGCGATTAGCGCCCATGTCGTAAGCCTCGGCCCTCAGCGTCAAAGACGAGACGCCGTTCGGCACGACGTAGGTCGCGCTGTAAGGCGCGGTGGCCGAGAACGCGCCCGCGTTCGCCCCGCCGGAGGTGAACTGCACACCGAGCAGACCCACGTCGTCGGCCGCGTTGGCCGCAAGCGTGACGGTCTGGCCTTCGAGTAAGGTCTGGCCCGCGGTGGGAGCCGTCATGGTGACGGTCGGCGGAACGCCCTGCGTGTCCCCGGTCTGATACTGCGCGATGAAGATGCGACTGGTGCTGCCGACCGCGGTCATGTAGACGTAGAGCGGGTCGAGGGCAATGCCGCGGCCGTCGAAATTGCCGCTACTCGTGAAGTCCAATGCGCCGCGGTAGACCGGGTTGGTCGGGTTGCTCACGTCGTCAATCGGGATGGCGTTCGTGAACCGCGTCTCGGCTGCCAGCACGAAGTTGCCGGCCAGCTCGATGTCGTTCGGGAAGAACGCGCCGTTGGCGGGCAAGGTGTGGCGGCCAGCGATGAACGGGCTTGACGGAGTGCTGTAATCAACGATGATTAAGCCGCCGGACGTGCCCGCGACGTATGCCAGCGTGCCGCGCGTCACGACGTCCTCCGCGTTGGAGGTGAGGCTGATCTGGCCGACGATCTGCGCGGCGGCCAGGTTGGTCAAATCTATGACCCTGACGCCGTTTACGGGGAATCCGTCGGACACGACGGCGATGTTGCCCGCGACATCAACGCCCAACGCATTGCCCGGCGTGTCTACGGTACGCAGGATCGTGGGCGCTGCCGGGTTGCTCACGTCTATGACTTGTAGCCCGGCTGTGCCGTCGGCGACGTAGGCGCGCGTGCCGTAGACGACGACGTCCCGCGCGTCGCCCGGCGTATCCACCGCGCCGCGCAGCGCCGGATGGGCGGGGTCGCTCACGTCTATGATGCGTAGACCCGAAGCGCCGTCCGCGATGTAGACGGTGCTGCCGACGACGCGCACGTCGTTGGCATGGCCGGGTGTGTCGAAGGTCGCGACGGAGTGCGGCGCGCGGCGGTCACTCACGTCGAGCACTTGCAGGCCCGCGTTGCCGACCGCGACGTAGGCGGTGTTCCCCGACACGTCCACGTTGTTGGCGTCGCCCGCGAGTTGCAGCGACGACAGCAGGACGGGCGTGAACGGCGCGACGTTTACCGCTGCCCGCGCGGTCAGGAGGCCGTTGCGCGCCTCGACCGCAGCCGCACCGACCGCGACGCCGAACACCACGCCGGTATTGTCTATGAGGGCGATGGTGGTGTTGAGTGAGCGGTACGAAGTGCTGACGGCGTGAGTCAGATCAACCGTCGAGCCGTCGCTGAGCGTACCCGTGACGGTCAACTGCACGGGCTGCTGGCCGAGCAGCGAATTGATGACCAGGCCAACGTTGGCCGGTGCGACTTGCAGCGCGACGAGCGTCGCGCCGACCGGCGGGGTGCTGCCCGGATCGGAGGGGTTAAAGCCGAGGCGCGCCTCGTCTCCGTCCGACACGCCGTCGCCGTCCGAGTCGGCGTTGTTCACGCCGGAGCCGGCAGCGACCTCGTCGCCGTTCGAGAGCCCGTCGCCGTCCTCGTCACCATCGGCGTCCGAGGGGTCGTTCGGGTCTGTGCCGTTTTCCTCCTCGTCTTGGTCGGGCATGCCGTCGTGGTCGGAGTCGGGCTTGAAGTGAACAGGGCCGGCGTTAACCGTGCTGTGCGGCACGAGGATCACGGTCTGCGACTGCCCCTGCAAAGTCGGCGGCGGCGGCGGATTCTGCGAATGAGCCACTAAGAAGGTCACAAACGCCGGCGACAGGAGCGCGAGACAAATGACGAGCCCGCGTAGGCGGCGATAGAATCTGGCAGAGTTGTGGGGGATGCTATTCATGTGACGTTCCTTAGTGTCAGCGGGCGAGCAGTATGCCGGTCGGGCACATACTGAGTCTCTTAGGACAAGCTTTGAGAAGGTAGCTCCCTACCCTATCTCGTGAGCGACGAAATGTTTGACCCGAAATGGCCCGCCTTTATGTCTTTCAAAATCCTAGCCGCAAAGTCGCGCTGTTTTTCGTTGCCCGTCTTAACAATCTCTTCGAGCAACGTTATGAGCTTTGGTCTGTTGTGTTGGGCAAGGATGGAAACAGCCCACTGTTGTTCGGCAGCATCGTCGGATTTCAAAACCTGCGCCAATGCGGGGACGCTCTTTACGTCGTCGAAATAAACCTCAAAACTCTTGACCACCTTCTGGCCTTTGACGACCTGCTGCTCGTCGGCGGATTTGACCACCAACTCATACTTGCCCACGTCGAGGCGCGAGCGAAAACATTCGAACAGATTGAGACTCAAAGTCGTGGAGTCTAGCTCTCCGAGTTTGACGAATTCGGGTTTCCGCTTGGCGCGCTCCGCGGGCTGATTCGACATAGCCTGACCACCGTCGTAGACGCAAGTCTTCGCCTCCTGTTTAGGGTCGGCGCCGGCTGCCTTCATCAACTCTAAAGAAAACTTCTGATACTTCGCCTCCTTCAGCGTCTGCACAGTGCTGCCCGCGTTGACTATGGAAACCGCGATGACGGGGGCTTCGCCCAGAAAATACCGCTCCTTGTTTTCGACCTTGAGCTTGACGGGGTCGTAATGGCCGGCGGCCAGTTTCGTTAACACTTCATTGGCAAAGTCGCGCTGTTTTTCGCTGCCCGTCTTAACGAGTTCTCCGAGCTGAGTAACGAGGCTCGGTCTGCTGTATTGTGTGAGGTTAATAACAGCCCAATTCCGTTCGCCTTCATCATCAGACGCCAGCATTCCGGTCATAGCAGCGACGCTCTTTTCGTCGTCGAAATAGACTTCAAAATCTTTGACGACCCTTTGCCCGTCCTCGGATTTAACGACCAGATGGTACTTGCCCGCGCCCAGACGAGACCGGAAGGTGTCGGACAAATTTATCGTCAACTCCGTCGCCTCGCCGGGGGGGAGCATGACGTACTTAGGCTCCCGCTTCTTCGGTGATTTCCACTCGTGCATTTCATTCGGCTGGGGAAATCTCGTCGGCCCTTTCGGTATGTCCCAACTGCCGTCGTAGACGAGCGTCTTTTTGTCTTGCCGCGCGTCGTTCTCGAAGGCCCCCGTCACTTCAAAAGTGAACTTCCGGTGCTCGGCCTCTTTCACGGTCTGCGGCGAACGGTCGGTGTTCGTTATCGAAATGGTGACGGTCGGGGCTTCGCCCAGAAAGTAACGCTCTTTGGACTTCACACTGAATTCGCCCCGCTCCGCTTTCGCAGAAGCCTCTTGACTCGCGGCAGCCGAATGAAAGAAGAAAAGTAAACTCAAGGATAACCTCAAGCAATGAGTTACCTTCAGACTCATGGTTGAATTCCTCTTAACTTACGAATGCTGTCGGGGCTGAAGTTGGGATCGCCGAAGGGATTTGTGGCCGAAGGGTCGGCGTTCGGATGCATCAGACCCGAAGCGGCGTGGTCGCCGGTGCCGAACGTCACGTGATCGCTGGCGTGGCCGACTTCGTGTCTTACGATCACGACGAACTGATCATAGCTTTGAGCGTTCAGGAAGATGAAAGCCCTCTCGCTGAGCGCAAACCCCGGAACCATAGCCCATT
>Ga0190275_10002666_pt1 | contig 12764 bp, 9 predicted proteins | sample Popmic550T_FD_133745 | JGI IMG/M metagenome (GOLD analysis project Ga0190275, IMG submission 133745) | Populus adjacent soil microbial communities from riparian zone of Yellowstone River, Montana, USA - 550 T | ecosystem: Environmental > Terrestrial > Soil > Riparian zone > Trees stand | place... | reverse complement strand
CGAGCCCGGTGAAGTCGAGATCGATCGCGTCGCCGAGCGGCGTGCGGTCGCCGGTCAATCGGCGCATCAGGACGGCGAGCCCGAACAGGATGGCGATGCAGGAGAGAAACACCACCCAGCCCTCGAACACGTGGAGGAAGCCCTCGGCCTGGGCGATGCCGTAGCGGTCGACCATCACCCCGATCACCCCGATGCGCACCGAGTTCATCAGGACCGCGAGCGGGGCGGCGGCGAGCAGGAGCACGATCTTGTGCCAGACCGGGCCGCGGTAGAGCACCGCGAACACGTAGGAGAAGCTCATGATCGGGAACATGTAGCGCAGGCCCGAGCAGGCCTCGGCCACCTGCAGCTTGTAGACCCCGAGGTCGATGACGTTGCCCTCGAGGAACACCGGCACCCCCATCGCCCGCACCAGCGCCACCCCGACCTCGGAGGAGACGAACTGCAGCGACGTGCTGACCTGCCAGTAGAGGAACTGCGGCAGCGGCAGCATGAACACGAGGTGCAGCACCGACGGCCAGAACACCAGGCCGCGCCGCGCGCCGAAGCCGACCAGCACCAGCCCGAACACCCAGACGATCAGCGCGTAGAAGGCGATGTCGTTGATCTGCACCAGGTTGCCGACCAGCGCCATGACGAGGCTGACGCCGATCACCGCCACGCCGGGCCAGCGGTTGCCGGCCCGCGTGCCGTCCGGCACCGGCGGCACCGCCTTCAGCTCGTGCAGGAACATGTAGAACGACAGGATCGGGATCACCGGCCCGTGGCTGTATTCGGGCCGGGTCCAGGCCGCGGCCAGCCCGGCCAGCCCGAAGCCGAACAGCGGCAGGGTGGCCACCACCGCGACCGCCAGCCAGAAGACGCCGGCCGGGTTCCATCCCGCCGCCGCTTGCTCCGCCGCCGCCGTCTCCGCCACCGTCCGGGTCGTCCCGACCGTCATCGCCCGCCTGCCTGCCGCCGCCCGTTCGCGGGCGCCGGGAGAATAGGCGACCCGGCGTCGGATTTCGAGAGCGCCGGCCGCCCTGCGTTAATCGCGGTCCGACCGATCACGCCAGCGTGCCCGGCTTGTGGCGCGGCGCGGCGCGGTGGTATGGGTGGCGGTGGTTCCCGCCGCAGGGCGGGCGGGTGGTTTCCCGCCGCAGGCGGGTGGTAGCGGGTGCCGGGGAGGTCGAGGATGCAGGTCGGGACCGATTTCGTCCATGTGATCCTGACCCGGTTCAACCTGGCCACCCCGGGCCGCGAGAGCCAGCTGCGCAACCAGCCCGGCTGGCTCGCCGAGCGGTTCGACCTGTTCGAGCGCTACTGCCTGCCGACGCTGGCCGCCCAGACCGGCAGGGACTTCCGCTGGATCGTCTATTTCGACGAGGCCACGCCGGCGCCGTTCCGCGCCCGCGTCGAGGCCTGCCGCACGGTCTGCGACTTCCACCCCTACTTCACGCCGCTGTTCCCGGGCGAGCAGTGGGCGATCTCGACCCGCGCGGTGCTGGAGGCGGCCGGGCAGGCGGCTCCGTGGCTGCTGACCACCCGGCTCGACAACGACGACGGGCTCGCCGTCGACTTCGTCGCCCGGCTGCAGGCGGCGGTCGCGGCGGCGCCGCCGCGGCGCGCCGCCTTCAACCTGACTGACGGCTACGTGTTCGACGGCCGGCGCGCCTACGCCCATAGCCACCCGAGCAACGCCTTCGTCAGCCTGCTCGAGCCCTGGGCCGAGGCCCGCACGGTCGCCGCCACCGTGCACATGCATCTCGCCGCCGAGGCGCCGATCGCCCAGGTCGGTGGCCCGGGCGCCTGGCTGCAGGTGGTGCACGGCGGCAACGTCTCGAACCGGATCCGCGGCCGCCGGGTGCCGCCGTCCGAGCTCGCCGGCCGGTTCCCCGCCGCGCTCGACCTCGGCGCGCCGGCCTCGGCGGTCGGCATCGCCGCCGAGAACCTGCTGCTCGGGCCGCTCAGGAGCGGCCGCGACCGCGCGGTCGGCCTGGTGCGCCGCCTGCGCGGCCACGCCTGAGCAGCCATCTCCCGCCAAGGCTCCCGCACACACCGCGCGCATACGTCCGTGCATGGTCCGTGCATGGCGGGTGCATCCAACGAATTGCCTCAAGTGCTGATGAAGTCCGGCGAATCCTGAACGCGACGCCCCGGGGCTTCGCCCGGCCTCAGAGGCCGGTTTCGAAGGTCCGTCCGAGCAGCAGGTAGACCCGGTGGCCGTCGGCGTCGACCGGATCCTCCTCGCGGGTCTGATAGGTGTAGCCGACCTCGGCGGTCACCACTGCGGTGATGTCGTATTCGTAGCTTGCGGTCAGGTCGGTGCGGGTGATGTCCGGGTCCGGGTCGTCGTCGTCGAGGTTGATCTGCGTCGCCCAGCCAAGGTCGAGCCCGACCCGGCTGACCGAGTTGATCTCGCGCTGCAGACCGATCGCGGCGCCGGTCACCCTGACCGCCTCGCCGGTCGTGTCGCCGGTGGGGCGCTGGAACACCCGGCCGGTCACCCGGCCGCGCGGCAGGGTGTAGGAGGCGCTGACGAAGCCGCTGAAGCGGTTGTCCTCGGGCGCCGCCGTGGTCCAGCGGGCGTTGCCGTAGAGCGAGAAGTCGGGCAGCGCGTAGTAGACGTCGCCGCGCACCACCGGGCCGGTGTCGCGCTCGGTCTCGGTCTCGGTGGTCCCCTGCCGCTGCACTTCATTCGTCTCCCGACGGTCGGCGTAGCCGAGGCCAAATCCGACGCGCAGCCGCTCGCTCGGCTCGTAGATCACGCCGGCGTCGGCCTCTCCCACCCGGATCTGGGTCTCCTCCTGGTTGTCGGCGTTATAGTAGTAGTAGCCGCCGAACAGCGCGCCCGAGAGCACCGGGGTCAGCTGCAGCGTCCAGTTGGCCTGCGGGTTGACCGTGGTGCGCGGCGTCAGGTTGTCGCCTTCCTCGCTGTAGTCGATCGACGAGGCGAGCACGCGAAGCCCGTAGGTGCTCGGCGAGGTGGTGCCGAGGGCGAAGCCGACGTCGGCGTCGTAGCGGAACTCGCGGGTGTCCTGGCGGAACTGGTTCAGGTCGTCGGGAATGTCCGGGCCGGGAAGGGACGGATCGAAGTCGAGCGTGCTGATCGAATCGACCTCGCGCGAGCGGGCGGTCAGCTCGAGATCGAACAGGCTGTCGACGCCCTCCGCCCGGTAGTTGGCGTAGCCGGTGCTCGGCGAGGCGGTGACCCACTCGAAGTCCTCGTCCGGGCGCTGCACGCCACGCAGGCCGGTGTCGATGCCGAGGCCGAAACGGCTGGTCTCGATGTCGCGCAGGTAGTCGGCGGCAAAGCGGGTCTCGCCGAGATAGGTGGTCCCGCCCGGATCATTGACGAGGTCGAAGTTGCTGTCGGCCTCGAGGCTCTGCGAAACCGCGAAGCTCAGCGTCGGTGCGTCGGCCGTCGCCGGCAGCGGCAGCGGCGGGAACGTCACCCGCTGCTGGGCGCCGGCGGCCGATGCCGCGGCGGCGCCGGCCAGGGTCAGGACGGCGAGGGTGGCGCGGCGCCGGACGGCAGGGGGCAGGCGGGGAGGCAGGACGCGAGGGCGCACGGAGCCGCTCTCACTCGAACAGGCGGCGTTCGGGAACGATCAGCACGTCGCCTTCCCGCAGCGTGATCATCGACTGGATCGCGTCACCGCGCTCGACGGCCTTGAAGTTGAACAGGAACAGCCGTTCCTGCCCGGTCGGGTCGGTGCGGCGCAGCTGGATGCGCCTGGTCGCCGCGAAGCGGTCGAGCCCGCCGGCCAGCGCCACCGCCTGCAGGAGCGTGGTGCCAGGCTCGATCTCGACCAGACCCGGCGAGCCGACCTGGCCGAGCACGTAGATCGGGAAGGTCTCGCCCTCCTCGGAAATCTCGACCACGGAGACGAACACGCTCGGGCGCACGGCGAAGTTCGAGGCCAGCCGGTCGGCGATCGCGCTCTCGACCGCGTCGACGCTGCGGCCCGACGCCTGGATCGAGCCGGCCAGCGGCACCGAGATCCGCCCGTCGGGCAGCACCAGCAGCTGTCGGTTCAGCGTGTCGTCCTCGAGCACGGTGATGGCGAGCTGATCGCCCGGCTGGATCCGATAGCCGGCGCTCTGTGCCACCGCCATGGGTGCCGCCAGCAGGACGGCCAGCACGGCGAGCAAGGTCTTTCTCATCGATCTGCCTCATTCTTCGTTGCGCCTTGGTACCGCGGCGCCGGGCAGGATTGAAGTCAAAACGCATCGCTGCCGCCCGGAATAGGCGTTTAGCCGCCGGGGCGTAGTCATTCTGCAACAGATGCGTGAAAGCTGCATTGCCCCGGTACGCGGATCTCACGTCACCCCGGAGCCGCATGCTATTAACCGATATTTCATCGAGGGCGGACCAGACTGCCATGTTGCGGACATTTCCTGCGGGACCACGGCGCGGACCGGACATGCTGGAGCGGATCGTCACTGTCAGCCGGGCGGGGCCCGAGTTCGGGCCCGAGTTCGGCCTCGAGGCGCTCTATGGCCTCATCCGCGAGGCGCACGTCCAGAACGTCAGGGGAGGCCTGACCGGCGGGCTTGTCCTGCTCGACGGCTGGATCGCCCAGGTGCTCGAGGGTTCCCCGGCGCCGGTCGCCTTCGCCTACGGCCGCCTGCGCCAGGACCGGCGCCACGGCGCGCTCGAGCTGCGCGCGCGCGAACCGGCGCTCTGCCGGCTGTTCCCGGGCCAGGCGATGGCGCTCCGTACCCGCGCCTGCCTCGATCCCGCGCTGCTCGAGGCGTTCGCCTACCGGCCCGGGTTCCCGGTCGGGAACTTCCCCTCGGACGTGCTGGTCGAGTTCCTGGTCCAGGCCTGCCACCGCGAACCGGGGGTGCGTCGCGCATCGCGCTGACGGCCGGCCAGTTGTCCCGGATGCCCGCCGCCGACGCGGGGACTACTTGGTGGCAGCGACGACCGGCCGGGTCGTGGGGTGGGTAAGGTTCAGCATCCCGAGTCCCTGGCGGGCGTACTGCCGCGACCGCGTGGTCAGCGCCCGGCTGCGGATCGCGCCGTTCCGGACCGTGGTCTCCTCGCCGTCGGTCCAGTCGGACTTGTAGTCCTCCGAGCCGAGCAGGAAGTCGAAGGTGTGCGCGCCTTCGGCGTAGAGCCACTCGATGGTCCGGTAGCTGTGCAGCCGGCCGGGGGAAAGACGGAAGAACGCCGCGTCGAACGCGCGCATGTAGCCGTAGAACACGCGGTTCAGATAGAAGCTGACATCCCAGCTGATCGGCCGGCCGTCGAGGGTGAGCGTCGAGGCGCGGATCAGCCCCTGGCCGTGTCCGGCCGCGACCAGCCGGGCGAGGTACCCGGGCGGCAGGTCTGAGCCCGGGTAGCGGGCGCCGCGCGCCGCCTCAAGGTCGGGCAGCCAGCCGAGCACGGTCTCGGTGTCCGAAGGGTCGTGGGCGTGGAAGCGCAGGCCCTCGGCCGCGTGCTTCGCCCATTTGCGCCTGAGCCCGGCGATGCTCTTGCGGCGGCTGGCCAGATAGGCGTCGAAGTCAGCATAGCGGTCGAGGCGCAGGATCGGCGCGCTGCCGCCCGGGGCCGGAAAGGCGCCGTCGCCGCAGCAGGCCGGCCGGATGCGCGACAGCGTGCAGACGTCGAACCACGTCCCCTCGTGCTGGCGCAGCGCGACCTCGAGCGCCGGCCAGAAGCCCGGGGCCAGCACGAGGCCGGCGGCGTGGACCGGGATCACCACCGGGTCGTGGTAGTCGAACAGCTCGGCGCCGGCCGGGACGATCCGCCGCACGAAGCCGGTCCGCCACCGCGCCCGCGGCCGCACCAGGAGCCAGAGCACGGCCTGGCCGTCCGCGTGCCGGGCGTGCAGGAAGAACGGAGCCCAGGCGTCCGGCCCGCCGGTGGACTCGAGCCAGGCCCGCACCACGCTTGGATGCATGAACGGGGTGGCGTGCACGGCGCCGGCTCCCGCCACCGCCGCCTGCCAGCGCGCCAGATGCCCGGGCTCCCAGATCGCGTCCCAGGATTGCAGCCAGGAAAACGTCCACGCCATCGATTGATCCGCCCCTGCCGCGCCCGTTTCACGGACCCTGCGCCGCCACGATGACGGCACGTCTGCCTCGCGTCTGGAACCATCAGCTCCCATCACCCTCCGGACCCGGAGCGTGGCTCTCACCCCTTGACCCCGGCACCCCCGGGTCGGCATGAATCATGCCATGTCCGGAAGAACGAGGGAACGAAAATACCCGTGAGCGGTTCGGGGCATTGCTGCGGACTTCCGAATGGACAGGGCCGGGAAGCCCGCCTTATGACAGCGACAGTCGCCGCAGGCAGCGGGCGCTATGGAGTAAGGCAGTGGTTTCGCAGGGCGAGCGGGGGAGGAGGAAAGTCCTGATCGCCACCTCGGCCGGTGGCCACTGGGTGCAGATGCGCCGGCTTCTGCCCGCCTTCGAGGGGTGCAGCCTGGTGTTCGCCGGGGTCGCCGAATGGCTCGACGCCGACCTGCTTCCGGCGCCCTACTATCGCCTGCGCAACGTCAGCCGCAGCGATCCGGCCGGCTTCCTCGTCATCGCCCGTCAGCTGGCGCGGGTGGTCCGGCTCGAGCGGCCCGACGTCGTCGTCACCACCGGGGCGGCGCCGGGGCTGATGGCGCTGGTCATGGGCAAGCTGCTGGTGCGCAGCCGCACCGTCTGGATCGACTCGATCGCCAATACCGAGCGGCTGTCGCTGTCCGGGCGGCTAGCCCGGCCGGTGGCGGACGCATGGCTTGTGCAGTGGCCGCATCTCGCCCGGCCGGGCGGCCCCGAGCACTGGGGGACGGTGCTGTGATCTTCGTCACCGTGGGCGGCGAACTGCCGTTCGACCGGCTGATCCGGGCGATGGACGCCTTCGCCGCGGCGCATCCGGGCGAGGAGGTGCTGGCGCAGATCGGCGCCAGCAGCCTCGAGCCGGCACACCTGCACTGGGTCCGGCTGCTCGAGCGCGACGACTATGCCGCGGCGATGGCGCGGACCGAGCTGGTGGTCGCCCATGCCGGCATCGGCTCGGTGGTCACCGCCGGCGAATACGGCAAGCCGATCGTGCTGATGCCGCGCCGGGCCGCTCTCGGCGAGCACCGCAGTGACCACCAGCGTGACACGGCCGCGCATTTCGTCGGCCGCCCAGGTATCCTGGTGGCCGAGAACGAGGCCGAACTGCCGGCGCAGATCGCCGCGGCCCGCAGCGCAGCGGGCACCCCCGAGGCGCTGGCCCGGACTGCGCCGCAGGAGTTCATCGACCGGCTGCGCAGCTTCATCCTCGGCTGAGCGGCGTCGGCGCCGCCCGTGTCAGCCGCCGTCGGCCCCTGGCTCCGACCCCGACTCCCCCTCTGGCGTAGGCATTGCCGCGATGGCCGCGCGCCGGCTGCGGGCGGTCTCGACCTCGGGCAGCGGGCTGCCGGCGGCGACGGCGGCCAGCGCGCGGTCGAAGCTCGCCGCGGCCGCGTCCCAGCGCTGCAGCGCGAACTCGGCCTCGGCGCGGTGGAACTGCACCTGGGCGTTGCCGGGCAGCGCCTCGGTGGCGGGGACGAGATAGTGGAGCGCTTGGGCGGAATCGCCGCGCAGGTGCAGGATCCAGCCATAGGTGTCCTGGAACGGCGGCACCTCCGAGCTGCGCAGCCGCCGGGCGATGCCGAAGGCGCGCTCGAGGCTGGCCGGGTCGCCGCGGGCGGTGGCCAGCAGGCTTGCGAGGTTGTTGGCGATCACCGACGCGCCGGGATCCTCGGCGTAGAGCTGCTCGTAGAGCGCGATCGCCGCATCGGGGTCGCCCTCGGCCTCGCGGAGACCCGCCTTGGCGAACAGGAGCCGCGTGTCGCCCGGTACCGCGGCCAGGCCCGCCTCGAGGGCCGCCGCCGCCTCGGCGCTGCGGCCCTCGGCCGCGAGGAAGGCGAACCAGGCCTGATGGGCCGCGGCGAGCCCCGGCTGATCGGCGATCAGCGCGCGATACCCGGCCTCGGCGGCGGCGGCGTCGCCCTCGACCGCCGCGAGCCCGGCCTCGAGCAACCGGGCGGCCGGGTTGCCGGGGTCGTTCGCCAGCACCGCGTCGAGGCTGGCGCGGGCCGCGGCGGGGTCGCCGGTCTCGACCCGGCCGCGCACCAGCGCGGCCAGCGCCTCGGCGTCCGTGCCGCTCTCAGCCAGTTCTTGCAGCAGCTCCAGCGTCTCCGCGGTGCGGCCCTGGCCCTGCAGGCTGGCCGCCTCGAGCCCCGTCGCCATCGCCGTCGCCGCGGGGTCGTTCGCGGCGCGCAGCAGCGTCGCCACCTGGGCGACGCGCGGCCAGTCGCGCCGGGTGACGTGGATCTCGCCGAGCAGGGTCAGCAGCTCCCGATCCTCGGGAGCGCGGCGCAGCGCGTCGACCACCACCCCCTCGGCCGGGCCGGTTCGATCGTCCTGCATCAGGTAGCGGGCATAGCGGATCGATTCGGCCTGGCCCCGGTCCGCCGCCTCGACCGCGCGAGCCAGCTGCTCGCCGGCCAGTTCGCGCGCGCCCTGGCGCTCGTAGGCCAGTGCCATCACCGTCAGTGCCTCGGCGTCGCGCGGCGCCTGGGCCAGCGCGGTCCGCATGTCCTGCACCGCCTGCTCGGGCCGGTCGGCGTCGATCGCCAGCTTGGCGCGCAGCTTGAGCGCGCCGACGTGGTCGCGGTCCTCGGCCAGCACGGCTTCGAGCAGCGCCGCGCTGGCCTCCGCCTCACCGGTCTCGGCCAGCATTCCGGCGAGGCCGGTCTGCAGGTCGCGGGTCTGGTCCGAGGGGGCGGCGCCCTCGACGAGGCCGCGCATCGCCGCGATCGCGGCGTCGGTGTCGCCCTCGGCGAAGTCGAGCGCGGCGCGGGCGCGCCGGAACGGCCGGGGATCGGCGGCGTCGGCGATCAGCCGGTCGAGCTCGGCTCGGGCGGCGCCGGGGCCGCGGATGTCGTTGAGAAAGCGCACCAGCGTCAGCGTCCGTTGCGGATCGGACTCGACGGCCCCGGCGTCCACGGCCGCCCGCAGCACCGCCTCGGCCGCATCGGGGTCGCCCTGGCCGAGGTGCCACTGCACCAGCGCGGCGCGGATGCCGTCGTTGGCCGGGAACAGCGCGAGCATGCGCCCGAGCTCGGCGCCGGTGCCGGCCTCGTCGCCGAGCGCCTCGAGCGTGGCGAGGCGGGCGAGGTGCAGCCCTTCGTCGTCCCCGGCATGGGCGAGGGCGGCGTCGATCCGCGCCAGCGCCTCGACCGGTGCGCCGGCGGCGAGCCGGTCGGCGACCAGCACCATCTGTGCCGCCACCGAGCCGGGCTTCTCATCGACCACCTCCGCGGCCATCGCCACCGCGGCCGGGCGGTCGTCGCCCTTGCGGAAGTCGACGGTGGCCTTCAGGGCCCGCACCTCCGGATCGGCCGGCGCGAGGCCGTAGGCCTCGGCCGCGTGCAGCGCGGCGGTGTCGAAGTCGCCGACCTCGAGCGCGAGCGCGGTCAGCGCGCGCTGGCCCTCGAGGTTTTTCGGATCCTGTTCGGCGAGGCGCAGCAGCTGGCTGAACGCCTCGCGGTCCTCGCCGCGCGCGCGCAGCAGCTCGGCATAGCGCAGCCGCGCCACGGTATGCGCGCCGTCGAGCCGGAACACGTTGCGGAACTCGAGCATCGCCCGCGTCTCGTCGCCCTCGGCGAGCAGCGCCAGCGCCCGCTGGTAGTGGCTCTCGGCCCGTTCAGACGGACTGTCGCATCCGGCCAGTGCCAGCAGGGCGACCAGCAGCAGGCCCGGCCCGAACAGGCCGGGCCCGAACAAGCACGCCCCGGAGGGCCGGGGAAACAACCGGCGGGGGCGAGGACAGACGCGCATCGGACACTCCGGCTCACGGGGGGTGGGCACGGCGCGGTGGGCCGCCGCGCCGGGGCGCGCAGCATAGGCCCTCGGCATCCGGGCAAGAAACGGTGATCGCGTAAACTTTTAGGGGTGGCCTGTCCGCGTTCGCGTCGGCCCGAGGTTCGGCACGGTCACGCGCCTAGCTGATCCGGGCCTGGCTGATCGAGCGCTCCGGGGGGCGCGCGTGCCTGTCAATCCCCGTTGAACTAAGGGATAGCGCCTCCTGCCGTGACGTGGTCTGCCGACCGTATCAGTAGCCGGTTCCGCGCAGCACCACCCGCACGGTGGCGACCAGGACCAGCAGGTCGGTCAGCAGCGATACCCGGCCGGCGTAGTCGGTGTCGTAGGTGGCGCGGCCGGCGAACGAGGTCTCGTTGCGGCTCGAGATCTGCCAGAGGCCGGTCAGTCCGGGCCGCAGCGCGTAGTAGGCGCGCCCCGGATAGAGCGCCATCTGGTGCGGCATCATCGGTCGCGGGCCGACCAGGCTCATGTCGCCCTTCAGCACGTTCCAGAGCTGCGGCAACTCGTCGAGCGAAGCCTTGCGGATCAGCCGGCCGATCGGGGTGATGCGCGGGTCGCTCTTGAGCTTCTGGGTGGTTTCCCATTCGGCGCGCGCGGCCGGATCCCCGGTCAGGTGCTCGGCGAGCCGGCGGTCGGCATCGACCACCATGGAACGCAGCTTCCAGATCCGGAAGGTCCGCCCACCCTGGCCGACGCGGTCCTGCACGTAGAAAGCCGGGCCGCCATCGCGGGAGACCAGCAGGCCGAGCAGCAGAATGACGGGAAGCACGAAGGGCGCCGCAAGAAGGACCACCAGAGTGTCGAACCCGCGCTTCAGGAAGCGGGCGTAGGTCCCGCCCGACGCCGGAGACCGCGCAACGCGCTCCGCGTAATCCGTTTCGGCCGCAGCATCACCGAGATTCGAGAAATGCACCATAAATCCACCAACGCCCAACACACGATTCCAACACGCCCACCGCCCATCGGCGACAGCGGGGCTCAGCGCAGTTCCAGACGAATCCCGATTTCGGACTCCTCCGGAGCACCCGTTCCCCGTTCCGCTTTAGGCGTTTCCCCGACGCAGACGATCGCTGGGCGATTTACCCCTCTTACAGAGGGCATTAAGGCATTTTTAAGAATCAATCTCAACTAAAATTTAGAGACTCTTTAATGGCTTGGTTAAGGAAAAATTCGCCGCAATCTTGGGTTGAAGGCCGCCCATCCGGGAGCGTTGCGTCCGGTGAATCTCCCCGCGCCGGCGCTGCCGATCACCGGGGCTGACGTCGATCCGGCGTCGTGCGAGACAGGGGCCGCCGAGGGGCGACTCGGCGACCGCCGCGAGGGCACGAACAAGGGGGCGGCGATGATTTCCGATGCACCGGACTTCGCGGCGCTCTCCGGGTTCGCGGCGGAGATCTGCGTGATCGGCGGCGGGCCGGTCGGGATCGTCACGGCGCTCGACCTGGCCCGGCGCGGCCGGCGGGTGCTGCTGCTCGAGAGCGGCGGGATGGCGCCGCGGGCCGAGGCGCAGGCGCTGTCGCAGGCGGAGAACCTCGATCCGGCCAGCCACCATGCCCCGGAGATCACCGTGGCGCGGCGGCTCGGCGGGGCGTCGAACCTCTGGGGCGGACGCTGCCTGCCGTTCGATCCGGTCGACTTCGCGGAACGGCCCTGGCTCGGCGACCTGCCGGCCTGGCCGATCGGACCGGACGCGCTCGAGCCGTGGCTGGCGCCGGCCTGCGGCTGGCTCGCGGCCGGGGCGGCGGTGTTCGCGGAGGCCCTGCCGGGCGTGGCGGCGGACGACGCCTTCGGCTTCGAGAGCCTCGAGCGCTGGAGCAACCGGCCGCGCATCCAGCGGCTGCACGCGGCGGCGCTGGCGGCGCTGCCGAACCTCATGGTCGCGCTTGGAACCACGGCGCTCGGCTTCGAGGACGCCCCCGGCGGCGCCGGCCGGGTGGCGGCGGTCGAGGCGCACGTCGAGGGGCGCGGGCGCGGGCGCATCCCGGCCGCGACGGTGGTGCTGGCCGCCGGCGGCAACGAGAGCACCCGGCTGCTGCTGGCGGCGCAGGCCCGCAACCCCGAGCGCTTCGGCGGACCGGACGGGCCGCTCGGGCGCGCCTACATGGGACACGTGAACGGCACGATCGCCGACGTGGTGTTCGACAGCCGGGCGCTGCACGACGGGCTCGACTTCCACGTCGACGGCCACGGCTCCTACGTGCGGCGGCGGCTGGTGCCGTCGGCGGCGACCCAGGCGGCGGCGCGGCTCACCAACGTCGCCTTCTGGCCGGTGGTGCCGGGGATCGCCGACCCCGGCCACCGCTCGGGGCCGCTGTCGGCGGTGTTCCTGGCGCTGTCGGCCGGCGCGCTCGGCCGGCGGCTGATCGCCGAGCCGATCCGGCTGAAGCACGTCGGCCCGCCGCCGTACCGGCGCGGGGCGCACCTTGCGAACGTGCTCCGCGACGCGCCGCGCACCCTCGGCTTCGTGCCGGCGTTCCTGTGGAGGAACCGGGTGGCGCGGATGCGGCTGCCGGGGTTCTTCCTGCGCAATCCCGCCCGGCGCTACGGACTCGAGTACCACGCCGAGCACCTGCCGCACCCCGGGAGCCGGCTGACGCTGTCGCAGACGGTCGACCGGCTCGGGCTGCCGCGGCTGCGCGTCCGGCTCGCCTTCGCCGAGGCGGACGCGGCGGCGGTGCTGCGGGCCCACGATGCGCTCGGCGACTGGCTGGCCCGCAACCGGCTCGGGCGGATCGAGCACCGCGCGCCGGAGGCGGCCCGGGTCGCGGCGGTGCTGGCCGAGGCCAGGCACGGCAACCACCAGGTCGGCACCGCCCGCATGGGGTCGGACCGGCGGAGCGCGGTGGTCGACGGCGACTGCCGGGCGTTCGACGCAGCCAACCTCTACGTCGTCTCGACCGCGGTCCTGCCGACCTCGGGGCAGG
>Ga0190275_10002665_pt1 | contig 12766 bp, 11 predicted proteins | sample Popmic550T_FD_133745 | JGI IMG/M metagenome (GOLD analysis project Ga0190275, IMG submission 133745) | Populus adjacent soil microbial communities from riparian zone of Yellowstone River, Montana, USA - 550 T | ecosystem: Environmental > Terrestrial > Soil > Riparian zone > Trees stand | place... | reverse complement strand
CTGGCGGAACGCACCCCGATCGACTGGACGGGCTACACCCCGCCGCGCCCGGCGATGCTGGAATCCGAGCCGATCCGGTCCCTGACCGGTTACCCGCTGGATGACCTGCGGCGCTACATCGACTGGCAGCCCTTCTTCAACGCCTGGGAGCTCAAGGGCCGCTACCCCGACATCCTGAACAACCCGGCGTCCGGTGAGGCCGCACGAAAGCTGTGGGCCGACGCCCAAGTGATGCTGGACGCGATGATCGCCGAGCAGTGGGTGCAGGCCAACGGTGTGGTCGGGTTCTTCCCCGCCTCTGCCGTTGACGACGATCTGGAGTTGTACACCGACGAGTCCCGAACCGGGGTGGCGTTGCGGCTGCATCACCTGCGGCAGCAGGGTCACCATCGCGACGGCGTCCCGAACCGCTCGCTGGCCGACTTCGTCGCGCCCAAGGAGACCGGGCTGGCCGACTGGGTGGGTGGCTTCGCTGTGACCGCCGGCCTTGGTTCGGGCGAGCGGGTGAAAGCGTTCAAGGACGCAATGGACGACTACAGCGCGATCCTGCTGGAGTCGCTGTGCGACCGGCTGGCCGAGGCCTTTGCCGAACGGTTGCACGAGCTCGTCCGGCGCGAGTTCTGGGGCTATGCCGCCGACGAGGCCCTGGACAACGAAGCACTGATCGCGGAGCGCTATCGGGGCATTCGCCCGGCGCCCGGCTACCCCGCCTGCCCCGACCACACCGAGAAGGCGACCCTGTGGAACCTGCTGGACGTGGAGCGCCGCACCGGCATCCAGCTCACCGAGTCCATGGCGATGTGGCCCGGCGCGGCGGTGTCCGGCTGGTACTTCTCGCACCCGGACAGCCGCTACTTCGTGGTCGGTCGACTGGGCCGCGACCAGGTCGAGGATTACGCCGCCCGCAAGGGCTGGAGCCTGGCCGAGACGGAGAAGTGGTTGTCGCCCAACCTTGGCTACGACCCGGTGGACTGATCCTCACCCGTCGGCCCGACCCCCCCGTCGAGCCGGTTTCAGCGGCGTGGGCGGGTTGCGATTTGCGGCGCGGGAAGCGTTCGCCAACGGCGAACCGGGTGGGGGGCGACACCCGGTGCGACCGCCGGAGACCGGTCGCTGAGTCGTCCGGGGTGCGTCCGCGACGATGAGTAGCATGGCCGCTATGGCTGAGGTGAAGTCGTTGAAGAACCTGCGCCGCCCGGCTGTGGTGGCCGCTGTCGGGGGCTGGAACGACGCCGGTGACGCGGCCAGCGGGGTGATCGATCACCTTGCCGCGCTGACCTCGGCCTCGCTCGCCTTCGCCCTCGATCCCGACGACTACTACGACTTTCAGGTCTCCCGTCCGACCATCGGCACCACCTCCGGCGGGGAGCGCTCGCTCCAGTGGCCGACGACCGAGGTGCTGTTGGCCTCGCTGCCGGACCGCGACCTCGTGCTGATCGGCGGCCCCGAGCCGAACTTCCACTGGCGTGGCTACTGCGCGGCGCTGGTTTCCGCAATCCGCACGGTCAAACCCGAGATCGTGGTGCTGCTCGGGGCGATGCTGACCGATGCCCCGCACTCCCGGCCGGTGCCGGTGCACGGCACGGCCGCCACGCCGGAACTCGCCGAACGCCTCGGGCTGGAGACCTCCAGCTATGAGGGGCCGACCGGTATTGTCGGCGTGCTGGCCGCCGACTGTGCGGTGCTCGGCCTGCCGTCGGCATCGCTGTGGGCGTCGGTTCCGCACTACGTCGCCGAACCGCCGAACCCAAAGGCCACGCTGGCCCTGCTGGACCGCCTTGAGGACCTGCTGGACACCCCACTGGACACCGGCGACCTGCATGAGAAGGCGGACCAGTGGGAGGCCCAGGTCAACGACCTGGCGGCGGAGGACAGCGACATCTCGGCCTACATCACCGCGCTCGAGGAGCGCCGCGACGAGGCGCAGCCCGAACCCCAGGGAGACGCCATCGCGGCCGAGATCCAGCGTTACCTGCGGCGGCGTCGGCAGCCACCGGGCTCTGGCACCGGGACTCGCTGATCAGATCGGGATCTCGACGCGCTCAACAAACCGGCCGCCGGGTCTCGACACGGTTGACCAGCAGCCCGGGGTCTCGACAAGCTCGACCAGCGGTCGGCCCTAGAACCCTCCCCAGGCGGCGACCCGAGCGGCCCAGGCCTCGTCCACTGTCAGGTCCCGGCCGTCCAGCCGGCGAATCGGGCAGACGCCGCGGATCGACGAGGCCAGCCAGACCACGTCCGCCGTGAACAGTTCGGCCACCGGGATCGGCCGATACTCACAACCCACCCCGAACGCGCCGGCCTCGGCGAAGATCTGCCGGACGGTCACCGAGTCCAGGATCCCGCTGGGGCCCGGCAAGGGAGTGGACAGCGCCCCGTCGCGCAGCATCAGCACCGCGGCGGTGGGCCCTTCGAGCGCGAAGCCGTCCGTGCTGACGAACAGGGCGTCATCGTCGCCCTGCCGGGCCGCCGCCCGCTTGGCCGCACTGTTCACCGCATAGGAGACCAGCTTCGTGCCCCCCAGCAACCAGGGCGCGTCGGCGAACCCGTCGCTGCGGTAGCCGCGGTCCAGGGTGCGGACGGAGATGCCCGCCCGGGCCTCGCGCATCGCGTCCAGGTCGAGCTCGGTGACGGTCAGGAAGCCGGTGACCTGTCCCGGCGTCGACTCCGGGCCGCGGGTCTGCACCAGCTTCAGCACCGCTTCCGGCGGCGGCGTCGTCCAGGCCGCGGCTGCCTGGCCGATCAGTTCCCGCCAGGTCGCCTCGTCAAACGTCAATTCCAGGGTCCGCGCGGAGGCGGCGAACCGGGCCAGGTGGGCGTCCAGGTTCTCCACCACCGCAGCGCCGTCGACCGCGAGGATCCGCATCGCATCGAAGCAGCCGTCACCCCGGACCAGGCCCTGATCGTCCGCGGTCGCGATCGGGTGCCCGGAGGGCACAACACCCCGGCCGACGACGGCGACGAGTTGGCGGGTCAATGCGCGCAGGCGGCGATCGCCTGTTCCCGCAGGGCGATCACCATCGCGTCAGGATCCGCAGCGCTGTACACCGCCGAGCCGGCCACGAAGGTGTCCGCGCCCGCTTCCGCGCAGCGTTCGATGGTGTCCGCCGAGACGCCTCCGTCGACCTGTAGCCAGACTTCGCCTCCATCAGCCTCGATCAGCGCACGCGTGCGGCGGATCTTCGGCAGCACCAGGTCGAGAAACTTCTGCCCGCCGAAGCCGGGTTCGACGGTCATCAGGAGCACCATGTCGAGTTCCCCCAGCAGGTCCGCGTACGGCTCGATCGGGGTCGCCGGCCGCAAGGCCATCGATGCCCGGGCGCCAAGGGATCGCAGTTCGCGGGCAAGCTTGATGGGCGCGTCGGAGGCTTCGACGTGGAAGGTCACCGATTCGCAGCCGGCCTCGGCGAAGGACGGTGCCCAGCGATCCACCTCGGCGATCATCAGGTGGATGTCGAGGAAGGAACTGGTGCCGGCCCGGATGCTCTCGACCACCGGCAGGCCAATGGTCAGGTTGGGCACGAAATGGTTGTCCATCACGTCGATGTGCACACCGTCGGCGCTGGGAATCCGGGCGATTTCACTGCTGAGGTTGGCCAGGTCGGCGTTCAGGATGCTCGGCGTGATCCGCATCGTCATGCCAGGCACCCTATTGGGTCACGCTGGCTTTCGTACCAGCGCCAGGAACATGGCGTCAGTCCCGTGCCGGTGCGGCCACAACTGCAGGAACCGGCCGCGGGCCGCGTCCGGCACCGCGGGCAGGACGGCTGCGGCGTCCAGCACCTCGACACCTGCAGCGGCCTCGACCACCTCCGTGGTCTCGCGGCGATGTGGTGAGCAGGTGACGTAGGCGATCAGTCCGCCAGGTGCAGCCGCGGTAATGGCGCTGGCCAGCAACCGCTGCTGCAGCGCGACCAGATCGTCGAGGTCCGAAGGCTGGCGCCGCCAGCGGGCTTCCGGACGACGTCGCAGCGCCCCCAGACCAGTGCATGGCGCGTCCACCAGCACCCGGGCGAAAGTGTTCTCCGGCCAGGCCGGACGGGTGCCGTCCGCGGCGATCACGACCGGGGCGGGTTCTGGGTAGCCGGCCAGCGCTTGGGCGACCAACGCGGCCCGGTGCTGCTGGAGTTCCGCGGCCAGCAGCCGCACCCCCTGCTGTCGTGCCAGGCCGGCCAGCAAGGCCGACTTGCCACCCGGCCCCGCACAGAGGTCCAGCCATGGACCGGCCGGCGCCTCAGCCCTGGCCAGTGCCCAGGCGACGAGTTGCGACCCCTCGTCCTGGACGCCTGCCCGACCTTCCCGGACGGCGGGCACCTCGCCGGGATTACCCTCGGCCCGGACGCCGAACGGCGACCACCGCAGCGGTTCGCCGGCCAACTCGGAGATCTCGGCGAGCCCGGGACGGACGGCCAGGTGCGGCACCGGCGCTGCATTGTTGGCGGCCAATGCGGCGTCCAACTCGGCGGCCGGCAGCACGTCAGCGTAGGCGTCGATGATCCACTGCGGGTGCCGGGTCAGCAGAGCTTCGGCATCCGGCCGCTCGGCGCGCAGCCGCTGTGCCCAGCCGTCGGCGTCCAGCGCGCCGACCTTCCGGAGGATCGCGTTGACCACCCCGGTGACCCGCTCGGAGACCATCGCCCGGCCGAGCTCCACGGTTGCCGCCACTGCCGCGTGGGTGGGCACCCGCAGCTCGAGCAATTGGTGTGTGCCCAACCGCAGCAGGTCCACAACGGCCGGCTGCAGGCTGCGCAACGAACGGCCGCCGGCGGAGGCAATGATCGCGTCGTAGAGACCGAGCGCGCGACAGGTGCCCGCGACCAGTTCGGTGGCGAAGCCCGCGTCCCGGGCGGACAACCCGGCGGTGTGCTCGGCCAGGGCGAGGTTGGCGTAGGCGTCATCGGCGGTGATCGCCCGGAGCGTGCGGAAGGCGGCAGCCCGAGCCGGGTCGGAGCGGCCGACCACTGGCCGCGCAGGCCGAGCGGGCTTCCTTCCGGACCGATCCTTCCGGCGCCGGTGATTGTCAGGCCGATTGGACACCGTAGTCGGGGCACGATCTGCCGACTTATCAGGATTCACTGGAACTCTCCCGGGTCGGCGCCCAGCCCGCGCCCCCAGTCGGCGGCAGCCATCGGACGCTTGCCCGCCGGTTGCACGGTGAGCAGTTCCAGCACGCCGCGTCCGGTGCCGACGTTCACCGTGCGCCGCCCGACGGCCAGTTCGCCGGCGGGCAGCACCGTGCCGGCCTGGGGATGTCCGAGCAGCACTTTGACCCGCTCTCCGCGGTGCGTCGTCCAGGCCACGGGGCTCGGGTTGCAGGCCCGGATCAGCTTGTCGATCTGGACCGCCGAAGCCATCCAGTCGATTCGGGCATCGGCCACTTGCAGCTTGGGCGCCAGCGTGACCCCGTCCGAAGCCTGCGGGGTCGCCGTTGCGGTGCCGTCCTCGATGGCGTCCAGCACCCGCACCAGCAGCTCCGCTCCCCGACCGGCCAGCCGTCGCAACACCTCGCCGGCGGTCTCTTGCTCCTGAAGCGGGGAGGCCTCCTGCAGGTAGACCGGTCCCGCGTCCAGCGCCGGGATGATATCGAAGACAGTTATCCCAATTTCGGTATCCCCGGCCAGGATCGCCCGCTGCACGGGCGCGGCACCGCGCCAGGAAGGCAGCAACGAGAAGTGCACGTTCACCCAACCGTTGGCGGGCATGGCGAGCACGTCGGCGGGGATCAGGGCGCCGTATGCGACGACGGGACAGCAGTCCGGTGCCAGCTCTCGGAGCCGGTCGCGGAAGGTCGGCTCACGTTGGCTCGCGGGCTTCAGAGTCTCGATGCCACGCTCGGCCGCCCAGGCGGCGACCGGGCTGGGCACCAGGCTGCTGCTGCGTCCCCGGGCGGCATCCGGACGGGTGAGGACGGCGAGCAGGTCATGGTGGGAGCCGCTGATGGCGTCCAGGGCGGGCAGGGCGACCTCCGGAGTCCCAGCGAACACAATCCGCACCCGGTCAGCCTAGTGGGCGGCGACCTACGGGTTCCTTCGAACGCTTCCGCACCGGGCCAGCGATGAGGCGCGAGGGCACACACTGCGGCAGTCCCGGAACACGTCCGACCCGTCAGCAAGGCGCGGCAGCGTCGCTGCCGACGCCACCGGAGACGACTTGCCGTGGATCACTGCCCGCGGTTCCGAGTTCAGAGCACCGCCGGATCGACCCGGACCCGAAGCGAGCCCTCGTGCTTATGAGCCGTCCGATGTGCCTGAGCCGCCTTCGCTGCGGCGACGAGGGCCGAGCCGTCATCCGTCGGACCACGCAATAGCGCCCGAACCTCGCCCTCGCCCACCGGCACCGGGCCGAGCAGTACGGCGGCGGTCTGGGCCTGGACCATCGCGACGGCCTCGTCGACAGCGTCCGGATGGCCCTCGAGGCTGACCAGTCGCGCAGCCGGGGGGAACCCCGCGTGGCCCCGGTCGGTGACCTCCCGCTCGGCGAACCCGACGGCGTCAAGGCGCACCAAGGCCTGCACCGGTCGCGCCGAGGCCGACCCGACCACCACCACACTGCCGTCGTCTGCGGCCCTGCGGACCAGGGCAACGGCAGCCAGCCACCGTCGCAGCGCCTCCTCCCCCGCCCGCAGGTCCGCCCGCGCCAGCAGCAGGTCAGCGTCCAGCAGGACCGCGGCCGCGTAACCTCCGACGGCGACCGGCTCGGCCCCGGGCGTGGCCAGCACCAGCGCCGGGTCAGCGTCCACTTCGGCGATCAGGTGCTCGCCGCTGGACTGGACGACCTTGGTCTGTGGGAAGGCGCGGCCCAGCTCTTCGGCGGTGCGCACGACGCCGACCCGGGGTGCCCGCAGTTCCGCACCGCCGCACTCGGCGCAGTGCCAGTCCGGTCGGATTCCGCACATTCGGCAGATCGGGGCGGCTCCGCGATCGGCCCGCTCGCCGACCAGCGGATGCCCGCAGGACGGGCACCGGGCGATCGCCCGGCATCGTCCGCAGGCGAGCGCCGCCAGGTAGCCCGCCCGCGGTACCTGCACCAGGACCGGACCGGACGCCAGTCCGGCCCTGATCGCGGTGAACACCTGATGCGGTAGCCGGGAGTGCGCCCCCGGATCGCGCAGGACGGCCGACTCGGTGTGGTCGGTGGCCCGGACCACGGCGCACAGCTCGCGGCGTTCCACCATCGGCGCCTCCAACGAGACCAGCCAGCCCCGCTGAACCAGCGCCTGGGTCTCGGCCGTCCGGCCGTAGCCAGCGAAAAGCAACCCGCAGCGTTGCCGCGACGCCCGCAGCGCCGCCACCACGCGGACGTGCGGGTAGGGGGCGCGTGGTTCCGCCCAGGAATCGTCGCCGTCGTCATAGACGGCGATCAGGCCAAGGTCGGCCACCGGCGCGAAGGCGGCGGCCCGGGTGCCGAGCACCAGTCGGACCAGCCCCCGGGCGGCCGCCAGGAACGCACGGTAGCGGGCTGCCGGCCCCTTCTCGGCGGTCAGGGTGACGAAACTGCCCCGGCCGAAGACCCCCTCACAGCGAGTCTCCAGGCGGGCCAGGTCGGCCGCGTCCGGCACCAGCAGCAGGGCTCCGCGGCCGCCGGCCAGCGCAGCGGCGGCCGCCTCGACCAGCGCGGCCGTCCAATCCCCGGCCGACTCGGCCACCGGCGCCAGGGCCAGAGCGGCCCTCGGGGAGCCGCCGTCGGCCAGTGCCCGCCGCAGCGATGCCCCGTGCGGATAGCGGTCCAGCGTGTCCCCCCGCCCGTCGGCAAGCCGCGGCAGCGGGTAGGGCGGCCGTTCGGCGTTCTCGGTCAGGCCATGCCGGGGCGGGACGGCAAGCCGCACCACGTCGGCGAACGTGCCCGCGTAATGATCGGCGACGTCGCGGACCGCCGCCACGATTTCGGGCTTCAGTACCGGTTCGGGAGACACCACGCGCAGCAGCGGCGACAGCTCCCGGTCGGAGTCGGATGCGACCGGCTGCTCGATCACGAACCCATCCCGCTGCCGGCCGGCGAACCGCACCTTCACCCGGCAGCCGGACGTCACCTGGTCCGCCAGCTCGTCCGGCACGGCGTAGTCGAAGAGCCGGTCCAGGTGCGGAAGGGGCACGTCCACCGCCACCCGCGCGACCCTCGGCTCACTCACACCGCGATGCTAGAGCCCTTGGCTGACAACCCAGGTTCGCCCAGGCCGTTGGCTGTGATCGGGGGTCTCGACACGCTCGACCCACGACAGATCGACCCGGGCCGTCGCGTTCAGCGACCAGCCGGACGGGCTGCACGGCGCCGATGGGCACGCTCGTTAGAACGGGGCCGGTTCAGCCGCGAACCGTCCTGGCCAACTCGTCGGCCCGGTCGGTGCGTTCCCAACCGAACTCGGGCAGCTCGCGGCCGAAGTGGCCGTAGTTGGTGGTCAACGAGTAGATCGGACGAAGCAGGTCGAGATCCCTGATCAGCGCCGCGGGCCGCAGGTCGAATACTTCAAGCACGGCTGCGGTGATCTGTTCCAGCGGCACCGTCTCGGTGCCGAAGCAGTCGGCGTAGAAACCCACCGGGTGCGCCCGTCCGATCGCGTATGCGACCTGCACCTCGCAGCGGGTAGCCAGCCCGGCAGCCACCACGTTCTTGGCAACCCAGCGCATTGCGTAGGCCGCCGAGCGGTCCACTTTGGAGGGATCCTTGCCCGAGAAGGCGCCGCCGCCGTGCCGGGCCATCCCGCCGTAGCTGTCGACGATGATCTTCCGACCGGTCACCCCGGCATCACCCATCGGGCCGCCGATGACGAACTTGCCGGTCGGGTTGATGTGCACCTGCAGTTCGTCGGCGGAAACGTCGTAGCCGGCCAGCACGGGCTCGATCACCTCGCGGAGGATGCCCGGGCGCAGGTCCCGCTCGTAGGAGGCCGCCTCGGTGTGCTGCGACGAAACGACGACGGTGTCCACCCCCACCGCGGTGTCCCCGTCGTAGCGGACAGTCACCTGGGTCTTGCCGTCCGGCAACAGGAAGGGCAACACGCCGTCGCGGCGTACCCGGGTCAGCCGCTCCGACAGCCGGTGCGCGATGTCGATCGGAAGGGGCATCAGCGACGGCGTGTCGGTGCACGCATAGCCGAACATCAAGCCCTGGTCACCGGCACCCTGCGAATCGAGCACATCCCCGGAGTGGCCTTCGCGGTGCTCCTCGGCGTCGTCGACTCCTTGGGCGATGTCGGGTGACTGCGCACCCAGCGAGACCAGCACGCCGCAGGAGGCGCCGTCGAACGACTTGTCGGAGGAGTCGTAGCCGATGTCGAGGATCCGGTCACGGGCCAGCCGGGCGATGTCGACATAGCCGACGGTGCTGACCTCGCCGGCCACCACGACCGTGCCGGTGGTTACCAGGGTCTCCACCGCCACCCGGCTGCGGCGGTCCTGAGCCAGCAGGGCGTCCAGGACGGCGTCGGAGACCGAGTCAGCCATTTTGTCGGGATGGCCCTCGGTCACGGACTCCGAGGTGAACAGGCGGCTCATCAGTGGCTCTTCCTCCAGTTGACTACGGCATCCAGGATCCGATGCGCGACCAGGTTCTTGTCCGCACCGACCCTATCGACAACGCCGGCAGAATCCAGGATCGTCACGGTGTTGTCGGCCGCACCGAACACCGCTCCCCCGCTCACGTCGTTCAGCACCAGCAGGTCGCAGCCCTTACGGGCCAGCTTCGCTCGGCCGAGCTCAAGCAGTTCGTCGGGTCCGGCAGCGGTTTCGGCGGCGAAACCGACGATCACCTGGCCGTCGCGGCGGCTGCGGACCAATGCGGCCAACACGTCGGTGGTCTGGGCCAACCGCAGCTCAAGGCCGGAGTCGCCGTCCTTCTTCAGCTTCACCGAGCTGGGCTCCGCGGGAGTGAAATCGGATGGCGCCGCCGCCATCACGATCACGTCCATCTCTGGCGCCAGAGTGGTCATCGCCGCCGCCAGGTCGCCCGTGGAGGTCACGGAGACCACCTCGGCCCCGGTGACCGGGGGCGCGGTGGTCGCGCCGGCGACGACGGTCACCTCGGCACCACGCAGCAACGCGGCCCGCGCGATGGCCATCCCCATCCGCCCAGACGAGGCGTTGCCGAGGTGGCGGACGGGATCCAGCGCCTCCCGCGTGCCTCCGGCACTGACCGCCAGCCGCACTCCGAGCAGGTCGCGGGCGCGGGCGGCCTCAGCCACCCCGGAGGTGAGCAGGGACAGCGCAACCTGCTCGATGTCTGCCGGTTCGGGCAGCCGGCCGGGGCCGGTGTCTGCACCCGTGAGCCGTCCCGAATCGGGATCGAGGACGATCGCGCCGCGCTCGCGCAGCGTGGCCACGTTGGCTCGGGTGGCCGGATGCAGCCACATCTCGGTGTGCATCGCCGGCGCCATCAGCACCGGGCAGGTCGCGGTCAACAGGACGTTGGTGAGCAGGTCGTCCGCCCGGCCGGTCGCGGCTCGGGACAGCAGGTCGGCGGTCGCCGGTGCCACCACCACCAGCTCGGCCCGGCGGCCGAGGGCGACGTGCGGCACCTGATCGGCGTCCTGCCAAACCTCGGTGCGCACCGGACGTCCGGACAATGCCGCCCAGGTCGCCTCGCCGACGAAGTTGAGCGCACCCGGCGTGGGCACGACGGTGACCTCGTGACCGGCTTCGGTGAACAACCGCAGCAGCAGGCACGCCTTGTACGCGGCGATTCCGCCGGCAACCCCGAGCAGGATCCGGCTCATCGACGGCTCAGGCCAGGTCGTCGCTGAACGGGTCGAGGTCGGTGAAGACCGGATCGGCCTCCGCTTGGGCTCGCGCGGCGGCCTCGGCCTCGGGATCGATCTCGGTGCACTCCAGAACCCCGGCGTTCACCTCACGCAGTGCGATGGAAAGCGGCTTCTCCTGGACACCGGTTTCGACCAGCGGGCCCACGTTCTCCAGCAGGCCCTCGCCCAGCTGGCTGTAGTACGCGTTGATCTGGCGGGCGCGCTTGGCGGCGAACAGCACCAGGCGGTACTTGGAGTCGACCCGGGCCAGCAATTCGTCGATCGGCGGGTTGGTGATGCCCTCGGGGATATGTGTGCTCAAAGGATGACCTTCGGTTGATGCGGCGCGCCCATTCGTGCGCCTGCGGGTGGCTCGGCCTGACGACATCAGCGGAGCAGATGTCACAAGCCAAGCAAGCTTACCAAGTCATCGACCGCCCTGCCCAACTGGTCGTTGACCACGACGTGATCGAACTCATCGGCGGCCGCGAGTTCGGCCCGCGCGGTGACCAGCCGGCGTTCACGCTGCTCGGCGGTCTCGGTTCCCCGACCGACCAGTCGGGAGACCAGTTCGTCCCAGCTGGGCGGCGCGATGAACACCAGCCTTGCCCGGGGCAGCTTGTGCCGGACCTGCCTCGCACCCTGCAGGTCGATCTCGAGGATCACCCGCTCGCCGCGTTCCAGCGCTTCCAGAACCGGGGCAGCCGGGGTTCCGTAGCGATCTCGGCCGTGCACGACCGCCCATTCCAATAGGCCGTCGGCGGCCAGCAGGGCGTCGAACGCGGCGTCGGACAGGAACCAGTAGTGCTCCCCGTCGATCTCGCCCGGACGAGGCGACCGGGTGGTCGCCGACACCGACACCCAGACCGCGGGATGGCGCGCCTTCAGGGCGCGGACAACCGTTCCCTTACCTACAGCCGTTGGGCCAGAGATGACGGTGACGTCACCGCTCACCGAACTCGGCCTTCAGGCCGGCGAGCTGGTGCCGACCGAGGCCACGGATGCGGCGGTTGGCCGCGATGTCGTAGCGCTCCATCACCAGCGTGGCGCGCTTGTCGCCGACCCGGGGCAGCGCTTTCAGCAGGTCGATCACCTTGACGTGGGCGAGCACCTCATTGTCCGCGGCCTCATCCAACGCCTGGGCCAGCGTCAGTTCCCCCGAGCGCACCCGCGCCTTCAGCGCCGCGCGAGCGCGGCGCGCCTCGGTGGCGGCCGCCCGCGCCGCCTGCAACTGCTCCGTCGTCAGTTGGGGTATCGCCACGGTGACCTCCGGACCGCTCGTGCACACTCGGATTGCAACAATTTACAAGCAAACCAGGTTGCTGAACACCCTTGCGGGCAGGCATTTGGAGGGGTTCAGGGACGGTTCGCGAGGAGTTTCTGGACGCGGTCCAGCAGCGCCTGGGCGTCCGGTCCGGCGCCGATCACGTCGCGACTCACCGCGGGCAGCACGGCGGGCACCGCCCCGCCGAACAGTGCCGGCAGGTCCTCGATCCGTCCGCCCTGGAAGCCGATCCCGGGCACCAGGATCGAGCCGTTGAAGTCAGTCACGTCGCAGCCCAGGTCGGCGTGCGTGCCGCCCACCACCAGTCCGATCGCGTTCTTGCCGGACGCGGTGTTCGCCCGCCGGGCGGTGTCCACGATGTCCTGGGCGACCGAGTGCTGGTCGGCGGCGGACACGGCGAGCTGCACCTGTGCACCCTCGGGGTTGGACGTCCGGGCCAGGACGTAGACGCCGCGGCCGTAGCGGTGCGCCCGGTCAAAGGCCGGCTGCAGCGAGCCGAACCCGAGATAGGGCGACACCGTGATCGCGTCCGCGGCCAGCGGCGAGCCGTCGGCCAGGTACGCCTCGGCGTACGCGTCCATGGTGGAGCCGATGTCGCCGCGCTTGACGTCCAGGATGCTGAGTGCGCCGGCCCCGGCGATGTCGGCGAGCACCCGCTCCAGGACCCTGATCCCGTCCGCACCGTGGACCTCGAAGAAGGCCGACTGTGGCTTGAAGACCGCCACCCACGATCCCAGCACCTCGACGAT
>Ga0190275_10002664_pt1 | contig 12769 bp, 17 predicted proteins | sample Popmic550T_FD_133745 | JGI IMG/M metagenome (GOLD analysis project Ga0190275, IMG submission 133745) | Populus adjacent soil microbial communities from riparian zone of Yellowstone River, Montana, USA - 550 T | ecosystem: Environmental > Terrestrial > Soil > Riparian zone > Trees stand | place... | reverse complement strand
GAAAGCGCCTCGCGCAGCCCGATATCGACTCGAAGCGCACATCCGCAAGTTGGTGACGAGGTGCGACACGGGGCGCAGTCAAGGGCAGAAGGATGCGTTCGGGCCCCGTTTCGGCTCTGCAAGACTACTGTGGTGAAATCCAGGGGCGAGACACGAGGGGTTGTAAGACGACCTCGACGAGGCGCGCAGGGCACCGCTGAGGTCGCCTTCTCCGGCCATGACGACGGTGCTGCGAGGATGGCTTATCAGTCACAGCGAGAGGTAGCGGCATGGCTTACCAGTACAAGGTTGCTGAGCTTCGAGAGAAGATGATCGGCGGCAAGATGTCGGGCGAGAAGCTCGAGAACCTCCTCAATGACCACGCCTCACAGGGGTGGCAACTAAAGGCGATCACCGCCGTCGAGGTCAAGGGTCGGGTTGGTCCCGGTGGCGTCGAAGGACTGCTCGTGACCTTCGAAAGGAGCGTTTGAGGCTCCACCCAGGGAGTCTCCATCCCATGGGAGCCGACATCTGAGAGCCGGCGAGGCAGTTCATGCGGCATGAGCGCGCTCGTGCGCATCGGGCCCTGACGCGCTCCACTCCGACGCCCTCTGACAGTCCCCTACCGCCCGGGGTGACCACTCCCCCGGCAGTGGCGGTTCGGGTGGCAGTGGCGGCTCTGGAGGCTCGGGCGGGGACACAGGCAGCTTCGGTACCAGTTCGGGTGACCTGGCGGACACTGGCGCGTCCACCGGGATCGGTCTGTGGGGGCTGCTGGGCGTGGCCGGTCTCATTGTCGGGGTCGCTCTGATCAGGAAGTCTCGGAAGCCTTAGGTCTGGAGAGCAAGAGAGGGCCCCACCAGTCCCGGAGGCCGGTGGGGAGGGGAGCCCCAACTTCGAGTCTTTTGGTGAGGACTAACGTGCCCAAGGTGATCCTCGACACTCTGTACCACCTGAACGGAGACCGCCGTGAATGAACCTCTCCTAGCCTGTCCCTCCTGTGGGGAGCGTAACGGCACCCATGTTGACCGGGTGGAAGTCCGGGCCGCCTCCGGCCAGGCGCTCTCGGTGAGTGCCTCCGGCGAGGATGGCGGCGCGCGCCTGGCCGTCGAGCCCACCGCCCTGTACCGCGGCGCGGTCGGCCGACGCCACGTCTTCGTGCTGTACGTGGAGTGTGAGCTATGTGGCAACCTCAGCGAACTCGTCTTCCGACAGCACCAGGGCCAGACCATCCTGGGCTGACCCTTTCCCCGAATACTCCTAACAAGCAACCCGAGTCGTGGTTCACCGTCGATCGGGTCTTGACCTCGACATCGGGTCATCGTCCGGCGGGCAGTCCAGTCCGAACGCGCCGACAATCCTCCCGTGTCCGGATCCGGATGTCGACAAAGCAGGGTCACGGGGTCAGCCGGTCGATCTTCTTCCAGCCCACGGTGCTGGGAATCTGGTCGGGACGGCTCGGAAGCTCTGCCCCTGCTTCACCGGACTGAGCTGTCACCGAGCTCCGCGTGCCACCACTTGCCCGCGACCTTACCGTTCTTGATCGACAGTTCCGCCCAGCCGAAGCTCCCACGATGGTCGAGAAGGTGGGTCGAGCCGAAGGCCAGACCCTTGTTGCCGACAATCGTCTTGACCTTGTTCAGGCTCATGCCCTTCTTGATTCGCTTGAACTCCGACTTGGTGATCGTGTTCTTGTCGGTTTCCCGCTTGACCGTGCGCGTGCCGGTGTAACTGCTGCTTGCTCCGTTGCAGGTGGCCTTTATCGTCACGCGGTAGGTGCCTGGTGGCACGGAGACGTACGACATCCCGAACATCCACGAGCGGTGGATCGTCTTCTTGGTCTTGGTGTTCACGATGGTCGCGACGTTGCTACCTGATCCTTGGCAGCCCATCCACGGCAGGACGACCGCCCCATTCCTGTGCTTCGGTGCGTACTCGATACCGAAGCCACCGATGTGGGGCTTCGGCTCGGCAGCAGCCGCAGAGGGTGGGGTTGCGGCCAACCCGGCGACGAGCAGCCTCAGTGCGATGGTGAGGCCGAGGACAAGCTTGACGTACATGGAGTTCCTCGTGTGTTCGGGGACGCGACGTTCGTCCCGCTAGTCTTGATTTCGCGTGGCTTGCCAGTGCGGCTAGGTGTCGAGCTGGAGGTGGATCTTTTTGGAGGGTCGAACACATCTCCGCTCGAGTGCATGCAGTGACCTCAGGTGACTGACGCGGCCCGGGAACCATCGGTGCACTGGACGGTGGATCGGCTGAGATCTGATCTGTAGGCATACTGGATAGACGTACATCTATAGCCCCTGCAGTGTCCTGGCTGACGCAGAACAGGGGCCAGGAGCTCCTCGGACCCTTCGGGGGTACTGCGGCGGGGCACTAGCCCTTGGTTCTGGGCAGGAAGCAGCCCCCGACCCCGAGTAGGGCCGAGGGCTGCTGTGCTACGGGCGGATCAGACGACAGGTGCCGTGACCGACAGCGTCTTTACGACGTTGTTGTAGGTGACGAGCACCTGCGCCGCACCACTGGCGGTGACGTCGCCGTACTCGGTGTCACCGAACGACTCGTCGCCGTACTCGGTCCCGGTGACCTCGGCGACGCCGTAGGTGGTGACGTCGCTCAGGTCGGTGATCTCCGCGCCGTTGTCGTTGCGGAGGCAGTCGGCCGGGTTGTCCCCGGGCTCGGCCTGCCAGCCGCTCCACTCGACGTCGTCGAAGACGTAGGTACCGAACGACGGATCGCCGTAGGTCGCATCGCCGAAGGACTCGGCACCGCTCGCCGTGAACGACTTCTCGCCGACGCTCTTGATGTTCCAGCCGGTCCACTGGCCGGTCTTGCGCGCCTTGGCGTCGATGGTCGCGGACAGCGCGCCGTTGAGCGAACCGGCACGCTCGCCGGTCCGGGTGCCCTCGCGGCTGCCGGTCTTGATGCCGTCACGGGTGCCGTCGTTCTCGAAGACCTTCGGGTTCTTGATGCCGCCCACGGTCACGGTGCAGGACAGCACGCGGTGTGCGCTCTGCGTGGCCGACTCGGTGACCTCCTGCGTGGCGCTCGACGTGAGCTCCTGCGTGGCTGCCTGCGAGAACGAGAAGGTGAACGCCTTGTCGTTGGCGTCGATGATCTTCTGGATCGCCGGGTTGTTCAGGTTGTAGGCCGACTGGACCTCGCCCTTGCCGACGAAGCCGGAGCCCGTGTCGTTGAGGGTGGCGGCGTTGGCGGCGGTGGCGGTCGCGATCAGGGCGATGGCCGCGAGCGCGGCGCTCGCGCCGATCCTGCTGGCGGCGGTTTTGGTGGTGCGGGGCATCTGGTTGTGCCTACTTCCTGGTTAGTCGTCTCTGCCCCGGCTGCTCCGTCGCATCTGACTCTATGAGAACTCTATCTGGTTCCTATCGAGTAGGTAAGATCACTCTATGAAGGTCGTCTAAGGATTCGGTTAGGCTTGTCTCATGCCACGCCCCTATGCAGAACCAGTGGAGATCGTCACCGCACCCATCCCCGCCCAGTCCCCGTTCATCCCCGCCGACGCGAAGATCGTGGTCGGGGCGGTCGCTCCCGCCTCTCCCGATCCCATCCCCATCGTGCTGCTACCGGGCTTCGAGTACCGGATGCGCGAGTGGCGGCATCCGGACACCCACGAGATCCACTGGCAGCTCGAGCGGAGAAAGTCCACCCAGCACGGCGCAGACGATGAGTAGGGACCAACAGCAGGGCTCGCAGAAGCACCGTCAGGAGACGTCCGATCCCAACAGGGCCGAACCGCGGGGTGACCGAGGCCGCTGACGACATCACCCGCACAACGCGCCCCTCCACCTCCGTGAGGAAGCTCGGCTCAACCCTCACCCTCACCAGATCGCCCAGTTTCTGAACAGAACCCAGTCGCCGTTGAACTCGTCGAGGCACACCGAGGCTGAGTCGATGTCCGGGTGGCCGATGATCGTCGCCCTGGGACCCGCAGTCGGGTGGGCCTGCACGAGCAACTCCCCTTTGTGCCCGAGTTGTGGCCGACGGCGCGATGGACCTGACGCCATCAGTGCCGCGACAGAAGTCCGTATCCGGGAGGGGCATCCCCCGATCCCCTCCCGGCGGACCACATCGCATCCGTGCAAACCTGAGCTTCCCGCATCGCACGAGTCTTCGCCGCGCTTGTCCGCCGGAACGAGGGTCAGACCCTGAGTTGTATCGCTCGCGCTGATCTTGGCTGTCTTGGTGGCCTGTTGCGCTGACCACGGGCTTCACTTCCGGATGAGCGGGTCTGGTTGGTCACCAAGAACCCCGGTCGTCCGGTCTGGGAGTCTTGGCGGGCGGGGGCCATTCGTGCCCGGGTGCAGACTGCGTCCGGGGCGACAGCTGTCCAGATCGTGCACAAGCGGTGTCGCTCAGTGCTGGGGATCGATCACATCGGCTCCGCTCACGATGACGAGCAGCTCGCAGTGCTGCTGCAGGCCGCCCAGTCCCGACTACGAACCGTCTTCCGGATAGAGGGTCAGCAGTGTGCTGGCGACTTCTTGTCCAGCGTCGGCAAGGTCGGCTGGGCCGATCACTTGGGCTGCCTGTCCGCCGTCGGCGAGGATCAGACCTATCCGGTGTCTGACCGGTTGGGACAGCAGGGCTCGGAGCCGCGCAGAGGTTTCGTCTTCGGCGAGTACCTCGACGCGTTCGGCATACTTCTCGACCGACCACCGTGTTTCATGCGGCACGATCAGCTCAACCGGAAACAGGGTCCGCAGCCGTGCCAACAACCGGTCAAGGTCCGCGGGTAGCTCGAAGGTCTGATCAAGCACCGCGTACGACTGGATCCGATCGAGCAGAAGGGTATGCAGCTCGCCGTCGGCGTGCACGGGTCCCGCGTCGATCTCCCAGCCGCGTCGGGTATGGATCAGGCGGTACGGCTCGATCACCCGCTCTCGGTCGCCGGGGTGCCAGGCCCCGGCGTAGACGACCGCGACCCGCCGCCGCTGGCGTCGCGCCACCTCGAAGTCGGAGGGAGGCGGTGCGAGCGGACCGCGCACCGACGGTGTGACGCCGGGCAGCAGACCGGCACGCAGCTTGTTGACCGCCGATCGCAGGGTCTCGTTCTCGGGCTCCAGCTCCAGCCGGTCACGGCCCGCCCGGTACAGGCGGGCCAAGTCGCTCACCGTCAGGTACGCGACACCGAGATCGCGGCCCGGCTCCGGTGCCTGCAGCCGCACCATCGACGCCCGAGCAAGATCGTCGTCCTCCCCGACCCCGGTCACGAACTCGATCGCCGGTGGTCGCCCGACCAGGTGGGCATCGTAGAGGGCCAGGTCGGCCGTGTAGTAGGTCAGCAGAGCCTCGCGCACCTGGACGGGCGTCCGGCCCACCTCGACGGCGAGGTCGTCGATCCGCAAACCCTCCGGGTGGTACTGCAGGGCGTCCAGCAGCCGGGGCAGCTCCGCGACGCGGTCCGCGAAGATCGCCATCAGCTGGTTCCCTCCGCCAACCGTCGCAGCGCGGCCACCACCATGTCGACGGCCTCCGGCGGGCCGAGCACCCGAACCTGGGGCCCCAGCTCCAGCAGACGGCTGCGGAACGCCACCCGGTTGGTGACCACGACCGCAATCAGCACCTCGTCGTCTCGGCCACCGACAACCCTGCCGCCGGACATCATCCGACAAACCTCCCGCTGAAAGCTCGGAGAGGTCGCGAGGACGACTTCCAGCGGCGGGTCGACCTCCCAGGTCATCGGGTCGAAGCTGAGCCGCGGCACCACACCGGGTGGTTCCGCCGTGCCGGGCTGCCCGATCACCACGTCATCAGCCATGCGGCGCACCACGAACTCCTTGACCATCCCGGACTCCACCTCCCGGCCCCGCAGCATCCACCCCGACGGCCCGTTGTGCAGCAGGTGCGGATGAACAGTGCGCGGACGCTGTCGATAGCTGAACCGCGCCAGACAATGACGGTGGACTGCCCGCTCCAGATCAGCCAAATGGGCTGGCGGGGGCGGAGTCTGGGCGTCTGCATCGCGGAGCGCCTGCTGCAACGCCGCCTGCTCACCCGGGCTCAGCAACAGGGCCATCCGGTTGTCACGAGCGTGCAGGACATACCTGCCGTCCTGGCCGTCATCTCCACCGCCTGCGATGTCCCAGCCAACCTGTCGCAGCCGGCGGATGTCACGCCGAAGCGCCGCCAAACCCGACTCGGTGTCGCCTGGAAGGCCCGCCACCCTCGCCAGCCTTCGAGCGGACACGCCCATGTCACCGCTGTCCGAGAGCGCGAGCAAGATCCGGATCAGCCGTTCCATCGCCGTGGCCTGGTCTCGACCTGCTGCTTTCGCCACGACTTACCTCACCACACTGCGGCGCACCGGGCCGACCCGGGCGTCAGGGTTACGCTTGGCCGACGAGTCCCAGAAACCGCCGAATGCGTTCTCGGGCTGGCGTTCTCCGACCACCCCACGGTCCCGTTGTGTTCGCCCGACCTCGCACGATTCGGACTCATCCTCCACCAGCACACCATCGATTGGACCACGAACGTGGGCAGCGCTTCTGTCGTACCGGTGCCCCTCGTCTGAGGCCCTAAGATGCCTCCGCAGCTGTTACGGCACTGTGCTTGATGGTGCGCAGGATCTCGACGATCTCGTCGACGTGAGCTTCTCCGAAAACCTGGTCGGGTCCAGTCGGAGCATGGTCGGTATACGGCGACTCGAACAGGTGGCTTTGGCTCCATCGACCCATTGGACGTGAGTTCGTCGACGATCAGGTTCACGAATCGCACCTGGTCGACGGTGAACTGGGTGCCATCGAGGTAGCTCGCGAATGCTTCAGTGTTAACGCACTCTGGGCCGGCGCGGCGCCACCAGTCGCGGCCTGGCGGTCGACGCCGACAAGGGAGCGGTTAAAGAGGCCAAGGCCGCCGGTCTGTTCGACTGCCCAGGTGATGTCGGCCTGACCGCCGGCTCCGCTAGCGTTAAGCATCACTTCAAGCGACGTGAGGTCGTCCTGGGTGAGCTGCATGTGCGTCGAAGGCGCTGCAGCGCGAGATGGTCCTCGTGCTCGCGGAGGTAGGCAGCGGCCTTGGCACGGAACCGCTCGGGGTTGGTGCCGGGGGTGACGCCCGGCAGGTCGATCTCGATCTGTCGCTGACTTCGTCGACGAAGTCGGTGTAGACCGGATTTCGACCAGACCGCTCGACGAACTTGACGAGGGCGCGGAGTCGGAGCCGGGCCAGTTCCAGCATGGGCAGGGTGACGTCGATCCACCAGTCGTCGCCAGCCAGCGCATCGAGCAGCACTGCTTGCTCCGCCACTCGACGGGATGGCTGTCTTGGCGAGCAGCGCACTCGCAATCGCCTGTACTGTCTCGCGCAGCCGCTCGGCAGCCACCACATCCCCGTCGAGCTGCGCGAGCTGTCGGCGCAGCATCAACAGGTCGAACCGCTTGGCCTCCTCATCCTCGTCGCGTGACGCGGAGGGCAGCCCGGACAGGGTGAGGGCTTCCTCGTTGTCGTCGGTGGTGAGCGACGACCAGGCGTCCTTTGACGAGAACCGCTCGACCGACCGGCGGTGGGGTCGAACCAGGAAGTTGTCCAGGTTCATCCCGGCAAGCGTCACAGGCGTGCGCTGCGCGCAGGCGCGGGAGGGCCTCGCCGCACTATTCTCCGGAATTGCCGCCACGACGACGACGCTAGCGTCTAGCCATTGATGAGATCGGAGCCACCGGGAGGATGGTCTCGGTGATGAAGTCCAAACGCTGACGGGCAAATTTGCCCGCTCTGTCAAACCTTCGGTCTGTCTGTCTGACGGCGGTGATCCGATCATTCTTTGTTCGTTAGTTCTTGACGCTGGTGATTCAGTAGGCACAGCCGTCATAGAAGTAGATGTCGGCTAGTCCAGGCAGCACTACTTATGCGCGTTGCAGTGCCGCAAGATCGTCCACGGACGTGGCCCCATGACCTTCGACGACACCAGCGGGTTCAGACACGCCGAGACGGTATCCCTTGACCAGGTTGCAGGTGCGGCACAGAGGCTGGAGATTGTTCAGCTCGGTGCGCCCGCCGTAGGACTCGGACACGATGTTGTCGAGGTGCAGGTCGGTTCGGTCCCACCAGGCAGGTGTGGTCTGCAGGACCTGCTGTCTCAGGTAAGCGGGGATGGGTGTGGCAAACATGTCATTCGCTTCCTGGGCCGTCGGCGAGGCACACATGGCAGTACCAAACCTCGTTGCGGTCGAAGAGGTCCAGGACAATGGCCGGCACCTTGACCGGCTTGGCCTCGTCGGTGCGCCCCAGCGAGGCACAGCCGGGCACGTGCAGCGTCGGCTTGTGGTCGTAGGGCTGTTCGTTGCGCGGAGCCTCGCGGGTTGAGCAGCAGGTACTCAGCGTCGTACGCGCTGAGCCGGATCGGGTCGTGAGTGAGCGTGGTGATGCTCTTCCTCCTTTGTTGGTTGGTCTCTGAAGTTGGGTCATCAGGCAGAGGTCTCCGAAGTCTCTGCTCACGAGCCCGCGGTCGCGATGATGGCGGCGAGCAGGATGACGACCAGGAAGCCGTTGGTGGCGACCGCGGCGATCGGGATCCCGAGGCTCAGCTTGGCCCGGATTCGTCGGACCAGGGTTACGATGGCGATCGGCAGACCGATGAAGGTCAGCACGAATCCGATGAACCCGAAGAAGCCCCCACTGATGGGCAGACTGAGGCCGAGGACGACCAGCAGGAGCCCGATGATCCCGAGGGTCAGCGGCCCCACGGCACTCCCCGGCACCTTCGCCACGTACATGACGGGCACGTACGTCCCGACCTGCTGCTGGTGCGGGTAGAGCGGGTACAGGGGCTCCTGTGGGTGCGCCTCCCGGGCCTGGTAACCCTGGGGCTGGTAAGGGTCCTGGGGCTGCTGCTGGTACGGGCCCTGGTAGCTGTGGCCTGGGTTCTGGTCGTACGACATGGGTGGTCTCCGTTCGGATGGCGCTTGGTGACAGATCAGTCAGAACGCGTCGAGTTGCTGATGACCTCAGAGTTGCCGACGTGCGATCAGGTAGGTCTGAAGCGCCGGGAAGAAGAAGGTCAGACCGACGCTGGCGACGACAATGCCCACCATCGTGCCGGTGTTCTCACCGTCGTGGCCGATCATGGAGGAGAAGAACCACACCGCCAGCCCGGCGACAAGGGCGACCGCACTCAACGCGACGACGCCGGGGCCGCGCTGATCCGTGACCTTGGTGCTCCCCTGTGCCTGGGCTTGGGTTGCGGTCGTGGACATGCGGACTCCGTGCAATGAGGGATCGGTTTGGGACACGTCAGACGTTATGGCGAGGGACGAACACAATTCCGGCTGCCCGGTTCAGCCCGGCCCGCTCCTCGCAGTGCAGGACCTTGGTCATGTCCCCAGCACGTCCCGTGCAGAGCCCTGGGCGGCCTCGCGCAGGGCCGCGTCGTGGGTTGCGCAGGTCCCACGCTCGTGAGAGGCAGCTGCTCAGCCACTCGTCCATGGCGGTGACCAGTTTCGCCAGCCTCGTCGCGTCGTGGCTGCCGCCCTCCAGCGCCTCCGCGGTGCGGCGAGGTATCCGGTCAAGGCTGCCTGGCTCGGACCATCACGCCATTGGGCAGCGTCTGCCACTGCCGGGTGGGCAGTGGCGCACCAGCCTTGGGTCGGTCAGGCACACTCTTGGCCCGGTTGGTCTCACGGACCATCAGCTCCGCGATCTCCGCCTCACGGGTCTGGAAGACCGGGACCGCTCCACGGCGACGCGCTGCGGTGCTCGTGCCGGAGTCGGTTGGTCCTCTTGATACGGGCGACCTCAACTAGCAGACCGGTCCCGGGCCACCTTGGCCGCCACCTGGTCCCGGGCGCGGTGGACGGTGGTCTTGACCGACGCCGGGGAAATCTTGAGGGCCGCCGCCATCTTGGCCCGGTCCTGGGCGGTTCACCTGTCCGGGGATCCCGCCCAGTTCGGACTTCAGGGTGCGGAGGGTGGCGACGGCCCTGAGTATCTGCGCGGTCGCGGTGGGTGTCCCGGAGGTGGGGGGAGCTTTCGTTGGTGAGGCAGCTTCTACCGAGGAGGTCGACCTACGTCTGGCCTGGAGGTCAGTACGGCGCGTCGGCCCGAACCAGTACTTTGTCTCACCTCGGCTGCCCTTGTGCCAGTTCTTGATGCCAGCCTTGCCATTGACGAGTACACGTCTCCCCAGTACTTCCCGCCTTTGGGCTCCCAGGTGATGTGCGTATGTCGGTCGCCATTCCGATATTTGTCGTGGACCACCATGCCCTTGGAGTCCACGATGCTGGGGACCTTCGCGATCGACATGTTCTTCTTGATCTTGTGGTACTCGGAGTGGCTCATCAACCGATGCGGGATGGTGGCGGCCTCAGAAGGCTGCGCCGACACAGCCACCAGCCAGTTCCGATTGCAAGGGCAACCATCGAGGCGACACGGGTCTTCTAATCCGGTCTTGATCACTTGCGTTGTCGCCGTTCTGTCGAGGCGTTCAGCGAACCTGGAGGAGGTGGTGCATGACAACATCATGGATGTGCTTGACCTTCTCCGTCCCACGGAACTCGGCGACGTGGTCCTTGCCGCCGGCAGTGATCGCCAGCGAGCCGGAGGAGAAGAACGAGCCCATGGCCGACTTGTTCGACACGATCGAGATCGACTGCACCTGCCGGTATGGAACCGAGGTCACCGCGATCATCTTCCCGATGAAGCTCTTGTCCTGCAGGATGACCCGGAAGTTGGTGACGGCGACGAAGCCGGTTCCGGCACCGGTGCAGTCATAGACCGCGTACAGCGTCTCACCGGGGAGCAAGGTGCCCTGGATCTGGGCCAGCTGGTCCTGCTTGTCGAAGGCGACCTGGACAGCGGACTGAGCAGTGGTGGTTGACACGTGGAGTGTCCTTCTGTGATTGATGTGGCGTTGGCCGCTCGACACGGCAAGCACCGTCGCGCCAATGCGGTGGGAGGGTGACAAGTTCCGATTCGAGCTGCGGTTCTGTGAACCGCTTCGTGACCAAGGTAGGTAGAGGGCCGAACAGAACTCCACCAGCCGATTCCTGGGGGTGCTGAGCACCCACGACGAGACATGGGCCATGGCGGCGGTGGGCCAGCTATCGCCCGGGGCGACATGGCCTTGGCAGGACCTCGTCACGTGGATTGGCCAGTCGACCCCCCGAGCCTGCCCCGGAGGCGGTCTGCAGCCGCCCCGCTACGCGGCCGTGCAACACACAACGCAACGTGGTCTACGGCCTGTCTCGTTCCCGATTGGACCTGACGACGATGCAATCGGTCTCACCGCAAAGATCATTGGCGCTTGTGTTCGGCCTGATCTGTACCTTGCAGACATGGAAATCGCGACCAGCTGTCTGATCAAGACCTAGGAACTCGAGAATGAGAAGAACTCTGCTGACTGCTGGTTCTGCTGCTGCGTTGGGCGCGCTCGCCGTCACCCTCGGCTTGGCAACTCCAGCCTCGGCCGCGTCAACCACGGTGTGTACCGGTGTCACCGGCTGCCGGGTCGTCGCCTCGGGTGACATCGACGGCGATGGAAGCGCTGACCAGGTTGGGATCATCGCCAAGAACCTCACGTCGTCCGGCGGCGGCACGGTCACGGTTCGAGTGCGAACCGCCACCCACAAGACCATGCAGACCACCGGCGGCGAGGTCTACTGGCCTGCCAGGGCGTTCCATGGCATTGCCGCCATAGACGGCGTTCCCGGAAAGGAGATCGTTGTTGGAGATTTCGCCGGTGCCCATGCGTCGCAATGGCGAGTGGTGACCTACCGCAAGGGCCGCCTGGTCACCTTGCCGCCTCCCCCTGGGTCAGGTCTCACCAGATCCTCGCGGTGGGCAACCGACGGTTCCTACAGCTTCCAACTGGGGTGGTCGCTGAGCGTCTCCGCCAAAGGTGTCGTCTACCTGAAGAAGAAGGACGCACTCCGGAACGAGTCCGGCCGGGGCCACGTCGGCAAGACCACCGTCTACCGCTGGAAGTCCGGCAAATGGGTCAAGACCTCGACCAAGAAGGTGCACTACAAGACCGACAAGGCCGCCTTCGCGGTCGGCGGATGGCACCTGCGCGGGCTTCCTGTCTGGCCGAAGTGACGGTCGAACAGGACTACCAGACAACCGGTCGCTCATCGTCCCCTGGGTGATCGTCCGCATCCCACGCTGAAGTCGCCCCGGCGCTACGGGTCGTTGGACAGTTGAACGTCTCCGCCCGGGCAGTCGGCCACATTGCCCAAGCGGGCTTTTGCCCTCGTCGGACAGACATTGGCCCTCGGCGGACAGCTTCACCGTCCCACGACGGTCCGGTTCGCGCGTAATGGTTGGCGATGGTCTCGCACACGCATGCGCTCCTTCCTGACACGGGCGCGTTGCAACGTGCAGACGGCGGGGCCCGACGGCGCCACGGTGCGCTTCCGTCAGGTGTCAGGCCGCGTCGCTGTCTAGCCTCGATGTTTCGCTCGGTTCTTGTTGATCTTGGTGGGCGGTTCGGGGGCACGGTGGTGGTGGTGTTCGGTGTCGGGGCGTGGTTGCCTGCCGGCGCTGTGGTCGCCGGTTCTCCTGGTCCTCGGTGGTGGGGTCGCTGGGGCCGGGGTTCAAGGGCTGTGCAGTCGGTTCCAGCCGTGGATGATGAGGTGAGCCCAGGGCCAGTCGGTGGGTAGTCGGAGACAGTGTCGGCGGCCGCTACGCACGATCCGGCCGGCCACGGCGAGCAGCCGCAGCCGCAGCCGTTTCGGCTCCCACCGCCGGGCCGCGGCGGTGGATGGGAACGCGAGGGTCTGCGCCCAGGCCAACAAGTCGGCGGCGAGGGCGACGATCTCCAGCCAGATCTGGTTGGCGG
>Ga0190275_10002663_pt1 | contig 12769 bp, 13 predicted proteins | sample Popmic550T_FD_133745 | JGI IMG/M metagenome (GOLD analysis project Ga0190275, IMG submission 133745) | Populus adjacent soil microbial communities from riparian zone of Yellowstone River, Montana, USA - 550 T | ecosystem: Environmental > Terrestrial > Soil > Riparian zone > Trees stand | place... | reverse complement strand
GGTCGGATTGAGCCGGCTCCGCCGCCACCGACCGAACTGGGGCGCCGCCATCAGGCCAAGCCTCGTCCCACCGGCGACATGGATCGCAAGCGGGACATGGAAGGCAAGCTCGATGGGAAGTTCCGTCCACAGAAGCGCCAGGAGCAGGCTCCGCCTCCGATCGATCGCGAGATCACTATCGGCGAAGGAATCACCGTCAAGGAGCTCTCCGAAAAGCTCGGTGTGAAGTCGAGCCTTGTAATCAAGAAGCTGGTTGATCGCAAGATCTTCGCGACGATCAATCAGAGTCTCGATGTAAAGCTGGCGCAGGATTTGGCCCGCGACTTCGGAGCCGCGACGAACACACTCAGCTTCGAAGAAGAGGCGACGTGGGAAGTTGAGCTCGCCGAGGATACCAAAGACCTGACGCCGCGGCCTCCGGTTGTCACCATCATGGGGCACGTCGATCACGGCAAAACATCGCTGCTCGACGCGATCCGGGAAACGAACGTGGCATCGCGAGAAGCGGGCGGAATCACGCAGCATATTGGCGCCTCGCAGGTCACGCACAACGGCAAGAAGATCGTATTCATCGATACGCCGGGTCACGAAGCCTTCACCCGTATGCGAGCGCGTGGCGCTAAGGTTACCGATATTGTCATCCTGGTGGTCAGCGCGGACGACGGTGTTATGCCTCAGACGCTAGAAGCGCTCGATCACGCGAAAGCCGCGAAGGTTCCGATCATCGTTGCCATCAACAAGATCGATAAGCCGGATGCGCAGCCGGAGCGGATCAAGCAACAATTAGCGGATCGCGCATTGCTCGCGGAAGACTGGGGGGGTGACGTTGTCATGGTTCCGGTTTCGGCCAAAACCAAGCAGAACCTCGATTTACTTCTTGAAAACCTTCTGCTTGTAGCCGAAATTGCGAATTTGAAAGCGAACCCGACACGCCCGGCCATCGGAGCGGTGCTCGAAGCGCAACTCGATCGCGGTCGCGGTCCGGTGGCGACAGTCCTCGTGCAGAATGGTACTCTGCGCGTCGGCGACTTTTTTATATGCGGTCAGGTATTTGGCAAAGTGCGCGCCATGTACGATCATCTTGGCCAGCAGGTTCGGGAAGCCGAGCCTTCAAGCGCCGTGGAAGTCATCGGTCTCGATGCGCTTCCCGATGTTGGCGATAACTTCCAGGTTGTAACCGACACCGCGAAGGCGAAACAGATCGTTCTGTATCGCGAATCGAAATCTCGTGAGCAGGCGATGTCCAAGAACAATCGCATCACGCTCGAGATGCTCAATCGTTCCGTCAAAGAGGGCGAAGCGAAAGAGCTCAACGTCATCATCAAAACCGATGTGGGCGGCACGGCGGAAGTGCTCAGCGAGATGTTGCAGAAGCTCTCCACCGATAAGGTGAAGATCCGTGTCATGGCCAAGAATGTCGGCGCAATCACGGAGTCCGACGTTCTTCTGGCTTCGACATCCGAGGCCATCATCATCGGATTCAACGTCCGCCCGGAGCGGAATGCCGCTACGCTGGCGGAGAAAGAATCCGTAGATGTTCGGCTGCACACGATCATTTACGAGCTGACGGACGAGATCAAAAAAGCCATGACCGGCCTCCTCGACCCGACCTTCAAAGAGGTCTTCAAGGGAAGAGCGGAGATTCGCGAAGTCTTCCGGATCTCAAAGGTTGGAATCGTGGCAGGCTGCTATGTCACTGAGGGAACACTCAGCCGCGGCAACCTTCTCCGCTTGACTCGCGATAACATCGTGATTCATACCGGAAAGATCGATACGCTGAAACGATTTAAGGATGACGTAACCGAAGTGAAAACCGGCTACGAGTGCGGTGTCACTATCGCCAACCACTCTGATGTTAAAGAGGGCGACATTATCGAAGCCTTCGTAAATGAGAAGGTGGCGCCGCAACTGGTTTAAGGCTCATTCATGCCGACAATCGGTGTTCTTACACTGGAACTCCGTATCGACGATGCGCATTCGCTGAAGGATAAGCGGCAAGTCGTCAAATCACTCAAGGATCGGCTGCGGCACAAGTTCAACGTTGCCGTAGCCGAGATCGACCACCTCGACGTATGGCAACGGGCATCGATCGCTGCGGTCACCGTCTCTTCTGCCCACACGCACGCCCAAAGCGTGCTTCAAAATGTGGAGAACGAGGCGGCAACCTTGATTGGCGGCATGCTCGTCTCTAGTAACGTGGAGTGGATCGAATAACATGGACCCTCACCGCTCGCAACGTCTTTCCGAAGCTCTTCGCGTGGAACTCGAAGAGTTGATCGGCTATGAGCTCACGGATCCCCGAATTGACGTAGCGGGTGTCGCCGAAGTACTCTTGACGCCCGATGGTAAGCACGCTCGCGTTCGGTTGAATCTGAACGGTGACCGAGCTTGGCAGGAACAGACGCTAGACGCCCTCGATCATGCCAAGGGATACATTCGGAAAGAGTTAGCGCGGCGTCTCGATGTCTTCCGGCTCCCCGATATTCGTTTTGAAGCCGCTCTTTCGGCCGAACTGCCGGAGCGCGTCGATTCGATTCTGAAACGCGTACGCCGTGGCCGTCCCCGAGACGAGCAGTCCGAAAAAAAGTCCGCTGAGTGAAACGCATTGTGATATTTTTGTTTTTGGCAGTGGTGGCGCATCTGGCGTCAGTGACCGTTGCGCCTGCCGGTCCGGTCCCGGGCGCCCTTCGCTTGGAGGATAGTCTGGATTCGATGGGTACGACGTATTCCGTCGTGCTCTACGGTTCTAACAGGTACAAGATGCAGGCAGCTGTCGAGCTGGCGTTCGAAGAAGTACGCCGCCTCGATCACTTGCTGTCGAATTATCGGTCCGACAGCGAGCTGAGCCGGTTGAACCAACAGGCTGCGGAGCGGCCCGTCAAAGTTTCAAAGGAGTTGTTCGATCTGTTATCTGCCTGCCTGCGCTACAGCGAAGCGAGCGATGGCGCCTTCGATATCAGTGTCGGACCTCTGATGAAGGTTTGGGGATTTTTTAAGAGTTCCGGGCACTTTCCGCATCGAGCCGAGATTCGGGGGGCTATGACCCGTGTCGGTTATAAGAACATTGTGCTGAACGAGAAAGATCAGACCGTGTCCTATCGGAGACCCGGTGTGGAAATCGATCCGGGCGGCATCGGAAAGGGCTACGCTGTCGACCGGATGATAGCAATTTTGCAGGACAACGGTGTTAAATCGGGCCTGATTACAGCGGGTTCCAGCAGCATTTATGGAATCGGAAATCCTCCCAATGAGCCGAGGGGCTGGCGTCTGACGATACGTCATCCAAAAGATCCAAATGAGTCCGTGGCCGAGGTGTTTTTGAAAAATATGTCCATGTCGACCTCAGGCAATTACGAGAAGTTCTTCCGGGTCGGCGGCAGGGTCTACAGCCATATCATGGACCCACGTACCGGCCACCCAGCGCCGGGAATGCTATCGGTTTCAGTAGTAACGCCGAAAACACTCGACAGCGAAGCGTGGACCAAGCCATACTTCATTAATGGCCGTAAGTGGGCCTCACATCACAAAATCCCTGGTTCTCGCGTGTTTCTCTGCGAAGACAGATCGGAGTTAGCATGCGCGTGGCTCCAATGACAAGCCGCTTTCTCGATGCTTGCCGCCGGCGGCCGACTGATGTTCGGCCCGTTTGGTTCATGCGGCAAGCCGGACGGTATCTCAAGCCATACCGTGATATTCGTGCCAAGCACGGTATCCTCGAAATTTGTAAACGCCCGGACCTTGCTGCGGCCGTAACCCTGCAGCCAGTAGAGATTCTCGATGTCGACGCGGCGATTATCTTTGCCGACCTTCTTCTGCCTGTCGAGCCGATGGGCCTGAAGCTGCAGTTCGTCGCCGGAGAAGGCCCTCAGATCGACAATCCGATTCGCAACTCTTCGGATATCGATTCGTTGTCTATTTCCAATACGGACGACCTCGGCTATGTCGGTGAGTCCATTCAGCAGGTTACGAAAGCTCTCGCTGGACGGGTGCCCGTGATCGGATTCGTTGGGGCTCCGTTCACCCTCGCCAGCTACATGATTGAGGGTGGTCCATCGAAGACGTTCCTCGAGACCAAGCAGATGATGTACCGAGAGGAGACCCTCTGGCGCAGGTTGATGGGTAAGCTCGTCGACGTGCTTGGCTCCTTTGCGCTATTGCAGGTTTCGGCCGGCGCTCGCGTAATTCAGGTATTCGATAGCTGGGTGGGCGCGCTAGGACCCGATGATTATGTGCGCTACGTCCAACCTTATTCGCGCGCGTTGATCGAACGTATCCGCTCGACCGGCGCTCCGGTGATCCACTTTGGCACCGGCGCTGCTGGCTTCTTCCGGGAATTGCATGCAGCTGGTGGTGATGTCATGGGTGTCGATTGGCGTGTCAATATCGACCAGGCTTGGATGGACATTAGCTACCGGTCCGCGGTGCAAGGCAATCTCGATCCCGCAGCCTTGTTCTCGCCACTGCCTGAGTTACGGGCTCGCGTGCATGAGTTGTTGAAACGGACGGGAACTCGTCCCGGCCACATCTTTAATCTCGGACACGGGATTTTACCCGAAACGCCCGTCGATAACGTCAAGGCTGTTGTTCAGTTGGTTCGAGAATTTAAGCCCTAATACATGCCTCGCGTGCTGATCGTCGGTGGCGGGATATCCGGCCTATCGACGGCTTGGTACTTGGCGAAGTATGATATTCGAGCGACCATTGTCGAACGGGCTAACTATCTCGGCGGTCTGATTAAGACCGAGTTGATTGACGGCTGCGTTGCCGAGGCTGGTCCCGACAGTTTTCTCACCACCAAGACAGCGGCTAAGGAACTTGCGGAAGAACTCGGTCTCAGTCAAGAACTTGTTGGTTCGAACGATCATCAACGCGCCACGTTCATATGGAAACGGGGTCGCATGGTCAAGCTGCCGGACGGGATGACCATGATGGTTCCGGGCAAGATCGGACCCATTCTCAAATCTGACCTACTCTCCTGGCCTGGCAAGTTACGAGCTTCCTTCGACCTGTTCCGTCGTCCAACTGGGGTCGAGCGTGACGTCTCGGTATCCGACTTCGTTCTCGAACACTACGGGCGCGAAGTCCTCGATTACATCGCTGAGCCGATGCTGGCCGGCGTCTATGGCGGCGATCCCGCGGAGCTGAGCGCCTTGAGCGTCACTCCTCAGTTCGTTAAGTGGGAAGCCCGATACGGCAGCCTCACACGAGCGACAAAGTCTGAGCTGAAGCAATCGACCGGCCCACTGTTTACGACCTTACGCCGGGGTCTGCAATCCCTCACGGACGAACTCATTCGTCAGCTTCAGCCGGAGGTCATCTACGGAGCTGTCGAGAAGATCGAGCAGGGCTACCGGGTGCGCGTGAACGGCGATTGGATCGAAGCCGATCATGTCGTCGTTGCCTGCAGAGCGGCCGCCGTTCTGCCGAATCTCTTTCCGGAGATTCCGTACAACTCAGCTACCGTCACCTGCGTAGGATACCGGAAGGCAGACGTCCCAAGAGAGCTTCCGGGGTTCGGCTTTCTTGTTCCCCGTATCGAGCGAACTGCCGTCTCGGCCGGCACGTGGGTGTCTCACAAGTTCAACCACCGAGTACCAGATGACAAGGTGCTGCTGCGCCTCTTCACCACCGGTGGAAAGGCCGACATCCTCCGAGAGGTGGGGGAGAAGCTAGGAATCGCCGCGGAACCGCTGTTCCTCCGAGAGCATCACTGGCCGCACGCGATGCCGCAGTATTGCGTCGGTCATACCGAACTCGTCAAGATCATTGAAGCAATGCTGAAGGACCTTCCAGGCCTCCATGTCGCCGGAAACGCATATCAAGGCATCGGAATCCCCGATTGCATCCGTATGGGCCGACAAGTCGCGGAAAGAATCGCTTCTCAGACGCCGTAACTTTTCTCCATCTCAACAGATATAAGGGGTAGATGCCGCATTCGAGCGAGCGCCGACTCGTCGAAGCCGCGCAAGCGGATCGCCGCCAGTTTGCGGACTTGTACGAGTTGCACTTCGACCGTGTCTATGCGTTCATAGCGTGGCGCGTTCGGGATCGAGCAACCGCGCAGGACTTGACCTCGGACGTGTTCCATCACGCGCTGGCGAGCCTCGATCGATATGAAGCGCGAGGCATTCCGTTCCTGGCCTGGCTGCTTCGGATTGCTTCGAATAAGATGGCCGACCATTGGCAGGAGTTAGCTCGCGCGCGGGGCATCCCGCCACCGGTCGAGTCGTTTGAGCCCGACTACGAAGAACTCGATCGGCAGGCGGCGCTATCACGGGCAGTCAGCGATCTGCCTGACGATCAACGCCGTGTAGTGGAGATGCGATTCGTTGAGCAGAAGAGCATTCGTGAAGCCGCGGAAGCCTTGAATCGCACTGAGGGAGCGATCAAGCAATTGCAGTACCGCGCCCTTGAAAATCTGCGGGTACGCATGGGGGAGGAAGCATAATGGCTGACTACGAAGCCCTTGAAGCGCTCTTCGCCGAGCGTCTGCTCAACCTGCCCGATCCACAGTTCAAACAGATGTTAAAGGAGGAGTTAATGCAAACGTTAGATGTCAAAACCAATCATGTGCGGGAAGGCTTTCATTCAGTCACGCCGTATCTGATCACCCGGCCAGCCGCTTCGGTAATCGAATTCATGAAGGGAGCCTTTGGGGCCACCGAGAAAATGAGAATGCCAACTCCCGAGGGCACGATCATGCATGCGGAAGTGCATGTTGAGGACTCAGTTATCGAGATATCAGATGGCAGTGATAAGTATCCCGCCAACCCGACCTCCCTCCATATCTATGTAAGGGATGCCGACGCAGCCTACGAACGAGCTCTGGCGTCGGGCGGTGTTTCGTTGTTCGCGCCTGCCGATCGGGAGTACGGTGACCGCGAAGCCGGCGTGACTGATCCCGGTGGCAATCACTGGTATATCGCGACGCATAAGCAGCGGACTGGAAGTCATCGTCCAGAAGGGCTTCACGCGATCACCCCATATCTTCATCCCAAAAGTGTTAGAGAGCTGATAGGTTTCCTTCAAAAGGTACTTGCAGCCGAAGAGCTGTTCAGCCATCCGAATGCTGATGGGACGATCGCCCACGCCAAGGTTCGTATCGGGGACTCGATGATTGAAATGAGCGAAGCGCACGGCGAATGGCAGCCGATGCCGGCATCGATTCACGTGTATGTTCCGGATGCTGATGAGTTCTACAACCGGGCGTTGCAGGCCGGAGGGAAGTCGGTGCAGCCACTTGCGGATCAACCGTATGGCGAACGCTCAGGAGGGATTGAGGATCCTTGGGGGAATCGATGGTGGATTGCGACATTCACTGGGAAGATGCAAGATCCTGGATAGAATGTCTGTATGTCTAAGATTGCGGTGTTGTTTCTACTTAGTATCGCCGCCGGCTATGGTCAACTTTTACCCGGACGCGAGTTGATTGAGGGGCTGTTTCCACCGCAGTTGAAGACATATCTCGAGTTGACAGATGCGCAGGTCACCGCGATGACGAAGGCGAACTCCGACCTGAATGCATTTCGCGCCGGCAAGGTGCAACGGCAGTTTCAGGTACAGATGGAACTTGCGCAGGAGACTGCCAAGCAAACGGTCGATCCCATGGCGTTAGGACTGAGGCACGCTGAGCTCGAAGTAATCCAGCGGGAGATTGCCGCCGAGCAAAAGAAGACCGCAACTGCGGTCCAAAGCCTTCTAACGGCTCCTCAGAAGGCAAAACTGGCGACGCTTCAACAAGCGCTACAACTGTACTCGCTGGCGTGTACCGCAGTCGATCAGAACGTGCTCGATGCACCGATGGCGTTTGCGGGAAACATAATTCCGGCGAATCGGATCGATCCTACGTTTGCAAGCTTCCTTCTGGGGCGCGTGGCGTTACCGACGTGCGGCGGGACTGGCAGTGGAGCTTTTCGCTTCGGCGACTTCACGTCTACCGTCACCCCGTAAGATGCTCTCGCTTCGCGACACGGCAGCACGCCAAGATATTGTCCAGCGGATCAATCGACTCGGCCCCAATACCGTTCGCGTGTGGGGACGCATGACAGCGCCTGAGATGATCTGTCATCTCAACGATTCTTTTCTCGTATCGCTGGGCGATAGGACCGCATCGAGCCGAGCCAATATGTTCTCGCGCACTGCCATGAAGTTCTTTGCGCTGAATGTCCCAATGCAATGGCCGAAGAATCTTCCGACCATGCCCGAAGTGAAACAAGGTCTTGGCGGGACGTGTCCTTCCGATTTTCAGACCGACCGTATTAACCTTCTTAGCACGCTGGACCGATTTTGCGTGCCTGATCCGACGGTCGGCCGCTTTCCGCATCCGCTGTTCGGCATGATGTCTGTCGAGGATTGGATGCGCTGGGGCTATTTGCACAGCGATCATCATCTACGGCAGTTTGGAATCTAGCGATTCACTTGCCGGTACCAGCCAGGGCGATCACTGCATCCCAATGCATGCGGACGAACCGGTGCAACTCGGTTTCGAGGATGCGCTCTTGATCGGAATGCGCGCCGAATCCTAGTGGCCCGTCTTCTGTGTCGGTCAGCGGCCCTATGCCGTAGCTGTGAATTCCTTTGGCGCGGAGTTGCGCCTTATCGGAAGCGCCGGTACTCATACTAGGCAGCGTGATGACGCCGTAGTGCTTTCGTATCACTTGTTCGATTGCCTTGAACGCCTCGTTTTCGACGGGAGAGACCGCGCTGGCGGGCCTTGTCCCGGCCGTGGCAACTACCTCAACGGCAGGATCGTTGATCACGGTCTTGATCTCTGCGAGCAACTTATCCATGTCCTCGCCCGGGAATGCTCGGACATCCAATCGGACCTGAGCTTCCGACGGGATGACGTTCGCGCGATAACCTCCCTGAATGATGTTAGGAGAAATTGAGGTTCTCAGCATCGAGTGATGGGCCGGCTCGTGAACGGCGAAATATTCCTGAATTGCCGCGGCCTTTTCGGGATTCAAGATTCCGTTGTAGCGCTCAGCTTTCTCGGGAGTGCTGATCGTTGCCAGGCGCTCGAAGTATGCTCGCGTAGTATCGTTCAGACGCATCGGCGTTTGCCACGCGGCGATTTTCGCAATTGCTTGGGACAGATGAACGATGGCGTTTGTGCGGAGCGGAACCGACCCGTGACCGGCGGGGCCTCTCGAAACCAGCGTTACGGGAACCGGAATCTTCTCGGTAGTACCAACTTGCGCGTATAGCGTCTTGCCACCCTCTCTGCGAACGCCACCTCCTTCCGCGAGCGCGTACTCTGCATCGATCTCTTGGAAGTGTTTACTCACCATGAAATCGATGCCGACGGTGGTGGTGCTTTCCTCTCCGGATTCCGCTAGAAAAATGACATCGCGATCGAGCGGTATGTTCAGCCGCTTCAGAAGCAACATGATCATCAGGCAGGCGGCTACATTGTCCTTGTCGTCCACGGCGCCACGCCCATAGACGTAACCACTGTCACGAGTCGCGCTGAAGGGAGGGAACCTCCATTTCTTCGGGTCGACTGTGACGACGTCGCTGTGGCCTGCGATTAGCAGCGGCCGCTTCTTGCCGGATCCTTTTATGCGGGCTACCAGATTTGGACGATTCGGGTCGAGCGCGAAGATTTTGACGGGGATTCCTTCTGCTTCTAAAACTTGCTTAAGGTAATCCGTGGCCCGCACCTCATTTCCTGGAGGATTTGCTGTGTCCGCGCGAAGAATCGCCTGGAAATGGCGCATCGTCTCTTCTTCGAGTTGGGACCAGTCGGGTTGTGTCGTTTGAGCCAACCCGGACAGACTGAAGACCAAAAGGAACAAGAAGCGTGTCATATTTGCGCAATGGTAGCACTCAGAGTCGGATTGCTACTATCGGGACATGTCCAAGATGCTCGAAGAGATTCGCGAGCAACCAGCAGCGTTGGAGCGAACTCTTCAAAGTGAACTGCCTGCGATCGAGGAACTACGCAGACGGCTTGCGGGGAGTCCGCCTCGTCTGGTAGTGCTCGCGGCTCGTGGAACTTCGGACAACGCAGCCACGTTCGGACGTTATCTGCTGGAGATCCTGACGGGAATTCCAGTCTCCCTTGCAGCGCCCTCGATTGTCACTCTCTACGGGTCGGAAATTGATTATCGCGATGCGCTGGTCGTCGCGATCTCGCAGTCGGGCGAATCGACGGACACAAACGCATTTTTGGTGCGTGCTCGGGGCCAAGGGGTGGTGACAGTGGGAATCACGAATGAATCCGCCAGCACCATGACAAAGGTTGCGGAGCACGTATTCCTAGTGCGCGCCGGCAAAGAGAAAAGCGTGGCAGCAACCAAGACGTATACAGGCCAACTGCTGGCGATGTACTTATTGGCGTACGCCCTCGGAGCCAAAATCGACGTCGAGGGGCTAAAAAGACTTCCAGGCTATGCCGATGCCGCTCTGGGCCTCGAGCCCAGTATCGGCGAGATGTCCGAGCGTTACACGTTCATGGATCATGCGGTGGTCGTCGCCCGAGGTCTCAATTATTCGAATGCATTCGAGTTCGCGTTGAAGCTGATGGAGACCTGTTATGTGGTGGCGGAGCGGTTTTCCTCCGCAGATCTTCTACACGGGCCGATCGCGATGGTGGGCCACGCGTTTCCGTCCTTTACCTTCGCTCCTGCAGGCGTGACATGGGAAGGTCTGAGCGAAACGCTCGAAAAACTTCGCAGTTTGAGTACGGAAACGCTAGTAATTACGGATAGAAGCAATCGGCCAGCGGCCGAATTCGGGAAGAAGGTGATCTGTTTACCACTAGAACTGCCGGAATTGTATACGCCAATTCCGTATATTATTCCCGCTCAGATTTTCGCTGCGCGCCTTGCGGAACAGAAGGGACTCGATCCGGATAAGCCGAGAACACTGTCAAAGGTGACGAAAACGCTCTAGCGGCGAACGGAGTCGTCTGTCTTATCGAGGGCCAGCAACGCGGTGGATAGCTTCTTCACCGCCTCCTCTTCGAGTTCGGTGTTGGTCGAGTCGAGGGGAAGCTTGGCCATGCTCAAGTGCACGAGCTCATGCACTACGGACAATTCGGTATCGCGAACGATTTCCGAGCGCGCGAGCGTGGAATCAATAGGATCCAAGACTTTGATCGTTGCTGTGCGCCGAGGTAAGGACCAGTAAATGTTGGCAACGGTGCCTTTTGGCAGATCTCTCAGTCGAACGATTCGCGTCTCGATCTTCCAATCTTCCATCGCGAGCCGCCGCTGCCATCGCATGACCCAGCCTTGCACCATTTCCTGCGTCAGCAATGGGGTTTCCTGCGTGCCGGCGGAGGGACGCGTCATCTCCGTAGTCCGCGATGCGCCGGACGAAGCGGGGGCCTCTGGATAAACGGCAATGGCGGACGAGAGCATGCAGCACAACAGGAGCATGATTTTCCCGGTAATCGCCTGCAAGTACACTTTTCGCGCCCCCGAAAATCGGGAGAGCACTTCCAAACAGCGCATGAATAATAATTTGCTTAAAAGCTTACCAGATAAAAGCCCCTATGTGAGGGGTTGTGGGAACTCTTTGGTGAGGAAGTTCAATGTAACAGTGCGAACTAGTTCTAATCCAGTGATATTTATCCCCTCATTCGTTCCGTCCAATGTAAAAAACGAACCAATTCTCGCCGGTTCTGCCACACGAAACACCAGAAGGACCTGAAATCGATCGCGTCGGCATGCAATCCAGAGTATGTCTCAATGCGCCAGCGGAGGTAAGGACTGCGCCATGGAGTTAGTCTGTAGCCGCGGGCGGATTTCCAAAGGAATCCAATCACTGCGCTCGGACGGCTGACCGCTTGGTCGTTTCGGGATTGGCGTAGTACCCGGAGCGCGTTCGTACTAGTGGCCGACCAGGGCCGTCCGCGATTACCTTTATTGTCCGGAAGCTGCCGTCGAGTTGTTGGTTTATCGGCGTGTACGTGATGACGTACTGGTTTCGAATTTCGTTAGCGAGACCGAGGGCCATCTTTTCGACGTCATCGATCTCCGCGGGAAACAGAGCTGTCCCGCCGGATGCCTGCGCGAGCGCCTCCATGGCGCGTTTCGCTTTTTTGCCCTCGCGTTTGTCTTCCTCGTTCAAGAGTCCAATGAAGTACAGCAATACTTCAGCATCATGGGCTTTCTGTACGAGCTTTTCGAGCGTGATCTGAGTGCTCGCCGTATCATTTCCATCCGAGATGACGAACAAGACCTTCTTTTCATGCTTGGCCTTTTGCTTGACGTAATCGATAGCTGCACTGACCGCGTCCCGCATAGCAGTGCCCCCGCGCGAATCGATCTTTGTCAAGGCCTCTTCCATTTTCTTGATATCGTTCGTGAATTCGACGTCCTGAAACGGCTCGTCGTTGAAATTCACGACAGTCACCTCGTCCCGAGGGTTTGAGGCTTTTACCGCCGAGAGCGCAGCGCTCTCAACTTTCTTCCGTTTGTTCCGCATGCTGCCGCTGTTGTCGACGACGAGCGCGAGAGAAACGGGAACGTCTTCGCGCTGGAACATCTTGATGGGCTGCTCGATGTTGTTCTCGAAAACCTTGAATGCGCTACGCGGAAGCGCTGTCAGGAGCTTTCCGCTTTTGTCGACCACGCTTGCGTGCAAAACAACCAGTCGGGTGTCCGACCGGAAAACGGTCTCTGAATCCTGAGACTTCGCACAGAGCGCGAGTGCCGCGAGTGACGCCAGCCTAGCTGTTCTATTGAGCAGGGGCATAGTAACCAGTCCGGAAAAAAGCTTTCAGGGGCGGCAGTCCCCGCGGCTGCTTTAACTTCACCTG
>Ga0190275_10002662_pt1 | contig 12772 bp, 8 predicted proteins | sample Popmic550T_FD_133745 | JGI IMG/M metagenome (GOLD analysis project Ga0190275, IMG submission 133745) | Populus adjacent soil microbial communities from riparian zone of Yellowstone River, Montana, USA - 550 T | ecosystem: Environmental > Terrestrial > Soil > Riparian zone > Trees stand | place... | reverse complement strand
GTGGGTCGCCAGGGAATCGAACCCTGAACCTACGGATTAAGAGTCCGTTGCTCTGCCAATTGAGCTAGCGACCCGCCGGGGGAGTCTAACGAGGGGTTCTCCCCCCGTTTACTCCGCAAGGATCCGGTCTATCGCCACCTGCAGGTCGAGCCCCCTGCCCTCCTGGTGCAGCTCGTTGAACTTCACCGAGCCCAACCGTTTCCTCAGTTGCTCCCAGTAGGGGCGCAACAGATTCTCTTCGAAGAACCAGAGCGGCACACCGATCCTCTCGCGGGCCCTCTCGGCCGTACCGAAAGCTCTCGCCGCCTCGACGTCGTTCTGCCGCAGAGTCTCGTTCGCCGCCCAATCCTCCACGCACTCGATCAGGTCCCATTTGCCCCCGAGCTGATTCCACAGCCGGGTGCTCTCCTTTATGTACAGGCCGGCGTCCTTCGGGTTGCCGGCTTCACGATGAGTGACCCCCAGGTTGAGAAACGAGCGCGCCACTCCCTGTTGATCCCCTTCTTCCTCGAAGGCTTTCATCGATTCTTCGAGCAGCGCTATCGATCGGTTCCAGTCTTTCTCCACCGCTGCAACGCGACCGAGGTTCTTCAATGCCTGAGCCTTGCCCTGAGTGTCATTGAGTTCGACAAACAGCTCGAGCGCTTGCTCGTACAGAACCCGGGCCTCCGAAATGTCACTCCGTTCGAAGGAGAGGTGACCAAGGACGTTCTTTAGTGTTGCGATCCCTTCGCGATCCTTGGCCTTGTGTGCGATCGCGAGCGCCGAGAGGTAGTAGGACTCGGCGTTGAGCGGGTCCGCCGTCGCGTGCGCGATCTCTCCTGCGGCGAACAACCCACGCGCGGCGTACTCCGGAGCGCCTTTGTGCGCCATCGACGAGACCTTCTCGGCCCAGCCCTTCGCTTCGATCAGATAGGCACGAACGGTCCAGAAGTTCCACATCGCATAGACGAGGCGGAGGAAGGGGTTGGCATCTTCTTGTTCGGCGCTCCAAGCCAACGCGGCGTGCAGATTGTCGTGGTCCGTATGGAGGGCTTGGAGCCACTTAGCCTGATTCGGCCCCCGCAACTCTGCTTTCGCACCTTCAGCTAGTACGAGGAAGTACTTCGCATGCAGAGAACGGATGCGCCGTTCTTCCCCGCTGGTCCTCAGCTGCTCCAGGGCATATTCGTGAAGGGTCTCTAGCATCGTGAAGCGTGGCTCGCCGTCGGGTGATTCCACTTGGCGGAGCAGGCTCTTGTCCACTAGTGAGGTCGCCACCGTGAGCACATCTATGTCGTGATCTGGATCGCAGACGTGCTCGACAGCATCCAGGGATCGGCCACCGACGAATACCGCGAGCCGAGCGAACAGTGTTCGTTCGTCCTGGTCGAGAAGTTCGTAGCTCCAATCGATCGCGCTCCTCAACGTCTGTTGGCGCGCAGGGAGGTCCCGGTAGCCGCCGGTCAAGACCTCGAAGCGACTGCTCAAGCGCTCGAGTAATTGCTGTGGTGTCAGGATCCGTATCCGTGCAGCAGCAAGTTCGATCGCGAGAGGCAGTCCGTCTAAGCGCCGACAGATCTCGACGATCGCTGCGGTGCTCACTTCGTCGAGTTCGAGGTTCGGATTTGCTGATGAAGCCCGCTCCAGGAATAGCTGGACCGCGGCCGATTCCGTAGCGTTGCCGTCATCCTCACCTCGTCGCGGAAGGCTTAGCGGCTGAACCGGGAACTCGAATTCCCCGCGCAGTCGCAGCACGGCTCGACTGGTGACCAAGACTTTCAACAACGGAGCCGCCGAGAGCAGATCGGCAACTACGGGCGCTGCCTCGACGATCTGTTCGAAGTTATCCAGAACCAGCAGCGCCTCGGCCGTTGCTAGCCGGGCGGTCAAGACTTCTTTCAAACTTCGGCGGTCCTCTTCGGGTATCCCCATCGCATGTGCGATGGCTGCGGGGACCATCTGAGGATCGACGACTAGCGCCAGGGGAGCGAAGTGGACGCCGTCGTTGAATCGATCCGTCAAAGAATGGGCGACTTCGATCGCGAGACGGGTCTTTCCGATGCCTCCCGGCCCCACGAGGCTGACCAGCCGCACCCCCTGCGTCATGAGTAGCGAGGAAACGTTCTGCATCTCCCGGTCGCGGCCGACCAGCGCAGTAGGTACCACCGGGATGTCGCTCGAACGGGTTCGGAGATCGATCGTTACCTCGCTGGCCCCCGTTTCGAAGCGCTCGCTCAGCAGCAGCGCCATGTCGTTCTGGACCAGCGCGGCGAGCTCGGCGGGTGTGCTGAACGATTTGTAGGAGACCTCAGACGTGTGCTTGACGCGCTCCAAAAGCTCCCGCAGCCTCGGGTCTCGATCTGGGGCCGGCTCCTTTATGTAGATCAACTTCGGATGGCGCCCCGCTGACAGGAATTCATCCTCCAGCCCGGAGATCTCCATCTCGGGCGCGACCCAGCCGTAGCTCTCCCAATAGATGCCCACGAAGATGTGGCTCTGTTCGAGATATGCGCGGTACAGATCACGCGGGGGATGGGGCCGGGCCCCAAGCTCGAAAAGGACGGCGATCAGATGCAGACGTTCGATCGCCTCTTTGACTGCGGCACGCTCGGGTTCGAGCTCCTTGATAGTTGAGCTGATGAACACCCGGAGCCGCTGGTCGGGGGTGCGTATGACCGCGCTGGAGTACCGGTCGGACTGGTCCATGCTCAGAGCAGTCTAGGTATCGCGTGAGGGTTTCGGAGCCGACCTACCTGCGAGCCGGGATGACCCCTTTGTTCCTGCCCTGGTCCAGTGACAGAGCGCGGCCATCGCTAAGGAGCAGCGCAACTTTGCTGTCACTTTCGATCTCGTACTTGACCTGCTTCCCCGCGAGGCAAGCGTCCTCGGCATCGATCTGGAGCCTCCGGACGTTCTTTAGGGTTCCGCTCAGAGAGTTCTTCTTCGTCACGGAGTCGTACTCGAGGAGGTTCCGATACTCGCCCTCCCAGGGAACCGGATCCGGTCCCGCCGTTATGCCCTCTTCGGTCACCTCGGTGACGCCACCGCAAGCACCGGTCGTGAGGTCCACGTCTATCCACTTCTTCGCCAGGTGGCCGCGGATCTTGGAGATCCAGTAAGCGCGGTCGTGGCGGATCCCGTACTTGGGACTCCAGAGGAACCGCATAGTGCGGAACGAGACCCGAGCCGGGTTCGTCACCAGGGTTAGATCCGCCGTCCACGCGGCCTCCTTGCGCCAGTCATCGGTCAGACCAAGCGTGAAGTGCTCGGCTGCAGGATGGAGGAAGTAGATGTAGGGAGGCGAGCTCGCCCGGAACTTAGCGGCCATCGCTTGATGGGTGTGCGTGTGGACCAGTTCGTCGGCACCCGAGTAGAGGAGGGCCGCCGGAACATGCCGGAGGTTCTTCACGTAATTGATGACGTTGCCGATCGCGCCGGACTTGCAATCACGGTCCTGCTGGCGTGGAGTGCCGTTGTAGCAATCGCCGGTGAACCCAACCCATGAGATCACTCCCGCAAAGCGATCCGGGTATGCCATCGCCATCCGGTAGGCGCCGTAACCTCCCATCGAGTACCCGCCCGAATAGACCTTTTTCGTGTCGATGTCGTAGGTCTTCTCGACGTCGGCCATCACATCGAGCACGTCTCGTTCTGAGATATCCGAGTAGTAGCCGAGCGGCCCTCGCCCAAGAGGCACCACGACCACCCGGTTCTGCTCTTCGCCCATCACCCGCTGCATGCCTGGTTGGTCGACGAGGCTCGCGTGGTTCGCGTTACATCCGTGCAGCGCCAACTGCATGCTGTGGGGGCCGGGTTGATCCGGGATGTAGATGCCGTAGGGCTGATAGCGACCGAAGAAGTGGAACTCCTGCTCGCACACCTCGCCCGAGTCTCCGTGACGCCCGAACTCGGCCGTGTAACTCATGCCCTCGCCCTTTCGCAGCGTGTAGTCCGACACGTACACGCGTTGATGGAAACCGGCGACGTCTTGGGCAAGCTTCGTCGCTCCACTTTCCAGATCGGCGACGGCGACCTCGTAGCCGAACTCCGAGATGTCGCCTTCGCTCAGCGCGACGGCCTGCTTGTCGTCCCACCAGGTTCCCGTCGCGGTCTCCTCGTCCGGTCCGCGGAACGCGACGTTCATCACGGTTCCGTCCGACCGGGCCGTGACCGCCTGCAACCTCCACGTATCTCCGGCGGGCTTCGGGATCGATCCCTTGATCAGATTGGTCTTCGGATCACCTTTGTCGAACCTGTGGATCTGGTCCCAACCAGCGCTCGTGATTCCGAGACCCTCCCACTCGCCTCCGCCGGTCGAGGTGTCGTTGTCGGTGTCGATCGCAACGGCGGCGACTGTCGAGTCCGCGTTGTAGAGAGCCCCGAGCTCGAACACCACGGCGAGAGAGTCTCCCTCGATGCCGACCTTCAGATCGATGATGTCGGCGGTGTTCTCTTGGCCTTCGGGGTACCGCTCGTCTCCGGCCGGGCGTGACAAGAGCCCGGTAGATGGTGCGGTCGGATCGGAGGTGTCGGCACCGTAGTCGTCGTAGACGTAGTCGCGATAGATGACCGCTCCGTTGCAGATATCCACGGTGCCGGCGGTCCAGGACCCCTTTCCGCACGATTGCACCGTGGCGGAGCCGGACGGACTAGAGGAGGCGGGCATAACCGGTAGGAGCGCCACCACGAGCGCGATACCTAAAGGACCAGCCCACCTGTCAGCCGCCATGACCATCTCCTTTTCCTAACCCACTTGTGCCCGCTTCGGGGACGACCCATGCTTGTCGCGGGGGAGAAGGAGCTATGCAGATGGCTATCTCGGTGCTGATCGTTGACGACGTCCCGGATATGAGAACACTTCTGCGTTTAGCGATGGATAGGCACGGCGGCTTCGATGTGGTGGGGGAAGCCTCCGACGGATACGAAGCCATCGAGATGGCTGACCGGCACAAACCCGATCTGGTGCTCCTCGATATGGCGATGCCCAATCTGGACGGACTCTCGGCGATCCCGCGGATCTACGAGGTGTCGTCGGATAGTCGAATCCTCGTCCTGTCGGGATTCCAAGCCGAGGTAATGGCAGAGCAGGCGGTCAAGCTCTGCGCCATGGGCTTCATCGAAAAAGGGCGTCATCCCAACGACATCATGAAGGCGTTGGAAACTGTCTATGCGGCTCCCTCGAAGGACGACTGCAGACGGTTGTGATCTATTCGACGTTGTAGGTCTTGGTGCGGGCCGGGGTATCTCGAACCAGGGATCCGGGCCGCAGGGTCTCGTTCGGCTCGATCTCTTGCAAGAGCTCACTGATGATGCTCTTGGCTGCTTCCAGGGTCTGATCGAGTGCATCGCGCCCCTTGTTCTCCTGTCCTAGCTCGAACGCGTACTTCGCCACTGCGAGGCCCTGCACGATGTCGTCGTTGATCTGCAGCGCCTGCTTGCGACGCTGCTGGGCCTCGGCAAGAGCCACCTTCAGTTCGGCCGCCCTCGTTTTCTCGAGCGCGAGCTCGGTCATTGCGCCCACACCCCGGATGATGTCGGACTCTTCGGTTCCGAAGAACGGTGCATATTGGTTCGCCCACACCACCAACGATCCTTCCGGGTAGCGGAACACCATCGTGTCGTTCATCTCGTTGCCGTCTTCCCGCGCCAGTAGTTCGGGGATCGCCGAGGTCATCTCCGGAGTCGTGTCGAGACTGTCGATCAGTCTTCCCTCTTTGTCGACGAACGCGACCCCGCGCGCGCCGACGATCTGGGAAACGTGAGGCATGATCCCTTGGGTGACCTCGCGTTCGTCCTCGGCTGAGAGCAGGGCGACGATCGCTCGTCTCATGTCCTCAACGGGCCGTTTTCGCCATGCCGCTCTCATGAATTCGGGAGGGCTGTAGCCGACGAAGAGCGTTAGAACCGCGACGAGCCCTAGGAGAGAGTTGACGATCTGGACGCCTTCGGACTGCTCGCCTCCGGAAAAGCCCGAGGCGATGATGATGACGCTGAGGAGCGTCGCTGCGATGCTCATCAGCCGCATCCGTTTCCGGGCGATACGCGACTGCCCGTTTCCGGCCTTCCACAATCGAACCGCCATAATCGTCGACAGAACGACCCACTGCGTGATGAACGCGACCAGGAAGGGCAGCAAGGAACGCGGTGTCGGTTCGCCTTCCTCGGGGAAGCCCCCCAACAGGAAGATCCATACGACAACGATTCCAGTGAGCGTCAGAGCCAGGATCCGGAGGGGCCGGATCTTGATCTGGAAAGCGGCCGAGAACCGATAGAGGAAGTACGGGAACAACACAAGGATCGCGATGTCGACCTTAACGAGGAGATCGCGCGTCGCGCTTGCCTCCTCGGGGATCAACAGGCCCAACCCGCTTACGAGACCGAGGACCCCGAACGTGCCGGCCATCCAGGCCCCTGGAGCCGTCGGCTTCTTGCGCCACTCGAGGAAGGAGAGGAGCGCGAGCAGGATGTAGACGACGAGGGTGAAGTAGCGCAGGAATTCGATCACGGCTTCGAGGTCCATTGGCACTCCATGCTAGGGGGAGCTAGGGCGACCGACCGGATTCGAACCGGCGACATCCTGGACCACAACCAGGTGCTCTAACCTAGCTGAGCTACGGCCGCCATGGTGCATCAAGAGACTAGCGGGTGGCGGCTGCTTCCGGGTCGATCCTTTCTTCCTCCTTGCGGGCACCGCGTGCGTACCCGAACGTGAGGCCCAGACCGAATAGAGCAACCAACGCCGCTCCGATGAACGAGCCTCGGTACCCGACTGCATCGGCAAGGGTTCCCGCCGCGATCGCACCGATACCGAAGGCCGCGTCGAAGAAAGCGGTGAACGTTCCGACCACGGCCCCTCGCTCGGTTGGGGGAGCGCTCCGGATCGCGAGGGTCATGAGCGCGGGGAACGCGAGCGAATGACCGAGCGAGAAGACCCCGGTGGCCACGAACAGGCCCACCGGAGTGCCCCAGATCCCCATGATCCCCAGGCCGATCGCGGTGCATGTCAATGCGGTGCGGGTCGATCGGCGTGGTCCCAGGATGTCGGGAAGTCGAGCTCCGAAGCCACGGATCAAAAGGACGATCGCGGAGTGAAACGCGAACACGTAACGGGAGCCCTCCATGCCGAGCGACAACGCATACAGGGTTACGAAGGAAGAAAACGTCGCAAGGGCCCAGATGTGCGTCGCAAGGATGGAGCCTGGTCGGAGCGCAGCGGGGTGCACGATCCGGCCCGGCGGTCCTTCGGCAACTCCCGGGGGCCGCGTGTCCGGCACGACGAAGCCGACGACCCCGGCGACCATGGCGCTGGCGCCGGCAGCGAGCCAGACGGAGTGGAAGCCCGCGGCCTCTAACAGCGGTTCGGCGAACACGGGGCCGAGAGCCAACCCCCCGAACAACGCCAGGGAGAAGTAGCTAAGTGCTTCACCGCGTCGTGCGTCGGGCGCCAAATCGTTCACGACGCTGGCGACACCCACGTAGAACGCCGCCTCGCCGACACCTGTGATCAAGCGCAGGATGATCAAAGGCACGAGAGCATCTGTCAGGGCGTATCCGGCCACGGTCAGCCCGACCCCCAATCCGCCGCCGATGATCAGGATCCTGCGTCCGCGCCGGTCGCTCACCCGTCCTACGAACGGGCGCAGGAGCACCGCGGTGATCGCGAATGCTCCGGTTGCAAGTCCCACCGCAACGTTTCCGGAAGCGAGTGGCCCCTCGACGTAACGCGGGAGTACGGGAAGGATCGCCCCGACGGTGAGGAAATAGGCGAACGTCGAGAACGTGACCAACAGGAAGACCGGCGAGACGACTTTCTCGCGCGCGTCGCTAGAAGCCTTCCCTTGTGTCATGGAAGGGGGAAGGTACTAGGCCTTTCGGCCGGTCATCGCCAGCAACTTCGTCTGTTGATCTGCGCCGTCCTGCACTTCAACCTTGTCCCCGAAAGCCCCAGCGCTGCGCCAGGCTTCTGCTTGCGGTTCGAGATAGGCGTGTGCGAAGTCCACGAGCTCGGGGTCGAGAGAGTCGTCGACGCCGAGCCCACGCGCAAGGTCCCACGAATGGATCACGTGATCGGTAAGAACCTGCGAGATGTAATCGCGCCCCGGGATGTCACCGAAGGACACGTGCACGGTGCGTTCTTCGACGCCGGCCTGTTCGACGGCGGTGACGGACTCCTGCGCTGCCTGCTCCCACGCCTTCTTGGGGTCGGCCCCCAGAAGATCACCATCGAACGCGTCCCCTACTTCTTCGATGGTCTTCCCAGCGAGCAGAGGAGTGACCCATTTGTCTTCGTTCACCAGGTGATTGACGAGGGTGTGGACATCCCAGTCGCTGCACGGCGTCGACGCTTTCCACCCAGTGTCGGGGACCTGGTGAACCAGGCCGCCGAACATGTCGACAGCCCGACGATAGAGATCCTTGAGGTCGCTCATTTGCTGGAGAGCCAGGGTTCGGGCAGGTCGTAGAACTTGATGTCTTCGACCAGAGACATCGATTCCTCGAACGCCTTCTTCAGGTGCTCGGGCATCTCTTTCTTCTCGCCGACCCTCGCTTCGGCTTCGGAGGTGAAGTAGATGAGGTCCGTGTACGAGTCGGGCGTGTCCCAGATCCGGTAGGCGCCGATGACATCGGGTCTAACCTTGGCCATCTCGTCCTCGAACTGTTGGTCGACTTCCTCCATCTTCTTTCGGTCCTTGGTGCGACCCCGCATGATCTGGACGAAACCAGCATCGTCCGATCCGCCGCCGCCTGGCCCCCATTCGTTGACGTCGCTCGAGTTCGTGAACGTGGCGTCCTCGAGGTACTGCTCGGTTTCCGACCACCATTGACCCTGCTCGGGACGATCGGAGTTCTTCTGAGCGGCTTCTTCGGATTCGAATCGCGCTGCCAGGATGAACGTTCCGTCCGGCGTTACGCCACCGGTTGCTCCGAGGAATCCAGCCGCCCCCGGCTTCAGCTCCTCTTCCCACCGATCGTTCTGTTTCTGTAAACCGGCCGGGTCGGTACAGCGGCCCGAGATTATCTGAACGAACATGGCGACCTCCTGGTCCGGGGACGTTAGGTCGAAGGTACTCCTGCAAAGGCGAGAGGCAAAGTCGGGCGGGTAGGGTGGGTCCATGGCCGACTACACGAAGGCTTACTCCGAGAGCCGCGAGCGTTGCTGCAACCTCGTTTCACAGGCAGGTGAGGAGGGCCTCTCCAAGAAAGTCCCGGCTTGTCCCGACTGGACGGTCAAGGAACTGTTGTCACATGTGATCGGTGTGGCCGCCGACTCGGTTGCAGGCAACGTCTCGGAAATGGGCGGAGACGAGTGGACCGAGGCACAGGTATCCGAGAGGCGGGAGCGGCCGCTCGAAGACCTGATCAGTGAATGGAAAGAGCACGCGACTCTGATCGAGTCCACCCTCAACACCATCCATCCGGCCCTGGCCGGTGGACTCATCGGGGACTTGATCACACACGAACACGACCTGCGTGGCGCCCTGGGTCAGCCGGGAGCGCGTGGAGCTGCAACATTGGAGCTACCCACCTACACATACGTACGGTTCTTCGGTACCCGAGTGAAGAAAGCCGGCCTGGATGCCGTCGCGGTGAAGGCGGATGGTCTCAGCTGGGTGGCCGGTGCCGGCGATCCGGTGGTGTCGGTCTCGGGAGAGCCTTTCGAGATCCTTCGTTCGCTGACCGGGCGCAGAACCCGGGACGAGGTTCGAGGCTTGGAGTGGAAGGGCGACCCGGAGCCGTATCTAGAGGTCTTCTCCCAGTACAACTACACGGGAACCCCACTCAACGAATAGCCAAGCCTCGTTCAGGGCGCCGGTCGTGTACACGATGGGACAATAGGGCGATGGACGAAGAGTTGGAGCAGCAGGCGGAGGACGTCTTCGGACCGAACGTCTGGCTGGTCGACGAGATGTATCGCAAGTGGCTCGAGAACCCCAAAGCCGTGGGGGAGACCTGGCGGGACTTCTTCGAGGACTACAAACCAGGTCTCGGAGAGGCCGGGGAAGCAGGGAAGCCCCCGACGTCGGCCTCTGAAACCGTTACGGATGCCAAGCCGATCGAACAGCCCAAGCCGGCGCCGAGCCCGGTCCCGGAGGAGGCCTCCCCGCTAAGAGGCGTGGCCGCGCGTATCGCAGAGAACATGGAAGCGTCCCTCGGGGTACCGACGGCGACCTCGGTGCGAACGATGCCGGCGAAGTTGCTCGAGGAGAACCGGCGGATCGTCAATCGTTTCCTCGCCGGTCGGCGCGGCGGGAAAGTTTCTTTCACCCACATCATCGGCTACGCGATCCTCAAGGCGCTCGAAGCGCGTCCTGCGATGAAGGCGTCTTACGTCGAAGTGGATGGCCAGCCGCACATCGTTCATCGCAAACAGGTGAACTTCGGTTTGGCGGTCGACGTCGAGCGCCCGGATGGATCGCGCATCCTGCTCGTCCCGAACATCAAGAACGCGGAGCAACTCGACTTCGCTAGCTTCTGGTCCGCGTACGAGGAGCTGATCCGAAAGGTCAAGACGAACAAGGTCGATCCCGACGATTTCGCCGACACGACCGTGACGTTGACGAATCCGGGAACCGTCGGTACGAGTCTCTCGGTCCCGAGGTTGATGCCGAAGCAAGGATTGATCGTCGGCACAGGGTCAATCGGTTACCCACCCGAGTACGAAGCCTCTGATCCGCGGGCGCTTGCTCAGATCGGTGTCAGCAAGGTCCTCACCGTCACGAGCACCTACGACCACCGCGTGATCCAGGGAGCGGAATCAGGGCAGTTCCTCGGTTACATCCACGAGCTTCTACTGGGCAACGATCGCTTCTACGACGAGATCTTCGCGGCGTTGAAGATCCCGTACGAGCCCGTCACCTGGGATCGAGACAGCGCGGCGATCGAAGGCACCGATGCCGAGCTCGAGAAGCAGTCACGGGTGATCCAGCTGATCAACATGTACAGGGTCCGAGGACATCTCCTCGCTGACCTGAACCCGATTGCGTGGGAGATCCTGAGTCATCGCGAGCTCGACCTCACGCACCACAGACTGACCGTTTGGGACCTCGATAGGGAATTCCTTACCGATCTACCCGGCCCCCGCAGGCAAACCTTGAGACAGATCATCGACACCCTCCGAGAGGCCTACTGCCGCACCATGGGTGTCGAGTACATGCACATCTCGGATCCCGACGAGAAGCAGTGGATCCAGGTGCGGGTCGAGTCGGGGGTCGCAGACGATCTCCCCAGTGACGAGAAGAAGCACATCCTTGAGCGATTGAATGCTGCCGAGGCCTTCGAACGGTTCCTTCATTCGAAATACACCGGTCACAAGAGGTTCTCTCTGGAGGGAGCGGACAGCCTGATCCCGATGCTCGACACACTGCTCGAGCGCGCTGCCGGTGCGGGCATGGTCGAGGTGGTCATGGGGATGGCGCACCGTGGCCGGTTGAACGTTCTGGCGAACGTGGTCGGTAAACCGCTTAAGGAGATCTTCAAGGAGTTCGAAGGCGATATCGACGAGGACACCGTGCAGGGCTCGGGTGACGTCAAGTACCACCTCGGCATGACCGGAAGGTTCACCGCCCGAGGTGGGAACGAACTTGCGATCGTCCTTGCGTCCAACCCCTCGCACCTCGAAGCCGTCGATCCCGTGGTCGAGGGACTGACACGAGCGAAACAGGATCTCCTGGGCGAGGATGCAGCTGACCGCGTTATGCCGGTTCTCTTGCATGGCGACGCGGCGTTCGCGGGACAGGGCGTGGTCGCTGAGACACTCAATATGTACGACCTTCCGGGTTATCGCGTCGGCGGCACCGTCCACATCGTCGTCAACAACAACATCGGCTTCACGACGGCGCCGAAGGCCGGACGGTCGACTACCTACGCGACCGACGTCGCCAAGTTGATCCAGGCGCCGATCATCCATGTGAATGGCGACGATCCCGAGGCGTGCGTGCGCGCCGTGAACCTCGCTTTTGCCTTCCGACAGGAGTTCGAGAAGGACATCGTGATCGACCTCGTCTGCTATCGGCGCTACGGACACAACGAGGGGGACGAGCCGGCCTTCACTCAGCCTCTGATGTACGCCAAGATCGATGAGCGGCGATCGGTTCGCAAGATCTACACGGAGAGTCTGCTCAACAGAGGCGAACTGACGATCGACGAGGCCGAGGCCTCCTTCGAGTCGTTCCGCAAGCGGTTGCAGGAAGGCTTCGAGGAAACAAAGGGGGCCGCTCCGCCCGAACCGCCAAGAGCACTGGAACCGACGCCGACCCGGGATCTCCTCACCGAGGTCGAGACCGGCGTCGCACTCGATCGTTTGGAACGCATCCACGAGGCGCTGACCACATTCCCCGTCGGGTTCGAGCCTCACCCCAAGCTCCGTCGTCAGATCGAGAAGCGCCGCGACATGCTCGAGAGAGACGCTATCGACTGGGCGGCCGGCGAAGCTCTTGCGTACGGGTCGTTGATGCTCGAAGGGTTCACGGTGCGGCTCGCCGGACAGGATTCCCGGCGCGGCACGTTCAGCCAGCGCCATGGCGTGCTCGTCGATCACCGCACCGGCGAGGAGTACATACCTCTCAACCACATCGAGGACGACCAGCAGCCGTTCCGTCTTTACGACAGTCTCTTGTCCGAGTACGCGGCCGTCGGCTTCGAATACGGATACTCGGTGGGGAACGGAGACGCTCTCGTTTGCTGGGAGGCTCAGTTCGGCGACTTCATCAACGGGGCGCAGATCGTCGTGGACGAGTTCATCGTTGCCGGCGAAGACAAATGGAGCCAGGAGAGCGGGCTGGTGATGCTG
>Ga0190275_10002661_pt1 | contig 12772 bp, 9 predicted proteins | sample Popmic550T_FD_133745 | JGI IMG/M metagenome (GOLD analysis project Ga0190275, IMG submission 133745) | Populus adjacent soil microbial communities from riparian zone of Yellowstone River, Montana, USA - 550 T | ecosystem: Environmental > Terrestrial > Soil > Riparian zone > Trees stand | place... | reverse complement strand
GCTCGAGGAGCTGGCGGCGGACGCCCCGGTCCTGCTCGTGATCGACGACCTGCACTGGGCCGACCAGTCCACGGCCGCGCTGCTGCGCCACGTGCTGGAGTCCCGCCCCGAGGCACGGGTGCTCGTGCTGGCGACGCAACGCCCCGGCGAGGGGGCATCGGACGCGCAGGCCGAGGCGCTGCAGCGCCTCTCACAGGGGCAGTTCGTGGAGCGCGTGCCTCTCGGGGGCCTCTCCCACGACGACATCGTCCGGCTCGCGCGCGACGTGACGGGCCGCGACCTCGCCCCCGAGCTCGCCCGCGCCATCGAGGCCGAGACGCACGGCAACCCCTTCTTCGCCCAGGAGATCGTGCGCCACCTGGACGAGTCGGACCGTGGCGCGAACATGCTCTCGCTGGCCCGCGGCGACGTCCCGGAGCGGGTGCGCGAGGTGGTCAACCTGCGGCTAGTACGGCTGTCCGACGCCTGCCTGCGGCTGCTCACGGTGGCGGCCGTGATGGGCACCGACTTCGAGCCGGCACTGCTCGAGCAGGTCAGCGACCTGCAGGGCGAGGACCTGGCGATCGCGCTCGACGAGGCGCTGGCCGCCGGTGTGCTGGTCGAGGCCGACAGCGGCGAACACGAGCTGTTCTCGTTCTCACACGCGCTGGTGCGCCGCACCCTGCTCGCGCGCGTGACCCGCGCGCACAAGCGCCGGATCCACGCGCGCGTGGCCGAGGTGCTGGAGTCCTGGCGCGGAGACGGGGCGCTGCTGGAGATCGCCCACCACCTGTGCGAGGCCCGCCCGGTATCCGACCGGGAAACGGCGCTGGACTACGCGACACGGGCGGCCGAGCGGGCCACGTCCGGGCTGGCGTACGCGGAGGCCGTGGACCTGTTCACGCGTGCCCGGCTGCTGCTCCCGCCCGAGGACCCGCGCCGCCGCAAGCTCGCCCTCAAACGCGCCATCGCCTACCAGGCGCTGTTCCACGCCGTCTACGACGCGTCGGCGGGGCCGACGCACGCGAGCCGCTAGACCCTGACCTCCTCGGGGGTGAGGTCACCGACGATCTCGTAGACGTTGATGACGTCGTGCCCGCCGACGCGGTGCGCGTGTTCCTGGACGCGCTCCGCGCTGGGCGCCTCGTAGACGCAGAAGCTCTTGACCGTTCCGTCGTCACCGGCGCACACGTGGCTGTGCTCCCAGCGGATGTCGGGGAAGTGCTCGCTGGCCGTCACCTTCGACCGCGCGGCCACCTCTTGCAGGTCGTCTTCGCTGACCTGTCCGAAGTCACGCTCGATCACGTACCTGGGCATCCTGATTCTCCTATCCCGCGATGTCGCGCGGATCGATGTCGCCGACGATCTCGAAGATCCGGTGGGTTCCGTGATGGCCGAGCGCCTGCGCGTGCTCATCCAGCAGACGCACGCTCGGGGCGGTGTAGACGCAGAAGGCCTTGATGCCGGCTCCGTCGTCGTCACAGACGCGGGTGCCTTCCCAGTGGAGCTCGCCGAACCTCTCTTCGGCCCCGACGATCTTCGTGGTCGCGATGAACTCCTGCATCTGTTCGTCGCTGACCTGTCCGAAGTCCCGCTTGACCAGGAATCTCGGCATGGGCCTACGTTAACCCAGCATCTTCTCGGCCGCAGCGAGCGCAGGACTGTAGGTGTGGTCGCGCAGCAGCGCTTGGCGGATGCCCTGGCCCAGGATCCCGGACTCTCCGCGTGAGGCGCCGGTCACGGTCCAGGTCTGGTCCTGCCCGTCGGGGGTCAGCCGGTGCGCGGTCAGCCCGCCCGGGCCGCGATCCAGCGAGATGCTCATGCCCCGGGCCGACTCGACCGTGATCCCGGCCAGCCCCGGCGCGGTCATGGTGTCGTCGGGCTCCAGCGACAGCTTGATCTCATGCTTGTGCGCCTTGGCCTTGCCCTGGGCGCCGCCGGCGTGCTCGGTCATGGGCCCGGGCTCCCACCCCAGCCGCGACGACAGCCAGCCCAGCAGCAGGTAGCCGGCCATGGCCGAGTCGGGCTTGTGGCGCACGGTCACCGAGGACACCGAGGTCAGGTCGCCGCGCCACTGGCCGGGGTCGAAGGTGGAGGCCACGCGCTCGCGCCACGGGGTGGAGCGCAACCACGACAGGTCGACCACGTAGTGGCGCTCGGCGAGCTCGCTGGAGCGCTTGACCGCGTACTCCGGGCCCTCGGTGTTCTCCGAGTCGATCAGGATCACCTGGGCCAGCTTGGCCATGGCGTCAACGCCCTCGTGGTGGCGGTGGGGCGACCACACCAGCGTGGCCAGGTCGCTGACCACCAGCGGGTCGACGATCGTGTCCAGGCCCTTCAGGTGCTTCTCGCCAATGTCCAGGACCACGTGCTCGTGCGCCACGGCCAGCTCGCCGCGCTTGACCTCGTCCTCGGCGGTCATGGCCGCGGAGGCGTCGATGGTCTTGCGCCCGGGCTCGACGCTGACCAGAATCGTGCGCGACGCGTGGTAGGAGCCCACCTTGTCCAGCCGGTTCTGAATCTCGCCGCGCCAGTCGCGGTCGACGATCACCACCAGGTTCAGCACCCGGGCGGGTACGAACGCCTCGGTCTCGGCGTGGCGCTGCTTGAGCAGCTCGCGCAGCGCCGCCGCCACCTCCCCGGGCGAGGTGTCCTGGGCCTGCCAGACGTCGCCGGACTCGGTCAAATCGTCCGCCACCTCTCGTCGCGCAGCAGCAGGTGATCGACCTCCTCGGGGCCGCTGGAGCCCGCCTCGTACTCGTACAGCGGCGCGTCGTCGGCCTCCCACGCCTCCAGGATCGGGTCGCAGATGGCCCACTGGGCCTCGACCTCGTCGTCGCGGGTGAACAGCGTCGCCTCACCGCGCATGGCGTCCATGATCAGCCGCTCGTAGGCCTCGGGGGACTCGGACATGAACGCGGTGCCGTACAGGAACTCCATGTTCACCGGCCGGATCCGCATCGTGCTGCCCGGGATCTTCGCCCCCAGCGAGATCGACACGCCCTCGTTGGGCTGCATGGTCATCACGATCTGGTTGGGCTGCACCCCCACCGAGCCGCTCTGCTGGAAGGCCAGGTGCGGGACGGGCTTCAGGGTCACGGCGATCTCGGTGACCTTGCGCGCCAGCCGCTTGCCGGTGCGCAGGTAGATCGGCACGCCCGCCCAGCGCCAGTTGTCGACCTCGAGCCGCAGCGCGGCGTAGGTCTCGGTGACCGAGTCCTCGGGGACGTCGTCCTCCTCCTTGTAGCCCTTGACGTCCTCCCCGGCGGCCACGCCGGCGGTGTACTGGGCGCGCACCGCCATGTCCTTGACCTCTTCGGGCTTGGGCGGGTGGATGGCGTGCAGGACCTTGACCTTCTCGTCGCGGACCTCGTCGGCGTAGAAGTTCACCGGCGGCTCCATGCACAGCAGGCACAGCAGCTGGAGCATGTGGTTCTGCACCAGGTCGCGCAGCGCGCCGGAGCTGTCGTAGTAGCCCGCGCGGCTGCCGATCCCGATGTCCTCGGACGAGGTGATCTGCACGTTGTCCACGTAGTTGCGGTTCCAGATCGGCTCGAACAGGCCGTTGGCGAACCGGAACGCCAGCATGTTCTGGACGGTCTCCTTGCCCAGGTAGTGGTCGATCCGGAAGACCTGGTCCTCGTCCAGCACATCCAGGACGGCGCGGTTCAGGTCCTTGGCCTCCTGCAGGTTGCGGCCGATCGGCTTCTCGATGACCACCCGCACATCGGAGTCCTCGTGGTGGTCCAGTCCGTGCTCGCCAAGCTGCCCGACGATCACCGGGAAGAAGCTGGGCGCCGTGGACAGGTAGAAGACGCGGTTGAACGTGATCCCCGCCTCCTCGTCGAACTTGGAGGCGGCGTCTTTGAGCTGCTCGTAGACATCGTCCTCGTCGAACGCGCCCGACACGTACTGCACGTCCGAGAGCAGGGCCTCCAGCACCTTCGGGTCCGGCTCCCGGCGCGAGAACTCGTTGATCGAGTCGGTGGCCAGCTCGCGGAAGTCGTCGGCCGACAGGTCGCTGCGCGAGCTGCCGATCAGGTTGAAGCGCTCCGGCAGCGCGCCCTCGTGGGCCAGGTTGTAGAGCGCGGGCAGCAGCTTGCGCTTGGACAGGTCGCCGGTGGCGCCGAAGATCGTCAGCGTGGTCGGGTGGACCGGCTGACGCTCCAGGCCTTCGGCCAGCGGGTTCTCGTCGGCGTGCGGGCCGTGCTCGGCGTGCCCGGGTTCGGTGGCCATCAGACGTCGGCCGGGTCGGAGGCCTGCTCGGCGCGGGTCCGGACCGAATGGCCGCCGAACTGGTTGCGCAGCGCGCTGAGCATGCGACCGGTGAAGTCACCGTTGCCGCGCGAGTACAACCGCGCGTACAGCGCCGCGGTCATCACCGGTGTGGGCACGTCCTTGTCGGTCGCGTCCTGGATCGTCCACCGGCCCTCGCCGGAGTCCTCGGTGTAGGCGTCCAGCGAGTCCAGCTCGTTGCCGTCCTGCTCGAACGCCAGGGCGGCCAGCTCGCACAGCCAGCTGCGCACCACCGACCCCTGCATCCACAGGTGGGCGATCTTCGCCTTGTCCAGGTCGTACTCGGAGTGGTCGAACAGGTCGAAGCCCTCGGCGTAGGCCTGCATCAGGCCGTACTCGATGCCGTTGTGCACCATCTTCACGTAGTGGCCGGCGCCCGGGCCGCCGAAGTGCTGCCAGCCGGGGCCGTGCTCCTCGGTCTCGGGCGGGGCCAGCACGTCCAGGACCGGCGCCAGGCGCTCGACCGCCTCGTCGGTGCCCCCGACCATCATGCAGTAGCCCACCTCCAGGCCCCAGACGCCGCCGCTGGTGCCCACGTCGGCGTACTCGATGCCCTTCTCGGCCAGGGCCTCCGCGCGCGCCTTGTCGTCGGTCCAGCGCGAGTTGCCGCCGTCGATGATCGCGTCGCCCTCGTCCAGCAGGTCGGCCAGGGCGTCCACGGTCTCCTGGGTCGGGTCGCCGGCGGGCACCATGATCCACACCGCGCGCGGGGCCTCGAGCTTGGAGACCAGATCCTCGAGCGAGGAGGCGCCGGTGGCGCCGTACTCCTCGGTCTTCTTGACCGCGTCCTCGGAGAAGTCGAAGGACACCACCGTGTGGTCCGAGTCGCGGTGGATGCGATGGACCATGTTGCCGCCCATCTTCCCCAGCCCTACGAAGCCGAGCTGCATGCGCTGCCTCCAATCCGGGGCCGGGACCCCGCCGACGTCGGTTGTGATGCTCCCGCCGCATTCTTTCCACGGAACACGGTGCTTTCAACCTGCGGGTGTGAACCTACACCCGCGCACCTCCCCGGAGGGGACGGTCGCGTTGTCGGTTTCCGACGGTTTCGCGGTGGCCAACCCGTGCGACCGCTGGCGCAATCCGCCGACCTGACATAGGTTGGCGCGGCACGGGGGCGAATGCCCCGTCGACACGACAGGGGACAGGGGCACATGATGGTTGGGGGCATGCGGGATTCGGCCGCTCCGCGGCGGCGTATCGACGTCCGCATCGCTGTGGTGGCGCTGGCGGTGCTGGGGACCCTGGCGCTCGGGCCCGCGAGCGCGGCCGCTGCCACGCCGAGCTGCTTTGCCCCTGAGAACATCTCGGCCGAAACCGGGGACACAAACCTGTTCGGCGGATGCCAGGACTCCGACGGGGACCCGGTGACGGTGTCCATCACCCAGCAGGGCACGAAGGGCACCGCGACCACGATCAGCACCGGGCCTGGCCAGGTCTCCATTCAGTACGAGGGCACCCAGGAGGGGTCCGACACGGTCAAGTTCAAGGCCACGGCCGGCGGTGAGGATTCCCCGGAGTACACCGTCTCGATCGAGAACACTCCCGAGGTGAACGATCCGCCCCAGTGTTTCGCGTTCGGCAACACCCCGGACATCGAGGTGGGCGACACCACGACCCTCGGCTTCTGCCAGGACGAAGAGGGCGATCCGATCGCACCCACGGTCAGCGACCCGCCCGGGAAGGGCGACGTCACATTCAGCAGCGCCGGCTCCATCGGCACTGCCGTCCAGTACCACGCTACCGCCGAGGGTGACGACAGCTTCAAGGTCAAGGCCAACGGCGGCAACGACGCCGAGGTCACCTACACGACGCACAACACTCCAGCGGTCAACGACGCCCCCGTCTGCACTTTGAACCCCAGCGCCGGACAGATCGAGGTGGGGGAGACGGCGTTCCCGGCGGCCTGCTCCGACGACGAGGGATCGCCGCTGACCCTGACGTTCTCCGACGGGCCGACCAAAGGGCAGACGAGCACGCAGCCATTCGGAGGCTCGACCGTCGTCGGCTACCGGGCAGACGCAGAGGGAGCGGACTCGTTCAAGGTCAAGGCCAACGACGGGACCCAGGACTCCGCCCAGATCACAGTGACCACGAGCAACGTCCCGGCCGTGAACGACCCGCCCTCTTGCGGCACCTTCATGCCCCCACCCATCGAGGCGGAGATCGGCGAGGAGCAGTCTCTGGGCTCGTGCTTCGACGAGGAGCAGGACCCGATGACGATCACGATCACCCAGCAGGGCACGAAGGGCACCGCGACGGTCACCGGCAACGGGGGCAACCAGCCGATCGTCGCCTATTCCGCGGCCACAGCCGGCGCGGACACCGTCAAGTACCGGGCCACCGACGGGAACGGCCAGTCCAACGAGGTCACCGTGACCACGAACAACGTCCCGGCCACCAACGACCCCCCGGTTTGCGCGTCCTTCTTCCCCTTCCAGCTCGAGGTCGGGGAGAGCACGCCTGACACCGGGTGTTTCGACGAGGAGGGCGACCCGATCACGCTGTCGGTCACACAGCAGCCGACCAAGGGCACCGTGACGTTCAGCAACAACGGCACTACGAATGCGACCGGCAAGTACACGGCCACAGCGGTGGGCCAGGACACCTTCAAAATCAAGGCCACCGACGGCACCAGCGACTCCAACGAGGTCACGTTCACGTCGACCAACTCCGCTGCCAGCAACGATCTGCCGCAGTGCGGTGCCGGAGGACCGGTGGGCGGGACCGAGATCGGCCAAGCGGTGACCATCGGCGGGTGCATCGACGAGGAGGACGACAACCTCGACGTCACGATCACCCAGCAAGGCACCAAGGGCACCGCAGTCGTGATCGACGACAACACCCCCAACCCGACCATTCAGTACACCGCCTCCGCAGTCGGCGCGGACACCATCAAGTTCAAGGCCAACGACGGAACCGGCGACTCCGCGGAGACCACGGTGAACACGAACAACGTCACCGCTGCCAACGACCTCCCCCAGTGCGGTGGAGTGCTCGCGGGGGACACTGAGGTCGGGCAGACCGAGTTCATCGGCGGGTGCTTCGACGAGGAGGACGACGACCTCTCGGTCACGATCACCCAGCAGGGCACAAAGGGCACCGCCACCGTGGTCAACAACAACACGCCCAACCCGAGCATCTCGTACACGGCCACAGCGGTCGGGACGGACACCATCAAGTTCAAGGCCAACGACGGCACCGGCGACTCCGCGGACGCCACGGCCACCACCAACAACACCGCCGCAGCGGCGAACGCCGCGCCCACATGCACCGGGGCGAGCAACCGTGCCCTCCGGGTGGGCCAGTCGGCCGACTTCGCCTGCACCGACGCTGACGGCGACACGCTCGACGTCTCGATCACCGAGGCCGCGACCAGAGGAACCGTGACGATCATCGGCGACAACACCGCCACCCCGACCGTCCGCTACACGGCGACCCAGGCGGGTGCCGGTGGATTCAAGTTCGAGGCCAACGACGGTGAGGACGACTCCAACGAGGCCACGGTGACCACCGTCAACTCGGTCGCGTCGACGACGGGCGGCAACACCGGGGGCGGTACCGGCACGGGCACTGGGGGCGGTGCCGGCGGGACAGGTGGCGGCGGCGGGGGCGGCAACACCCCCAGCGACACCGGCGGCCAGACCCTGGACCCGCCGAACATCGGCGGGTCGAGCTCCGCGGGCACCGCGGCTGTGTCCTCCAAGGGAGCCTTCAAGCTCCCCCAGAGCGTGGACTGCACCGGCCCCGGGCCAGACTGTGCGGCCAGCACGTCCGCCAGCGGGAGCGTGCCCGCCAAGCTGGCGTCGGCCAGCGCCAAGCGCAAGACGATCAAGCTCGGCCGCTCGTCCTTCAAGGTCAAGAGCGGCAAGAAGGGCAAGGTCACGGTCAAGCTGACCAAGAAGGGCCTGCGTGCCCTCAAGCGCACCAAGCGGCTCAAGGTGACCGTGACGATCAAGGTTAAGCGAGGCGCCAGGACCGTCACCAAGAAGGTCAGGGTCACGCTCAAGGCCCCCAAGCGGCGGTAGCGGCCCGATGCGCCTGGCGAGGCTGGTGGCGGGCGCAGCCTGCGTGGCCGCAGCGCTGGCGGCCGGCTGCGGAGACGATCGCGGCGGCGACGCCGGCGGCTCGGCCGCCACCACTCGGACCGCGACTGCGGCGGCCACGGCCGGCCCGAAGCCGGCCAAGCTCCGCGCGCTGTGCGTCCAGGCCCGGGCCCGGGCCCCGCGGGCCGGCGCCACAGGCACGCGAGCGCGGTACCGGGCTCAGGCGGGCGGTGAGGTCCTGATGGTCAACGCCCTGCGCGCGGGCGGCGCCGAACGCGCCGGGGCCCGGGCCAGGACCCTGCTGAACAGCCACCAGCTGCTGTCGAAGGCCCTGTTCGACGCGGCCACCGGGCCGGCCGAGGTCGACCCGTTCACCCGCAAGCAGATCCGCTTCCTGACCCGCGGGGTACAGGGGCAGGCCCGGGTGGCCAAGCTGCCCGAGTGTGGCCCGCCGCTGCCCTGAGGCAGGCGCCGGCGGCTAGTCCGCCAGCATCTCCCGCACCTTCTCCGTGAACGCCCGCAGGGCCTGGGCGGGGTCGCCCTCCAGCACCACGCGCTCGGCCGGGAGGCCGTGATCGCGCAGGGTCAGCACGTCGCCGGTGGCCTGGGCGGCGATCAGCTCCCTGAAGCCGAAGTCGGCGTCGGGGATGGCCACGTCGTCACCCGGCTCGTGGGTCAGCTGCAGGAACAGCCCGTCGGGCGGCCCGCCCTTGTGGAACTGGCCGGTGGAGTGCAGGAAGCGCGGGCCGTAGCCGAACGTGGTGGTGGCCCGGGTGGCGTCGCGGATGGTCCGGCGCAGGTCGAGCACCGCGTCGTCGAACTCCTCGGTCGGCGGCACGTAGCCCATGATCGCCACGTAGTGCGGCGGCGCGGCGTGGCCCAGCAACGAGGACAGGCCGGAGTCGTCCGCCGGCGCGACGTGCGGCGGCTCGTCGGCCTCCAGCACCTTGTTCGTGTTGTCCTTGGCCTCCTGCACGTTCGGCTGGTCGAACGCGTTGATGTCCAGCACCCAGCCGGCCACGGCGGTGGCGAACTCGGACAGGAAGAAGATTCGCCCCAGGTCGTCGGGGCCCGCGTGCTCCAGCGTGATCACCGGGTGGTCGGCGGCGCGCAGGTCCTCGATGGTGCCGTCCTGCCCGGCGTCGGGCTGGTCGGCGTCGCGCAGGTAGACGAACACGCGGTCGTCGCCGTAGAAGTCGGGCCGCGTCAGCGGCTCGTCCGCCACCGGCAGGATGCCGCGGCCCTGCTTGCCGGTGGACTCGGCGATCAGCTGCTCGACCCACAGGCCGAAGGCGGCGATCCGCGGGCTGACCACGAACGTGGCCTTGTTGCGCCCGGCCAGCGCCAGCGTGCCCAGCATGACCCCGATGGCCAGGCCCGGGTTGGAGTCGTCCTCGGCGCGGCAGTCCTGCTCGGCGCTCTGGGCCGAGCGCAGCATGTGGGCCACGTCGACCCCCGCCAGCGCCGCCGGGACCAGGCCGAAATAGGACAGCACCGAGTAGCGCCCGCCGATGTTCGGGTCGTTCTCGAAGACGCGCCGAAAGCCGCGCTCGGCAGCGATGTCCACGAGCCCGCTGCCGGGGTCGGTCACGGCCACGAACTGGTCGCCGTTGCGCCCGGCCAGCTCGTAGAAGTGCTTCATGTGCGACAACGTCTCCACGGTGCCGCCGGACTTCGAGGAGACCACGAACAGCGTGTTCTCCAGGTCGATGGCGGCCTCCAGGGCGCGCACGGCGCCGGGATCGGTGGAGTCCAGCACGTGCAGCTCCAGCCCACCGTCGAGCTTGCCGTAGCTGCGCCGGATGACCTCCGGCCCCAGGCTGGATCCGCCCATGCCCAGCAGGGCGGCGTGGGTGAACCCGTCCTCGCGCGCGGCGGCGGCGAAGGCGACGAGGTCCTCGACGCTCTCCAGCTGGCGGTCGGCGATGTCCAGCCAGCCCAGCCGGTCGCCGATCTCGGGCCCGGGACCGCCCCAGAGCACCTCGTCGTGCTCCCAGATGCGGCGGACGACGCCTTCGTCGACCGCCGCCGCCAGCCGCTCGTCGACGGCGTCCGCGTCGTTCACGCGCTCTGGCCCACCTTGGACAGCTGCTCGTCGATGCCGGCGATCAGCTTGTCGAAGGGCTCGACGAACTTGTCGATGCCCTCGTCCAGCAGGGTCTGGGTCACGTCCTCCATGTCGATGCCGGCGTCGGCCAGCTTCTGGAGCGTGTCCGTGGGGCCCTGGTCGGCGGTGGCGCCTTCGACCTCGAGCTTCTCGGCACAGGCCTCCAGCGTGTCCAGCGGCATCGTGTTCACCGTCTCGGGCGCGACCAGGCCGGCCACGTACTTGGTGTCGTCGTAGCGCTCGTCCTTGACGCCGGTGGAGGCCCACAGCGGGCGCTGCACCGGCGCTCCCGCCTCCTTCAGCGCGGCGAACCGGTCACCGTGGAAGATGCGCTTGAACGACTGGTAGGCGGCCTGGGCGTTGGCGATCGCCGCCAGCCCGATCAGGTCCTCCTTGCCGTCGGCCTCCAGGCGCTTGTCCACCTCGGAGTCCACGCGCGAGACGAAGAACGACGCCACCGAGTGCACGTCCAGGCTCTCGCCCGCCTCCTTGCGCCGCTCCAGGCCACGGATGTAGGCCTCCGCGATGTTCTCGTAGGACTCGACGCTGAACAGCAGCGTCACGTTCACGTTGATGCCGTCCGCGGTGGCGTCCTCGATGGCCTGGACGCCCTCGGTGGTGCCGGGGATCTTGATCATCACGTTGGGCCGGTCCACGGCCTCCCACAGCTCGCGCGCCTGCTTGGCGGTGGCGTCGGTGTCGTGGGCCACCGAGGGCTCGACCTCCAGCGACACGTAGCCGTCGTGGCCGTCCAGCTCGTCGTACACGGGGCGCATCACGTCGCAGGCCGCGGTCACGTCCTCGATCGCGATGCGCAGGTAGGTCTCGCGCGCGTCGAGTCCCTCACCGGCGAACTTCTCGATCTTGTCGTCGTAGGCGTCGCCGCCCATGATCGCCTTCTCGAAGATCGCCGGGTTCGAGGTCTCGCCGCGCAGGGACTTCTCGTCCACCAGTGCCTTGAGCTCGCCGGACTCGATCATCTCGCGGTGGATCTGGTCGAGCCAGACCGCCACGCCCGCGTCGGTCAGTGCCTTCAGTCGTTCGTTCTGTGCCATGTCATGCCTCCTGGATGGAGCTATGTGTGCGCCGGGCTGCCTCGGCTAGGTCCTCTGACGTTAGGCCGAAGTGCTTGAACAGTTCCTTGGCCGGTCCCGACGCGCCGAAACCGGTCATGCCCAGCGACGCGCCGGCCTCGCCGACCCACTGGCTCCAGCCCAGCGTGGCCGCGGCCTCGAGGGACACGCGCGCCTTGACGGCGGGCGGCAGCACCTGGTCGCGGTAGGCCTGGTCGGCCTCGGCGAACCGGTCCCAGCAGGGCATGCTCACCACGCGGGCGTTGAGCCCGTCCTTGGAGGCCAGCTCCTCGGCCGCCGCCACGCATTCGTGCACCTCGGCACCGGTGCCGATCAGGATCACGTCGGGCTCGCCCTCGGTGTCCTTGAGCACGTAGGCGCCCTTCTCGATCGCGTCCGCCGGGATGGCGTCCGGATCCAGGATCGGCAGGCCCTGGCGGCTGAGCACCAGCGCGGTCGGGCCCTCGGTGGACTGGAGCGCGAACTTCCACGCCAGCGCCGTCTCGTTCGCGTCCGCGGGACGCACGGCGTTCACGTTGGGCGTGGCCCGCAGGTGCGCCAGCTGCTCGACCGGCTGGTGGGTCGGGCCGTCCTCGCCCAGGCCGATCGAGTCGTGCGTGAACACCTGGATCACGCCCAGCTCCATCAGCGCCGCCAGCCGGACGCTGCCCTTCATGTAGTCCAGGAAGTTGAAGAAGGTCGAGCCGAACGCACGCACCCCGTGCCGGTTCAGCGCGTTCACGATCGCCCCCATGCCGTGCTCGCGCACGCCGTAGTGCACGTTGCGACCGCTGAAGTCGTCCCTGGTGACCGACCCGCCGTCCTCGATCTCGGTGTTGGTCGAGGGCTCGAGGTCGGCCGAGCCGCTGACCAGCGTGGGCAGCGCCTTGGCGGCCCACTGGATCACCTGCTCGGAGGCCTTGCGGGTGGCGATCGGGTCGTCGTCGGGCGAGAACCGCGGCAGGTCGGCGTCCCAGCCGTCGGGCAGCTCGCCCGAGATGAACTGGTCCAGCTCGGCCGCCAGGTCGCCGTGGGCCTCGCGGAAGGCCGACAGGCGCTCCTCCCACTCGGACTGCAGCTGCTTGCCCCGCTCGGGCACCTCGGCGTAGGCCTCGGCGGCCTCGCCGGGCACGTAGAAGGTCTTCTCGGGGTCCCAGCCGTAGGCCTCCTTGGTCAGCTTGACCTCGTCATCGCCCAGCGGCGAGCCGTGGGCCTTCTGGGAGTCCTGCTTGTTCGGCGAGCCGAAGCCGATGTGGCTCTGCACGATGATC
>Ga0190275_10002660_pt1 | contig 12773 bp, 11 predicted proteins | sample Popmic550T_FD_133745 | JGI IMG/M metagenome (GOLD analysis project Ga0190275, IMG submission 133745) | Populus adjacent soil microbial communities from riparian zone of Yellowstone River, Montana, USA - 550 T | ecosystem: Environmental > Terrestrial > Soil > Riparian zone > Trees stand | place... | reverse complement strand
GCGACAGCTGGCCTCCGCCGGCCTGGTCGTCCTCGCGAGCCTGGTGCTGGCCGCCTCGGTCATCGGCATCTGGGCCCGTCGCAACTTCCTCGACACCGATCGCTTCGTCGACCGTGCCGGGCCGCTCATCGAGCAACCGTCGGTGCAGGAAGCGCTCGCCACGCGCCTGACCGACCAGCTCATGCTCATCGTCGAGCCGGAGGAGCTGTTCGCCGAGGCGCTCCCCGAGCGGGGGCAGCTCCTCGCCGTGCCCCTCGCCAACGCGGTCGAGGGATTCGTGCGAGATCGCGTCGAGTCCTTCGTGGCGACCGACCAGTTCCAACGGCTCTGGACCGGAGCCATCTCCGCCGCCCACTCGACATCGGTGCGGGTCCTGCACGGCGAGAGCGTCGCCGTGACCACCGAGGACGGGCAGGTCACGCTCAACCTCGTCCCGGTGCTCAACGCGGTGCTGGCACAGATCACCGCCGAGTCACCCGAGATCCTGGGGCGCCAGGTGAACCTGCCCGATGTGAGCGTCGACGACGTCCCCGACGCGGCCATCGCTCGCGTCGAGGATGCGCTCGGCATCCAGCTCGACGACGACTTCGGCCAGTTCACGGTGTACGACGACGGCACCTTGGAGGCCGCGCAGCGCGGTGTCGATCTGTTCGACCGCTTCGTCGTCGTGCTCCTGCCCCTCGGCATCGCGATCGCCGCGGGGGCGCTCTGGCTGTCCCATCGCCGCCGGCGCACGTTGCTCCAGCTCTGCGCCGGGATCGCTCTCGGCATGGTGCTCGTCCGACGCGTCGGCTTCCGCCTGCAGGACGAGATCGCGTCGCTTCCCCCCACCACCGTCGGCCGCCGGGCTGCGGCGGACATCGCCCAGCCGTTCGTCGATCCGTTGGTGACCTTCGCGGCCCTGACGTTGGGTGCGGTCGCCCTGATCGCCGCCATCGCGGTGGTGACCGGCCCCTACCCGTGGGCGATATCGGCGCGCCGATCGGGGGCGCAGCTCGTGGCGCGCGCCACCGCCGCCACCGCCGAGCGGTCGCACGACGAGGGCACGGTGCTCTGGGTCACAGACCATCGCGACACCCTCCTCATCGCGGGGGCCGTCAGCGGCCTGGCGCTGCTGTGGATCGCCGATCTGTCGTGGCTGGGGCTCATCGCCGTCGTCGGCCTGGTGGCGGCCTTCGAGATCGCGGTGCACCGGATCTCGGGACGGCCGGGTGCGACCCCCGATCCGAGCTGACCGTCGACGGCCTGCGCACACCCAGCGATCGTTCCCCCGGGGTGATGCCCCGAGGTGCCCCGAGGCGCACGATGCGTCGACGGATAGGACGTGTCGAGGTGTCGCGACGAGACCCTACATACCTGGTCGACTTTCCCCGCCGTCTGAACTGCGAAGGCCCACGGGCTGACCGGAGGTAGCGATGCTCGGTGCCGAGTTCTCCACCAGCGATGTCTTCTGGTCGATGCTGGCCTTCTTCCTGTTCGTGATCTGGATCTGGCTCGTGGTCACCCTCCTCTCGGATGCGATCAGGAGCCCCGACCTCACCGGCTGGGGCAAGGCCGCGTGGTCGTTGTGCATCATCGTCCTGCCGTTCCTCGGCACCCTGGCGTACCTGGTCGTGCGTGGCGACACGATGAGCGACCGCATGACGATCCTTCTGGACCGGCGAAGCCGGGCGTTCGAGACCTACACCCTGGGAACAGCTCCGAGCGGCGCGATCGACGTCGACCCTCGATGAGCCGGAGGAGCACCCCATGAGCTATCCGTCCATCGCCGATCACGGACTGATCGGCGACCTCCAGACCGCCGCGCTCGTCGCGACGGACGGGACGATCGACTGGTTCTGCTGTCCCCGGTTCGACTCCCCCAGCGTGTTCGCCTCGCTGCTCGACGACCGCAAGGGCGGGCGCTTCGCGCTGGCCCCTGTGACGCCGTCACGTACCACCAAGCAGATGTACATGCCCGACACCGCCATCCTCGTGACGCGGTTCCTCTCGGAGGCGGGCATCGCCGAGGTCGTCGATTTCATGCCGATCGACCGACCGCACGTCGTGTCGGATCGGCGTCGGATCGTTCGAGTCGTGCGCGGCATCCGGGGCGAGGTCGACTTCGAAGCGAGGATCGAGCCGCGGTTCGACTACGGACGCCGGCCGCACCAGGTCCACGTGGACGGCACGACCGCGGTCTTCGAGTCCGGGGAGCAGCGCCTCCACCTCAGCAGCCTGTCGCCGCTCGAGCGCCACGGCGACGACGTCCGGTCGATGGTCACCGTCCGTGCCGGGGACACCCGGGGCTTCGTGCTGGACACCAGCGCGTCGGGCACGGCTCAGCAGATCGGCGACGGCCACGTCATGGGGCTCTACCGCGACACCCAGGCGTACTGGCAGCGGTGGCTCGATCAGTGCACCTACGAGGGACGCTGGCGCGAGGCGGTCGAGCGATCAGCCATCGCGCTCAAGCTCATGACCTACGCGCCATCCGGGGGCCTGGTCGCGGCGCCGACCGCCGGACTGCCCGAGCAGGTGGGTGGATCCCGCAACTGGGACTATCGCTACACGTGGGTGCGCGACGGGTCGTTCTCGGTGTACGCCCTGCTCGGCCTGGGGTTCACCGAGGAAGCTGCCGCCTTCGGCGACTGGCTGCGCGCACGCGTCGAGGAGGCCGCCGGGGACGGCTCCGGCCCCCTCAAGATCATGTACCGGGTCGACGGCAGCTCCGACCTCTCGGAGGAGACTCTCGACCACTTCGACGGGTACATGGGCTCGCGGCCCGTACGGATCGGGAACGGTGCGTCCGACCAGTTGCAGCTCGACATCTACGGCGAGGCGATGAACTCCATCCACGCCCTGGACAGCGGCGCGCTCGGCGACTGGGGCGTCGCCCACGAGGGCTGGCAGCACATCGTCTCGATGATGGACTGGCTCTGCGAGCACTGGCACGACCCGGACGAGGGCATCTGGGAGACGCGCGGCGGCCGTCGCCCCTTCGTCTACGGGCAACTCATGTCGTGGGTGGCGTTCGACCGTGCCATCCGCATGGCCACGAGTCGCGGCCGCCCTGCCGACCTCGAGCGATGGCTCCGCGAACGAAATCGCATCCACACGCAGATCATGACCAAGGGCTGGAACGACGAGCTGGGAGCGTTCGTCCAGTACGAGGGCGGCGACGTGCTCGACGCGGCACTGGTCCTCATGCCGCTCATGGGGTTCATCGTCCCCAACGACCCCAGGTGGCAGTCCACGATGTCGGCGATGGAGAGGACGCTGGTCGACGACAGCCTCGTGTACCGCTACGACCCGAAGGCGTCACCGGACGGCCTCCCCGGCTCGGAGGGCACCTTCTCTCTGTGCACCTTCCTCTACGTCGATGCGCTCACCCGATCGGGACGGCTCGACGAGGCCCGCCTGACGTTCTCGAAGATGCTGACGTATGCGAACCACCTCGGTCTCTACTCGGAGGAGATCGACCCCGCGGGACGGCAGGTCGGGAACTTCCCCCAGGCGTTCACCCATCTCGCCCTCATCGCCGCCGTCCTCAACCTCGACCGGCGGCTGGACGACCCGCGGGCCCAGACGCTCCAGCAGCCGGGCGGCATGGATCGCCGTGGCTGAGGCCCGTGGGGGACGGCCGGGTCCGGCCCTGCGCCGGATGCTCGTGCCCCTCGCGCTCGCGCAGTTCATCTGCAGCTTCGCGGGCTCGAACATGAACGTGATGATCAACGACATCAGCGAGGACCTGGACACGACCGTCCAGGGCGTGCAGACCGTCATCACGGTCTTCCTCCTGGTCATGGCGGCCCTGATGATCCCCGGGGGCAAGTTGACCGACCGCTGGGGCCGGAAGCGGTGCTTCACCCTCGGCCTGGCCGTGTACGGCGTCGGAGCCATGATCAGCGCGGTCTCGCCCGGGATCGGGGTGCTGCTCGTCGGCAACTCGATCCTCGAGGGCATCGGCACGGCGCTGCTGATCCCGCCCGTGTACATCCTCACGACGATGCTGTTCTCCGATGTCACCTCGCGCGCCCGCGCCTTCGGCGTGATCACCGGGATGGGCGGCATCGGAGCAGCGGCAGGGCCCCTGATCGGCGGCCTCATCACCACGGCGCTCAGCTGGCGCTGGGCCTTCGTTTTCCAGGCCGTGGTGGTCGCGGCGATCCTCGTCCTCAGCCGCCCGATCCACGATCCCCTGCCGCCGGATCCCACCCGCTCGGCCGACACCGTGGGCGGGGTCCTGTCCGCCGTCGGCCTCGTCCTCGTCGTGCTCGGGATCCTCGCGGCGGACGACAGCGGCTGGCTGATGCTGGCCCTGCTGGTCGCCGGGGGGCTCGTCCTGGCCGCGTTCTACCGCCACATCCGCACCAGGGAGCGAGCGGGCGCCGAGCCGTTGCTGTCGAGTGGGCTGTTCCGGAACCGGGTGTCCAACCTGGGTCTCGTCACGCAGAACGTCCAGTGGTTGATGCTCCTGGGAACGGCGTTCGTCGTCTCCGCGTTCCTGCAGGTCGTCCGGGGCTACAACGCGATCGAGACGGGCGTGATCTTCACCGCGGCCACGGGCGGCATCCTGGCCTCGTCGCTCGCGGCAGAGCGACTCGCCAGGAAGCGGGCGCAGCGCACGTTGATCGTCGCCGGTTTCATCACCACGATCGCCGGGATCGGCGTCCTGCTCGCCCTGGTGAAGGGCTCGCCCAGCGTCTACGCCTTCGCACCGGGACTCCTGCTGGTCGGCCTCGGGGTGGGCGTGATGCTGACCCCGTCGGTCAACGTCGTGCAGTCGGCCTTCCCCGAGGAGCGGCAGGGCGAGATCTCGGGGCTGTCGCGCAGCGTCTCCAACCTCGGCTCGTCCCTCGGCACGGCGATCGCCGGCACGATCCTCGTCTCCGGACTCAGCGACCAGTCCTACGCCCTCGCCATGATCGCCCTGGGCGGCGTCGGGCTGATCGGCCTGCTGGCCGCCTTCGCCCTCCCCGCCAACCCCACACTGCCGCCGGTCGCGCCGGCGCCTGCCGACGGCGACCCCGCCTACCGGTCGACGTCGTCCGTCAATGACTCAAGCGGAGCTTGACCGCGACCACCACGATGCCGATCGCCACCGTGGCGGCCACGTAGGGCCACAGCCTCGCACCGCCCGCGGACGCCCGTGATCCCACGAACGCGGTCACCGCCCCGAGCTGCGCGAGCGCGACGGCGAGAGCGGCCCACAGCGCACTCCGGTTGTCGAGGACATCGACGCGACCGAGCAACAGCATGACGGCCGGGGGGACGGCGACGACCAGGATCGGCACGCCATCGACCATCGCCCTGCGGATCTCCTTGCGGTCGTAGGCCTCGCCGTGACGGACGCGGTCGCCGACCACCTCGGCGAACAGGTGCGCCACCCACGTCGCAAGGCCGACGCCCGAGACCAACCCCCACCCTGCCCCGGACTCGACCTGGTCGACGTCGATCAGCGGCAGCGCGGCGAGGACGAGCACGCTCCCGTACAGCGCCGCGCTCACCTGTTCGGCCAGACGTTCCTGCGGCAGCGTCTGCCATGGACGGGTCATGGCCATGTCGCGCGCCGCTGGCTCCATCTACTGAGGGTATCGGTGTGGTCGAGGGCCGCACGCCCCGCCTGACGCGCCCCTCTCGCCGACAGCTGGTGCAACCATTGGTTGCGTTTTGGGCCCGGTCGTGCGAGGCTCGCCGTGGCATCGGTGGCGGACCGGAGGCGCACCCCCAGGGGTCGGCCGGTCGCACCCAGACACGCAACCAAGGAGCCCGACATGAGCGCCCCCTCCGCACGCCTCGGCGCGAGCGGCATCTACTACGGCGGACGGCAGACGGGGACGGACCTCGATGTCCTCACGACGCCACAGGCGATCGACGCCGCGCGGTTGATCGAGGGCCTCGGCTTCGGTGCCGTGTGGTTCGGCGAGAACGTGGGACGCGACCCGTTCGTCCTGGCAGCGATCCTCCTGGGCAACACGGAACGTCTGACTGTCGCGCTCGGCATCGCCAACATCTACGCCCGAGACCCGATGACGATGGTCGCGGCACAGAAGACGTTGAACGAGGCCTTTCCGGACCGATTCCTCCTCGGGCTCGGCGTGAGCCACACGCCACTGGTGACCGGCCTCCGCCATCACGACTCGTCGAAGCCGTACGAACGCATGGCGGGGTACCTGAACGCGATGGACGAGAGCGTCTACATGGCCGTGGAGCCCGCGACACCCCCCGGCCGCGTCCTGGCCGCGCTGGGACCGAGGATGCTGGCGTTGTCCGCGGACCGAGCGAACGGCGCACACCCGTACCTGACGACCCCCGAGCACACGAAGCTGGCCCGTGACATCCTCGGCCCCGACCACCTCCTCGCGCCGGAGCAGATGGTGGTCTTCGAAACGGACCCGGGTGAGGCTCGTCGGATCAGCCGCGACGCCTTGAACCTCTACCTCACGCTGCCCAACTACACCAACAACCTTCGCCGGCTCGGGTTCTCCGATGCCGACCTTGCCGGCGGTGGCAGCGATCACCTGGTCGACTCGCTCGTCGCATGGGGAACCGACGATGCGATCGCTGGCCGCATCGCCGAGCACCACGCGGCGGGCGCCGACCACGTGGGCGTCCAGACCCTCCATGACGGGACGGCGGTCCCCGAACGGGAGTGGCGCCGCCTGGCGGCCGCGCTCCAGCTGTGAGACCGGTACATGCGGCCACACCATCAGGCGCCCGTCAGGTCGCGCCCGGGTGAGTGATCGAGTGTGTCCGAGGGGCGACTCCAACCCTGACCCACGCGCACCCGCCCTCGGCGAGTTTCGGCTGAGCGAGAGGCTGAGCGAGCGGAAGATCGCCTGACGGCTCGTCATCGTTCGCGCACAACACGTTCCCGCTCACGCGTTTACCGCGCGATACTTGCACTGGCTGCTGCTAATGGGGGGCCTGCCATGAGTGACGGTTCCACGACCGACCAGTCCACGACCGACCAGTCCGAGACCGACCGCACGACCCACGGCTCCGTGTCGAGACCGGCCCTGGGAGCGGCGGCTGCGTTGTCCTTCGGTGCCGGGTTCGTCCACGCCGCCGTCATGGGCATGCACACCGAGCACCGCCAGCTTGCGATGCTGTTCCTGGCCGGAGCGGTGTTCCAGATCGGGTGGGCCATCGTCGCGCTGTGGCGGCCGTCCCGCCTGGTCGCGCTGATCGGGCTGGTCGGCAACCTCGCGGCGGTGGGGCTCTGGCTGGCGACGCGCCTCGGCTCGGTCGGATGGATCGACGGGCTCGAACACAAGGAGCCCGTCGAGTTCACCGACGCGGCGACTGCGGCCCTCGGCCTCGGCGCGGCCATCGCCGCCGGGGTCGCGCTCCTCCCCCGGGTCGCCTCCCGGCGGTCGCCGGCACTGGCGCTGGCACCGGTGGCGTCGGTGGCCATGGTGGTGGCGATCACCGCGGCGGGGGCCGCAGCCTGGAGCCCGAGCGCGCACCACGGTGGCGACGAGGTCACGGCGGACGGGGAGGCGGCCGCCGACGGGCACGCCGCCGGCGCGCACGACGACCATGGTGGCGACGAGGAGCCCGCCACCCGCTCGGCCGCGCTCATAGCCGCCGAAGAGGCCGGCTGGCCGTGGGAGTGGGACCCGTCTGAGCCGATTGACTTCGCCAGCGTCCCGGGCGTGTCCGAAGAGCAGGCGGGACTGGCGACCGAGCTGGTCGAGGAGACGCAGCGCGAGATGGCGCAGTTCGCCGACTACCGCGCGGCCGAGGCGGCGGGCTATGTAACCATCAACGACGGGGGCACGGGCGAGGAGCACTTCGTCAAAGCCTCCCTGATCGACGACGGTAAGAACCTCGACCCGACGGCGCCGGAGACCGTGATGTACTCGGTCGACCCCGACACCGGCGAGCGCACCCTGTCCGGGGCCATGTTCATCGCCGAGCAGCCGGAGTACGAGCTCGGGGCAGAGGAGCTCGACGCGATCCTCGGCCCGCTCGCCTCGTGGCACGTGCACACGAACGTCTGCTTCGAGCCGGCCGAGGGTGGCACGCGGGTCGCCGGCGTCGTCGACGACAACGGGGAGTGCCCGGAGGGCCAGTTCACGGCCTCCGCGGAGCTGCCGATGGTGCACGTCTGGGTCGTTCCCCACCCGTGCGGCCCGTTCGCCGCGCTCGAAGGGGTCGGCGCCGGGCAGAGCAGCGATGACGAGGCTGATCGCATCGACTGGTGCAAAGCAGCCGAAACCGAACACGACTGACCGAGCTCCGGCACCTCCCAGGCAGCGACGTGGCCGCGCCCCGGGGGTAGGCCGGAAGTGCCACGGGTGCCTCCCCGAGATCGTCAGCGGCGAGTCTCATAGGACGTGCGAGGCGTCGTGCGAACCCCACGCATCGGGCTACCGGCGAGCCGGCTCGCCGTCGGCCTTGCCGGCGATGTCGGGTCAGGACGACGGCGACGATCGGGTCCCACCAGGTTGCTGCGCCCATGGACGCGGATCCCAGCGACACGAACCGCTCTCTACCAGGCGCTGGGGATCTCGCTTACCTACAACCCGAGGGCCTGGTCAGCGTGAAGATGCGCCCGCCGTGGGCAACCGAGTGTGTCGGAGGGGGGACTTGAACCCCCACGTCCTATTAGGACACTAGGCCCTCAACCTAGCGCGTCTGCCAATTCCGCCACTCCGACGTGGCCGCCCGGCGAGCCGGGCAAGGGGGAACACTCTAGCGCGGCCCCGCTAGCTGCCAAATCGGGGAAAACCGCTGGTGGCGCCGCCTCAGCCGTGGCGGCGGCGCCGGCGGAGGAACACGCTGATCAGCCACAGCGCGGTCAGCCCGGCGACCACCGGCATGGCCCGCTTGGCGACCGGTGCACCGGCGGCGTCGAGCAGGTCGACCGCGTCGACCTCGGGCGAGTCGATCACCTTGATCTTGGGGCCGGACGTACCTGCGGTGCCGGTGGACGGCGCCGGTCGGGCCGCCTCGGCCCGCTCGCCCGCCTCGTCCAGCAGCCGGGCCGCGGCCGCGCCCTCCGACGCGATGTCGAGTGGCCCGTGGCCGTCGCCACCCGTCGCCACGCCCGTCGTCGCGGCCGGGACCACCGGCTTCGGCTTGTCGGTCGGCCCGGCGGAAGCGGCCGTCGCGGTGCCAGCGGCACTCGTGGCCGCAGCGGGCGTCTCCACCAGCAGCTTGTTCTCGAGGCAGTCGACGAACTGGTTGAGCAGCTTGGCCGAGACGTCGGCCATCACGCCCCGCCCGAACTGGGCCACCCGGCCGGTGACCGTGAGGTCGGTGACCACCGACACCGCAGTGCCCGTGCCGTCCGCCGTCATCCGCGCGGTGATGGTGGCGTTGGCGTTGCCCTGGCCCCGGGTCTCACGACCCTCGGCCCGCAACACGATCTTGCGACCGGCCTCGTCACGCTCGAGGAAGCGGGCCACGCCCTTGTACTGGGTGGTGACCGGGCCGACCTTGACCTTGACGACGCCGCGGTACTCGTCACCCTCGACCTCCTGCAGCTGAGCCCCGGGCATGCACGGCGCGATGAGCTCCACGTCGTTCAGCACCTCCCAGGCCCGCTCGACGGGTACCCCGACTCGGAAGTCGTTGGTCAGCTCCATGCGATGCCTCCGGCGTCAGCTCCACTCGGCGAGGTCGTCCACCGTATCGATGTCGGCGGACCGCCCCGGACACGGTACCTCCACCACGAGGTCGGGCCGACGGCGCATCACCACCTTCGCGCCCTCGTCGCCCGACGTCGGCAGCAGGGGCCACACCAGCGACGACAGGCGCACCGGGTTGCCCCGCACGCCCTCGTAGGTGGCCACCGCCACGGGGGTCCTCGTCGAACGGGCGACGAGCCGCCACGCCTCGGTCTGCACCAGGGGCTGGTCGCCGAGGCCCACGACCACGGCGGCGTGTCCGTCCTGGCGGGCCCGACGTATGCCAGCCTGCATCGACGTGGCGATGCCCTGGTGCCAGCGGTCGTTGCGCACGAACTGCACCGCCTCGGCGGCCAGCGCCGGCACGGGCAGGTCGGTGGCGCCCCGGACGACGTAGGTGGCATCGAGGTTGGCGGCCGCCGCCGTCTCGATCGACCACTCGACGACCGTGCGCCCCAGGTAGGGCGCCAGCAGCTTGTGGCCCACCCCGCCCGACGCGATGTAGCGGGACCCGCCCCCCGCAGCGAGGACGATGGCAGCGGTGCTCACGGCCCGCTCACCCGGTCCCGTGGATAGGGCCGTCGGTGTCGCGCAGCGGGCGGGCGTCGACCCGCCCCGTGCGGTGGGCGATGATCTCGGCGCAGATGGACACGGCGGTCTCCTCCGGGGTGCGGGCGCCGATGTCGAGCCCGACCGGGGCCCGGATGCGGCCGAGGCCGGCCTCGTCGACGCCCGCCTCCACCAGGCGGCCCACCCGGTCGGCGTGGGTGCGGCGGCTGCCCATGGCCCCGATGTAGCCGGCCTGGGTCTGCAGGGCGGCGACCAGCGCCGGCACGTCGAACTTGGCGTCGTGCGTCAGCACGCACACGACGTCGCGCGGCGTGAGCGTCGACCCGATGCGGCCGAGCAGGCGGTCGGGCCAGTCGACGACCACCTCGTCGGCCTGGGGGAACCGGGACCGGGTGGCGAACACCTCGCGGGCGTCGCACACGGTCACCCGGTAGCCGAGGACCTTGGCCACCCTCACCAGGGCGGCGGTGAAGTCGACGGCACCGAACACCAGCAGGCGCGGGGGCGGGGCGAAGCTCTCGACGAACACGGCCACCACGGCCTCGCGGGCCTCCCCGTGCTCGCCGTAGTGCCGGAGGGTCGTGGTGCCCGCCGCCAACTCGCCGAGCGCGTCGCGGCCGACCACCCGGTCGAGATCGGGGTCGCCCAGCGAGCCGACCGGTGCGGTGTCGGGCCCCACCAGCAGCTTGCCCCCGACCCCCGGGCCGGCGATGACGGTGGCGAGGGCCACCGGCTGCTCGGCCCGCACCGCGGCGGCGAACCGGTCGTACACGGAGTCGGACAGGGCGTCGCTCACCAGTCGAGGGTCTCCAGGTAGAGATGGATGATGCCGCCGCAGGTCAGGCCGACCGCGAAGGCGTCGTCGTCGCTGTAGCCGAAGGTGACCATCTTGCGCTCGCCGGTGCGCAGCACGTCGAGGGCCTCGCTGACCACCGCGCCTTCGACGCACCCCCCGGACACCGAGCCGACCACCTCGCCGCGCTCGTTCACGGCCATGGCCGCGCCGGGCGACCGCGGGCCCGAGCCGTCGAGGTCGACCACCCGGGCGATGGCGACCGCCACCCCCTCGGCGCGCCAGCGGTCGAGGTCGTCCAGCAGGTCTCTCATGTGCTCTCCCTCGTGCTCATCGGGTCACCACCGCGGCCAGGGCCTCGAGCGAGGCGATCGAATGCCCCTCGACGAACTCGTCGACGTGCGGCAACGCCGCGGCCATGCCGCCGGCGAGCGGGGCGTACCCGGGCGAGGCCTTGAGCGGGTTGACCCACACGATCCGGTGGGCGACGCGCCCGAGCCGCGCCAGCTCGTCGCCGAGCACCGCGGGGTCGCCCCGGTCCCAGCCGTCGGACAGGATCACCACCACCGCCCCGCGGGCGAGGCCACGGACGCCCCAGCGGTCGTTGAAGCCGCGCAGGCCGTCACCCAGCCGGGTGCCGCCCGCCCAGTCGGCCACCGCCTCGCCGGCCAGCCGCAGGGCCCGGTCAGGGTCGTGCGTCGCCAGCTCGCGGGTGATGCGGGTGACGCGGGTGCCGAGGGCGAACACCTCGACCCGGCCCCGCCGGTGGGCGGTCACCGCCGCGTGGGCGAAGCGGGTCAGTGCCCGGGCGTAGGGCTCCATCGAGCCGCTGACGTCGACCAGGAAGACGAGCCGGCGGGGCTGATCGCCGGCCTCGGTCCGGGCCGGGCGCAGCACCTCGCCCCCGGTGCGCAACGACCTGCGGACCGTGCGACGCAGGTCGAGTGCGCCCCGGCCCGGTGGCGCCACCTGGCGACGCCGGCTGGGGCGGCGGACCGCCCCCACGCGCAGTTCGGCGATCAGGCGGTGTGCCTCGGACAGCTCGTCGGGCGTGCAGGTGGCGAGATCCTGGTGGCGTAGCACCTCGGTGGGGCTCCACCGCACCGTCTGCACCTCGTGCGGCGGCCGGTCCGCCGCGTCGCCACGGTCGGGCACGTCGGTGTCGTCCACGTCGAGGTGGATCTCCACCTGGAGTGGGACCGTGGCCTCGTCGGCCGGGGGCACCCCGCCCACGACCTCGCCGAACGCCCGGTCGTAGGCGGCCACGTCCTCGGGCCGACGCACCAACGTGGTCCGTCCCGCCCAGTACGCCCCGGCCGGCGACGTGCCCACGGCGGTGAGCGCCCGTGCATAGGCGACGGTCGATCCGGTGGGCACCGCGACGCCGGACCGCCGTAGGGCGGTCACCATGTCGACCGCCAGCTCGTCAAGCCCGGGACCTTCGACCGGCGAGCGCTCGGCGGTGTCAGGCACCGCCGGTCACCGCCTGCCGCACCAGGGCGTCGAGCCCGTGCTCGCGGACGCGCTGCGCGTCCTCGTGGTACTTCACGACCGTGCCGAGCGTGGCCTGCGCACGGCGGGCATCGAGGCCGTCGCCGCTGTCGCCCCCGTGACCGCCGGCGCTGCCGAGCAGTGACAGCGCCCGGGCCCAGTCGATGGTCTCGGCGATGCCCGGCGGCTTGTACAGCCCCAACGCGCGGATCTCGGCCACGGCGGACGCGACCTGGCGAGCGAGCGGACCGTCGACCTCGGGCGCCCGGAGACGCACGATCGCCACCTCGCGCTCGACG
>Ga0190275_10002659_pt1 | contig 12781 bp, 11 predicted proteins | sample Popmic550T_FD_133745 | JGI IMG/M metagenome (GOLD analysis project Ga0190275, IMG submission 133745) | Populus adjacent soil microbial communities from riparian zone of Yellowstone River, Montana, USA - 550 T | ecosystem: Environmental > Terrestrial > Soil > Riparian zone > Trees stand | place... | reverse complement strand
TGCGGTCGCGACCGCACTCATATCCTGCAATCGCACGATAGAACCTCAACGTTCTTCTCCGGCTGTTTCGGCGCCCATCGTGCAAAACGGACAGCAGTCCTTCGCGGAAGTCGTGGAGCGTGTCTCGCCTGCTGTTGTTACTATCCGGTCAGAGCGCAGGGTTCGAGCCCCCCAGCAATTCCCTTTCTTTAACGATCCTATGTTGCGCGAATTCTTCGGTCTCGGACGAGGAGGGCCTCAGGCGCCGCGGGATCAGATCCAAAGGGGGCTGGGATCAGGTGTAATCGTGTCAGAAGACGGCTATGTCCTTACGAATCACCACGTAATCGACGGGGCCCAGGAGATAACCGTCGAGTTTGCCGAAGGCCGTACGCAAAAGGCTCGGTTGATCGGAAGCGATCCCCCGAGCGATCTGGCGGTCTTGAAGATGTCTAGTGGGCGGCACGCAACTCTGCCGTTGGGCGATTCAGATAAGGTCCGCGTAGGCGACGTGGTGTTAGCCGTCGGAAACCCGCTCGGGATTGGGCAGACCGTCACGTCCGGGATCATCAGCGCCAAGGGTCGACGTACTGGCTTAAGCGATGGAAGTTTTGAGGATTTTCTGCAAACCGATGCTGCCATCAATCGAGGGAATTCCGGCGGCGCGCTCGTGAATACCCGCGGGGAATTGATTGGAATCAATTCGCAGATTCTGTCACCGTCTGGAGGCAACATCGGCATCGGGTTCGCGATTCCATCGAATATGGCGCAAGAGGTTCGGGATCAACTGGTAAAGCGTGGGAAAGTTCAGCGCGGACAGCTTGGGATTTTCACGCAACAGTTGACGGAGGAGCTCGCCGAATCGTTAGGGCTTAAGGATACTGCCGGCGTGTTGGTTTCGGATGTGGACCGAAATGGCGCCGCGATAAAGGCCGGCATACGGCGAGGAGATGTGATTCGGAAGATCGATAACGAAGTCGTGAACAATCCGAATGCGCTTCGCAATAAGATTGCGATGACCTCGCCGGGCACCGAAGTCACGATCACGCTCTTACGCGAAGGTAAGGAGCAGCAGATTAAAGTCAAGCTGGGTGAGGCGCAGCCAATGACGGCACCGAGTGAGGGAGGTGACGGCGCGCCGCAACAAGGCGGTCGGCTCGGGATCTCCGTGCAGCCGGTGACTCCCGAAATTGCCCGCGACCTCGGGTTGCGGCCCGATGTAGGCGGTCTGCTTGTGCGCGATGTCGATCCTTCAGGGGCGGCAGCAGAAGCGGGAGTGCAACCAGGAGACGTGATCATCGAGGCAAATCGGCAGCCTATTCGAACCACAGCGGATCTGCAGAAAGCTTTAGAGCGAAGCGGGCAGGCTGTGCTGTTGATCAACCGTCAGGGGCGGACGTTTTTCGTGACTGCCCGGCCGTGACTTCTTTTAAGCGAAATTTGGCGATGCCTTCGATTAGCTTCGACGGGACAGGCTCAGTGAACGAAAACTGAATGGTGCCCCTGCTGATTTTGTACCGGGCCAGTGCTTCTTTGAACTCCGCAATAAGAGGACCGGTGGCTGGATAGAGCGAGTAATGCTTCTTCCATCCCGCGAAATAGATCACCGGCTGCTTGTGTAGCTTGTAGGTAGGGATGTTGTAGGAGATCGTTTCCTCGGCGCTGGGTACAGCTTTACGAATAGCCTTTCGGACGTCTTGCAGCAAAACTTGAATGGGTTCCGGCTGCGCCGAGATGTATTCGTCCGTGGACTTGAAAACGATCTTCGCCATGCTCAGTCGTTGAGCTGGACGAGATACGTGATCAGCCGCCGGATCTTGGCGGCGACAACTATGTCATCGTTCTCGATCATTCTTTGGATCGTGACGGTCGGTCGTCCGGTGAATGCAGGGTTCTCGATTTCCTTGCCAAAGGCTTCTTTCCCGGTCAAGTGAAAGCCGCCGGGCATCAGCCATTCAACGTCGTCCGTAAGGCACGCCAAAATCTGATCATGATCGGACTTGTTGAAGCCATCAATGTATTGTTCGACTGTTTTTTGATCAAGAGTCATAGTTGGAGGAGGAACTACCGGCGCGGTTGGTTGAAGCCTCCGCCCTGGTTGAAGCCGCCGCCTTGATTGAAGCCGCCGCCGGGCCGTGGACTTGAAGGCTGATTCGGTCCCATCGGAGTTGGAACCATCGGATTTGGGACGTTCTGATTCATCGGGTTGGAGTTCATCGGATTAGGGCCAAGCGGATTCTGATTCTGGTTGGCCATCGCATTACCACCTGCAGCGGCTCCAACCAGGCGCCTATCCTTCTTCATGTCATAAATGAATTCCCACTCATTGTACTTCTGCCGCTCGTTGTAAATCTTGATGCTGGGAGCTTCCATCGTGCTCGCGAAACCTGCGATCCCACCTCCGATTTGCAGGCCCGGTGCGCCCGGAACTTGCATATTGTTGGCGCTTCGGGGTTTCGTCAAGAGGTCGTTGATCATGGCCAGCCCAGGATTCTGTCCCGGCGTCGGTTGAACCTGCTGCTGGCCAGGGTTAGCAGCATTCGGAACTCCCGGAGCCGCCGGCACCGGATACGGCAATCCGGGACCGGCTGCCTGCGGCTGTCCAGGCTGGACTTGCCCGAATTGCGATTGGCCGAACTGGGGTTGCCCGAACTGGGGTTGCCCGAGCTGGGGAGGCTGTCCAGGTTGTTGCTGCGACAATTGGGTCTGATTCGGATCGACCGGCTGGCCGGGTTGAGGATTTGTTTGTTGACCAGGCTGCGCCGGTTGGCCGGGACCGGGAGGCTGGCCTGGCATATACGGTTGCCCCGGCATAGGCTGGACGTTCATGGGTTGACCATTTGGACCGGTCGCCGTCTGTTGCGGATCCACCGGGATGTTGCCTGTGCTTCCGGGCATCGGCAGAGCTTGTTGATCGCTGGGACGTTTGCGCATCGCCGCGTTCTGCGCGCCCTCAGCGCCCTGCGCCGCAGTCGCTCCAATCGCTGGCATTTCCGTGATGAAGTTGTTTAGATTCTCTTTCTTTTCCGTACCGACTTGTGGCTGAACGATAGAATCGGTGAGTTGACCGGCGCCGTTGACGTGGATTGCGCGCCATTCATCTTTGCCGGTCATGGGATCTTTGTAGCGTTTACGGAGGAAGCGCTGATTATTTGTCTTCTCGAGCGCGTCCAGACTCTCGGGGAATCTCCTCCACTTTGCTACATACAACTGAATGCCGCGAATGTATTCCTGGCCGCGTTCCTGCAGCATCTCTTCTTTCGCGCGCTGCGACTCGAAAGCTGCACGAGGCAACTGGTTGTAGAGATTGATGGCAATCACCGCTGACATTAAAAACACGAATAGAAGAGCGAATCCAGACTCCCGATTTCGTGTCACGGCGCGCGTTCTCATGTCGTTTGTTCCTCAAGCGGCAGCGTTTGCTGGCTCTTGAACTGCATGTCCTCGACTACTACTGAGTTCACTCCGATACGTACGATTTTATAGCGGCTCTTTACGACATCGCCTTCGTGTACGACGTGGATATCTTCCCCCTCTATAAAGAAAGCCCGCTTGTTTGGCTGGCTCACGGGACTGATATATCCGTAGAACTTCAGAGGCACCGGCGGCGCTTTTGGCGGCTCCGGGGGAGCAGGTGGTGGCGCGGCTGCGGGAGGAGGCGCTGGGCCGAATGGCGTAGGCACTTTCGGACCCTTTGCAGATGCAATCAACGGTTTGGCTTCGGGAGGGGGAGCCTGACCGAAGTCGAAGATGCTTCGATGATTTCCTTCCACATTCACCTGCTGCAGCTTGGCGAGAATATCGAGTCGCAGGGTGGGATCGATCGTCGTCGGGTCGGGACGCGCCTCACCACGCCTGGGTCTGACGCGAGGACGGAACTCGCGTTCGGCAGGTCGAGCTTGGCGGGATGTTGCAGCCGGAGATTCGGCCGGTGCGACGGGAGATTGCGGTTGCGCGGTCGTTCCGGTTCCGCTCTTCGCGGTGGAGGGACTGTACTGGGAGGCATCTGGAGTTGAGGATGAGTTCATCAGATACACAATTGGCGCGGCGACTAACAATGCGATAAGGACCGCGAGCTTCTTTGGTTCAGCGCCGAGCTTCATACCGCAGGCCCATCCTCACGCACAAACGTGTTCATCTTGATGCTGATCGCAAGATTGCCCGTACCCTGTACCGGAGCGGCCGACATGGTGTCAATAATTAGAAATCGCGAGGATTTATCGAGCCGGTTCACAAATTGCAGCAGATCTCCGTAAGTTCCTTCGTAGTTGCCGACGATTGTCATCATCGTAAGCGTGTCGCTACCTTCAATCGGATCGAAAGTGAACGAGTGTTCCTTCGGCCTCATGCCGGCGTCTTTGGCAGCCTTCAGCAGCTCGGAACCAATCGTAGAAGAGGTCGTCCGGCGACCCATGAAGTATGTATCGACAAACGAATCGCCACTGGCGCGGGCCTGCTCGATTTTGTTCACTAGAGCACGCATGCGCTGCAACTGAATCTGATCGCGCTGAAGCTGATCCTGCAGAGAACTCAATTGTCGATCGAGTTCTTCGGCGGATCCTCCAAGCGGTTGAAAGATCGCGAACGCCGCGAGCAGATTCGCCAAAAGCAAAATGCCCAGGACTACGCGCGCTACGAATCTGGGATCCTTTGAAAAATTCCGCGGTAGCCCCGGCAGTTTGAGCTTGTTAAAGCTTTTGCGCATAGTTCACACTCACACGGCTTCGGAACAGCGGATCGGTTTGCGACGGGGGCATGGTTGTATGCTGCGTCGTTTTGCCAAACACAGTTGAAGCTTCTAGCTGCATCAGGAAATTGAGAATTGATTCGGCGGATTGCGATCCGACAACCATGTCGAGCAGCAACTCGTTATTCGCGTTGATTTGGGGCCTGACCGTGATCAACCGCACGTTAGCCGGAGTGATCTTTTCCAGGTCCGAGAAAATGCGCGTCCAGCTCACGCCCTTACGCGATAACAACTGATTCAGAAAGACGCTGCGATCGAGAACTTCGGCATTCTGTTGTTGGCGGAGCACGCCTTCCAAACGCGCGCGCTCCCGGGAATTTTTTGTGAGCTGAGCTTCAGTACGCGCAATTGCCTGACGCGCCTCGGCTGCGCGGTCACGTTCAGAAGCGGCTAAATAAACAAGCATGCCGAGAAGGCCGGCAAGCATCACGCCGACTGCTACTGACGCAGCAATTAACGGACGGTCGCGGCGGAACGGTTCGCTGGCGAGATTGATCGAAACTTTCATGCTGCGCTGGCTCCTGCGCCTTCGACCATCGATTGCAAGTATCCGTGCAGGCCGGCATTGTACTGCGTCGGAATCCCAAATCTGGATTGCAGAATTTCCACTGGCACTCCCAATTCGCTCTCCCAGCCGTCCACGTCACCGATGCCGCAGAAAAGCAATCGGGCAGGCTTGGAGTGGAAATGATCTTCGATAAATGCCATTGTGGGGAAGAGCACCCCGAGCAGTTCTTCGTGTGATAACTCGGGTAGTTCGACCGTTCGTACCAGTTTGAGAACGCCCGCGTTCAGGACGAGAACCGACACGACCCTGCCGCTCATCCTCACGAGGACAGAAATCTCGGGCCTGCGTTCCAAGTCGATCATCGCGATTCCCGATGTCGTTACGAGACCAGGATGCAAGCCGGCAGCGCGAAACGGCGCTTCGTATCGCGCGACGATCTCAAGCGCGGCAGCAACAACAATTACCTCGACGCCCTTGCCTTTTCTCGTTTGGGAATGAAAACTGATCGCAGCCGATTCCAAATCGAACGGGACGCTGCGCTTCATGCGGAAACGCACTAGTGCAAGCTGTTCCTTGGGGTCTGTAGGCAGCGAGTCGAATTCGAGGACAACTACGCGAGCACAGAAGTCGGGAAGTATGAGGACTGCGCGACCCCGCTTGCGACCCGGCGCCGTTCCTACCAGAGCCCGCACTGTGTCACTCAGCGCATCGGCTCTGAGGACGTTATCGGCCATCGGAGAGGGAACGATAACTCCGGCTTCGAGCGGCTCGAACGCAGGCTGCGTCGTACCAGGACGTACATATGCGATGCCGCCCTCAGAAAGCTCGAAGATATAGTCGGGCGGCGGGTCCTGTATTATCCGTAAAAGCGCGTTAGACATGACTCTAGCCTTCGATGAAGGTCACCTTATTGATTTCTTTCAAGGTTGAGATTCCCAGGCGCACTTTGTCGATCGCGGATTCACGCAGGAAGGTCATGCCCTCTTCTTTTGCGAGACGCTTCAGCTCCGAGGTCGGCCGCTTGTTCAAAATCATTTCGCGAATTCGTTCACTCAGGTCAAGTAGCTCATGAATCGCGGTTCGTCCACGGAAACCTGTACCTCCGCATTCAAAGCATCCTGCGCCCTCATAGGTCGCAACGTCCTGCCATTCCTTGGGATCGAGACCGCTCTCCACCAGATAGGCATCGGGATAATAAACGCGAGTTTTGCAGTGCGGGCAGATGATACGGACCAGCCGCTGCGCGAGAATACAATTCAGCGCCGCCACAAAGTTGTACGGCTCGACACCCATATTCAGAAAACGTCCTAGCACGTCGAAGACGTTGTTTGCGTGCACGGTCGTGAAGACAAGGTGGCCGGTAAGCGCCGCGTTGATTGCAATCTGAGCGGTCTCTTGATCACGAATTTCACCGACCATGATCTTGTCAGGATCGTGACGAAGAATGGAGCGCAATCCGCGGGCGAACGTGAGGCCCTTCTTTTCGTTGACCGGAATCTGCGTGATTCCCTTCAACTGATACTCGACAGGATCTTCAATCGTGATGATCTTGTCCTCATCGTTCTTGATCTCGCTGAGCGCTGCGTAGAGCGTAGTCGTCTTACCAGACCCTGTAGGCCCAGTGACGAGCACCATTCCGTATGGCTCTTTGATGTAACGGGCGAACTTGGTCTGGTCAGCTTCGGAAAAACCTACGACGTCGAGACTCAGCTTGGCGAACTTCTCGCTCATCGATTCTTTGTCAAGTACGCGGAGCACCGCGTCCTCGCCGTGAATCGTTGGCATGATCGAGACACGGAAGTCGATAAGACGGCCCTTATATCGGACGCGGAAACGGCCGTCCTGAGGGACGCGGCGCTCAGCAATATCGAGCTCGCTCATTACCTTGATACGGGAGATGATCGCCGAATGCCAATCCTTCGCGATGGGGGGCATCGCGTAGTGGAGAACGCCGTCGATGCGGTACTTTATGGCGACTTCGCCGTCGCGTGTCTCGACGTGAATGTCACTGGCTCGGCGTTCGAGAGCGCTAAAGATCGTGGTGTCCACCAGCTTGATTACCGGCGCGATGTCGCTGTCGGCGGCGGCGAGTTTGTCGATGGAGAGCGTCTCATCCGAGTTCTCTTCGCTGACCACATCGAGCGCAAAACCTTCGGTGACTTCTTCGAGGACACGCTGGGACTGCTCGGTCTTCTTTAACAGGTCGGAGATCTGCGTCAGAGTGGCGACTTTGACGCGGAGCTTCTTCTTTAAGACAATCGACAACTCGTCGATGAGGTTCAGGTTCCGGGGATCGGCAAGCGCGATTTCCAGTGTTCCGTTCTGCGCATGCAGCGGTACGAAGTTGTAGCGAAACATCAGGTCGACGGGAACCGAATGAAAGAGATCGTGATCGATCTTGCCTTCCCGCAAATCCACATACTCGCAGCGATAGCGGGACGCGAGCGTTCGCGCCTGTTGAGACTCCTGATCCGGGCTGAGCTTGGTTTGTTCGGCCGCCATCGATTAACCTCCGAAAGTATCCGCCAGAGAAAAGATCGGCAAATACAGCGCAATTAACACAAACGCCACGAAGATGCCCATGAAAATCATGATTGCGGGCTCAATCATGGATAACGCGGCCGCCATTCGTGTGTTGACGTCGTCTTCGTAAAATTCGGCCACGCTGTTCAACATCGCCGGCAGCGCGCCAGTAGATTCGCCAACCTCAATCATGTCGATGGAAAGACCTGGAAATATACCGGTAGCGGTGAGGGAACTGGAGAGCGTCTGACCTTCTCGTACCATTCTGACAGCTTTTTCGAGCGCTTGCTTCAGCAGCGGGGTACCCAATGACTCGGAGGCAGTGCCCAGCGCCTGAACCAGCGGGATGCCGCCCTGAAGGAGCGTGCTCAGGATCCGTGAGAACTGGGCCACTTGGTATTTCACCCAAATGTCGCCAAAAACAGGGACAGCTAATTTGACTCGGTCGATTTTGAGCCTTGCGGCTGCGCCTCGCGACCAAAAGCGGAAGCCGATCGCCAGCGCCACGATACCCACAACACCGAGAACGATGTAATTTCGAGCCGTCGTGCCCACAGCGATGAGAATCTGCGTCATTGGGGGCAAGGAGGCGGACATGCTCCCGTAGAGCTCGGCGAAATTCGGGACCACGTAGGTCACAAGGAAGATAATCAGCCCGATGACGAGGACTACCAGAAATGTCGGGTAAATTAAAGAAACAATTACTTTTTTCCGCATCGCGAGGGCAGTGCGCTGGTAGGTGATGAACCGCTCCAACACTTCAGCCAGAGCGCCGCTTTTCTCGCCCGCCAACACTGTGGTCACGTAGACCGGCGGGAAAATCGCTTGCTTTTCGAAAGCGTCTGAAAGCAGAGACCCGCGGCGTACGTCATCGCGAACGGCTTTGACATAAGGACCGAGCTTGGGATCGACTAAGCGGTCGGCGAGGAGATCGAGGCCTTTGAGAATGGGGAGTCCGGCCTTAATCAGCGTGACAAACTGCTGATTGAAAATAAGGAACTTCTCAATGTTGAGCTTTTTGTTACGGCCTCCGAAGGAAGCCCCTAAGGCGGACATCTGGCTGCGCGGCTTCACCGAATAGACCAGGTACCCCTGGTGAGTCATGCGGTCGCGCAGTTCCTGCTCGGAAGAAGCCTCGGCCACTTGATTGTGGATTTCGCCTCGGGCGTCAGCGTACTTTAGGGCAAACTCGGCCACGACCTTATTTCGCCTCCGTGGATGCCGACGCCTCGAGCCAAGTGGCTCCCGCGGGCAGTTGGAACTGGAAGAGGCTTTCTTCGAGGACCGGGTTAATGCGCTCGTTCGAAAAACGGAAGATCAGGATGGCGTCATCGTGGCCGCTTACGATCAACTGCTTGATCTCGCCTAACGATGTCACTGCGAATTCCACCTGCTTGTAAGGGAGCTTGTCGGACTTCGGACTGGCGATGACGAGTTGATTGCCGTTCTCGGTTTTGAGCTTGAAGTCCTTGAAATCCTTGTCGAAATCAAGCCGTCCGAGGAGAAAAGCCAGGGGGGCGCGCATGTCATCGCTTTCCTTGAGCTTTAGCTTCTCGGCTCGTTTGGAAATAGGGTTGTAGTAGTAAATCAGCTTGCCGTCGGACAGGAACAGTTTCCCGGCAGGCTGCGTGTACTCCCAGCGCATTCGACCGGGTTTTCGGAGCGAGAGCTCGCCAGCCTCACTGCGGCGCGGCCGGCCGGATCCCATGTAGCTCTCCTCGAACGTAACTTGTAGAGTCATCGTACGGTTATAGCGATTTTCGATCTGTTCGAGGAACTTTTGAAGCTGGGGGTCGAGCTTGGTTTCGGCCGCAAAAAGAGGTAGCGCTGCCAGGAATAAGACAAGTCGGGTCACAGAGTTATGACGTACAGCGGGGTCCGGACGTTCAATCGGAGGGGCGGGAATTTTGAGGGGAGCCGTTGGTTGCGACTCCCCTCTTTGTGTTGCTTAGCGGAAGGTTACGGTCTTTTGTGAGCCAGAGGTTGCAGTTACGCCAGCGGCGTCTAGACCTGATGCAGTGAACGGAACTACTTGCGACACACCGCTCACCGACAGGAAACCGAAGTTCTGACCCGTCGTGGCCGGAAGTGAGGACAGAACGTAGGACGGGATGTTGAAGCTTCCCGCGCTCGTCCTCTCGATGCAAATGAAGACTGAACTGGAATTCGCCGTAGTGGAAGCGCCAAGGATGTTGACGTACCCGTTCGGGTCCCCACCGGTCCACGCGATGTTCTGTCCTGATGCCCGCGTAACATTCTCAACTGCGTCCATGTTGGTCCAGTTTAGGAGTTGCGGGATCGTCAGATTAACGGAAAACTGACCGACGGCATTGGCGCCGGTGCCACCTGGAGCGCTGATTGTGTATGCGCCGGGTTCGAGATAGTCCGGAGTGCTACTCCCACCGCCAGGAACACCAGGGATATTTGGCGTACCGCTGCTGAGTGTTGCGGAGTAGATGCCCTGCTGCTTCGTCAGAGTTTTTGCACCCCGAGCGCTATTGGTGATCGTAATCGCTGGGCCCGCGTCCAGTTCGGTCGGCCGAATCACGTCTGTAGGGGTGCCGGGTGTCGCGTCACGGGAAGTGAAAATCGTGCACGATCCAATGCTCGCAGCATACGGGGATCCGACCGATTGAGCACGGATCAACTGATTGAAATCATACCGGTAGAAACTACCAGCGCCGGTATCAGCCTTGCTCTCAAACGAGCCGAAACCGGGAACGCTAATCTTTGTTACTGAGCGATTGAGGCTGATACCGCCAACGCGGAACGAACCTGTTCTCTGTGCGGACTCTAGCTGTGCGCCGGTCAGACCTGTTAAATCTGTGCAAGCATTCCCCTGCGCCGCGATGCTCATGCTAACGAAATTGCTGACCACATCGCCCGTTTTGACGGCGACGGGAACGTAACAACCATCAACACCGCTCGGAACGGTGAAGACGATCTGGTCGATACCCGCGCAGCAACCGGAGCGACCTCGATATGTGATGTTCGCGAGTTTGCCGCCGACGTAGACTTCTACCGGAGCAGAAGGCATGTCTCCGGGCACCGGAGCCGCTGCTTCATTGCCGGTCACCGGACCTAACCCAGTTCCCCAGATAATGGCTAATTGGCCCGGGCGAGCGGGCTGTGTAAGGGTATTGACGGGTTGATCTGTGCCGGAGTTTGCGTTCTGGAAAACTCCAGGACCGCTACCAGCCTCGTTCAACGTGAAGATACCGAACGCGGACTGTACAACTCGGATCGGCGAAGGAGCGCTTGTCTGACCGTTGTAAGTGACAGTTATTGTTCCGGTGCCCGTAGGCGTGGAAGATGGCAGAATAGCCGCCAGTTGCGCGGCAGACGAGTAAATCATGAATAGCTCGACGGTTGAGCCTCCGACGGTCGCTTTGATAGATGTTCCGGCGAGAGAAGTCACCAACGGGAATTGGTTAACGATCTGCAATGTCGCGGGACCAAGATTCGAGCCCTTAATGACGATCATTCCGCCGCGGGCAAGCGCTCCGCTCGGCAGATCGGGAATCGCATAGCTGGCCGCATTTGTGACTTGGCCGCTGGTAATAGTTGGCGTCTGAGCAAACGCGGCGGCAGCTAAGGCCAAGCCGGTCAGAACTCTGGATAGGATTTTCATCCGATTTAAACACACCTCCGTGTTACGTAACGTGTTACATACTATCTCGCGCGAAAATGTTAGGAATCAGCTCACCCTTCTTTTGGGGCGATGCCGAGAGACCTCATTTTGCGGTACAAGTTGCTGCGCTCGAGGCCGAGAAGTTCCGCGGTCCGAGTCACATTTCCCTGCGTTTCCTCGAGTTTCTTGAGAATATACTCTCTTTCGGCAGATTCTCGGACTTCCTGCAGACTTCCGAAGCGGTCCACGGAACGCTCGAGGCCTTGACGTCGCTGAGAGTTGAGTGGGATGTGGCGGGCATCGACGCGTACTTGCGGATTCATGATTACGATGCGCTCCATGAGGTTTTTCAGTTCCCTCACATTGCCTGGCCAATTGTAGTCCTGTAGGACTCTGTAAGCCTCGGGGGTCAGCTCCTTGGGCTTTTTGCCATAGGAAGTTGTGAACTCGCTGGCGAAATGGTCGGCAAGAAGTGGGACGTCCTCCAGCCGGTCGCGCAAAGGCGGGACATAGAACGGAATCACATTTAGGCGGTAGAACAGATCCTCACGAAAGTTCCCGCGAGAGATTTCGTCCTCGAGATTCTTGTTGGTCGCGGCCACGATGCGGACATCCACGGTGATCGAATCGTGCGCGCCCACAGGTTCGAAGCGCTGCTCTTCCAGAGCCCTGAGAACCTTGGCTTGAGTCTTGAGACTCATGTCTCCGACCTCGTCGAGAAACAGAGTTCCACCATCGGCCTTCTGCAATTTCCCCGTTTTGTCTTCGCTGGCGCCGGTAAAGCTACCCTTGCGGTGCCCGAACAACTCACTTTCGATCAACTCTTCGGGAATCGCCGCGCAATTTACTTCGATAAACGGATCGCGTAGACGAGTGCTGTTTTGGTGGATAGCGTGCGCTACCAGTTCCTTACCCGTGCCGCTTTCCCCGAAAATCAGGACCCGGCCATTTGTTCCGGCCATCAGTCCAAGCTGCTGGCGTAGCGCCTTCATCGGTACGCTTTCCCCAATGATTCGCAGCTTGCCGTCGCCTTCCTTAAGAAATTCGATCTCGCGTTCCAGCTTGAGTTGCCGGCAGGCATTCTTGACGAGAACGGTGACCTTTTCAATCGTCAGCGGCTTCTCGAGAAAATCGTATGCGCCTAGCTTGGTTGCGCGCACGGCGGTCTCGATGTTGCCATGACCCGAAATCATGATCACCATGGGTCTCTCGGGTTCGGCGATTTCCTGGATACGAATCAGCGTCTCCATGCCGTCGATGCCCGGAAGCCAGACATCGAGCAACACGACATCGAACGAACGTTCGTGGAGCCGCTGGAGACATGATTCTCCGTCTGGCGCGGATTCCACTTCGTAACCTTCATCACCGAGCACTCCGGACAGAGAGTCACGGA
>Ga0190275_10002658_pt1 | contig 12782 bp, 11 predicted proteins | sample Popmic550T_FD_133745 | JGI IMG/M metagenome (GOLD analysis project Ga0190275, IMG submission 133745) | Populus adjacent soil microbial communities from riparian zone of Yellowstone River, Montana, USA - 550 T | ecosystem: Environmental > Terrestrial > Soil > Riparian zone > Trees stand | place... | reverse complement strand
CTGGCGCGGCCGGACAACGCGGGCTTCCTCGGGTACGCGGCAGTGTTTCCCGCGGCGCGTGGGCTTGGTGCCGGGCGCGCTCTGGGTGAGGCAGTGCTGAACTGGGCAGCTGGGGTTGGTTACACCTCCGTGGTGACGGATTGGCGGGTGACGAATCTGCTGTCTTCGAGGGCCTGGCCGCGGCTGGGATTCGTGCAGACATTTCACCGCCTTCATCGGCTGATTGGGCACTGATCAATCAAACGCTCTGTATATAAGGCATTACGGTGAGCTATTGCCATCGCTGTGCGCGCATGTTTGCATCTCCCCAGTGATCGTTTCCTGAGGGTCATTCCTTAAAGGGGGGAATCCGATGTCACGTCTGTTTTTGCCTGCCCGCCTCGCAGCCTGTCTGTTGATGCTGGCGACCTTCCTCACCATCGTCCGCCCCGCGGACGCCGCCGTACCCGACCGCAAGGCCTGGGTGCTGTGGAACCAGACCACGAGCACCACCATCGGTTCCGGCACCTGGCCGGCCAACACCACCGTGGTGGTACTGGCGCCAGGTCGGTACCAGGTGAAGTTCCCGGGACAGGGCGCTCCCAACGGCGTCGTGCACGTCACGGCCATCAACAACGCGCCGCATTGGTGCCAGGCGGAGAACTGGTTCCAGTCCGGCATCGACGAGATCGTCAACATTCGCTGCTATCGCGTCGGTGGCGCACTCGACCCGACCAGCTTCAGCGCCTTCTTCGTCCGTGCATCTGGCGGTCCTGCTGCAGGTCCCTACGGGTACGTCGATTCCGCCGCGTCCGGCGCACTCGTCAGTCAGTACAACTCGGCCGGCGCTGCTAACAGCTCGACGCCGACCGGGGTCGGTCAGTGGCACGTGAAGTTCCCCGGCTTGGTGTCTGGCGGAAGTCTCGCCGGCAGCCTGCAAGCTACTGCCGTGAACACGGCCACAGGTGCTCGCTGCAAAGTCTCGGGCTGGTCCTCCAGCGCGGCTGGACAAGATGTGAAGGTGCTCTGCTTCAACTCGGCCGGCGCCTTGCTGAACACCCGCTTCACCCTCACCTACCAGTACAAGGTGTCCCTGTACGGCGCCGCGATCCCGCCGAAGTACTTCGGTTACTTCCTCAACCAGCCGCCGGTGGGACCACCGCCCACCAACTTCAACTCGGTGCTCGGATTCGGCGCGAACACGATCACGCCGACCGGCCCTGGCTTGTCGATGGTGACCTTCCCACGGATCGCCTTCACCCCGAACACGGTGCAGGTGACCGCCTACGGGCCGAACTCGAACTTCTGCGGGCTCAACACCTTCTGGACCAACAGCAGCTCGGGTCCGGACCTGTTCGTCCGGAACGTCAACTGCTTCACCAACGCCGGAGCACCGGTCAACACCGGCTTCACAGTCAGCGCTAACTCGATCCTCTGAGGCCGATCCGACAGGACGCCACCGAGGAGGGGCCCACACCGACAACGCCGGGTGTGGGCCCCGAGCCCTGTCAGGCGGAGTCCTCCGGATGGAAGCCGGCCGCCGTGGCCAGCAGGTCCTCTTCGCTGAACCGGGTGCGGTCGATCGACACCTCGGCAGCGATACCGGGTGAGATGAAGAAGAACACCTGGTCGTCGGCGCGATAGCCGCCGTAGCCGCCGACATCGACGGCGGTCAGCTCCCAGGTCTCCGGATCCTTCTCGTGGTACTCCGTGAGGAAGGTCCGCAGCGTTTCGAGGTCGATCATCTTCTCGCCGCGGATCGTCTTGACCGTGAGGTCGACCTTCGTCGCGCCCTCTGGATCAGGCCCGGTCTCCCAGACCCGGCTGTGGAAGACGACGTCCTCCCACTCGTACTCGAAGTCGCTCGGCGTCCCGATGCCGCCGGGCAGGTGGTCGATGGCGAATCCGTCCAAGGTGCACGCCCTCTGCTGGATCGATGGGGACACCCGGGAAGTACCGGATGCCGACGGTGGAACAGGGCCTGCCGCCGCGGCGGTCGCGGTCAGGACACCCAAGGCGGCCGGTGCCGCCAGTACTGCGGTCGCGCCGCCGATCACGATACGACGGGTGGCCGGCCGGACCATGGACCAAGACGAAAGACACGACATGGCTGCCTCCTCAGGCGAAGCACCCGGCATGGCTGCGGGTGATGGGGTTCTCACCAGAGAAGATGCACCGGTTCTTCCCGATCCCGGCGACGAGTTTGGGTCCTGTGGAAAAGGATTCGGGCGGCGACACCAGAAGGTGTCACCGCCCGAATCAGCAGAGCCTAGGGCTAGCCAGTCGGCGAGCTCGGCGGTGGACTGGTCGGCGTGGGATTCGGCGTCGGGTTCGGCGTCGGTGTCGTCGTGGGCGGCACCACTGCCCCGGCCGCGACGGCACGGTCGATCGCTGCCTTCATCTTGTTGACCTGGGTCTGGTACTCGGCCAAGTTCCCGGATCTCAGCGCCGCCTGGGCCGCTGTGTAGGCCGACTGCGCCTCAGTGAGTGCCTGCTTGATCGTCTGCGTCGACGGTGGCGGCTTCGGCGTGCCAGGCTTCTCTTCTTCCTCGCCGGTCTCCACATTGGTGTTGAACACCTTCTGCAGAGCCTCCTGCAGTGTGGTGCCGAAGGCCACCCGGTCTCCGAACCCGACCAGCACGTACCGCAGTACCGGATAGGTACCTTGCCCGCTGGTCCGGACCGAGTAGACCGGCTGCACGTAGATCAGACCACCACCGAGCGGCAGCGTCAGCAGGTTGCCGAACTGGGCTCTGGCGCCGCTGCTGGGCTGGTTGATCGGCAGCAAGGCCTGTCTGATGCCCTCGTCGGTCTGGAACTTGTTCGCCACCTGGCCAGGACCTGGGATCTGCACGTTGCCCGGCAATCGCAGGATCCTGAACTGGCCGTAGTCCGGCGACGAAGCCTCGGAATCGACCGCCAGGAAGCCGGTCAGGTTCTCCCGCTGGGCGTTCGGTACGTAGACCGAGGTCAGCGAGAACTTCGGGCTGTCCTGCCCCGGCATCTTCAGCGACAGGTAGAACGGCGGCTGGTCCGGCGTCTGCGCGTCGGAACCGCTGTTCGGCCCGACGGTCGGGTCGGCCGGTACCCGCCACAGGTCGCTGTTCTGGTACCAGGTGGTGGCGTCCTCCACGTGGTACTTGGCCAGCAGGTCGCGCTGCACCTTGAACATGTCCTCGGGGTAGCGCAGGTGGGACATCAGCGCGGGCGAGATCTCCGAGCGCGGCTTGACCGTGTCCGGGAAGGCCTTCATCCAGGTCTTCAGCAGCGGGTCGCTCTCGTCCCACGCGTACAGGTTGACCGACCCGTCGTAGGCGTTCACTACGGCCTTGACCGAGTTGCGGATGTAGTTGATCTCTTCGCTCGGCTGCTGCGCGATCGTGCCACGGCCGGTGGTGGTGTCCCGCGTGCTGTCGTCGAGCGCGACCTTCTGCGAGTACGGGTAGTTCGCCGTCGTGGTGTAGCCGTCGACGATCCAGACGACCTGGCCGTCGACGATGGCCGGGGACGGGTCGCCGTCCGGGGTCAGCCACGGCGCGGCCTTCTCGACCCGTTCGCGCGGCCCCCGGTCGTACAGGATCTTGGAGTCGGTGTTCACCCGGCTGGACAGCAGCAGGTTCGCGTCCCGGAACTTGGTGGCGTAGAGAAGCCTGTTGCCGAACGAGCCGATCGGCACGCCGCCCTTGCCCTGGTACGTGTTCAGCGTCGGGTCGCCGCCGTTCTTGCCCTCCGGCGTGTCCAGCTCGACCGGCGCGCTGCCCTTGGGGCCGCCGACGATCGAGTAGTCCGGAGACTGCTCGCCGAAGTAGATCCGCGGCTCGTAGTCGCCCAGGTCACCGGTCGGCGGCAGATCCTTGGAGGACCACACCGGCGTACCGTCAGGGGCGCGCTGGTTGCCGTTGGCGGCGACGACGCCGTACCCGTGGGTGTAGACGGTGTGGTCGTTGTTCCAGTTGCGCTGGCCGGCTGGTAGCCAGTCGACCTGCACTTCGCGGACCGCGATCACGGTGTCGCGAACCTGGTTGCCGATCTTGTACCGGTCGACGTCCAGATCGGTCGGGAACGAGTAGAAGCCACGGACCTGCTGCAGTTGCTCGAAGGTCGGGCCGACCACGCTCGGGTCGATCAGCCGGATCCCTGGCAGCACCTCGGCATCCGAGGACAGCTGGTCCGGCGTCGCTGTCGTCTTGGCCTCGTAGTTGACCACCTTGGTCTTCTCGAGACCGTAGGCCAGCCGGGTCGCCTGGATGTTCTTGGTGATGTACGACGCTTCCTTCACCGGCTCGCTCGGGCGAACCCGCAACTGCTGAAGGGCAGCGGGCCACAGCGCACCGAGTAGTACGGCCGACAGCACCAGTACTACGGTGCCGACGCCCGGGAGCAGCCAGGTCTTGCGGACTACGTTCGCGAAGAAGAGAAAAGCGCAGAGCACGGCTATGACAGCCAGAATCTCCTTGCTGGGCAAGATCGCGTTGTCTCCCGTGTAGGAGATACCGGTGAAGAGTTTGGCGTCGGACATGGCCAGGCCGTAGCGGTCGAGCCAGTAGCTGAAGGCCTTCAGCAGGACCAGCAGCCCGAGCAGTACGGAGAACTGCACCTGCGCGGCGCCGGAGGCCTTCTGCCCCTTCGCCGACGGACGGAATCCGCCGTACAGGTAGTGGGTGATGATCGCGGCGACCAGCGACAGCAGGACGATCGAGTAGCCGAAGCCGAGCAATACGCGCAGCCAGGGGTAGTCGAAGACGAAGAACGCGATGTCCTTGTTGAAGTGCTTGTCCGTGACGCCGAACGGGGTGCGGTTACGCCAGGCCAGGAAGACCTTCCACTCCCCCGACGCGGCCGAGCCGCCGAAGACCAGCATCAGCGTGGCCAGCACACCGACGGCGATCTTGCCACGCTGCTGGAGCAGATCGCCGTACCGCTCGAAGCCGGGGCTCGGCGAAGGCGCCAGAGCGACCCGCGGCCGGGTCCGGTAGGCGACGATCACGTTCGCCACGACGGCGATCGCCATCAGCAGACCGACCACGACGAACAACAGCACGCGAGTGCCGAGCACGGTGCTGAACACCGAGCCGAGCTCGACCGACCGGTACCAGAGCCGCTGGGTCCAGACGTCGGTGAAGACGCTGAACAAGATGAGTAGCACGATCAGGGTGGCGATCGTGGGCAGAAGAGCCCGCGGGCGCTGGCCGGGCGTTCGCCTGGATCGCCTCGGCTCCTCCGGCATGTCGTAGACGCCGTCACTCATGGCAGCTTCTCCTCGTTGTCACTCGTACCGCCCAGCATGGAACCAGGACCGCCCGCGGTCGAAGGCTCGAATGTCAAAGACAGTACTTGGCAAAGCGTAGGGACCAAGTCGACGCCGGTGAGTACCGCGCTGTCCTCGTCGTGGGTGCGCAACCGAACGGCGCCGAACCGGTCCCCGTCACGCAGGACCGCGGCCACCATCCGTACTTCGTGCCGGCGCGGATCGCTGCCCGCCAGCCGGGCCAGCTCGGCATCGGAATCGGCGCTGGACTCGGTCGCTGCCGGCAGGACGATCCGCTCGACCACGACGGCGCACCCGCTCACCGCGTCCGGCCACTCGATCCGGGCCAGCGCCTCGGCGAGGTGCTCGTCGTCCATACCGCCGGGCAGTTCGCCCTGGGCGACCGGGGTGAACGGCTGGGAGGCGTCGTCAGCGCCCAGCTCGGCGGCCAGCTGCGGCTCGGCGGCGAGCAGTTCGTCGGTCGGAACCAGCGCGAACAGTTGCGCGGGCTGGTCCCAGCCCGCGCTGCTGACGTGCCGCTCGATCTCGATCACCGCCTGGCCGAGCGCGTTGGCGGGGGTAGTGCTGTCAGGACCTACTTCGTGCATGCCGGGACGTCTCCAGTTCCACTGGCCAGTGCTTTCAAAGCCTCGATCGCCTCGTGCAGCGTGGTGATCTTCACCAGGCGGATGCCGTCTACGTCGGCGTGCAGGGCGGCGTCGCAGTTCGGCGCCGGGACCAGGAAGATCGTCGCGCCGTCCTTCTTGGCGCCGGCGATCTTCTGCTGGATGCCGCCGATCGCGCCGACCTGGCCGAGCGCGTCGATGGTGCCGGTACCGGCCACGTGCTTGCCCGCGAGCAGCGCACCGTCGGTCAGCTTGTCGTAGATGGCCAGCGCGAACGCCGTACCGGCGCTCGGCCCGCCGATGTCCTGGCCGAGGTTCACGGTCACCTTGACCGGCGAGTCGACGCCGATCGTGATGCCGACCATCGGCCGGTCCGGGTCGCCGGGGCTCGCCGCGGTCTTCACCGCGACGGTCTGCTGCTTGCCGCCGCGGCTGACCAGGAACGTGACGTCCTCGCCGACCTTGTGCTTGCGGACCAGTTCGCCGACCTGCGGGACCTGGCTGGGGGTGGTGCCGTCGACCTGCAGCACGATGTCGCCGGGCTTGAGCCTGCCGTCGGCCGGGCTGCCCTTGGCCACCGTCGAGACCTTCGGCTTGAACGGCACCTTCGCCTCTTGCAGCGCGGCCGCCACGGCACTGTCCTGCGAACCGGTCATCTCCGCGGTGTTCTGCTGCTCCACCTCGTCGGCGCTCTGCTCCGGCGGATAGATGGTGTCGCGCGGGAACAGGTCATGGTGCGGGTCGAGCCAGTTGCGCATCGCCTGCGGCAGGGTCAGCTCACGGTCCGGCGAGGTGACCGAGACGGTGGTCAGGTCGAGCTGGCCGGTGGTCGGGAAGGTGGTGTGACCGGTGATCTCGATGACCGGTTTGCCCTTCGACTCGCCCAGCGTGTCCCGCACCGGGCCCGGGCTGAAGGAGACGAACGGCACCGGGAAGACGGTGACCAGTCCGAGCGTGATGATGAGCACGACGATCGAGGTGACCAGCGTGGCGGTACGACGTGTCACGAACCCTGCCCTGCGATCTTGAGTTTCCGGATGAGACCACGCAGCCCGCGGCGCGGCTCAGGGGTGGCGCGGGGACCGGGTGCGGCCATCGCCTCGGTGAACCGGCGGAAGTCCTCCACCGACGCGAAGGCGCCACCGGACCGGCGCGGACCGCGACTCCGCCCGCGCCAAGCCGCCCAGCACATCGCCAGGGCGGTGGCGACCAGCGGGAACGCCAGCCACGCCAAGACCTTCATCCGGCCACCTTCATGCGCCCAGCGTACGGGTCAACAAGCGCCGACCCACTCGCTCGCACCGTCGGTGAAGTGCTGGTGTTTCCAAATCGGAACCTCCGCCTTGAGGTCGTCGATCAACTGACGGCAGGCGGCGAAGGCGACATCGCGGTGCGCGGCGGCCACGGCGACGATCACGGCGGCGTCACCGATGGCCAGTACGCCGGTGCGGTGCACGGCCGCCAGGGCGGTCACGGCGGGGTTCTCGCAGACCCGCTCGGCGACCGTACGCAGGTGCTTCAGCGCTTCCGGGTGCGCCTCGTAGCGCAGCTCGTCGACCGGGCGCTCGTGGTCGTGGTTGCGGACGGTACCGATGAACAGTGCGGTCCCGCCGGCGCTCGGGTCAGCGACCGCGGCCAGCACCTCGTCGCTGGACAGCGCGGAGTCGCGGATGTCCAGCAGCCTGATCGCCTCAGTCATGATCGGTCCCTTACTCTCTGCGCGCACCATACTGTCTACATGGTTGCGCCAGGCCGCACAGCCCGCAGTACTACCGTAATGCGTTCGCCTGTGGAGGAACGGAGCCGGGCAACCAGTACGTTGGAGTAGTACGCCCCACAGCACAGGAAGGCCCACTCCGATGAGCGACGAACCGGACAACCCGTTCAAGGGAACTCCGTTCGAGGCCATGTTCCAGCAGTTCTCCGGTGCGACCGGCCCTGGTGGCGCTGCCGGCGGCGTAGACCTGAACGCGATCTTCGCGCAGGTCCAGCAGCTGCTCAGCGGCTCGGGCGACGGCAAGCCAGTGAACTGGGAACTCGCCAAGGACATCGCACGCAAGACTGTCGCCGCTGCTGGCGACCGGTCAGTCACGCCTACCGACAACGAGCGTGTCGCCGACGCGGTGCGACTGGCCGAGCACTGGCTCGACCCCGCGACCACGCTGCCCGAGGCTTCGGCCACGTCCGCTGCCTGGAGCCGGGCCGAGTGGGTGGAGAACACCCTGCCGGTCTGGCAGACAGTCGTCGACCCCGTCGCCGAGCACGTTGCAGGCGCGATGGGTGGCGCTCTGCCGGCTGAGGCGCAGCAGCTAGCCGGTCCGATGGCCGGCATGCTTCGCCAGCTCGGTGGCTCGATCTTCGGCGCCCAGGTCGGTCAGGCGCTCGGGGAGCTGGCTGGCGAGGTGGTGAGCGCCTCCGACATCGGTCTGCCGCTCGGACCGGCCGGCCAGGCGGTACTGGTTCCGGACAACGTGGCGAAGTTCGCCGAGGGTCTGGGCCTCACTGACGAGGATGTCCGGCTGTACCTGGCGCTGCGTGAGTGTGCGCACCAGCGGCTGTTCGCGGGCGTGCCGTGGCTGCGGCAGCACCTGTTTGCCGCAGTGGGTGACTACGCCTCGGGCATCGAGGTCGACAGCGGCAAGATCGAGCGCGCGATGGCCGATATCGACATGCAGAACCCGGAGGCGATGCAGGAGGCCCTGGCGGGTGGCCTGTTCGAGCCGGAGGACTCTGAGGCGCAGAAGGCGGCGCTGGTCCGGCTGGAGACAGCACTGGCGCTGGTCGAGGGCTGGGTCGACGATGTCGTCCGCGAGGCGACCAAGGACCGGATGCCGGCCGCAGTACAGCTCGCCGAGACCGTACGGCGTCGCCGCGCGGCTGGAGGGCCGGCGGAGCAGACCTTCGCCACTCTGGTCGGGCTGCAGCTCCGGCCCCGGCGACTGCGGGACGCGGCGAACCTATGGGCGGCAGTACGCGATGCCCGTGGGGTCGATGGGCGTGACGAGCTGTGGTCGCACCCGGATCTGCTGCCGAGCGCTACTGATCTCGACGACCCGATCGGCTTCGCGCAGCACGCGGGTGAGCTGGCGGACATCGACATCACCGACTTCCTGTCGGATGAAGATGGCAAGGGCAGCGGCGACGGCCCGACTGACAAGTGACGCTGCACGCTGACGCTGCCGCCGTACTCACCAGCTGGGAACCGCCGGATGCCGAGCAGGCCGAGCTGCGGGAGTACTACCTGAAGTACCTGGCGGGGCATGACGACGGGATGTGGCGGAGCTGTCGGCCGGAGCATCTGACGGCGAGCGCCCTGGTCGTGGATGCTGCCGCGCCCAGGGTGCTGCTGACGCTGCATGGGGTTGTGAACCGGTGGCTGCAGGTTGGGGGGCACTGCGAGGTCGGTGACGGGACGCTGGCTGGGGCGGCTTTGCGGGAGGCGACTGAGGAGTCCGGTTTGCTGGGGCTCGAGATCGATCCGGAGCCGCTACAGCTGTCGCGTCACGAGCTCACTGCCGGTGGATGCAGGGGTGCGTTTCACCTGGATGTTCAGTTTCGGGTGAGGGCTGTGGCGGGGACGGAATACGTGGTCAGCGAGGAGTCGCATGACCTGGCTTGGTTCGGGGTCGACGCGCTGCCGGATGGCGTCGACCGGACCGTGGCGGAACTGGTGAAGCGGGCCTACCGGTCGGTCTGATGGGCCGTGGGCCGTCGTCGCTCCCCCCTCCCCCGAACTGTCGGTAGCACCGCCCCTGAACGGCACCGGCAGATCGGTTGCGACGACGGCCACTGAGGTCCCCGTGACCTGAATCCCCCATGTCCCCGCTGCATGATGAAACGAGCGAGCGGCGAGAAGGTGACGGCTCAGGCACCTCGAAGTAGAGATCTGGTGGCATCCCAGCCTTCTAGGCCGGGGTCCAGGCGGGATATGTCGGCTGCGGAGCGGAGGCGGTGCCAGCCGGGGCCGATGCCGATCGCGTGGCGGCGGGGTTTGAGTTTTTCGAGGTCTGCTAGTTGGGTGTCGAAGGTTGGGGCGGCGGCGGTGACCCAGGGGGCGATGGGGAGATTGACGCCGATGGCAGCTAGGGAGCCGTCTTCGGCGGGGGTGACGGCGAGGTCTGCTGAACCGAGTGCGCGGAACAGCTTGCCGATTAAAAGCCCAGGTAGATCCGGGACGTCATAGCTGACAGCAACCACAGCCACAGCCGAGCCAGACACTGAAGTAGCCGCGGCGGCTTGGTGGATTGCGTCTAGGACTGGGGTGGTGGGGTTGACCGAGTAGATGGGGGTGCCGGGCCAGGTTAGGGCTGTTAGTTGGGCCAAGGCGGTTTTGTCTGTGGTGGGGGTGGCTACTGCTACGTCTACTCGGTCCAGGGAAGCCAGTACCTCGTAGGTGTCCTCGGCAAGCGCTAGGCGCCAGGCGTCGGGGGTGCGGCCTGGTGGGGCCCAGGTAGAAGCGGCTGGGACGACCAGTACTACGACGCGGCGGTCGGTCACTTAGAGGTCTCTCCCAGGCTCGGTGCAGGTCTGGGGAGAGAGTAACGCTGCCGCGGCTAGGAGGACTCGAGCAGGCCGAGCCTCAGTGCCGTCATGATCGCTTGGGCGCGGTTGGAAGCGCCGAGCTTTTCGTAGAGGCGGGCCACGTAGGTCTTGGCTGTCGAGAGGCTGACACACAGCGATGTCGAGATCGCCCGTACAGAGAGGCCCTGGCCGAGTAGTGAGAGCACCTCGGCCTCTCGTGGACTCAGGAGCGGCTGCGCAGGTGGCACGTCTCGTCTAGCCATCGCCGGCGCCAGACCGGTCGCAGTGAAGCTAGTGGCCGCTACCGCCGCATGTCGGATCGCCGCGAGCACCTCTTCCGTCGGCGCCGTGTTGGTGACGAAGGCAGAGACCCCTGAATCGAGCGCTTGGAAGAGAACGTTGTCCTGACCGTCCGAAGCCAGCAGCACGATGCCGAGCTCGGCGTAGCGGTCGCGGAGCGCGCGGGCGACCTGGAGCCCGTCCAGATCGGGCAGCACGGCGTCCAGGACCAGTACGTCGGGTCGGGTGGTCGCCACCATCCCTACCGCCTCGGCGCCGAGTGCTGTCTCGCCGACGATCTCCAGGTCCGGTTCCTGCCCGACCAGTCCGGTCAGGCCGTACCGCACCAGTGTGTGGCCGTCCACGATGACGACCTTGACCTGCTCACTCATTGCTTTCCCCCGCCACGAATGGTCACCACGACTGCTCTAACCCCCATCAGCCAGGACGCCACCAGCCGAGCACGGTGACTCTTCGCCGCCCTGGATCGGGCGATGAGGGGTCGGCGTCGATGAGGCCGACCTTTGCCTGCAGTGCCGGGCGACCGCTGGGCAGGCAGATGAGCGCGCCTGGGCAGAGGTAGACGGACAGATGCAGCCCGAAGGTGAAGCCCGGTGAAACGTTCGGCAAATCGATCGCCACACCTAGGAGACTTCCCGTTATCGAAACCCGCAAAGCACGAATCACCAGACCAGCTTTGACAATCGGCCGACTGCCGCCCGTACTGGTGAGATCGAGGGCCGCTTCCGGGGCATAGACAGTGCCGTCGACGGATACGTTGCCGGAGATGAGGGCGCAGCCGTTGGTCGGGTACGGGCCTTCGACTACGCAGCCGTCGCCGGCCCGGAAGGCTGGCTCGCGGTAGGTGAGTACCAGCCGGATGGCATCGATGTCTTCGGTGTCGTCCTTGGCGGTGAGGCCGGCGGTGAGCGAGATCGTTGCGCCGGTGAAAGCGCCCCCGTACAGAGCTCTGGCGAGCGAGCCGGTCCGCGCAGCGTCCAGCGGAACCGTTGTCATCCCGTACGCCGGTCCGCCTGGCCTGCCGGTCACCGTAGCGGTGAGGGGCGCTCCCGGGCCGACGTCTACCGAGAGGTCGAGCTTGTCGGTGGTGAGTGGGTCGCTATGGCGGTGAGTGATCTGCAGTTCGGCCGACTCGAGGACAGAGCCGACGGGGATCGCGCCCGCTTGACTGTAGCCGTTCAGGGTGAGACCGGCGGTGTCGTTAGCCGTGGTGCTCTTCCAGGTGGCTGCTACGCCGTCCACTGTGCTGAGGCCGCTAGGTGTCGCCGACAGACCGAACTTGCTGAGCAGGGAGACCGCAGTCGGCCGCAACACTTCACTGGTAGCCGTCTCCGACCCACTGGTGAGCCCGTAGACGGCTATCGGCGGCTTGCTGGCGGAGTAGGTGCCGCAGATCTCCGCCTTGCCGCCATCAACCGCCAGACGGCTGGAGCCACCGAACATGAACTGCACGCCAGGCGCAGTGCCGGCGAGTGGGCTGACGCAGGAGGTACCCGTTGAAGTCCCTGCGATCAGGGTCCCGGCTGCGACGGTCCAGGTGTTATTGCCGGAGAGCAGTGGGTTGGAGGAGTTGTGGAAGTCGAAGTAGTAGGTGCCTGGCTTGAACCACCAGGTGCTGTGGTGGCAAGGGCTGGTGGCGCTCATCATCCTGGACAAGCCCTCGGCGTCGTCGTAGTAGCCGGGGATGAAGGTGACGAGTGAGTTGGGCGTAGTACAGGCAGGGAGGGAGCGGTGGGGCGGAACGGCTCCAGCTGCGGGCTCGTAGACGGGAGCAACTCGAGGGAGGCTCGCCAGACCACATAGAGGCGCTAAGACTCCGGCTGAGCAGACGCCTCGGGCAGAGAGAGTGTCGCTGGCCGAGAGGCTGCCTGCGGTGAGGTCGATACTGGAGTTCGAGAAGACCTTGCCGTGCACGCGGAAGGTCGCAGCGGCTGGCTGCGATACAGAGATGCCCGTTTCGCCCGGGATCGTGCTGAGCGCGAGGATGGCGTTGTCCGGGCGGTTGCAGTCGGCGTCACCGGCGCACTGGACCACCACCTGCTTGGGGTCCGGCTGGCACTTCACCGCGACCGGGTTCAGCCCGTCGAACGCCAACAGGGACAACGTGT
>Ga0190275_10002656_pt1 | contig 12786 bp, 12 predicted proteins | sample Popmic550T_FD_133745 | JGI IMG/M metagenome (GOLD analysis project Ga0190275, IMG submission 133745) | Populus adjacent soil microbial communities from riparian zone of Yellowstone River, Montana, USA - 550 T | ecosystem: Environmental > Terrestrial > Soil > Riparian zone > Trees stand | place... | reverse complement strand
GACGCTCTCGTTTGCTGGGAGGCTCAGTTCGGCGACTTCATCAACGGGGCGCAGATCGTCGTGGACGAGTTCATCGTTGCCGGCGAAGACAAATGGAGCCAGGAGAGCGGGCTGGTGATGCTGCTGCCGCACGGCTACGAAGGGCAGGGGCCGGATCACTCGAGTGCGCGGTTGGAGCGGTTCCTCACCCTGTCGGCGGAGGAGAGCATCCAGGTCGTCCAGCCGACGACCGCCGCCCAGTACTTCCATGTGTTGCGACGCCAACTACATCGAAGCGTGCGAAAGCCTCTCATCGTGATGACCCCGAAGTGGCTGTTGCGTCTGCCGGATGCACGCAGCAAGACGTCTGAGTTCACGAAGGGCCACTTCCGCGAAACGATCGATGATGTCCTGGTCGACGATCCCGCCGGCGTCAAAGGCGTGCTCCTCTCTTCGGGGAAGGTCGCCTATCAATTGGCCGGCGAGCGTGCCGAGCGGGATGCACCGGTCGCGGTCGTTCGGGTCGAGCAGCTCTATCCGTTCCCGTCCGAGCAGATCCTGGCGCTCGTCGAGCGGTATCCGAATGCAAAGCAGTTCCGGTGGGTGCAGGACGAGCCGGAGAACATGGGGGCCTGGGCTTTCGTGCACGCGCAACTGGGCGACGAGTTGCGCAGTCGCGACATCAAATTAAGTCGTGCGTCCCGGTTCGCCAGTGCCAGCCCGGCGACGGGCAGTCAAACGGTCCACGAACAGGAACAACAAGGTCTCTTAGATAGAGCCTTCCGCGGCTTCTAGCCCTTCTTAGTACACATAAGGGCAATCGCGGCCCCCCTTCTTTGTTCGCTTACAGGGATTGTGTGCCTGGTCACAGCGATTTGAAGGATTCCCTAGTCGGATCAGTTGATGCGCAGCGCAGCGGACAGGGCCGTCGAGAATATCGCCCAGCGTCAATACGGAGTCTTTCGCCATACCCAGGCGCTTGCTTGCGGGCATACCGACGACACGATCCGATACAGGTTGAAAAGCGGGCGATTCGAGGCGCTTCACCCACGCGTGTACGGCATCGCCGGTGCTTCGCCTTCCTGGCATCGGGACCAGGTAGCAGCATGCTTCTGGAGCGATGGAGTTGCTTCGCACCGAGCTGCGGGCTTCCTATGGAAACTTCCGGGTTGTGATGACCCGCCTCTTGAGATCACTACTTCGGATATCAGAGTCGTTCCACGGTGCGGGATCCAAGTGCATCACACGCTTCGCATGCCGGCGGAGCAGTTAAGGAAGATCAAGAGCGTTCCCGTGACATCGGTCGAGCGCTCGTTACTGGACCTTGGTGCCGTGTTCTCCGAAACGCGGGTGGCGATGGCGCTGGATGATGGATTGAGGAGAGGGCTTACAACTCTGGGGGATCTAGATCGCTGCCTCTACCTGACGGCAAGGCGAGGACGACGAGGGTGCGCAGTTTTGCGCAGACTGGTTCATCGACGACTATCGGTTCGCAACACACCTCATTCGCCGCTCGAGACGCTTATCTTCGAACTGCTGTCCAATTCGTCGTTACCCCTTCCGGAAATGCAACACGAATTGACGGATCAGGATGGGCACTTCATTGCGAGGCCTGACTTTGTCTTTCCCGAGTGGAAGCTGGTCATCGAAGGGCACAGCCGAAAATGGCATTGGGGCGATCACGCATCTTCGCGAGATGCCGCGAGGCATAACGAGATCACCGCAGCGGGGTTCCGCGTTTTGTACGTGACCTGGGCAGATGTGATGGATTCACCTGCAGCGACCCTCCGGAAGATCGAACTTGCTTTGCGTGAAGCGGGATGGGTTCCGGGAGCGACTGGGATGGAGACGTAATCACTCCATTGTGAGCAAAGAAGGCGTTCCCGAATTGCCCGTAAGTGAACAAAGAACGGGTTAGGGGCGCCGGAGCAAACCCTTTTGACGGGCGCCGTGGATCGTCTCGGCCAGAGTTTCGAAGGCGTCGTACTCCGGCTGCCAACCCAGGTTCCGTTGTGCTTTCGCCGTGTCCATCAGCACCGGCACCCGCACCGCGTTGATCCACGATGCCTGCACCGGCATGTAGGGGAGCTTCGAGATGATCTTCGCTGTAGCGTCCAACGCGATCTCCGGCATCGGGATCGCGTACCAGCCCAGCGCTTGAGCTAGATCGGTCGCCGAAACTTCGCCATCGGCGGCGAGGTTGTAGGCACCCGGCGCCCCTCCACCTTTGACCGCTGTGACCATCGCGCTCGCAACGTCGTCTTCGTGCACCAGTTGGAACGGCGTGCCCGGGTCCGGGATGATCGGGCGAAGTAGCGGTACTCCGGAGACAACCTTGCGCACACCATCGGGAAGTTTCTCGGCGATCTTGACGTACGGGATCTCCTCGATCAGCTCGGTTGCGTTGGGGCCCGCCACGATGCAAGGGCGGAACACGAAGACATCGGTGTCACGACCTTGCTGCATCTTCTGCAACAACCCCTCGACCTCGGCTTTCTGAGCCGAGTAGTAATGCTCGGGGGAGCCGCGCGGCGGCACGTCCTCGTCCAGAAGCTCGGGGTTGTCGTCGTGGAACCCGTACGCAGCCACCGACGACGTGTACACGAGCCGGGCCGCTCCCGCGTCGAAAGTGGCTTCGAAGACGTTGCTGGACCCTTCGACGTTGATTGCTCGAGCTTCTTCGAGATCACCGAATATAAGGAACGCGAGATGGACGACGACGTCGGCACCCTTCACGAGGTCGCCAACGGCTCCCTTGTCGGTGATGTCGCCCTGCCGGTACTCGACCTTCTTGACGCCGAGCTCGTCGGGATCGAAAGGGCGCCGCGCCATGCCGATGATCCGACCCACCGAATCCTCTCGATCGAGAGCGCGCAGGAATGCTTTTCCGATGGCGCCGGTGGGCCCGGTTACCGCAACGGTGAGATCAGTTTCAGACATCCCCGCCATCTTCCGATACTTCGACCGCAAATGCGAAAGCCCCAGACTGCTAGCGTTCGCCCGTGGTCGACATCGACACCCTGTGCACCGATCTCTACGACGAGCACGCCTCGGTCGATGATCTGGTCGTGGGTCTGGACGAGCAGACCTGGGAACTCCCAACCCCGGCGGAACCGTGGACGGTGCGCGATCAGATAAGCCATCTGGCTTTCTTCGACGAGCAAGCCGCTCTGGCTCTGCTCGAACCAGACCGATTCAACGAGAGCCTGGCGAAGATTGCCGAGGACATCCAGGGCTTCATGGATGCCCCCCTCGAGTTCGGTCGAGCGCTCCCGGCGATCGAGGTGTTGCACTGGTGGCGCGCTGCCCGAACACAGATGTTGCGCGGATTCTGGGCGGCCGAGCCGACCGGCCGGGTCCCGTGGTTCGGGCCCCCCATGAGCTTGGCGTCGTTCATCAGTGCTCGTCTCATGGAGACGTGGGCACACGGCCAAGACGTTGCCGATGCTCTGGGCCTCGAACGCGTCCCCACCGATCGCTTGAAGCACGTCTGTCATCTAGGGGTCCGTGCGCGACACAACAGTTACGCAGCTAACGGCCGGGAGTTTCCCGGGGGCGACGTCCGTGTCGAGCTAACGTCTCCATCGGGTGATACCTGGGCGTGGGGAGAGGACGAAACCAACTCGGTTCGCGGCCTTTCGGTGGACTTCTGCCTCGTGGTCACACAACGGAGGCATCTAGGCGACACCACGCTGGAGATCAAAGGTCCCCTGGCCGAGGAATGGATGTCGATCGCCCAGGCGTTCGCCGGACCCCCGGGGCCCGGTCGCGCGCCGGGGCAACACGCGTAAACCATGCCGAGCGTTAAAGCTTCTTCGCTCGCAGAGTTGCCCCCCAACGTTTCATCGATCCTCGAACGGGCACGCCGCGCGACTTTCTCGACACTGCTTGACGATGGTTCGATCCACTCGGTGCCCGTCGTGTTCGTTATCGAGAACGGCAAGATCGTGTCTCCGATCGACGACAAACCGAAGTCTTCGAAAGACTTGCAACGGGTAAGGAATCTCGAGGTCGATCCGCGTGCGACTTTCCTTGCGGACCTCTGGGACGAGGAGTGGACCCGGATCGGCTGGGTGATGGTGAAAGGAACCGTGAGCGTCGAACCGATCTCAACTGCCGGCGTCGCGTTACGCGAGCGGTATTCCCAATACGACGAAGAGATGACGACGGGGGAGCGCGCTCTGTACCTGACGCCTTCTCGCATCTCCTGGTGGACCTGGTCCACGTAGTCTCTCGCCGTGGCGATCGATAGAGAGCAAGCACTTCAGCACGTTCTTTCTTCGGGCGACGAGTGGCAGTCGTGGCGCGCTCTGAAGTTGTCCGGCGACGATCCGGGTCCGCTTCCGGACCTACCCGATCAGGACGGCGAAGGTGGATTCCTCGGCGCTTCGGGTCGAGTATCGACCGGTGCGACGGGGGAGGCGATCTGTCACCTCGTGATCCTCGGCCTGGATGTGTCCGGTGCCGTCACCATCGCAGCCGACTGGCTACTCGAAGCGCGTACTCCCGCCGAGGCATGGCTGGACGCTCCCGACGACGTGCCGGGGACGGTCGACGATCCCGCTGCAGGCCGAGTGTGGGCGACCGCGTCGGCGACCTGCGGATTGTTAGCCCTGGATCGGGACCCCGGCCCCCGGGCGATCGATCTGTTGAGAGGGGAAGCGGACCAACGGGGACGCTTCACCGGAGGCGCTTACCCGACATTCGCCGCGGCCGGCACCTACTGGTTGGCGGAGGGCCCTAAGACGGAGATGACGGAGTGGGCTCTTCGCTGGGCGCGCGAGCAGTCGAGCGAAGAAGCCTGGGGGCCGTGGGAACTGGCAACGGCGCTTACGTTCTGGGGTGCCGCTCGCATCCCGGCTGAGCATCGTTCGGTGGAAACCTTGGCCGACCTATTGAGCTCGGATGCCCCAGACGGCGGATGGCCCAACGACGTAGAGCTCACCCTGAGAGCTCTGGAGGCACTCGACCACTTCGGGCTCTAAGGGATCCTTTACTTGAGGATGCGCGAAAGGCGGCGGTCGGCAAGGATCTTTCCGCCGGTTTGGCAGGCCGGGCAATACGCGACTTCGTGACTCTCGTATGAGACCCGCTTCAACTCATCCCCGCACACCGGACAGGGTGTGCCCGCCCGCCCGTGAACGATCCAGTGGTCACCCAGTTTGGTCGGAAGCCCACCCGTGCGCTTCCTCTCTTCTGCGAGACCCTGGGCCAGGACCTCTTTGACCGCCGCCAGCAACTGCTCTCGTTCGGCCTCACTTGCCCGTGCCAGCGACAGGTAGGGCGACAGTCGCGCCCGATGGAGGATGTCGTCGGTGTAACCGCGACCCATGCCGGCCACGGTTCGCTGGTCGCGCAGGATCGTGTGCAATCGACGAGTGTCGGATCCCGAGCGGATGAAGTCTGCGAACTCCTTTGAATCGGCTTCGGGGCCCAACTTCGCGAGCGGCCCCTCGTCGCCCTCCTTTAGCACCCACCAGGCAGCCTTTCGCTGCGTTCCGAATTCCTTGACGAGGAGCGAAGGCCGGGAATCGAAGGAGAAACGAACGACACCGAACTTCGGTCGCGTCCGCTTGGGTGGTTGCTCGACATCGACGCGGCCCCCCTGCGAGAGATGTACCAGGAGCCTGGGACCACCGAACTCCATGACGAGGTACTTCCCGCGACGCCCGACGGATCCGACGATCTGTCCGGCGAGGGCCTCGGGTGGAGGGTCGAAAGTCTTCAGCGAAGCGAACTGAAGGAGCTGAGCCCCGTTGAAGCTAGAACCGCGAACGACTTCATCGATCCGTTCCGAGAGAGCCTGCATCTCGGGAGCTTCCGGCATCGGCCAAAGTTACTTGTCTTTGCCTTTGCCGTTGCCGCCAGTGTTCTCGTTGCTCGAATCCGTGGCCGGCTCTGAGTCATCCACTACTGCAGCAGTGTCGGTCTCGCTTTCCGTCTGGGTTTCTGTTGCCTTGGGTGGTTTCTCTTCCTTGACGGTTTTTCCCTTGTCGCCTGCGGCCGGCTCGGCCGTTTCGGCATCCGCTCCTGCGTCGGCCTCGGCCTCAGCGGTTGCGGTGCCGGATGACCCACCATCCGATTCGGTCTTCTTGGAGTTGCCCTTGGCGTGACCGTCGTCACTCTTGAGCTCCTTGACCTTGGGCTCCTTGGGCGCCGCGTCCTTCTTGGCCTGACCCGGCGGAACCTTCTCTTTCTTCGCCCTGGTGTGTCCGAGGGCTTTACCCCGGCCCTTCGTCCCGTGACCGCGAGCGGAGTTCTTCGCATCTGCGGAGCGCGACCGGTCGTTGTCCTCGGTGGTCCCCCCGTTATCCCCCGATCGCTTCAATGCGCTGCCCAGAACAAGCCCGGACGCCGAAGTCGGTTGCGACTGAGGCTTCTTATTGTTCGCCGCAGCTCGTTCGATCCGAGGTTGGCCGGTCAGCGCGTTCAGGTACTTCGCCGGATTGACATTGCTTGCAACTGCACCCGAAAAACCACTGGCCGCGATCGCACCGGCAACTCCGACGGTTCCCGCTTGTCTCGCTACTGCCGTGAAGTCGGACGCAACGCGCTTGAGAGCAGGGAATCCCAGCCATGACAGCGCGGCGATGCCCGGCAGACCGCGGGGGAGCGCTCCGAGGAAAGCATCGACGACCTCGGGGTCGAACTGCTTGCCCGACTGCGTCTTGAGGATATCGATCGCTTCCTTCCGGTTCGATTTCCCTCGGTAGGGACGGTTGGAAGTGATCGCGTCGAAGGCATCGGAGACGGCGATGATCCGCGAGTGCAGTGGGATCGCATCACCGGAGATACCGTGCGGGTAGCCGGACCCGTCCCACCGTTCGTGGTGGTGCCGGACTGCGTTGACCACAGATTGGTTGCCGATGTTGGTGATGAGGCGCGCACCGAGAGTGCTGTGCTCCTTCATCGTTTCCCATTCCTGGTCGTCGAGGGGGCCTTGCTTGCGGATGATCTCGATGGGAACTTTGATCTTTCCGATGTCGTGAAGGCTCGCTGCGAGCCGAAGGTCGAAGATGTCGTCCACGGAAAGGTGCATCGCCAGAGCGGTTCTGTAAGCGTGTCTTTCCACACGGCGCGCGTGACCTCGCGTGTAGGGGTCTCGGATCTCGAGTGCTCCGTTCAGATCCTTCAGAACCTTTAGCTGGCCGTAACGAGTGATCTCACCTCGGTCGCTTCCGGAGAATGCTCGGGATACTTCATCCAGTCGCTCATCGGCTCGACGTCGTTGCACGTAACGCCACACCATCAACTCGCCGAACGACATCCTTGTGGATCCTGGTTGTCTCATCCACCAGCCGGTGCCTAGGAACAACAGGCAGGCAGAAAGTCCTGCGGTTGCGGCCCACGTGAAGAAGATGTTGAGGCTAGTGCCGGACATTTTGACGATCGATGTCACCGTCGCAGAAGGCAACACGACGATGAGGATCGTTGCTAAGAGGGCCCACCAACCAGAGCCCGTGTGTGATGAACGGAGGTCCGGCCGCGCGAAATCATTAGACGTCTGCTGCGCTGCACTCCCCATTGGCTCTCCCTTGCCGATGCCCTGTGGTGCTATCGGCACCAAGAGGGCCCGACCAAAGAAAGTGGCCGGGTTATGGAGAATGTCCTTTTCGGCAGTTACGCGGTGCTGGGCGCACCTCTATGGCTGAGCCAGACACCGACGGCAACGGTCGCCCCGCCGACGAGCTGCAGGGCGGTCATGGTCTCACCCACCAAGAGGGCCAACCCGACACCGATGACTGGAACGAGGCTGATGTAGGGGCCCACGACCGAGCCACCTACGAACTTCAACGCGAGGTTGTAGAGGCCATAGGCAACGGCCGAAGCCAGCAGGCCCAGATAGACGACGCTGGCGAAGCTGCTCAGCGTGAATGAAGGAGCTCCTTGGATCACGATCTCGCCGAGCGCCACGGGCAAGACCATGCCAACGGCCGACACCGTCGCTGCGGTCGTGACCACGAGCCAGCTCTGATCGACGACCATCTTTCTTGCTTGAACGGTGAAGACGCCCCACATCACCACTCCACCGAAGACGAGCAGGTTGCCCAACCAGCCGAGTGGATAACCGGCTGAGGTTTGTGCTCCCGTGATGAGTACCACTCCGATAACCGAGAGAGCGATGCCGACCCCCTGCAGAACTGAAAGGCGCTCCTTCAGCAACACGACAGAGAAGCCGACGGTGACCGCCGGGGCGGTCGCGATGATCAGTGCAGCGCTTGATGCCGAGGTGAATTCCAGGCCGAGGATCTCGAGCCCGAGATGCAAAGCCATTCCGGTTAGCCCGAAGATCAAGTATCGACGCTCCAACGCCATCCGCAAGCGGAAGCCCTGACGCCAGGCCAACGGCACCATCACAACGGCCGCGATGGCAATCCTCAGCCAAAGAACTGTGAATGGGCCTGCGGCGACCAGCGCGAACTTCGTAACCACGTACGAACCGCCCCAGATGGCCATCGCTCCGAGCAGGGCGGGGACGGCGGGGGAGAAGCCGTCCCGCCCTCTCGTGCGGGCAAGAGCTTGTTGAGCTGCGGTCACTTAATGCCTGGCGTAGAGCTCTTCGAAGAGCGCGTCTTCCCCGGCGATCCTGCTGCCGAGCGAGATGAGCCCCCGGCCCAGACGGCGCCGCGGGCCGCTCGGGCGGGCTCCGGAGGCGCTACGGGCCATCCGTTCACGGGACCCCGCCTCCTGGAGGTCGCAGGCTCGTTCGGCGGATAATGCGCTTCTGATCTCTGGAAGCATTGCCGTCACCTCCGTAAGGGTCTATACTGCATATGGTTCTTACACACTAGAAGACCGGGAGTAAGAAGTCAAGTGGACTTTAACCATTACACAGACTATTGCGTGCAGGCAGCCGCGGACCTCGTGAACACCCAGGGATCGATCAGTGGGAACGAGTTCATGGGTACACAGGAGGCCGTCGAGGAGTTCCTCAAGGGCCACCATTTCTCGGGCCCCTACGACGCAAGCAGTGCCGATATCGCAGCACTCCATCGGGTCCGAGATCGTCTCCGCGAGATCTTCTTGGCCCCCGACCATTCGGCCGCAGCAACGATCCTCAACCAATTGCTCGACGAGCTCGAGGTGAAGCCCTACCTAACGGACCACGACGGAACCTGGCACCTTCATTACGCGCCGGAGGATGCCTCCCTCGGACAGCGTGTCGCAGCTACCACGGCGATGGGACTTGCAAGCATCATCGGGGAGTACGGGTTCGAACGATTGGGCGTCTGTGCGGCAGACAACTGTAAAGACGTCTTCGTGGACATGTCGCGCAATAGGTCGCGTCGCTACTGCAACGAGATCTGTTCGTCACGCGTGAACGTCGCTGCCTACAGGGCTCGTCACAAACAGAAGTCCGCCACTTAGCATCACAAGCGTGCCGGACCGCTTCGTAATCCAGAAACACCACGCAACGAGCCTTCACTACGACTTCCGGCTGGAGGTCGACGGGGTGCTCAAATCCTGGGCCGTGCCGAAAGGTCCTTCGTTGGATCCCAAGGATCGTCGTCTGGCCATGCCCGTCGAAGATCACGGACTCGACTATTACGACTTCGAGGGCGTGATCCCCGAGGGTACCTACGGTGCAGGTCCGGTGATCGTTTGGGATCTCGGCACCTACCGGAACATCACGGAGTTAGATGGCAAAGAGGTTCCCCTGCAGCAAGGTCTCGAGGATGGGTACGTGAGCGTGTGGCTCGAGGGCAAGAAGTTGATCGGGGGGTGGTCGCTTCGACGGGTGTCGATCGGACGCGACCAACGTGCCAAGTGGCTGCTCGTGAAAAAGAGAGACGACGCAGCCGACCCGCAACGCGATCCGACGGCAATGCAACCGGAGTCTGCTTTGAGTGGGCGAACGATCGAGGAAGTTCGCGAAAAAACCAAGTGAACACGCGCTCGCGATTGTCAAAAGTCCACTTTGGGTAAGACAACAACAGACGTCTTTCATGGGCGTTTTCAGGCGGGTTACCTATTTCAGGAGGTACTCATGTACAGAGGTAAAGAGAGATTGATCGAGTTGCTGGTCGAGGCGCATGCGAATGAGCTTGCTTTGATCAACACCCTCGAGGCACACATCAACATCGCCGAGCGTGGCTCGTACAAGACGCTGCTACAGGACCACCTGCGCGAGACGAAGTCGCACGCGGCCAAGCTGAACCGCAGGCTAGACAGGTTGGGCTACACCGAGAGCATCGTTGCCCGCACCTACGGCCTGGCACAGAACGTCGTGAAGCAGAGCCTCGTCCTCACCAAGGGTCCGATCGACATGATCCGCGGTGGCACCGACATCAAAGAGAAGATGCTTCGCAACGCCCGCGACGAGGTCATGACCGAAGGCATGGAGATCGCCGCTTACGACACGATCGAGACCGTCGCACGTGGGCTCGGAGACCACGAGACCGCTGAGATGGCGGCCGAGATCCGGCTCGACGAGGAGACGATGTTCGACGCGCTCCGCAAGGAGATCCCGATCCTCGCCGACATCGTTGTGCAGACGACCCTGATCGAGGGCGACCACAAGATCGAGTTGCCGTGGGACGGTTACGACGACATGACCGTGGACGAGATCAAGGGCCGTCTGTCGGACGCCTCGACAAGCCTGTTGATCGCCGTCCGCAACTACGAGAAGGCGAACAAGGACCGTTCGACAGTGATCGACGCTACTGAAAAGGAAACGATCACCGCGTAACAGATTCGCAACAGCTGGTTTGGGGAGCGGCCTTCCGGGCCGCTCCCCTTTGTTTTAGCTTGGTCAAGTGATTCTCACTCCCGACCAGCGTCTCCGCATCTTCGTTTCTTCGACGCTCCAGGAGCTTGCCGACGAGCGCGCCGCGGCGCGCGATGCGATCGAGTCATTGAAGCTGATCCCGGTCATGTTCGAGGCCGGTGCGCGCCCCCATCCCCCGCAGGCTCTGTACCACTCCTACCTGGAGCAGAGCGATGTCTTCGTGGGGATCTACTGGCAAAGCTACGGGTGGGTAGCGCCCGACATGGAGATCTCCGGACTCGAGGACGAGTTCAGCTCGTCCGGCAAGATGCCTCGCCTCCTTTACATAAAGAACGGGGACGAGATGGAGCCCCGACTGGCGGACCTCCTGCGACGGATCCAGGACGAGGCGAGCATCTCCTACAAGCAGTTCGACACGGCCGCCGAACTCGCCGGTTTGCTGAAAGACGACCTGATCTTGCTTCTTACGGAGCGTTTTCAGGAGCAGAGTCGCAGGCCGGACCGACCTCCTCCACGCAACACACTGAAGAGCGCACTGCCCTCGCCTGCGAACCCGATCGTCGGACGAGACCGCGAGGTAGCGGAGCTCACTGCTCTCCTGGAGGATCGCGAAGTTCGACTCGTGACGCTTACGGGACCGGGCGGGATCGGCAAGTCTCGTCTAGCCATCGAGGTGGCCGGCAAGTTCGCACACCTCGACCTGGGTTCGCACTTCATCTCCCTGGCAAGCCTCACGGATGCCGTTCAGGTCGCAGAGGCGATAGCGAGGGCCATGGACGTCTCGTCGGGCGGGTCGCAGGGTGCCGTCGACGACCTGGCCGCTTTCTTCAAAGACAGAGAGAGTTTGCTAGTGCTCGACAACTTCGAACAGGTTCTCGACGCATCTTCGGCGGTGGGCGAGTTACTGATTCGGTGCCCGGGATTGAGGATCCTGGTCACCAGCCGCGCTCCCTTGAGGGTGCGAGGCGAGAAGGAGTACGACGTGCCTGCGCTAGGAGTGCCCCCGAATGATTCGAACGATTCGGTTGCTTCCTACGATGCGGTGAGGCTCTTCGTCGAGCGTGCTCGGGCCGTTCGGCCCGATTTCACGATTGAGAATTCGGACGCGGACATCGTCGCCGAGATCTGCAAACGCCTGGACGGTTTGCCCCTTGCCATTGAACTTGCGGCTGCCCGGATCAGAATGCTCACACCCGAAGCGCTGCTCAAAAGATTGCGTGAACGGCTCGATGTCCTCTCGGGGGGTGCGCGGGACATGCCCGAGCGTCACCAAACCTTGAAGTGCACGATCGAGTGGTCGTACAACTTGTTGGATGACGACACGAAAAAGGTTTTCGTTGCTCTAGGCGCCTTCAAAGGAGGATTCACGCTGGATGACGCCGAGCAGATCTTCCGCGACATCGCGCCTTCATTCCTCGAGTCGCTGTCCTCGTTGATCGAGCAGAGCCTCGTGCGCAGCACCCAGAACGAGTGTTGCGATCCGCGCTTCTCGATGCTCGAGACGGTTCGCGAGTACTCCGCAGAGCTTTTCGAGGAGTTGCCCGAGAGAGACGAGATCCTTCACCGGCACGCGATCTTCTATATCGAGTTGGCACGTGACGTTGGCATCAAGGTCCGTACAGCGGACGAACCCGTCGCACTCGAACGCCTGGAAGCCGAGCTCGACAACATGCGGGCGGCTTCGAAATGGCTTCCCGCACATGGCGGCGCGGAGCTCATGGCGGAGGCGTTGTTCGCATCCTGGTGGTTCTGGTGGACCCGGGGCTACGTAGAGGCAGCGAGACGTGCAGCCGAGAGCGTGCTCGAAGTCAAAGAGGAGCTTTCCCAGATCGGATACGCGCGGGCGCTGGCTACTCGGGCCGTGATGGCTTTCTGGCAAAGCGACTTCGCTTTCGCGATGCCGGCCTTCTTCGAGGCGGGGCAGATCTTCGATGTCGAGATGGATGAGCGCGGCTTGGCGTTATGCGACCTCGGCCGTGGTCTAGCGGAGACATTCATGGGAGACAAGGACGCCGGTCGAGCGAGGCAGCGACGCGGTTACCACTTGTTCGAGCAGGTCGGCGATCTGGCAGGTATGT